>Ga0208269_100042_pt1 | contig 117366 bp, 102 predicted proteins | sample LakWasMe88_LOW11_2_FD_183912 | JGI IMG/M metagenome (GOLD analysis project Ga0208269, IMG submission 183912) | Freshwater sediment methanotrophic microbial communities from Lake Washington under simulated oxygen tension - Sediment Metagenome... | ecosystem: Environmental > Aquatic > Freshwater...
GCAAACTCAAAACCAGAAAACTTCTCAAACCACTCACAACAACCACTTCAACAAGACACCAAAGACTTCCGCCTCCAGCACCCGCAGAGCACTGTTCTGTGCAGCCGAGCCCGCTAGTATACACAGAAATAGACGCGCGCTTGAAACATCCTGCGAAAAACCGGATACCTTCCACAGCCTCCGTGCATACAGACAGCCACCGAGTACAGCAGCGTACGCCAAAGCAGAGCAGGTCGCTGCCGCATTCGCCATGGCAGCCAAGTGGCCACATATATATAGAGAGTGATAGGGCACACGCGTTGATTCCTGACAGATTGAGTTGCCCCTCCCCTCATGTCAGCTCGTCAGATTCAATACCGACGATCTCACCTGGGGGCGACCAGGCACCGACATGCATCCCCATGCGACCGGCACAGAATCCCATGGGGGCCTAAAATGCACCAGTGACTACTTCCATCCTCAACGCAGACCTGCACTGCCACTCCGTTGTTTCAGACGGCACCCTGACCCCAGAAGCCCTGGCGGCAAGAGCCAAGGCCAATGGCGTTGAACTCTGGGCCCTGACGGACCACGACGAAGTGGGTGGGCAGTTGCGTGCGGCAACTGCCGCGCGCGAGTTGGGGCTGCGCTACCTGACAGGCGTCGAGATCTCCGTGACCTTTGCCGGCGAGACGGTCCACATCGTGGGTCTGGGGTTCGATGCAACGGATACCCGGATGACCGATGGACTGCACCAGACCCGAGGGGGTCGCGAACAACGCGCCAGAGAGATGGCAGATCAGTTGGCCAAAGTGGGTATCGCGAATGCCTACGAGGGGGCACTGCGATTCGTGGGCAATCCCGAGTTGATTTCACGCACGCATTTCGCGCGGTTCCTGGTCGAATCGGGGGTTTGCAAAGACACTGGCGAGGTTTTCCGACGCTTTCTCACTGAAGGCAAGCCAGGTTACGTGCCCCATCGCTGGGCCAACTTGCAGCAAGCAATTCAATGGATCACCGACGGTGGCGGGGTGGCTGTGATCGCCCACCCAGGGCGGTACCGCTTCACGGCCAACGAACAGTACGCGCTGTTCTCCGAGTTCAAGGCCCATGGCGGGCAGGGCGTCGAAGTCGTGACAGGCAGTCACTCCACCTCAGAGTACCTGACCTATGCCGACATGGCCCTTGAGTTTGATCTTGCCGCCTCTCGCGGCAGCGATTTCCACAGCCCGGACGAATCCCACACCGACCTGGGTGCCCTGCCCTACCTGCCGGGCAAGCTGACGCCGGTCTGGGAACTGCTTGCCGATCGGATCCAGTGAGAGCGACATCGTGAGCCTGGCGCCGGGATACACACCCCGCGGGATGCTCGCGGGAATCGGCTTGGCCATTGCTGCCACAGCCTGTTTTGCCACCCTGGACACCACCACCAAGTTCGTCAGCGCCTCGGTGCCCTTGATGATGGCCTTGTGGGTTCGCTACGCCTCGCAGGCCGTCGCCACCACCCTGGTCGCCCTGCCCGCACGGGGAAAGGCTTTGCTGCACACGTCCAACCCCAAATTCCAGCTGGTGCGAGGCCTGTTGTTGATGGGCAGCAGCATGTTCGCCTTTTTCAGCCTGAAGCACATGCCCGTGGGCGAGTTCACGGCCATCGTCATGATTGCGCCCTTGGTGATCACCGTGCTGGCGGCCCTCGTGTTGCGTGAAAAGGTGTCGCTGCTGCGCTGGCTGCTCGTGCTGACCGGTTTTGCGGGCACGCTGTTGATCATCCGCCCCAGTGGCACCAGCAGCAGCGGCTGGGCCGTTCTGCTGCCGCTGGGCCTGGTGAGCACGAATGCCGCCTTTCAGATCGTCACCAGTCGCTTGGCACGCACAGAAGACCCGCTGACCATGCATTTCTACACGGGCTGGGTCGGCACCTTGCTGTCCTCCCTGATGCTGCCCTTTGTCTGGGCCGCCAACCTGCCCTGGCAAGCCTGGGCCGGCATGCTGCTGATGGGGCTGATGGGTTGTGTCGGCCACTTCATGCTGATCCTGGGCTACAGCCGCACGCCCGCGGCCATCCTCACCCCCTACCTTTACGCCCAGATCGGTTTTGCCATGCTGGGCGGCTGGTTGATTTTTTCCCACCTGCCGGACACCTGGTCGCTGACGGGCATTGCCCTGATTGCCCTGTCCGGCGCCGCCGGCGCCTGGCTCACCCTGCGCGAGGGGCGCATTCCCTCACGCCAGCCTGACCCGGTCTGAGCCCCAACGAAACACCATGGCCCAATTCTTCGAAGTCCACCCCGACAATCCCCAGCCCCGCCTGCTCAAGCAAGCCGTGGCCCTGCTGCAGGCCGGCCAAGTCATCGCGGTGCCCACCGACTCCAGCTACGCGCTGGTGTGCCAGCTGGATGACCGCAATGCCACCGAACAGATGCGCCGCATCCGCCAGGTGGACGACAAACACCACCTGACCCTGCTGTGCCGCGACCTCAGTGAATTGGCCAACTACGCCAAGGTGGACAACAAGCAGTACCGCCTGCTCAAGGCGGCCACACCGGGCGCCTACACCTTCATCCTGGAAGCCACCAAAGAGGTGCCGCGCCGCGTCAGCCACCCTCAGCGCAAGACCATCGGCCTGCGGGTGCCCGAACACAAGGCTCTGCAGGCCCTGCTGGAGCTGCATGGCGCCCCGCTGCTGGCCACCACGCTGATCCCGGCGGGCGAATCCGAGCCCCTCAACGACGCGGCCGAGATCCGCAGCCGCTATGAGAAAGCCCTGGCCGCCGTGGTGGATGCCGGTGCCTGCCCGCACGAACCCACCACCGTCGTCGACCTCACCCCCATCGACCAGGGCGACGAGCCCGTGGTGATTCGCGAGGGGCGCGGGTCCCTGGCAGCACTGGGGATGTGACGAATCTGCCCCCGCGCCGCACCTCGGCGCGTCTGAGACAATGCCGCCGTGAACTCCTTTTCCGACCTCATCCAGACCGTTCTGATCTACGCACTGCCGGTGCTGTTCGCCATCACGCTGCACGAAGCAGCGCATGGCTATGCCGCCCGGTATTTCGGTGACAACACCGCGGCCATGATGGGGCGCATCTCGCTCAACCCCACCCGGCACATCGATCCCATGGGCACCATTGTGATGCCCTTGCTGTTGTACTTTGCCACCTCGGGGGCCTTCCTGTTTGGCTACGCCAAGCCTGTGCCCGTCAACTTCAGCCACCTGCGCAACCCCAAACGCGACATGATCTGGGTGGCGCTGGCCGGCCCGGCTGCCAACTTCGTCCAGGCCATGCTCTGGGCCCTGGTGCTGGTGCTGCTGGCGGGCACCGGCATCCATGAACGTTTCTTCCTGGAGATGGCTCGCGCCGGCGTGCTGGTCAACCTGGTGATGTGGGCCTTCAACCTGTTTCCGCTGCCCCCGCTCGACGGCGGCCGGATCCTGGTCGGCCTGCTGCCCTGGAAGCAAGCCCAATGGCTGGCCCGGCTCGAACCCTGGGGCTTCTTCATCGTCATGGGCCTGGTGGTGGCCGGCGTGGTCGGCTCCGTGTGGCTGCGCCCCCTGATGGCCATCGGCTACAGCGTGATCGAAACCCTGGTGGTCGGCCCCGCCTCCGCCCTGTTCCGCTGACGCACGCCCACCCCTTCCTGTTTTTTGTTGACTGCAACCGAACTGTTTCCGCCATGAGCATCAAGCGCGTCCTGACCGGCATCACCACCACCGGCACCCCTCACCTCGGCAACTATGTGGGGGCCATTCGCCCGGCCATTCAAGCCAGCCGCCAACCGGGCGTCGAGAGCTTCTACTTCCTGGCCGACTACCACGCGCTCATCAAATGCGACGACCCCGCGCGCATCCAGCGCTCCACGCTCGAAATCGCCGCCACCTGGGTGGCTGCGGGCCTGGACCCCGAACGCGTCACCTTCTATCGGCAATCCGACATCCCCGAGATCCCCGAGCTGACCTGGCTGCTGACCTGCGTCACCGGCAAGGGCCTGCTCAACCGCGCCCACGCCTACAAGGCGGCGGTTGACCGCAACGAAGCCGCCGGTGTCGACCCCGATGCCGACGTCAACGCCGGCCTGTTCATGTACCCCGTGCTCATGGGCGCCGACATCCTGATGTTCAAGGCGCACCAGGTGCCGGTGGGCCGCGACCAGATCCAGCACATCGAGATGGCGCGCGACATGGCTCAGCGCTTCAACCACCTCTATGGCGAGCATCTGGTCCTGCCCGAGGCCTTGATCGAAGAATCGGTCGCCACCTTGCCCGGCCTCGACGGCCGCAAGATGAGCAAGAGCTACGACAACACCATCCCGCTGTTCACCCCGCCCGAGCAGATGCGCAAACTGATTGCCGGCATCCTGACCGACTCGCGCGCGCCCGGTGAGCCCAAAGAGGTCGAAGGCTCGGCCCTGTTCCAGATCTACCAGGCCTTTGCCAGCGCCGAAGAGACCCAGGCCCTGCGCCAGGCCTACGCCGACGGCATCGCCTGGGGCGATGCCAAGCAACTGCTGTGGGAGCGTGTGACCCGCGAAGTGGCCCCCATGCGCGCCACCTACGACGACCTGATCGCCCACCCCGAGCGCCTGGAAGACATTCTGCAGGCTGGTGCCGCCAAGGCCCGCAAGCTGTCCACCGCCCTGATCGCCGACCTGCGCCAGGCCGTGGGCCTGCGCCGCCTGGGCAGCAGCGCCAGCCCGGCCCGTGCCGCACAGGCTGAGAAGGTGAGCCTGCCCAGCTTCAAGCAATACCGCGAAAACGACGGCCGCTTCTACTTCAAGCTGCAAGACGGCCAGGGCAAGCTGCTGCTGCAGAGCACCGGCTTTGACGCCCCCAAGGCCGCGGGCCAGACCATTGCCCAGCTCAAGCAAAGCCCCGAAGCCACACTGAACGCCCTGCAAGGCCAGTGGGCTGCAGCCGACGGCGTGAACACCGCCCAGATCATTGCCGCCCTGCAATTACTGGCCGACGCCGCCTGAGCCTCCACGGCATTCACGGCCGCCGACCACGGCCCATGAAAAAAGCGGCCTGCCCTATCAAGGGCGGCCGCTTTTTCAATGTCTGACGCCGAAAGTGCTGTCTTCAGGCTGCACTCAGGCGAGGCTGCTGGGCATGGCCCAGGGAGGGCACTGCCGGCGCGTCATCGGCATCCAGCTTGAACTCACCCACCACCGCTTGCAACTGGGCCGCCTGGCTCGACAGCGAAGCCGCCGCCTGAGCCGCCTGCTGCACCAGCGCCGCATTCTGCTGGGTCACCGAATCCATGTGCGCCACGGCCTGGTTCACGTGCTCGATGCCGGTGCTCTGTTCATTGAGCGCGCCCGAGATCTCTGCCAGCAAACCCGTCACCTGGCCCACGGCCGAAACGATCTCGGCCATCGTATTGCCCGCCTGGCCGACCAGATCGGCGCCACTTTGCACCTGCTCCACCGAGTCGCCGATCAGCGACTTGATCTCGCGTGCGGCCACCGCGCTGCGCTGCGCCAGCGATCGCACCTCGCTGGCCACCACCGCAAAGCCGCGTCCCTGCTCACCGGCACGGGCTGCTTCCACGGCGGCATTCAGCGCCAGGATGTTGGTCTGGAAGGCAATGCCTTCGATCACCTGGATGATGTCCACGATCTTTTTCGAGCTGCCACTGATGGCATCCATGGTCTTGACCACCTGGTCCACCACCTGCCCGCCACGTTGCGCGATGCCCGACGCATTCACCGCCAGGCCACTGGCCGATCGGGCCCGCTCGGCGTTCTGCCGCACGGTCGAGGTCAGCTCTTCCATGCTGGCCGCGGTCTCTTCCAGAGAGGCCGCCTGGTCTTCGGTGCGGCGCGACAGGTCAGAGTTGCCTGAGTCGATGTCGTGCGAGGCCAAAGCGATCGAATCGGTTGATTGCTTGATGCGGCTTACCAGATCGGTCAGCGTGTCCTCCATGGTGCCCAAAGACCCCAGCAGACGCCCGAAGTCACCGCCCAATTCGGTCGAGAACTCCTGGCTCAAGTCGCCCGAAGCCACCGTCTCGGCAATCAGCAAGGCGTCGTTCAAGGGCTTCACGATGCTGCGGCGCAAGGACCACACCGCCACCACCGCCACGATGACGGCCAACAACCCGATCGCCAGCATCCAGTAGCGGGTGGCCACGATGTCGCTGTCGACCTGCTCCACGCTCTGATCCAGGCGCTGGCGCTGCACATCAGCCATCTGCACGCCCAGTTCACGCAGGCCGTCCAAGGCCGGCAACACCTCGCCCAGCAGCTTGCGCACGCCGCCGTCGTGGTCCCCCTGCGCCAGTTGGGCCGCCACAGCCCGCACGGCCGTCTGGGCACGCGTGGCGCTTTCGCCCAGGCGGCGGGCCAGATCCTTCTCGGCAGAGGGCAGGTCCATGGCCCCCAATTCGCGAGAGGCGTCCGTTGCAGCCTTCAACTGGGCATCCAATTGCTGTGCCGACTGAGCCAGCTTGGACTTGTCGGCATCCACCTGGGCCATCACCAGCGCGCTGCGCGCCGCAGCCTCGGTGCCCTGCACGATGCCATTCAAGGCATCACGCTCCACCCGGCTGAGCTTGCCCACAGCCTGGTAACTGCGATCCACATCGCCCAGGCGACTCACGCCCACCAACACAATGGCCGCTGCCAGCGCCACCACATACCCGAAGGCCAAAGCCAGGCGGGTGCTGATCTTCAAGTTGTCCAGAAAAGCCAAAATGGTCTCCAAGGCTGCTGAGGTTCACCGCCATCCACAAGCCACCCTGGGGCCCAAAGAGGGGGCGCCTGCCATGCCGGATGTTCATCATACGAGCGGAAAAGACCGGCAGTGTCCCAAAAAGTGCCACTCATGCCACACCCTCCGGGACAACCCTAGGTTACCGAGCCCATCCGGTGGCTCAAACCGACTGAAATGGCATGGGCGAGACCAACCAGTGCGCCCACTGCCGGGCGCTCAGACCATCGGCACCGACAGCGCGCCAGGCCAGCAACTCGCCCACGGCCCATTGGTCAGCCTGCGACAAGCCTTGCAGCACCGCGTGCAACACCTGCGGGCGCCACGTCATCAGGGTGCAGCCCTGGCCGGCCTGGCAGTAACGCGCGTCGGCCGTCAAACCCAGCACGGCCCCCGACACCAGCCAGGCGCCAGGGTGCAAGGTGCGCGAGCGCTCGGCAGGCGCTTGCTGCAGCAAGGCCGCCCGGGCTGGCGGTTCATCCACCGAATGCGCCAGCGCTTGCCAGGCCAGCCAGGGGTCTTCGGTCAGCGCCCCCAGCCGGGCACACAGGCGCTGCGCCACCGGCCCCAGCACCAGACTGCCTTGCTGAACCAGTTGGTGCATCACCGCCGTCTCCAACCGGCAGGCCACGCCGTCCGGCTCAGCCGGCTCAGCCAGCGCCTTCAGCAAAGCCTCCAACTCTGCCTGAGCGGCTTCGGTGGCACCCTCGTCCTTCCAGGGTCGCACTTCGCGCAGGCGCCCTTGCAGCAACAGCTTGAAATCGGCCCCACCACAGCGCTCATCTCGACCAAAGTGCTGCAACTGCCCCGCTTGCAGCAAGGCCTCCCGGCCCTGCGCACTCAAAGAATGCAAGCCGCCGATGCGCCCGGCATCCAGGGCACCCGCCTGTCCACGAGGCCCAGTGGAGTGCGCACCGCTGGGCACCGGGGGCACCACCCGAGCAGGCGTTCCACCTGGGGCAAAGCCCGATGGCACAGAAGCCGCCGCCTTTTCACTGGCAGGGACGGCCTCGCCCTGAGGCGGCCAAAGGGCCCACGGTGGCGGCGTCTCAAAAGCCAGCCCCTCACGCGACATGGCATACCAGAAGCGCTCCAGAAAGGCCGACGACAGCATGCCCCGGTCCAGAAAGCGCGTGGTGTAGAAGCGGGCCCCGTAGCGCAGCGTGCCACTGCCGGGGTCGTTCGACATCAACACCACACTGGGGGCGGGGTGGCTGCAGATGCCCGGCAGGTCGCTGCCCAGAACCTGCATCACGATGCGCATCACCTGGCCGGGCGGCCACTCGCTGCTCACCTGCAGCGGCACCAGATGCCGGTAGGGCTGCTCGCGCGGCACCAGCTCCAGCGCCCGGCTGGTGAAATCGCTGTTGGGCATCACCACCAGCGAGCCACGGTCGGTGCGCAGCGTGACCGAACGCCAGCCCAGCGACACGATCTGCCCCTCCAACTCATCGCGGCGCACATAGTCGCCCACCTTCAGGCGCCGTTCCACTTCGATCGACACCCCGGCAAACAAGTGCCCCAACAAGGGCTGCAAGGCCAAGCCCACAATGGCCGACAACAGCGCCGAGGTGGCCAGCAGACGGCCCAGGTCCTGCCCCAGGCCCCAGCCCATGAACACCAGCGCCAGCACACCGAACAACAGCATCGACAGCACCGACTGCAACAGGTCCGAGCCCGAACCCACGCGAAAGCGATGGCTGCCGCGCAGCAGATGAACCAGCAGACGGCGCAGCACCAGCCCGAGCGCCAGTGCGCTGAAGCCCATGGCCAGCGGCTTCAGCCAGGCGCCCTCGGCCAGCCAACCCGACAATTCGGGATCGCTGCCCAGCGTCACCTGCATCAGCCACAACAAGGCCGCCAGGGCCAGGGTGATCAAGGGCCACATGGGGTCAGCTCCGAGGGTCTGTGCCCGCCAAGGGCGGCACATCAGGTGGCCCGCCCGGCGCCGATCCAGGCACCGACACCGGTGCTGAGGCGCTTGCCGGCACCGGCACAGGCGCTGCCGACACGGCCGGGCGCCGCTCGATCAGGCGCAGCGCATGGTCCATGCTGGCCTTCAGGCGCTGAATCGCACGCTGCAGCTCCTCGAACTGGCCATGCCCCGGCGGCAAGGGAATGTCCTCCTGCGACCGGTCCAGCGGCTTGTCCAGGCTGGTGGCCAACGCGACCCGGGTCAGCGCCTCCAGAGGGCTGGTCACATGGCGGCGCAACAGCAGCAGCATCACCGCCGCGGCCAGCACAAACACGCTGGTGATCGAGCCAATGGTCACCACCACGCTGTTGAAGGCTTTGGCCTCGGCCGGTGCCGTGCTCACCCGCACCAGCTGCAGGCCCACCACATCACCCATGCGCCAGCCAAAGCCATTGCCGGCACCGTAGCGCGCCACCATGGCCTTGGGTGCCGCCTCCGGGGTGCTGTGGCAATACAGGCAGGCGGGCGAGCCCATGCGGATCGGGCGCGCCACGTAGTACTGCCGGTCCTGGCCCGCACCCAGTTCTCCGCTCAGTTCCGTGCGCTGGGGATCGGCCTGGAAGGCGCGCAGCAGCCCCACCTCCCAGTCGGTGGCCCGGTCGTTCAGGTTGGTGGGGTTGAGCGAGCTTTCGCGGTACTGGTATTCGGGCAACTTCTGCGCCAGCCGGCGCATGGCGCTTTGCGCCGCAAAAGATGGCACCTGGGCCGCGTGAAAGCTGCCCTTGTCGTCCAGGGCCTGCAAGGCCACGGCCACCTCCTCCGAGGTGTAGGCCCGCACAGCCATGGCCGTCTCCAACACCATGTCGGCCTTTTGCTTGACCTCTTCACGGGCCTGACGGGCCTCCAGTCGGTACGAGATGTAGCCGGCCGTGCAGATGCCGAACACAAAACACGAGGCAATGATCCCGGCGAAACGGGTTTCCAGACGCATGACACCCCCTGAGCACCCCCGCAGCCTGCGGCGCCGATGGCCGCCACGGCACCACCGGGGGCGTCAGGGACGACAGGGGTTCTTGATTCTTAGAATCCGCCGATCATCCTCGCCTCGCTGCCGTCTGCAAGCTTTGTCGCCCGCCACAGGGCGCCCAAGCAACACCGATGAATGCCCGTGGATGCATTCATCAAGTTGTCACATTTGGCTCTGGTCTTTTCAGGCCTCGTCCGGCGCCGCCTCCAGACCATCCAGGGTGCGCATGTTGTCCAGCAGCTTGAGCAAGTAGTGCAGGGTGTGCGTGAGGTCCCCCATCGAAAAGTCGTGCAGGGCCTGCTCGTAATAGGCGTGGATCTTGGGCTGAGCCTTCACCGACCAGACCTGCTGCCCCACCTCGGTCATGGTCACCAGGCGCGAGCGGCGATCGCGCCCATCAGGTGCGGTCTGGATGTGCCCGTCGCGCTCCATGCGGCTGATCAGCCCTGACAGGTTTTGCCGGCTCACCATCAGGTAGCGCGCCAGGTCACCCACGCTCATGCCGCCCTGCGCCTCCGGGCGCGACAAAGCCCCCAACACCGCCCATTGCTGCGTCGTCAGGCCCTCATCCTCCACCGCCCTCGACCCCGTTTTATGCAACATGTTTGCACATTGATAGAGCCTAAAGAACAACCTATTGGCCAATTCCATGCGGGCGACATCGGTATTTTTACTAGGGTTTTCCATAGTTATTCCAGCCAGAAACCGGATTGCGATCCAGAACAGACCGAACCCATAATACGTCCATATGTTTACGTATTTAAATGCAAACATTCATTGAAAGCATAGGGCCAAAGCCCTCACCCAGGAGAAACACATGCAAGGATTGACAGACAAGACCGTGATCGTCACCGGCGGCGCCGGCGGCATTGGCAGCGCCACCTGCCGGCGCTTTGCACGCGCCGGGGCCAAGGTGGCGGTGTTCGACCTGAACCTCGAAGCCGCCCAGAAGGTGGCCACTGCCATCCAGGCCGATGGGGGCGTGGCCCTGGCCGTGCGCTGCGACATCACCTCGCGCGCCGAGGTCGATGCCGCGGTGGCCACCACCGAGGCCGAACTCGGCCCGATTGATGTGCTGGTCAACAACGCCGGCTGGGACATCTTCAAACCCTTCACCAAAACCGTGCCGGCCGAATGGGATCGCCTGATCGCCATCAACCTCACCGGCGCCCTGCACATGCACCACGCGGTGCTGCCGGGCATGGTGGCGCGCGGCAGCGGCCGCATCGTCAACATCGCGTCCGACGCGGCCCGCGGCGGCTCCTCGGGCGAGGCGGTGTATGCCGCCTGCAAGGGCGGCCTGGTGGCCCTGTCCAAGACCCTGGCACGCGAACACGCCCGCCACCAGATCACGGTCAACGTGGTCTGCCCCGGCCCCACCGACACGGCCCTGCTGGCCGGCGTGGCCGAAGGGGCCGCCAACCCCGAGAAGCTGATCGACGCCTTCAAGAAGGCCATCCCGCTAGGCCGCCTGGGCCAGCCCGACGACCTGGCCGGCGCCATCGCCTTCTTTGGCAGCGACGACGCGGCCTTCATCACCGGCCAGGTGATCAGCGTCTCCGGCGGCCTGACCATGCACGGCTGAGCGGCCACCCAACCCCACCCCTTGGAGCAACACATGCAATTCGAAGACATCCTGTACGAAGTCCGCAACGGCGTGGCCTGGATCACCATCAACCGGCCCGAGAAGATGAACGCCTTCCGCGGCACCACCTGCGATGAACTCATCAAGGCCCTGAACAAGGCCGGCTACGACCGCGAGGTGGGCTGCATCGTGCTGGCCGGCGCTGGCGACCGGGCCTTCTGCACCGGCGGCGACCAGTCGGCCCACGACGGCAACTACGACGGTCGCGGCACCATCGGCCTGCCCATGGAAGAGCTGCACACCGCCCTCCGCGACGTGCCCAAGCCCGTGATCGCCCGTGTGCAAGGCTTTGCCATCGGCGGCGGCAACGTGCTGTGCACGATCTGCGACCTGACCATCTGCTCCGACAAGGCCATCTTCGGCCAGGTCGGCCCCAAGATGGGCTCGGTGGACCCCGGCTACGGCACGGCCTTCCTGGCCCGCGTCGTGGGTGAGAAAAAAGCCCGCGAGATCTGGTACCTGAACAAGCGCTACTCCGGCCCAGAGGCCGTTGCCATGGGCCTGGCCAACCTCTGCGTGCCACCCGAGCAACTCGACGCCACCGTGCAGGAGTGGGCCGAGACCATCTGCGAGCGCAGCCCCACCGCCATCGCCATCGCCAAGCGCAGCTTCAACATGGACACCGCCCACCAATCGGGCATTGCCGGCATGGGCATGTACGCACTCAAGCTGTACTACGACACCGAAGAGTCGCGCGAAGGGGTGAAAGCCCTGCAGGAAAAGCGCAAGCCCGAGTTCCGCAAGTACGCCAAATGAGACCGGGAGCCCCGCGATGAACAACCCCTACATCGATGAAGACCTGCAGGCGCTGGCCGAACACGCGCGCCGCTTTGCCAACGGGCGCGTGGCGCCCGGCTTTCTGGCGCGCGACCAGACCCGCGTGCTCGACCGCAGCCTGATGCGCGAGATGGGCGAGATGGGCTTCATCGCGCCCGAACTGCCCGAGCGCTTTGGCGGTCAGGGCCTGGGCAGCCTGGCCGCCGGCGTGATCCACGAAGAGATCGCCCGCGCCGATCTGAGCCTGTCCTACATCAACTTGCTGGCCTCGTTGAACGGCCAGATCCTGGCCGAGCACGGCCGCCCTGAAGTGGTCCAGCCCTGGCTGGAAAAGCTCACCCAGGGCCAGGCCCTGTTCGCCATCGCACTGACCGAGCCGCGCGGTGGCTCGGACGCGGCCAACCTGCGCCTGCGCATCGAGCGCGTGGGAGACGAGTACGTCATCAATGGCGAAAAGACCTCCATCTCGGCGGCCGACCAGGCCGACGCCTGTGTGGTGTTCGGTCGCACCGGGGCGGTGGACAGCGGCGCCCACGGCGTCACCGCGCTGCTGGTGCCCACCGACGTGCCCGGCCTCACCCGCAACCGCTTCGACTGCCATGGCCAGCGCGCCATCGGGCGCGGCTCGCTGTTCTTCGAGAACGTGCGCGTGCCCGTCAACCACCGCCTGGGCGACGAGAACAAAGGCTTTGTGCAGGTCATGCAGGGCTTTGACTTCTCGCGCGCCCTCATCGGCCTGCAGGTGCTGGCCGTGGCCCGCGTGGCCCTGGAAGAAACCTGGGACTACGTGGCCCAGCGCGAGGCCTTCGGCAAACCGCTGTCGGCCTTCCAGGGCGTGTCGCACCCGCTGGCCGACTTCGACACCCAGGTCACCGCCGCGCGCCTGCTGTGCCTGCAGACCCTGTGGCTCAAGGACCACCACCAGCCCCACACCGCCGAGGCCGCCATGTGCAAATGGTGGGCGCCCAAGCTGGCCTACGAGGCCATCCACCAGTGCCTGCTGATGCACGGCCACGGCGGCTACGACCGGGGCCCCATGGAGCAGCGCCTGCGCGACGTGCTGGGCTTCCAGATCGGCGACGGCACGGCCCAGATCATGAAGACCATCGTGGCCCGCACCCGCGCCGGCCGCCAGGCCGTGCCCACCTGAGCCCCAGCGCATCCAGGGCGACCCGCGCCACAGAACGCGGGCGCCCCCCAACCAGAAACCAACCAGGAGACAAGACATGGAATTCGACGCCCTGCTGCTGCCCGCCCGGCGTGCCACCATGGTGGCCCAAGGCCTGTGGCACGACCGCACCATCAACGACGCGCTGGCCGCCTGCGTGGCCGAATGCCCCGACAAACTCGCCCTGACCGCCATCCAGGTGGCCGGTGGCGTGCCGCACCCGCAGACCACCCGCTTCAATTACCGCGAGTTGTCGCGCATGGCCGACCGCATCGCCGTGGGCCTGGCCCGCCTGGGCGTGGGCCGCAACGACGTGGTGGCCTGCCAGTTGCCCAACTGGTGGCAGTTCAGCCTCACCTACCTGGCCTGCTCGCGCCTCGGGGCGGTGATGAACCCGCTGATGCACATCTTCCGCGAGCGCGAACTCAGCTTCATGCTGCAGCATGGCGAGGCCAAGGTCATGATCGCGCCCAAGACCTTCCGCGGCTTCGACTTCGAAGCCATGCACAGCGCCCTGCAGCCCAGCCTGCTGCACCTGAAGCACCTGGTGATCGTGGACGGCACCGGCGCCAACAGCTTCGAGGCCCTGCTCAGCGGCCCCGAGTGGGAGCACAGCCCCGAGGCCGCCGACGTGTTGAGCCGCCCGCGCCCCGGGCCTGACGACATCACCCAGCTGATCTACACCTCGGGCACCACCGGCGAGCCCAAGGGCGTGATGCACAGCGCCAACACCACCCTGGCCAACATCATCCCCTACGCCCAACGCCTGCAGCTGGGCCCCGATGACGTGGTGCTGATGGCCTCGCCCATGGCCCACCAGACGGGCTTCATGTACGGCCTGATGATGCCCATCGAACTGCGCGCCAGCGCCGTGCTGCAAGACATCTGGGAGCCGCGCACCGCGGTCGAGGTGATCAACCGCGAGGGCTGCACCTTCACCATGGCCTCTTCACCCTTTCTGAGCGACCTGTCCAAGGCGGTGATCGACAGCGCCACCCCCGTGCCCACGCTGCGCAGCTTTCTGTGCGCCGGTGCGCCCATCCCCGGCCCCCTGGTCGAGCAGGCCCGCCAGTCGCTCGGCGCCAAGATCGTCTCGGCCTGGGGCATGACCGAAAACGGTGCCGTCACCCTGACCCGGCTCGACGACGCAGACGAGCGCTCCGTCCACACCGACGGCTGCCCGCTGCCCGGCGTGGAAATCAAAGTGGTCGATGTCGACGGCCAAGCCCTGCCGCCCGACCAGATCGGCCGCTTGCTGCTGCGCGCCTGCTCCAACTTCGGTGGCTACCTCAAGCGCCCCCACCTCAATGGCACCGATGCGCAAGGCTGGTTCGACACCGGCGACCTGGCCCGCATCGATGCGCAGGGCTATGTGCGCATCACCGGCCGCAGCAAGGACGTGATCATCCGCGGCGGCGAGAACATCCCGGTGGTCGAGATCGAAGCCCTGCTCTTCAAGCACCCCGCGATTGCCATGGCCAGCATCGTGGCCTACCCCGACGAGCGCCTGGGCGAGCGCGCCTGCGCGGTGGTGGTGCCGCGCCCTGGCCACAGCATCGACCTGCCCAGCATCGTCGAGTTCCTCAAGGCCCAGCACGTGGCCTTGCAGTACATCCCCGAGCGGCTGGTGGTTCGCCCCGAAATCCCGTCCACGCCCTCCGGAAAGATCCAGAAGTTCCGCCTGCGCGAAATGCTGCGCGAAGGCGCGCTCTGAGACCTCGCCCTGAACAAAAAAAGGAGACAAGACATGACCCCCTGCAAGGCCCTCGCCCACCCAGCCCCCCTGCGCCGCGCCACCCTGGCCGTGCTGACCACCACCTTCGCCACCCTGCTCACGGCCTGGGCCACCCCCGCCCTGGCCCAGGCGCCCGCCTGGCCCAGCAAACCGATCCGCGTCGTGGTCGGCTTTGCCCCCGGCGGCACCACCGACGTGATGGCCCGGCTGATCTCGCAACAACTGGCCGAGGCCCTGGGCCAGCCGGTGCTGGTCGACAACAAGCCCGGCGCCAGCGGCAACATCGCAGCCGCCGAGGTGGCCCGTGCCGCCCCCGACGGCCACACCTTGTTGATCGCCCCCACCTCGGTCGAGACCGCCAACCCCTGGCTGTTCAAGTCCAACCTGCTGCCCTCGCGCGACCTGACACCCGTGGTGGCCGTGGGCCGCACCCAGATGTACCTGGTGGCCAAGCCGCAAAGCACCGCGCACGACGTCAAAGAGCTGGTGGCCCAGGCCAAGGCCGCCCCCGGCAAGATGTCGTATGCCTCGTCGGGCGCCGGCACCGCGCCCCACCTGGCCTGTGAGTTGTTCAAGGTGGCCACCGGCACCTTCGTCACCCACATCCCCTACCGGGGCGCCGCCCCCGCGCTGCAAGACGTGCTGTCAGGGCAGGCCGACTTCGTCTGCGACCCCGGCATCGCCTTCCCCCACATCCGCAGCAACAAGGTCAAGCTGCTGGGCATCGTCAGCGCCCGCCGCTCGCCCTTCTTCCCCGACGTGCCCACCGTGGCCGAGCAGGGCTTCCCCGGCGCCGACCTCGACATCTGGTTCGGCCTGTGGGCCCCCAATGGCACGCCGCCCGAGGTGCTGGCCCGGCTGGGTCGCGAAGTAGGCACCGTGCTGAACCAAGCCAACGTCAAGGCCCGCTACGCCGATCTCGGCGGTGAGACCACCTACCTCGACAACGCCGAATTCCGCAAGCTGCTGATCGATGAGAACAAACGCCTGTCCGCCCTCATCAAGCAGCAAAAAATCAATGTCGACTGAACAGGAGCCCCCGGTGCAAGAAGACACCCCCATCCTCAGCGAAACCCAGGGCCGGGTGGCCCTGATCCGCCTGAACCGGCCGCGCCAGATGAACGCCCTCAACGACGCCCTGATGGACGCCCTGGGCGCCGCCCTGCTCGGCTTCGACGCCCGCGACGACATCGGCGTGATCGTCATCACCGGCAACGACAAGGCCTTTGCCGCCGGGGCCGACATCGCCCAGATGCAGGGCGCGGGCTATATGGACATGCTCCACAGCCAGTTCATCACCCGCAATTGGGAGACCATCCGCCAGGTGCGCAAACCCGTGATCGCCGCCGTGGCCGGCCTGGCCCTGGGTGGCGGCTGTGAGCTGGCCCTGGCCTGCGACCTGGTGCTGGCGGCCCAGGGCGCGCGCTTTGGCCTGCCCGAGATCAAGCTGGCCCTGCTGCCTGGGGCCGGCGGCACGCAGCGCCTGCCGCGCGCCATCGGCAAGGCCAAGACCATGGACATGTGCCTGAGCGCCCGCACCCTGTCGGCCGACGAGGCCGACCGCTACGGCCTGGTCTCGCGCGTGCTGCCTGACGCGCAGCTGCTGCCCGAGGCCCTGGCGCTGGCGCAGACCATCGCGGCCTACTCGGCCCCCGCGCTGATGGCCATCAAGGAGTCGGTCAACCGGGCCTTCGAAGGCCCGCTGTCCGAGGGCATCCTGTTCGAGCGCCGCGCCCTGTACGCCCGCTTTGCCAGCGCCGATGCGCAGGAGGGCATGAACGCCTTCCTGGCCCGCCGCGCGCCCGTGTTCAGCCACCGCTGAGACGCCCCCGCGCTGCGTCAGAATCTGGCGCCAGGACAAGAAGCCCCAGGAGATCCCATGAAAGCAGCTTTCATCACCGGCCACGGTGGCAACGAGGTGGTCAGCGTGGGCGAACGACCCCTGCCCCCACGGGGCCCCGGCGAGGTGCTGGTGCGCCTGCGTGCGGCCACGCTCAACCAGGTCGACCTGTACATGCGCAACAGCGGCGCCGGCATCCGCCACCAGCTGCCCCAGATCATGGGGCTGGACGGCTGCGGTGTGGTGCAAGAGGTGGGGCCCGAAGAAACCCGGCTGCGCCCCGGCCAGCGCGTGCTGGTCTACCCCGGCATCACCTGCGGGCGCTGCGAGTTCTGCCTGGCCGGCCAGCCCGTGCTGTGCGCCAGCATGAGCCTGCTGGGCGAACACCGCGACGGCACCTTTGCCCAGTACCTCAGCGTGCCGGCGGCCAACCTGTTCCCGGTGCCCGACCCCCTGGGCGATGCCGAGGCCGCTGCCCTGGGCGTGAACCACCTCACCGCCTGGCGCATGGTCAACACCCAGGCCCGGCTGCAGGCCCACGAGACGGTGCTGATCTTCGGCATCGGCGGCGGCGTGTCGCTGGCCGCACTGCAGCTGGCCCGCCTGGTGGGGGCGCGCACCGTGGTCACCTCGCGCGACGACCTCAAGCTGCAGCGCGCCCTGGCCCTGGGCGCGCACCACGTCATCAACAGCCAGCGCGAAGACGTGGCCCGGCAGGTGATGGCCCTGACCGGTGGCCGCGGGGTGGATGTGGTGATCGAAAACGTGGGCGCCGCCGTGTGGGACAGCGCCCTGCGCTCGCTGGTGCGGGGCGGGCGCATCGTCACCTGCGGCGCCACCACCGGCGACCAGCCCCCGGCCGACCTGCGCAGGGTGTTCATCCGCCAACTGCAGGTGCTGGGCTCCACCCTGGGCAACCCCGGCGAGCTGGCCCAGGTGCTGGCCCTGTGCCAGCGCGGCCTGCTGCGCCCGGTGATCGACAGCGTCTACCCGCTGGACGAGGTGCACGCTGCGCTGGCACGCCTGGAGTCAGGCGCCCAGTTCGGCAAGATTGCGCTGAATTTGGAGTGAAGCCCCCACGGTCGTGCACTTCGTGTCACTCCCTGCCCCCAAAGGGGGCCGCAGGCCGCCTTGGGGCGGCCCGGCGCCGGCCTGACCTCTTCGTTCAAGACTGGCTGAATTCCGAAAGAGCCCTGACGGCCTCTTATTTCGTGCCCACTCTCGGGTGCGGCCGCGATGCGTGGACGGTTTTCGCCCTGTACAAGCTGGTGCCGGGCCGGTCACGGTGGTGCAGGCTCTGCGGAGCCCGGCGCCATCGCCTCCAGCGTGCGGGTGCGGAACTCGCGCGGGGTCTGGCCGGTGTGCTTGCGGAAGAAGCGGGTGAAGTAGGCCTCGTCCACAAAGCCCAGGTGGTCGGCCACCTGCTTGATGCTGCTGCGCGTGTACACCAGCTCGCGCTGGGCCTCGTGCACGATGCGGGCGTTGATCACCTCCAGGCTGGAGTGGCCCATCACCTCGCGGCACAGGCGCGTCAGTTGCCCGGGCGAGATGCCCAATTGCTCGGCATAGGCCTGCAAGGGCCAGCGTTGGCGGAAGTGCGCATCCACCAGGCTGCGAAAGCGGTCGATCTGCTGCGCCTTGCGCGAGTGGGCGGGCGCTCCGGTGCTTTGCTGCACCTGCTGCACGCGGGCGATCTGCACCAGCACCGCCGTCAGCAGCGACAGCCCGGCAGCCACCTGCCCCAGGGCACAGGCCCGGGCCTCGCGTTCCACCGCCAGAAACAGCGGCACCAGGTTGTCCAGCGCCCGCTCCTGCCCTTGCAGCGACAGCACCGCGGGCCGGCGCAGGGTGTGCAGCAACTCGGGCATCACCACCGCCGCCAGTGACTCCAGCGGGCGCTGCGCCGCCGTCACCACCGGGCCATCGACATCGGGCGTGAAGTGAAAGCCATGCACGGTCTGTGCAGGCACCAGCAGCAGGCAGGGGGCCTGCACCGCCGTGCGGCTGTGGTCGATGAAGACCTCGCCGCCGCCGCTTTGCAGCAACAGGATCTGCAGGAACGCGCCATGCGTGTGCGGCTTGATGTCGAAGTTGTAAGGCACCGAGCGCTGCGGAATCCATTCGAAGTCGAAGCCGGCCTCCCAGCCTGGGGGGTCCTGGTCGCCATACAGCGCGTAGTTGGGAATGGTTCTGGACATCGGAGAGGGGGTGGCTTGATTTGCACGAATTGTCCAATTGTTGGCCCGAATCGTCAAAGGCGGAATCGGCCTGCAATCCAACAATCCGCCGGGTCAAACCAAGGAGACAAGATGAAGCAAGAAGCCGAGGCCGGCCGCGACTGGCTGGGCCTGCAAGAACGGGTGTGCGTGGTCACCGGCGCGGGCAGCGGCATTGGCGCCGCCATCGCCGAGAGCCTGGTGGCCGCCGGTGCCCAGGTGGCCCTGCTGGACAGGCAAAGCGAGGCCGCCCAGGGCGTGGCCGCCCGCATCGACCCCACCGGCCGCAACACCCTGGTGGTGCCCTGCGATGTGAGCGACACGGCCAGCGTGGCCCAGGCCGCCAGCGCGGTGCACCAGCGCTTCGGCCCCTGCCACAGCCTGATCAACAACGCCGGCCTGCTGCGCGCCGGCCCGCTGCAAAGCGTGAGCCTGGACGACTGGAACACCGTGCTGGCGGTCAACCTGACCGGCTACCTGCTGTGCGCACGCGAGTTCGCCCCGGCCATGTGCGAGCAGGGCGCGGGCAGCATCGTCAACGTGGCCTCGATCGCGGGGCAGTTTCCGCAGACCGGAAGCGGCGCCTACAGCGCCAGCAAGGGCGGCGTGCTGCTGCTGTCGCGCCAGATGGCGGTGGAATGGGGCCCGCGCGGTGTGCGCAGCAATGCGGTCTGCCCCGGCATGATCCGCACCGCGCTGTCGGCCAAGTTTTATGAAGAACCGGGCTTCGAGGCCAAACGCGCCGCCGTCACCGCCAGCCGCCGCATCGGCGAGCCGCAGGACATCGCCGACGTGGTGCTGTTCCTCGCCAGCCCGCGCAGCGCCTATGTCAACGGGGCCGAACTCAATGTCGACGGCGGCATGAGCTCGATGCTGATGGACATGGTGCCCCGCCCCGGCTTCAACCAGACCGCCTGACCCCGCCCCGGAGACCCCCATGACCCCTCAATACGAATGCGACCTGATCGTCGTCGGCTCCGGCGCTGCCGGCCTGGCCACCGCCATCACCGCCCAATCCCGCGGCCTGAAGGTGGTGGTGCTGGAGAAAGAACCCGTCTTCGGCGGCACCACCGCCTTGTCGGGTGGTGTGCTGTGGATTCCGCTGGGTCCACACGGCCGCCAGCAGAACGCCGCCGACCACCGCGATGCCGTGCGCCAGTACCTGATGAACGAGACCGGCCGGTTCTACGATGAAGCCAGCGTCGAGGCCTTCCTGGACAACGGCCCGCGCATGGTCGAATTCTTCCAGCGCGAAACCGCCATGCAGTTCGTGCCCACGCTCTACCCCGACTACCACCCCGACGTGGGCGGTGGCGTGGACATCGGCCGCTCCATCCTGGCCGCGCCCTTCGACATCCGCACGCTGGGGGCCGACATGGCCCGGCTCAAGCCGCCGCTCAAGACCATCACCTTCATCGGCATGATGTTCAACTCGTCGAACGCCGACCTGAAGCACTTCTTCCGCGCCACCAAGTCACTGACCTCGTTCGTCTATGTGGCCAAGCGCCTGGTCACCCACCTCAAGGAGCTGGCCCTGTACCGGCGCGGCATCCAGGTCACCAGCGGCAATGCGCTGGCAGCCCGCCTGGCGCACTCGGCCCTGCAACGCGGCATCCCCATCCGCACCAGCACGCCGGTGCGCGAGCTGCTGATCGAAGACGGCCGCGTGCAAGGCGTGGTGGCCGAGGGCGAACACGGACGCCAGACGCTGCGCGCGCGCCACGGCGTGGTGCTGGCCTGCGGCGGTTTTCCGCACGACGCCAAGCGCATTGCCCAGGCCTACCCCCACGTGCAGCGCGGCGGCGAGCACCTGTCGCCCACCCCCACCAGCAACACCGGCGACGGCGTGCGCCTGGCCGAGGCCGCGGGTGGCGTGGCCGACATCCGCTTTGGCGACAGCGCGGCCTGGATGCCCGTGTCGCGCGTGCCCTTCGGCCAGGGCGAGTTCGGCGTGTTCCCGCACCTGCTGGACCGCTACAAGCCTGGCGTGATCGGCGTGCTGCGCAACGGCCGGCGCTTCACCAACGAATCCAACTCGTACCACGACGTGGGCGCCGCCCTGATCCGCGCCTGCGAGGGACAGGGCGAGACCGCCATGTGGCTGGTCTGCGACAAGAGCACGCTGGCCAAGTACGGCCTGGGCTATGTGAAGCCGGCACCGATGCCGATCGGCCGCTTCCTCCGCAACGGCTACCTGTTCGAGGGCCGCACCCTGGCCGACCTGGCCCGCGTCACCGGCATCGATGCGGCGGGCCTGGAGGCCACCGTGCGCGCCTACAACGTGGACGCGGTGCGCGGTGAAGACCCGGCCTTCGGCCGTGGCCGCACCAGCTTCAACCGCTACCTGGCCGACCCCGAACACCGCCCCAACCCCTGCGTGGCCCCGGTGCAGACCGGGCCCTTCTATGCGGTCAAGGTGCTGATGGGCGACCTGGGCACCTTCGACGGCCTGCAGACCCGCGTCACCGGCGAGGTGCTGAAGCGCGACGGCAGCGTGATCGAGGGCCTGTACGCCGTGGGCAACGACCGCGCCAGCATGATGGGCGGCAACTACCCCGGCGCCGGCATCACCCACGGGCCCAACATGACCTTCGGTTTTGTCACCGCCCACCACATTGCCGACCAGGCCGGAGCCCGCGCATGAACCTGCAAATGCCCCCCCTGCCCACGCCCACCAAACCCCTGGTGGACCACCGCATCTACACCATCGCGCTGCGCAAGATGCCCGAGTTCCTGGAGGTGTTCAACCGCCTGGCCATGCCGGTGCTGCTGCAGACCCTGGGCCACCCGCTGGGCTTCTACACCAGTCTGGTCGGGCCGCAGAACCAGTTCGTGCACCTGTGGGGCTACGACAGCCTGGCCGATTACGAGCAGCGCTGCGCCGCGCGAGACAGCCACCCCGACTTTGCGGCCTACCTGGCCGCCTCGGGCCATCTGATCACGGCACAGGAGACGCGGCTGATCCGCGCCACCGCCGGACCCTTGGCCCTGGCGCCCGCGATGCACGCAGTGCGCGCAACCTAGGGAAACCCCGAGCCTTCCATGCACGATTTGTCCTGCTTTTTGCGCCAATCGTGAAGGGGGCCGCCGGCCCCGAAAAACACAATCTGCCCCAGACGCCAGGCCCCCGCCCCCGTCAGGGGCCGCCAGAGGCGACACCAGAGCCGCGTTCAGACGGCCGCCCCAAACCCTCTCAGAGGAGACAAACATGAGTTCACACCTTGCGCCCCCCGGGGTGCCGGGCCCCGCACGCCCGGTGGCGCTGATCACCGGTGCCGCCCAAGGCATCGGCTGGGCCTGCGCCCAGACCCTGGCCACCCAGGGCTGGGCCGTGGCCCTGCTGGACCTGGACGGTGCCAGCGCCCTCCAGCGCGCCAGCGAACTCGGCCCCGAGCACCTGGGCCTGCCCTGCGACGTGTCCCAGGCCGAGGCGGTGGACGCCGCTGTGCAGGCCGCACTGGCCCGCTTCGGCCGGCTCGACGGCCTGGTCAACAACGCCGGCATCGGCGACCAGACCGGCCCCACCGTGGCGCAAAGCGCCGCCGCCTTCGACCGCGTGCTGGCCGTGCACCTGCGTGGCAGCTTTCTCATGAGCCAGGCGCTGGGCCGGCACTGGCTGGCCCAGCCCGCTCGCCCGGGTCAGGCGGGTGCCCCCTACCGGGGCGCCATCGTCAACCTGGCCTCCATCGCCAGCCTGGGCGGGCTGCCTACCCGCAACGCCTACAGCGCCGCCAAGGCCGGCGTGCTGGGCCTGACCCGGGCCCTGGCCTGCGAGTGGGCGCGTGCCGGCATCCGCGTCAACGCAGTGGCCCCCGGCTATGTGCAGACCGCCCTGGTCGCCGAGCTGGCGCGCCAGGGTGCGCTCGACGCGGCCGCCATCGCCCAGCGCACGCCCCTGGGCCGCCTGGCCGAGCCGGCCGAGGTGGCCGCCGTGATCGCCTTTTTGCTGTCGCCGCAGGCCAGCTACGTCACGGGCGCGGTGCTGCCGGTGGACGGCGGCTGGAGCGCTTTTGGCGCACCCGACACCACCCTGCCCCCTTTCTCTCTTTGACCCCCTGAAAGCCGACATGCTGACCATCAACTTGTTCAACGGCCTGGTCTACGGCGCATTGCTGATCGTGATGTGCTCGGGCCTGGCCCTCATCTACGGCCTGCGCCGGGTGGTGAATTTCGCCCACGGTTCGCTCTACATGCTGGGCGCCTACCTGGGCTACTCGATCGCGGGCTACACCAACTTCTGGATCGCCCTGATCGCCGCGCCGGCCCTGATGGCCGTGCTGGGCGTGCTGCTCGACCGCTACGGCTTTCGCCTGCTGCAAGACCGCGACCCGCTCAGCGTGGTGCTGGTGACCTTCGGCCTGCTGCTGGTGATCGAGGACGTGGTGCAGACCGTCTGGGGCAAAAGCAACCTCTCGATGGCCGTGCCCGAGCTGCTCAACACCTCGCTGGACCTGCTGGGCACCCCCGTGCCGGCCTACCGCCTGGCCGTGATCGGCGCCGGCATCAGCGTGGCCCTGGGCCTGAGCCTGTGGCTGCGCTTCAGCCAAATCGGTCTGTTCGTGCGCGCTGCCAGCACCGACCCCGTGACCACCGCCATGCAGGGTGTGAACACCGATGTGCTGAGCGCCGGTGTGGTGGGCCTGGGCACGGCGCTGGCCGGTCTGGCCGGGGTGGTCGCCGCGCCCTTTCTGTCGCTGTCGCCAGCCATGAGCAGCGACGTGATCATCGATTCCTTCGTGGTCGTGGTGGTGGGCGGGCTGGGCTCGCTGGCCGGCGCCTTCATCGCCGCCATGGTGCTCGGAATGATCCAGGCCCTGGGCGCGGTCTACCTGCCCGATGTGGCCGTGCTGCTGCCCTTTGCCGTGATGGTGGGCGTGCTGATCTGGAAGCCCGCGGGCTTTGCCGGCAGCCGCACCTGAAACCCTTGCCCGAACCCTTGGCTGCCTTCCCATGAAACTTCTCACCTCTCTTCCAACGCGCCTGCTGGCAGGCGCCGTGGTCGGCACCGCGCTGGCGCTGTCGATCAGCTCGGGCACCGTGCTGTCCCTGCTCACCCAGGCCACCATCTATGCCGTGTTCGCCCTGGGCGTGGGCCTGCTGCTGCGCCAGAACGGCATGGTCAGCTTCGGCCACGCCTTGTACTTCGGCAGCGCCGGCTATGGCGTGGGCCTGCTGCTGCAGCAACAGGTGATGCCGGCCGAGCTGGCCCTGCTGCTGACCCTGCTGGGCCTGGGCCTGGTGGCCTTCCTGATCGGCCTGGTGATCGTGCGCGTGCCGGGCGTGGCCTTCGGCATGCTCACGCTGGCCATCGGCCAGGTGTTCTACCTCAGCGCCTCGCGCTCGCGCGGTCTGACCGGTGGGGCCGACGGCATGAACATCGACTGGCCGGCGCGCCTCTTCGGCATCGAACTGTCGCTGCTGCTGCAGCCCAAGGGCCTGTTCCTGCTGAGCTGGGCGGTACTGCTGGGGGTGATGGCCGGGCTGACGCTGCTGCTGCGCACCCGCTTCGGCGCCATCACCGAGGCCGTGCGCGACAACGAGGAGCGCGCCCGCTTCATCGGCATCCGCACCCTGGTGCCACGCGCCGCCATCTATGCGCTGTCGGCCATGGTGACCGGGCTGGCCGGCCTGCTGGCGGCGCTCAACACCGGCTTTGTGTCGCCCGAGAACCTGCACTGGAGCCTGTCGGGCGTGGCCCTGATGATGGTGGTGGTGGGCGGCTACAAGGCCTTGTGGGGCCCGGCCCTGGGCGCCGTCGTGTACTTCCTGGCCAAGGACGTGCTGGGCGACTACGCCAACCACTGGATGGCCATCTTCGGCATCGCCCTGATCACCGTCATCGTATTCGCCCCGACCGGCCTGGCCGGCGCCCTGGGCCCCCTGCTGCGCCCGCGGGCCCCCAAACCCGCCCGCCGCACCGCCCCCGCAGCCCACTGAGAGCACGGAGAGAAAGCCCCATGAACCCTTCATACGCATTGCAGGCCGAGGACGTGGCCATCCACTACGGCGGCGTGAAAGCCCTGGACGGCGTCTCGCTGACGCTGGAGCCGGGCCAGATCCGCGGGCTGATCGGCCCCAACGGCGCCGGCAAGAGCACGGTCATCGACGCCATCACCGGGCGCCGGCGCCTGACCCGCGGCACGGTGCACCTCAAAGGCCAGGACGTCAGCGCCCTGGGCGCCACCGAGCGGCGCCAGCGCGGCCTGTCGCGCAGCTTCCAGCGCACCAGCGTGTTCAGCCAGATGCCGGTGCGCAAGCAGGTGGAACTGGCCTCGCACAAGATGGGCGTGGCCGACTCGCAGGCCGATGCCGACGCGGTGCTGCGCGAGCTCGAACTGCTGGACCTGGCCGACATCACGGCCGACGAACTGGGCTACGGCGAACAACGCCGCCTGGACCTGGCGCTGGCCCTGGTGGGCCGCCCCGGCGTGCTGCTGCTCGACGAGCCCATGGCCGGCCTGTCGGTGAAAGAGTCGCACGACCTGGCGCGCCACCTGAAGGCGCTGACCTCGCGCTGGGAGGTCTCGGTGCTGCTGGTCGAGCACGACATGGACGTGGTGTTCGGCATCTCGGATGCCGTCACGGTGTTTGAACTCGGGCGCGTGATCGCCAGCGGCGAGCCCGCCGCCGTGCGCGCCAACCCTCGCGTGCGCGAGGCTTACCTGGGGAGTGCCGCATGAGCGCCTTGCTGAACCTTGAACAGGTCGATGCCTTCTATGGCTCGGCCCACATCCTGCACCGACTGAGCCTGACGGTGCAGCCCGGCGAACGTGTGGCCCTGATCGGGCGCAACGGTGTGGGCAAGACCACGGTGGTGAACACCATCCTGGGCCTGGCCAGCCTGCGCGGCGGGCGCATCCGGCTCGGAAGCCGCGAGCTGCCCCGGCCCCGCCCCTACCTGGCGGCCCAGAACGGCGTGGTGGTGGTGCCCCAGGGCCGGCGCATCGTGGCCAACCTGACGGTGGAAGAGAACCTGTTGCTGGGCGCGGCCAGCAGCGACAAACGTCGCAAGGGCCCCTGGACCGTGCCCGAGATCTACCGCCTGTTCCCCATCCTGCAGGAGCGCGCCCACACCCCGGGCACGGCCCTGTCGGGTGGGCAGCAGCAGATGCTGGCGGTGGGCCGGGCGCTGATGGCCAACCCCTCGCTGATCCTGCTTGACGAGCCCACCGAGGGCCTGGCCCCGGTGATCGTCGACCAGTTGGGCCAGATCTTCAACACCGTGGCCAGGCAGGGCACGGCCCTGCTGTTGATCGAACAGAACATGAGCCTGGTGGTGCGCGTGGCCGAGCGCTACTGCGCCATGGCCAAGGGCTCGGTGGTGGCACAGGGGCCGGTCGAGAACTCGCCCGCCGGCCTGCGCGACCTCGAAGCCCACGTGATGGTCTGAACCCCCTTTTTGCAAGCAAAACCCCAAGGAGACAACCCATGATCCAAGCCAAACCCCTGACCCTCGCCCTGGCCGCTGCCCTGCTGGCCACTTCACCCCTGGCCGCCCTGGCCCAAAGCAAAGACCCGGTGCGCGTCGGCCTGGTGACCTCCAAGTCGGGTGTGTTCGCCCAGCAGGGCGAAGAGGTGCTGCGCGCGGTGCAGTTCGCCATCGACGAAGCCAATGCCGCCGGCGGCGTGGATGGCCGCAAGGTTGAGGTGCAGATAGCCGATGACGAGGGCACGCCCGATGCCGGCCGCCGCGTGGCCGAGAAGCTGGCGCGCGACGGCTACAACCTGCTGATCGGGGCCATCCCCTCGTCGATCTCGCTGGCCATTGCGCAAAACCTGGATCGCTGGGATGCGGCCTACTTCGTGGTGGCCAGCAAGTCGGACAAGCTCACCGGCGACACCTGCAAGCCGCGCAGCTTCCGCACCAACCACGCCGATGCGATGGACATCGCCATGATCAACGTCTGGGCCAAAGACCTGAAGGAAAAGTCGTTTGCCGTGCTGGCCGCCGACTACGTGTGGGGCCGCGACTCGGGTGAGTCGTTCAAGAAAGCCGCCGAGGCGGCCGGCAAGAGCGTGCCGCTGTCGCTGTACGTGCCCATGGGCACCAAGGATTTCTCGCCCTACATCGCCCAGTTGAAGGCCGCCAATGTGGAGGCCATCTGGGTGGCCGAGATCGGGCGCGACGCGATCGCCTTCGTCAAGCAGGCACAGGAGTTCGGCCTGATCCCGGCCAAGAAACTGATCGGCCATGCGCTGATCCTGAACTTCATGGTCAACGCCACCGGCGATGCCCTCAAGGACACGGTGGGCACCACCGGCTATACCCCCGACATCGCCACCCCCCGCAACAAGGCCTTTGTGGCGGCCTGGAAGGCCAAGTTCAACCGCCTGCCCACCGACAACGAAGGCCAGGCCTACAACGGTGCCCAGGTGATGTTCGAAGGGGTGCGCAAGGCGGCCAGCGCCAAACCTGGCGACATCAGCAAGGCCTTGCGCGGCGCCAGCTTCGACAGCCTGTACGGCCCGGTCACGATGCGCAGCCAGGACAACCAGCTGCTGCTGCCCAACTTCGTGGGCCGCGCCAAGGTGGTGGACGGCGTGCTGCGCCCCACCATTGAACGCCAGTTCGATGCCGCCATCACGCCGGCGCCCTCGCCGCTGTGCAAGATGTGATAACAGCAGCCGGCGGGGGCAGCGGATCGCAAATTCCGTCAAAGCCAGTCCAAAGTGGGTGAAAAGGCGGGGTTTCCACCAACTTCTTCACACGCCGAGGATTCCGAGGGGGCGCCAGAATAGGATCATCAAGGCGATGACCCGGCCCCCTCCTCATGGATCGCAACACACTGATTGATCGCCTGTTCCGCCGGCTGGAAGGCGTCCCCCGACAAGGCATCTGGTTGCTGGGCGTGGGCCTGAGCGTGTTGATGGTGGAAATGCTGGTCGCCCCCATCGGCTACCTGATCAAGGGCTACGTGCCCCCCGACTACCTGTTCACCGGCCTGGTGACCGCTGTCGTGGTGGCCTCGGCGGTGCTGTGGCTGGCGGACCGTTTTCTGCAACGCGCAGCCCGGCAGAACCTGCGCCAGCAGCTGCGCATGCAGCATCTGATCTTTGAGACCACGCCTTTGGGGGTCCTCACCCTGAACGCGCAGCTCCAGGTGACCCGCATCAACCCCGCCGCCCTGCAGCGCATGCAGCCGCTGGGCCTGACCATGCAATCCGCCTTGGCCGATTGGTGGCACCCCGATGACCTGCCCACCGTGCGCCGGCATCTGCAGCAGCTGAGCACGGAGAGCGGACGATTGATTCTGCAGAACCAACGCATCACCGGCCCTGCGGGCCGTGTGATCTGGGTCGATCTGGCCCTGAGCAGCCTGGTGCGCAGCAGCGGCGAGGGCGAAGGCGTGCTGCTGATCCTGACCGATGTGAGCCAACGCCACGAGGCGGAGCAGGCGATCCAGAAACTGGCCTATTTCGACGCCCTCACCGGCCTGCCCAACCGGCGCCTGATGCAGGACCGCCTGCAACAGGCCCTGGCCAGCCGCCAACAGGGCGAAGGCCACGCCCACGGGGCCGTGATCTTCATCGACCTGGACAACTTCAAGACCATCAACGACACACTGGGCCACCAGGTGGGTGACCGCTTTTTGCAGACCGTGGCCGAGGCGCTGGGCCGCTGCCTGCGCCAGGGCGATACCCTGTCCCGCTTGGGTGGCGACGAGTTCGTGGTGATCCTGCCCGAACTGGATGCCAGCCCCGCCGTGGCCGCCCTGGACACGGCCCGTGTGGCCAAGAAGATCCTGGCCCAGCTGGAGCAGGTGCTGGGCCAGGCCTACCCAGGCTTCCCGACCAGTGCCAGCCTGGGGGTGGTGCTGTTCCGCCCGGGTGGCCCCGACTGCGACGAACTGCTGCGCCGCGCCGACATCGCCATGTACCAGGCCAAGTCTGCCGGGCGCAACACCTTCCGCTTTTTTGAAGAGTCCATGCAAAACGAGGTGAACCAGCGCGCGGCGCTGGAGACCGAGCTGCGCCAGGCCCTGCCCGGGCAACAGCTGTTCTGCCTGTACCAGCTGCAGGCACGCGAGGTGGGTGGCCTGTGCGGCGCCGAGCTGTTGCTGCGCTGGCGGCACCCGCAAGCGGGCGTGCTGCTGCCCGAGCAGTTCATCGGGCTGGCCGAGCAGAGCCAGCAGATCCAGGCCATCGGCCAGTGGGTGCTGGAACAGGCCTGTGCCCAGTTGGCGCTGTGGCGCAGTCAGACCCTGCTGCAGGACCTCAGCCTGGGTGTGAACGTGAGCCCGGTGCAGTTTGCCCAGGCCGATTTCGTAGCCCAGGTGTTGCAGGCCGTGGAGCGCCACCGGGTGCCCCCGGGGCGCCTGTGCCTGGAAGTCCCCGAGTGCCTGATCCTGCAAGACCTGGAGAGCTGCGCGCGCAAGATGGCGCAGTTGCGGGCGCATGGAATCCGCCTGGCGGTGGACCAGTTCGGGGCGGGACACTCATCGGCCGCCGATCTGTCGCGGCTGCCACTGGATCAGCTCAAGCTCTCACGCCGCATTGTTCAGGCCCTGCCCGACGACCGCCAGGCCATCGTGGTGGTGAAGACGCTGATCGACACGGCCCACAACCTGGGGCTGGAGCCGCTGGCCGTGGGCGTCGAGACCGAGGCCCAGCGCGAGCAATTGCTGGCCCTGGGCTGCAGCACTTTCCAGGGCCACGCCCTGGGCCACCCCGTGCCGGTGGACGAGCTGGCGCAACAGCTCATGGTCAGACAGCTCGGCGCAGATTGAGCCCCAGAAGCCGGGCGGCCCCAGTGGCGCTCAGTGCCGCTCAGTGCCCGACCGGGTCGTCCACCTGGGCCACCATGCGGGCCGAAGCGTTGAAGCCGCCCTGCCCGTCATAGCCCCCGATGCGCTGCACGAATTCGAAGAAAAAGCGGCCGTCAAAGCGCTCGGTGTAGATGTGCAGGTAGGCGCCCTCGGCACTGGCGTCGTACAGGATGCCGGCCTCGCGCAGGCTTTGCAGCAGGGCGGGCTCGATGTCGAGCCGGGTCGGCAGGTCGTCGTAGTAGTTGGGCGACACCGGCACAAAGGCCACGCCCCGCTCGCGCAGGCGCCGCACGGTGCTGACCAGGTCGGCGCAGGCAAAAGCGATGTGCTGCACCGCGGCCCCGCCCTGCTGGCGGGCATCGCGGGCCGTGCGGGTGCGCTGGCTGTCGGACACATTGAGCACCAGGCGCACGCTGCGGGCTTCGTTGAACACCGCCTGGTTGCGCACCAGGCCAAAGGGGTCGGCGATGTTGACGCTGTCGCCGGTCTCCAGGCCCAGCACGGCACGTGAGAACAGCACCCAGGTGTCGCGCTGGTCCAGCGCCAGGCCCAGGCCCAGGTGGTCGATGTGCTGCAGATCGGCCACAGCGGGCCGCTCGGGCACGGGCTCGAGTTCGAAATCGGCTTCGAACAAGCCCATCTCGCCCAGCGCGGCTGGCACGAAGTAGTTCAGGTTGCCGCCTGGCACCACGATGGCGGGCACGTGCATCTCGCTAGGCCCAATGGGGCCGTCGTAGCGTTGCGAGCACATGGCGGTGGCGCGGTTCACCGCCGCCAGCGGGCTGTCGGTGCGCAGGCCCCAGGCGCACACCGAAGGGCCATGCGCCTCGAAGCGCTGGCTGGCCACCGAGCCGGGCTGGGCGTTCACGATCAGGTTGACGCCGCCCTGGCGGTACAGATCCACCGCCTTGGAGCGGTGCCGGCCGACGCGCTCGAAACCCATCTGCGCCAGCCAACGGCCCAGCTCGGTGGCTGAATCGCCCTGGGCCGCCAATTCGAGGAAGGAAAAGCCTTCGAACGCAGGCGCGGCTGGCGGGCTGAACAGCTCAACCTGCAAAGGGGCGGCGGCCGAGGTGCCCGGTACGGCGGCCTCGCGCAGCTTGCGCACCTCGCTCTCCAGGAACAACAGCGAGCGCATCGCATCCACCGCGATGCGTCGGTTGGGCGTGCCGCGGAACACGTCGTTGAAGATCTCCAGCGACAGCGGTCCGCTGTAGCCGGCCTCCAGCACCCGCTGCAGAAAAGGCACCACAGGCAGTTGGCCCTGGCCCGGAAAATTGCGATGGTGGCGCGCCCAGTGCAGCACATCGAGCTGCATCCACGGCGCATCGGCCATCTGCAGGAAGAAGATCTTGTCGCCCGGGATGTCGGCAATGGCACTCGGGTCATCGCGCAGCGACAGGGTGTGGAAGCTGTCCAGGATCAGGCCCAGGTGCGGGTGATTGGCGCGGCGCACGATGTCCCAGGCCTGGCCGTACAGGTTCGTCACGCGGCCCCAGGCCAGGGCCTCGAAGCCCACGCGCAGGTTGCGCCGAGCCGCCCGCTCGGCCAGCTCGTACAGCTGGGCGGCCGCCAGATCGGGGTTGTCGATCACGGCCGGCGAGGTGTTGGAGCAGCACAGCATCAGCTGGGCGCCCATCTCCTGCATCAGGTCGAACTTGCGCTCGGCCCGGTCCAGGCTTTTGCGGAACAGCGGCTCGGGCATGGCCTCGAAATCGCGAAAGGGCTGGAACAGGTCGATGCCCAGACCCAGGTCCTGCGCCATGCGGCCCAGATCGCGGGCAGAGCCGGTGAAATGGGTGAAATCATTCTCGAACAGCTCGATGCCATCAAAGCGGGCGGCGGCAATGGACTCGAGCTTTTCACGCAAGGTGCCGCTGAGGGAGACGGTGGCAATGGAACGGCGCATCGGAGTCAGGCCCAGAACAAACAATTCATGAAACGACAAGGCCTGGAGCACAGCCCCAGGCCCTCCAAGAGGCCCCAAGGGGCCCTTGATCAGAAACGATGGACAACGCCCACCTGGAAGCCGCTGATGGTGCGGCCGTTCACGTCGGTGCCAGCGAAGTTGGGCGCCAAGCCTGCCGAGCCCGAGGGACGGAAGCCGGCGTTGGTGTCGTTGCGCATGGTTTCCCACAAAGCCGACAGCGTGGTGCGCTTGGACAGCGCGTAGTAGGCGCCGATCGAGCCACCGTTGGCGTTCTGGCCCGCGCCCGACTTGTCGCTGATGCGGCCGTACAGAGCGCCCACGCGCAACTGCGGGGTGACGTTGTAGTCGGCCGAGACCTGGAACACGTCAAAGGTGCGGTTCACGCTGGCGCTGGTCCAGCTGACGGCGCCGCCCACATTGCCCAGCACCTGGGCCGCGTTGTTGCCGTTGGCGCTCGAGGCAATGTTGTTCGACTTGACGTACACGGCGTAGACCTTGCCCTTGCCGTAGTCGTAGTTGGCGTACAGGTTGTGATAGAACACATTGGCGTTCAGCGCTGCGTTCTGCGGAGCCTTGGCCTGCAGGCCGGCGTAGCCGACACGGAACGGGCCGTTCAGGTAGTCGGCGGCCAGTTGGGTGATGGGCGTGGTGACCTGGCCGGTGGTGGCACTGGCTTGCTGCTGCGCGAAATGGCCTTCGAGTTGCAGGCCGGCCCAACGCGGCGAGATGTAGGCCACGTCGTTGTCATAGCGCGAGGGCACGCCGAAGTTGTTGACGATCGAGCCCAGGGTGCGCGAGGTGTAGTCGATGTAGTCGCCACGGTAGAAGATGGCGGTGTTCTGGCGACCGATGCGGATCTCGCCCAGGGTGCTGTCGGCCAGGCCGACCCAGCTTTGGCGGTCGAAGGCGCGGCTGGCGTCTGCGGTGGCGCCCGACACGGCGGCAATGCCCATTTCGAGCTGGAACTTGGCCGACAGACCGCCGCCCAGGTCTTCCACGCCGCGGAAGCCCAGACGGCTGCGCAGGTCCTTGCCATCTTGCAGGGTGTTCAGCTTGGCACCGCTGCTGCTGGTCATGTGGTTGAAGTATTGGTCGATGCTGCCGTAGATGGTCAGGCTGGATTGGGCCTGGGCGGCACCGGCCAGGCCGAGGGCCATGACGGCGGCGATGATGGGGTTTGTCTTCTTCACGGAGTGCTCCTGGTGACTTTGTTTTGACTTGCTTGTGCGTTTCAATCGGCGCGTTGCTCAGACTCATCACCCGTTTGCGTGCCGGGTGAACAAAACAGCGCCGGCCCAAGGGCCGGTGCTCTTTTGCAGGGGGCCCGGGCTGCTGCCGTCAGCAACCCGGGGGAACAGGTATCCAGGCATCGTTCACCTCGCCCGCAGTGGCAGCCGCAGGGCGAAAGACCAGTGGGGCACCGCCCCCTCGCGAAGGCACGGCGCCCCACCCGGCACCTTGGATGCCTGAATGCTAGGCATCGCCCCGGGCCAATTCAATGCAGCGCCCCGGGCCCCGTGCGCATAGCGCGCAAGTCGTGCGCCGAGCACCCGATTCAGGGGATATCCCTAGCGTTCACAGCCCCCAACAAACAACACCGGGTGCGAGCCAAGTCCTTGCCACTCAAGGGAAAAACCCTGTGATGGAGGCATTGCCGCACGCCCTGCGCGCTGTGCGCCCGCCCCACGCGGCAAGCCCTTGAAGGCCCGCCGACAAGCCACTATCGTGCGGGCCTCGTTCATTGAAGGGCTCACTCCCGCCCCCTTTCGCATGCTCATCGACGGACACACCCAGGTCTTCTTCGTGCTCGGCCACCCGGTCACCCAGGTGCGCGCCCCCGAGGTGTTCAACCCCTTGTTCCAGGCCCATGGCGTGAACGCCGTGCTGCTGCCCGCCGAGGTGGCCCCCGAGCGATTCGAGGCCTTTGTGCGCGGCGCCCTGGCGGCCACCAACGTGCCGGGTCTGTGGCTCACCATCCCGCACAAGACGCCTGCAGTGGCCTTGTCGCAGCATGTGGACCGGCTCGGCCGACGCGCCGGGGCGGTGAACGCCCTGCGCCGCGAACCCGACGGCAGCCTGCGTGGCGCGCTGTTCGATGGGCTGGGCCTGTCCAAGTCGCTGGACCATTTCGGGCTGACGCCCGAAGGCCGCCGGGTGCTGGTGCTGGGCCTGGGGGGCGCGGGCACGGCCGTGGCCACGTCTTTGGCCGAACGCCGCCTGGGCGAGTTGGCCCTGTGGGACCGCGACCTGGCCCACACCCAGCGGATCACGGCGCGCCTGGCCGAGGGGGCCGCCGCCCCGGTGCGCGCCCTGGCCACGCCCGACGCCAGCGGCTTTGACCTGGTGGTGCACTGCACCTCGCTGGGTCTGAACCGGGATGATCCGCTGCCCTTTGATGTGGCTGCCCTGGCGCCGGACGCCGCGGTGGTCGACATCCTGATGAAGCCCTATGCCACGCCCTTGCAGCAAGCCTGCGAAAAGCGCGGCATCACCGTGCATCCAGGCTTCGAGATGCTGACCCAGCAGGTGCCCGAGTACCTGCGCTTCTTTGGCTTCGAGGCCATGGCCGATGCGCTGGCGGCCGACCTGACGCCCGTGCGCCAGGCCTTGCAACGCGTGGCCTGATTCAGGGCAGCAGCGCGCTGAGCCGATCGATGAAGTGCACACGCTGCACCATGGCGTCGGGCAAGCCCGCCCGCGGGTGCAGTGAAAAAGCCCGCATGCCCGCGGCCAGGGCGGCCTGCAGGCCTGGCAGGCTGTCTTCGACCACCGCGCAGTGTTGCGGCGCCACGCCCAGGGCCTGGGCCGCATGCAGGAACAGACCGGGCTCGGGCTTGAAGCTGCCCACCTCGTAGGCGCAGTAGACGTGGGCCCCAAAGGGCTCGCGCAGGCCCGTCAGGCCCAGCGACAGTTCGACCTTTTCACGCGGGCCGTTGGTGGCCACGGCGATCGGCCGGCCTTGCGCGCGCAGGGCGGCCAGCAATTCGGGGGCGCCGGGCATGGGCTGCAGGCCCTGGCGAAAGCGTCGCTCGGTCTGGCGACGCACGCGGGCCGTGAAATCGGCTTCGAAACCCACCGGCCGGTCGAGCCGTTGGGCCGCGATCCAGGCCACGCAATCGGCCATGCGCACACCGCGAAAACGCTGCCGGGCCTCGGCCAGGCTGAGGCCCAGGCCTTCTTCGAGCGCCAGCGCGTGCAGCACCTCCAGCCCGGGCTCCTCGCTGTCGACCAGGGTGCCGTCGCAATCAAAAATCCAGGCCTCAACACCCGGCCAGAGGGGTGAACCGCTCACACCAGATCGCGCAGCACGTTGGCCACCTCGGTCAGGCGCGGCAGAAAGCGCTGCACCATCTCGTCGTGGGTGTAGGGCTGGGCCGGCATGGTCGAGCCGATGGCGCCACGGCATTCGCCCTTGCGGTCTTTCACCGGCATGGCAATGCCGCGCAGGCCCAGGGTCAGCAGGCCTTCGCTGGTCCAGTAGCCCTGGTGGCGGGCGGCGGCCACGGTCTGCAAAAACTGCGTGGCATTGGCCGCGCTGTTCTGGGTGAAGGCATTGAACTCGTGCACCGCGGCCCAGGCCTCCAGGGCCGGCACGGTGAAGGTCGACAGCATGGCGATGCCGGGCGTCACCAGGTGCGCCGGCACCCGCGCGCTCACCGCAAAACCAATCGACTCCATGCGGTTGCTGGCGCTGCGCGCCACGTACACCACCTCGTGGCCGTCGAGCACGCTGAAGTTGAAGGTCTCGCCGCAATCGGCCGACAGGCGCTGCAAGAAGGGCTGCACCAGGCGCGGCAGGCGGGCCGAGTCGAGGTAGCTCTGGCCCAGGCGCAGGATGCGTGGCATGAGCCAGAAGCGCTTGCCGTCGGTGTCGGCATAGCCAAAGTGCACCAGGCTGAGCAGGTAGCGGCGCGCGGCCGTGCGGGTGATGCCCGAGCGGGCGGCCACCTCGGACGAGCTCAGGCGCGGGTGCGCATCGTCGAAGGCTTCGATGACGCGCAAGCCCCGGCCCAGGCTGTCGATGATGTCGCTGGATTCAGCGTTGTCTTTGGAAGCGTCGGGCGCAGTGGACATGGCGATAGGGCATTCAGGGTAGACGGGACGGCACCCACTGGAGTGCCGCCATGGGCTGCATCATGCCTCAAGCGCCGGCACTTTGGACTCGCAAAAATGCGCTTGCGCCATGGTGGCGAGCTCCGGGGCGATCCGGGGGCGGAAGTCCATCTGATCGAGCACGTCGCGCTGCAGGTCGATGCCTGGCGCCAGCTCGAACAGCTCCAGCCCCTGCGGCGTGAGCCGAAAGCTGGCGCGCTCGGTGAGGTACAGCACCTGCTGGCCACGCACCAGGCTTTGCGGCCCGCTGAAGGTGATCTGGTCGACCTGGCGCACCAGCTTGCGCACGCTGCCCTGCTGCAGCACGCGCATGCGGCCGTCGCCGGTCTGCAGCTTCACGCCCTTGGCGGCAAAGGTGCCGCAAAACACCACCTTGCGGGCGTTCTGGGCGATGTCGATGAAGCCGCCTGGCCCCACGGTCAGGCCACCGAGGCGCGACACGTTCACATTGCCCTGGGCATCGAGCTCACCCAGGCCCAGAAAGGCGATGTCCAGGCCACCACCGGCATAGAAGTCGAACTGCGTGGCGGCATCGAGCATGGCGCTGGCGTTGCGCGCATAGCCGAACAGCACGCCATCGAGCAGCGTGCCGCCATAGGTGCCGTGTTCGATGGTCTGGTACAGGCGGTGCTGCTCGCCCCGCGCCGCGATCAGCTTGGCCACGGCATCGGGCACGCCCACGCCGAAGTTGACCACGGGGCGCGGCTTGCCCGTGTTGAACAGCTCTTCGGCCGCGCGCCGGGCCACGGCCTGGCGTTCGCCAAAGGCCTGGGCAGCGGCCGCTTGCTCGGCCACCTGGTCGGCCTGTTCGCTGGCATGGCGGGCCTCGCCGGTCAACTCGCCACTCAGGGCCGGGTCGAAGGGGATGTCGTAGCTGGCGCGCTGCTCGGGGTCGACCACGATGGCGTCGACCCAGGCGGCCGGAATGCGCACCTCGCGCGCCTTGAGGGCGCCGCGCGGCAGCCGCTCCTTCACCTGCACGATCACCTTGCCGCCGCTGTTGCGTGCGGCCAGGGCCAGCGACTGGGCATCGAGGTTGGCGGCTTCGTGCTCGAAGCTGATGTTGCCGTCCTCATCGGCCGCGCTGGCGCGCACCAGGGCAATGTGGATCGGGAAGGGCTTGTAGCGCAGGTATTCGCGGCCATCGAGTTGCAGCACCTCGGCCAGATCGTCGCGGGCGCGCTCGTTCATGCGGCCGCCGCCCTGGCGCGGGTCGCAGACCGTGCCCAGGCCCACATGGGTCAGCAGGCCCGGGCGGCCGGCGCCGATCTCGCGCATCAGCTGGCTGGACACGCCGCCGGGCAGGATGTAGGCCTCGATCTTGTTGTCCAGCGCTAGCTGCTGCATGGCCGGCGACCAGACCCAGTGGCCGCCGATGACGCGGCGCACCAGGCCTTCGTGGGCAAAGCAGTTCATGCCCTTGCTCTTCTTGTCGCCAATGCCCAGGGCATGCACCACGCTGAGGTCGCGCGGGGTGCCGGTGGCCTGGAAGCGGGCCTGCACGGCCTCAAACAGGCAGGTGGCCTCCATCAGCCCCCCGCCGCCGCCCATGAGGCCCACGGTGTCGCCATCGCGGATCAGGGCCGCGGCCTGGGCCGCGCTCATGAATTTGCTTGTGTTGTGTTCGCTCATGCCAGGCCTCAGCGGTGCAGGTCGAACAGGGCGGCGCCCTTCTTGAGCACGCTGCGCGCGATCACCGTGCGGTGGATCTCGCTGGTGCCGTCGAAGATGCGGTAGATGCGGGCGTCGCGGTAGTAGCGCTCGATCGGCAGCTCTTTGCAAAAGCCCATGCCGCCGAACACCTGCACGGCGCGGTCGACCACGCGGCCCAGGGTTTCGGCCGCATGCACCTTGACCTGGGCGATGCTTTCGCGGGCGTCCTGGCCCTGGTCGAGTTGCCAGGCCGCGTGCAGCACCATCCAGCGCGCTGCGTTGATCTCGATCACGCTGTCGGCCAGCATCTGCTGAACCAGTTGAAAGTCACCGATGGGCTGGCCGAACTGCTGGCGCTGCGCGGCGTAGTCAACCACCTGCTCCAGCACATGGCTGGCCTTGCCCACAGCGCGCGCGCCCACCTGGGCCAGGCGCACCACGTTGAGCGCGCCCATGGCCAGCTTGAAGCCCTGGCCCTGCTCACCGAGCAAGGCCACGGGCTCGAGCGGCACATTGTCGAAGAACAGCTCGACGTGGGGCGTGCCGCGCAGACCCATCATCTTCTGGTCCTTGCCCACGGTGAAGCCGGGCAGGCCCTTGTCGACCATGAACATCGAGATCTCACGCTCGCCGGTCTTGGCCGAGACCAGGAAGAAATCGCTCCACTCGCCGTCGCTGATGAAGTGCTTGCTGCCATTGAGCACCCAACCGCTGTCGGTGCGCCGGGCATGGGTGCGGATGCCCTGGGCGTCCGAGCCGGCGCCGGGCTCGGTGATGGCAATCGCACAGGTGCGCTCGCCCCGCACGGTGGGGCGCAGCCAGCGCTCCACCTGCTCGCCCTGGCACTTGAGCAGGGGTTCGTAGATGTTGCCGAAGGCGCGGCGGATCAGGATGTCGCTGGTGTGGCCGAACTGCTCCTCACACAGGATGCGGTCCACCACGCTCAGGCCACCGCCACCATGTTCGGCCGGGATGTTGAGGCCATACAGGCCCAGGGCCTTGGCTTTTTCGTGCACGGCACGGGCCTTGTCGGGGGCCAGAAAGCCCTGCTGCTCGATCTCGTCTTCGAGGGGCTGCAGTTCTTCGGCGATGAATCGACGCACGGTGTCGATCATCATTTTCTGTTCGTCATTGAGGGCAAAGTTCATGGGGGGCTTTCAGATTCGGGAGACAGCAGGCCCCGGCGCCGCCGCTGTGATGACACAGCGGCGGCCCGGCAGGCCCGGGGTGGCAAGCGCAAGACAGGCGCCGCTCAGGCGCTGCTGTACCAGCGGGCTCCGAAAAAGAAAGGCAGGCGCGAAAGCGCCTCCCCCCGCGACACCGGGGCGGCGCAGCCCGACACCCGAGCGGCCATCAGCAGGCGGTGCAGGGGGAAGGTCGGGAGCGCAGGCATGGGTGATCGTGGAATGAATTCAATTTGTGGAATCTTATTCCATTATTGAAGATCATTCCAATATTAACCCTCGCGGGCCAGCGGATCAGGTGGTGAAGGTGTGCAGCGCGTTCGGGCCGGCGCGCAGTTCGTCCACCAGAAACGACAGGCAATGGCGCAGCTTGGGCGACTGCTGGGCCCGCGCCGCCGTCACAGCCCAGACATCGGCACTCTGGCGGTAGTCGGGCAGCACGCGCACCAGGCTGCCCGTGCGCAGTTGCTCATCCACATCCCAGCTCGACAGCAGCACGATGCCCTTGCCGGCCAGTGCCATGTGGTTCACCACATCGCTGTGGTTGGAGCCCAGGGTGCCGGTGACCTTGACGGTCTCGGGCCCGCGCGGCCCCTGCAGGCGCCACACGCCAAAGCTCTGGTGCCGCTCGCGAAACAGCAGGCAGTCGTGCTGCGCCAGATCGGCCAACTGGCGCGGGGTGCCGCGCCGCGCCAGGTAGGCCGGTGCCGCACACAGCACGCGCACGCTCGGCAGGATGGGGTGGGCGATCAGGTGCGGCTCGCTCACCTCGCCCATGCGGATGTCGATGTCAAAGCCCTCGTCCAGCAGGTCGATGCGGCGGTCCACCAGCTCCAGCCAGAGCTCCAGCGCGGGGTGCTGGTCGGACAGCCTGGCCAGGATGGGCGAGAGGTGATTGCGCCCCAGGCGCAGGCTGGTGGCGATGCGCAAGGTGCCGGCCAGTGCCCCATCGCTGGCGGGGCCCTGGGCATGCCACTCGCCCGCTGTATCCAGCACCCGCCGGGCCCAGGCGTAGGCGGCCTCGCCGGCTTCACTGATCAGCACGCGGCGCGTGGTGCGGTGGAACAGGGTCACGCCCAGCGCCCGCTCCAGGCCGGCGATGCGCTTGGTGACATAGGCCGGCGAGATGCCCAGCTCGGTCGCGGCCCCCACAAAGCTGCCGCGCCGCGCCGCGAGGCAGAACACCTGCAGGTCCACCAGATCCCAGGCTTGATTCATTTATTTATTCACCATCAGGAAATTGTGAATGGAATTTCAAGCGCATTGTGAATCGATCAAGCGGTTTTATCGTGGCAGGGCCGGCGCAAGAAGCCCCCTGAAAACGTGAGACCCACATGACCCACCCCCTTCGCATCGCCGTGGCCGGCGCCGGCTATATCGGCCAGGCCCACATGGCCGCTCTGCAACAGACCCCAGGTGTTGGCCTGAGCGCCGTGGTCGACCCCGCCCCAGCAGCCGTCGCCCTGGCCCAAGCGGCTGGGGTGCCGCTCTACCCCAGCCTGGATGAGCTGCTGCGCCACGAGCGGCCCGATGGCATCGTGCTGGCCACGCCCAACACCTGGCATGTGCCGCAGGCCCTGCAGTGCCTGGCGGCGGGCTTGCCAGTGCTGCTGGAAAAGCCGATCGCCCCCAGCGTGGCCGAAGCCCTCACGCTGGTCGAGCGCGTGGACGCCTGCGGGGGGCGGGTGCTGATCGGCCATCACCGGGCCCACAGCCCCATCATGGCCAAGGCGCGCGAGGTGGTGCAGGCCGGCACCCTGGGCCGCCTGGTGGCGGTGATGGGCAGCGCCACCTTTTTCAAGCCGGCACGCTACTTTGACGAAGGGCCCTGGCGGCGCGAGCCGGGTGGCGGCCCGATCCTGCTCAACCTGATCCACGAGGTGCACAACCTGCGCCTGCTGTGCGGTGAGGTGGTGGCCGTGCAGGCCCTGGCCTCGAACGCGGTGCGTGGCCACGCGGTGGAAGACACGGTGAGCATCAACCTGCGCTTTGCCAATGGGGTGCTGGGCAGCTTCATGCTGTCCGACACCGCGGCCTGTGCGCGCAGCTGGGAGCAGACCTCGCAAGAAAACAAGGCCTATCCAAGTTACGATGACGAGGACTGTTACGTCATCACCGGCACCCAGGGCAGCCTGTCGGTTCCGACGATGCGGCTCAAAACCTACCCCCACACTGGCGAGGCCTCCTGGTGGAAGCCTTTCGAAGTGGGTGTGGTGGGCCTGGTGCGCGACGATCCGATCGTGCAGCAGATGGCGCATTTCGGGGCCGTGGTGCGTGGCGAAGCGCCCCCGCTGGTGAGTGCGCGCGACGGCCTGGCCAACCTGCGGGTGACCGATGCCATCGCCCGCGCGGCCGCCAGCGGCGACACGGTCGAACTCCTTTGAAGCCCCCTGATCACCACCCGATTCAAGCAACACAGAAAGACAAGCGATGAAGATCCTCATGCTGCATGGCATCAACCACAACATGTTCGGCAAGCGCGACCCCAAGCAGTACGGCACCATCACGCTCGAACAGATCGATGGCCAACTGCAAGACCTGGGCCGCGAACTCGGCGCCGAGGTGGTGAGCTTCCAGACCAACCACGAAGGCGCCATGTGCGAACGCATCCACCAGGCCTATGAAGAAGGCATGGACGCGGTGCTGATCAACGCCGGCGCATGGACCCACTACAGCTACGGCATCCGCGACGCGCTGGCCATCCTGACCGTGCCGGTGGTCGAGCTGCACATGTCCAACATCCATGCGCGCGAGGCCTTCCGCCACGTCTCGGTGTTTGCCGAAATCGTGAAGGGCCAGATCTGCGGCTTTGGCGTGGACAGCTACCTGCTGGCCCTGCGCGCCGCCGTGTCGGCGGTGCAGCAAGCCAGAGTCTGAATGACCCCCACGGTCGCGCACTGCGTGTCGCTCCCTGCCCCCCGAGGGGGCCGCAGGCCGCCTTCGGGCGGCCGGGCGGCGGCCTCCCCGACCCGCTCAGCGCCCGCCGGCCGAAGGCCGCGGGCGCTGAGCCGTTTTCAACCCTCCCCATGCTCGACATCCTGGCCATCACCGGCCCCATCTACATCGCCATCGCTCTGGGCTTTTTCACCACGCGTGCGGGCCTGTTCAGCAAGCCCGACATGCGCTTGTTCGGCAAGTTCGTGATCAACCTGGCCTTGCCGGCCATGCTGTTCAACGCCCTGGCCAAGCGCCAGATCGGCGAGATCCTGAACACCGGCTACCTGCTGGCCTACCTGGCGGGCTCCCTGGTGACGATGGGCCTGGGCTATGCCGCGTGGCGCAGGCTGGGTCGGCGCGATGCCTTGCAGAGCACCTGCTACGCCATGGGCATGTCGTGCTCGAACAGCGGCTTTGTGGGCTTTCCGATCCTGGTGCTGACCCTGGCCCCGGTGGCCGGCGTGGCCCTGGCCCTGAACATGGTGGTAGAGAACGCCCTGATGATTCCGCTGCTGCTGGCCATGGCCGAGCGCGCGCGGGGCCATGCCACAGGCTGGCGCCACATGCTTGTCGACACCGGCCGCCGACTGATCACCAACCCAATGGTGATCGGCCTGATGCTGGGTTTTGGGGTGTCGCTGTCGGGCCTGCACCTGCCCACCGCACTGGAGCGCAGCGTGGGCCTGTTTGCCCAGGCCAGCGGGGCGCTGTCTCTGTTCGTGATCGGCGGCACGCTGACCGGGCTGTCGTTTGGTGGCCTGCTGCGCCAGGTGGCCCCCATCGTGGCGGGCAAGCTGCTGCTGCACCCGCTGGCCGTGCTGGCCGCCGTGTCCGCCCTGCCGCTGATCGGGCTGGCCCCGCTGGCGCCGCAACTCAAACTGGCCGCCGTGCTGAGCGCCGCCATGCCCATGATGGGCATCTACACCATCCTGGCCCAGGCCTACGGCGAGGAAGACACCGCCGCCGCATCCTTGCTGGCCGGCACCGTGGCCTCGTTCTTCACGGTCAGCGGCTTGTTGATGGCGTTGCACACGGTGTGAGAGCCCGGGACAGGCCGGGCAAGACGACACTCGCCGGCCGACCGACAGGGTGAAGGGTTTCGAGACAAGCCATCCAACGGCCTGGGTTCCAATTCCCCTGAATTCGAGGGAATTGAAACCAACGGCAGGGACGCCAGAAACCCGGCTTTCAATTCAGGCGAATTCGCTACCGTTGAAAGGCACGCACGCTTGAATCGCTTGAGCTCGGCATCCGGGATGCCAAGGGCCGCCCCCGGCCTGAACCCTCAATACTGGATCTGCGCCACGGCGCGCAGTTGCTCGGGGGTGGCGCTGCCGAAGCCGAAGAACTCCAAGTAGGCCGGGATCATCTCGAACAGCATGTCGGTGCCCAGTTGCACCGGGCAGCCCTTGGCCAGGGCGGCCTGCAGCAAGGGGGTGTAGGCCTGCTTCATGACCACTTCACCGACAAAGGTGCCGGGGGCAATGCGGTCCACATCAAAGGGCAGCGGGTCGCCTTCCTTCATGCCCAGGGGTGTGGCGTTGACGATCAGCTCGAAGCCGGCCGGGTCGTTGGAGCCCGTGCTCACGGTGAGTGCCGGGTAGTGGGTGCGCAGGCGGCCGGCCAGGGCCTCGCAGGCGGCGGTGTTGAAGTCGAACAAGGCGATGTCGGCCACGCCCGCGGCCGCCAACGAGGCCGCAATGGCCGAGCCCACGCCACCACAGCCCGAGACCAGCACGCGCCGGCCGGCCAGGGCAAAGCCCTTGCGTTCCACGCCGCGCACAAAGCCGGCGCCATCAAACTGGTCGCCCAGCAGGCTGCCGTCGGGGCGCAGCAAGATCGCGTTGCAGGCGCCGGCAATGCGGGCCGTGGGCGTGGCTTCGTCCACCAGGTCCAGCGTGACGACCTTGTGCGGCATGGTGATCAGGGCGCCATGCAGGTTGGTGAAGCGGCGCAGCACCTGCAGGGTGTCGCGGTAGTCATCGGCTTTGACACCCATGGGCACCACCACGGCGTCAATGCCTTGCTGCTCGAACCAGGGGTTGTAGATCATGGGCGCCTTGAAGCTCTCGGTGGGGTAACCGATGTGGGCGATGAGTCGGGTTTTTCCGCTGATGGGCATGTCAGTTCCAGGAGTCAAAGAGAGGCGGGGCGCCGGCGGTCAGGGTCCATGAAAAAAGGCCCGCCCTGGGCGGGCCTTCGGGCCTGTGCCCCCTGCCATGGCAGGGGGTGTGGCGCCTGTCAGCGCTTGGCCGAGGCCAGCGCCTGGGCGCGGGCCTGGTTGTACTCGGCTGCCGGCACGGGCACGGCATCGGGCTTGCCCAGGTCCTTGGTCTGCAGGCGGTAGGTTTCGCGGGCGGACCAGGCTGCCAGCGAGGCGATCACGGTGATGCCCAGGGCGATGGCACCCACGGTGGTCGGGATGTCGGCCGCGCCGGGAGGGGCGACGGCGGCGAACAGGGCCGGCAGCAAGGCCGTGAACATGGTGCCGATGTTCTGCGAGATGGCCATGGCCGTGACACGGGTGCGGGCCGGGAACAGCTCGGGGTAGAAGCTGGGGAACACAGCGTTGTAGCCCTGGTAGACCACACCCCACATCAGCAGCGACATCACCACGGCCAGCGGCACGTTCTTGGTGCTGATGGCATACAGGTAGCCAAAGGACAGCAGGCCGGCACCGAGGGCGCCCACGATGATCGGCGGGCGGCGACCGATGCGGTCAGACAGGTTGCCCACAAAAGGAATCACCAGCACGGCCACGATGTTGCCGAGCACCGGAATCCACAGGTACACGCTCTTGTCAAAGCCGATGCCATAACCCGGCTGCACCGCGTAGGCGGCACCGAACACGGTGGTGACCACCGGGATCACGTTCATCAAGGCCATGCAGACCACGCGCAGCATGTTGGGGCCGCTCTCGGCAAACGCCTGCACGATCGGGGCACGCGGCACGGCACCTTGCTTGGCTTCTTCGGAGAACACCGGGGTCTCCTCAACCTCGCGGCGGATGTAGTAGCCCACGATGATGACGATGAAGCTCAGCAGAAAAGGCACGCGCCAGCCCCAGCTGTTGAACTGCTCGCTGGGCAGGTAGTAGGCCAGGGGCAGGAAGATGGCGGCCGCCAGGATCTGGCCGGCCTGCACGCCTTGCAGGGTGAAGCTGCCGTAGTAGCCACGGCGGCCCAGGGGAGCGTGCTCCAGGATCATCGAGCTGGCGCCCGAGATCTCACCGGCCACGGCAAAGCCCTGGATCAAACGCATCAGCACCAGCAGTGCAGGCGCCCACAGGCCGATCTGGTCATAGGTGGGCAACAGGCCCACGGCCATGGTCGAGATCCCCATCAGGAACATGCACAGCACCAGCACCTGCTTGCGGCCATGGGTGTCGCCCCAATGGCCCAGGAAGAAGGCACCGATCGGGCGCGCCACATAGCCCACGCCGTAGGTGGCCAGCGAGGCCACGATGGCCACGGTCGGGTTGCCCGAGGGGAAGAAGATCTGCGGGAAGATCAGCGAGGCGGCGGTGGCGTAGATGAAGAAGTCGTAGTACTCCAGCACCGAGCCGATCCAGCCACTGGCGGTCGCTTTCTTGGTTTGTTGCAAGCCGTGCTTGGCGGCCTTTTGATCAGACATGGATGTCTCCAATCGTCGGTTGTGTTGTCGAATGCCGTCGTGGGGCACCGCGTGCTGGCACGCCGGGGCCCCCGACACATCGAGGCGGCCGGCAAGCCGCTTCGGGGTGGAGGCGAATGTAGGTGGCGGGCCTCTGAAACACCAGTCCCAAGCCCTTTAATGCGTGCGATGATCGAACGCGCCTGTGCGCCAATGAATCACAATAGGGGTTTCACCCGAGGTCACCCTGATGAGTCAGCCCCCCGCCATCGACCGCCAGCACCTGATCGAAGGCCTGGGAAAAGGCCTGCGCGTGCTGGAGTGTTTTTCAGACGAACACCCGCGGCTGACCGCCACCGAGGCAGGCGAACTGGCCGGGCTGACCCGCACCGCGGCGCGCCGCTACTTGCTGAGCCTGGTGCACTTCGGCTACGCCGACACCGACGGCAAACACTACTGGCTGCGCCCGCGGGTGCTGCGCATCGGGCAGACCTACCTCGAATCGGCCCGACTGCCCAGGCTGGTGATGCCGTTTCTGCAGCGCCTGTCGATGCAGACCGGCGAGACCGGCAACCTCAGCGTGCTGGATGGCCACGACGTGGTCTACCTGGCCCGCAGCAACTCACCGCGGGTGCTGTCGATCGGCTTTCACACCGGGGCCCGCATCCCGGCGCATTGCGTGTCGCCGGGCCCGGTGCTGCTGAGCAGCCTGGAGCCCCCGGCGCTGGCCCACTGGCTGGACGAGCACGATTTCAGCCGCTTCACGGCCAACACCATCACCTCGCAGCAGGCCTTCGAAGAATCGGTGGCTTTGGCACGCCAGCAGGGCTATGCCGCCACCGACCAGTTCATCAACCTGGGCATCTGCGGGCTCTCGGTGCCCCTGGTCAACCGCAAGGGGCATGGCGTGGGCGCCTTGAGCCTGACCTTTCAGCGCGAAGCCTACCCCGCCGATGCAGCCCTCCAGAAGTTGCTGCCGGGCCTCAAGGAGATCGCAGAGGTGTTGCGGGGCCTGGTCTGAAAAGCAGGCTGGCCCAAGCGCTTCGGCAGGCAAGATGAGCGCCTATCGCGCACACTGCGCGTCTTGCGTTTGATCCTTGCCACCCACACGGCTTTCGCGCGGGCCCTTGGCAGCAATGGCGGCATACTCGCCCCATCGCCCTGCCAACGGCCGCACCAGGCCGCTGGACGGGTTGTTGCGAACCGAAGAGGACCGAATGACCCCACTTGGCACCGACCGCGAAGCCGTGCCCGACATGCCCAATCGCCTGGGGCTGAACGGCATCGAATTCATCGAATACGCCACCACACGCCCCCAGGCCCTGGGCCATGTGCTGGAGACCATGGGCTTCAAGCCGATCGCTCGGCACCGCTCGCGCGAGGTCATGCTGTACCGCCAGGGCGGCATGAACCTGATCGTCAACGCGCACAGCGAGGACGCGCGCGTGAGCGCCCTGGTGGACGAAAAGCCCGTCATCTCGGCGGTGGCCTTCCGCGTCAAGGATGCCTTGCGCGCCCACACCCGCTGCGTGGAACTCGGCGCCTGGCCGGTGCCCAGCCATGCCCAGGCCATGGAGCTGCACATCCCGGCCATCCATGGGCCAGGCGGCAGCCGCATCTACCTGGTGGATCGCTGGACGGAGTTCTCGATCTATGACATCGACTTCAAGCCCATCCCTGGCGTGGATCAGCACCCACCGGCCCTGGCCGGCCTGGACTACTTCGGCCTGGTGCAGTACGTGGACCCGGGCCGCAGCGAGGACTGGATCCGCTACTACGAGACCATGTTCGACTTCAGCACCGTGCCGGAGGACGAGCGCTACGGCATCCTGCCCAAGGGCAAGGTGCTGAAGAGCCCCTGTGGCCAGTTCATGTGGCAGCTGATCGAGCCCGACCCCTGGATGGAAAGCGACCGCGCGCCCGAGAACCTGGAGCGCATCGGCCTGGGCACACCCGACGTGGGCCAGGCCGTGGCCCTGCTGAAGAGCCGCGGTGTCGAGTTCATCGAAACCAGCAGCCTGCACCCCGAGGACCGCGGCGCGCTGACGCGGCGCGAACTGGGTTCGGTGTCCTTCGAACTCGTGCACCGCACGGGTGGCTGACAGGGGCGCCCATGACGATGTTTGAAAGCTACAGCCTGGACAGCCGCACCCTGGCCGGCCCGCTGGAGGCCCGGCTGGCCGCCATCCGCCAGGCCGGTTTCGGCAAGGTGATGCTGGACGCCCGCGACGTGGTCAGCCACCCCGGGGGCGTGGCCGGCGCCGTGGCCGCCCTGCGCGCCAGCGGGCTGCGCCCGGCCGGCCTGCAGACCCTGCACGACTTCGAAGGCCTGAGCGGGCCGCTGCACCAGTACAAGGTCGAGGTGGCCAAAGGCATGCTGCAAACCTGCGCCCAGCTGGGCGCGCCGCGGCTGCTGGTGAGCGCCAGCACCCTGCCCCACGCCAGCACCGATCTGGCCCAGCTGGCCGCCGACCTGCACAAGCTGGCCATGCTGGCCGTGCCGCTGGGGCTGCAGGTGGCCTACAAGGCCCTGTCCTGGGGCCAGAGCGTGCGCGGCTTCCTCGATGCCTGGGATGTGGTGAGCGACGCCAACTGCAGCAACCTGGGCCTGGGCCTGGATTCTTTCCACATGTTCGCCAACGGTGACTCGCTGGACGACCTGATCGAGCTGGAGCCCGAGCGCATCTTCCAGGTGCAACTGTCCGACTTCATGGGCGAGCTGCCCGAACCCACCGCCCCCGGCCAGACCACGCGCAGCCTGCGCGTCTTCCCGGGCCAGGGCGCCCACAGCGAACAACTGGCCGACCTGGTGCTGCGCCTGGCCCGCCTGGGCTACACCGGCGACTACAGCCTGGACGTGAGCAACGACGACTACGCCCAACTCCCCGCCGAACACGTCGCCGCCCAAGCCCGCCAAAGCGCCGGCTGGCTCAACGACGACGTCCTGCACCGCGCCGCCCCCCTGCCCCACTGGACCCGAATCCAGGCCAACACGCGCTGAAAAGCAAGCCACCCGACCGGGATGTCTTGGGGCTGAGCGAGCTGGCCTGAGCAAAGAAGGATCGCAGACTCGAACGTTCGCGCAGACCCAGAACACGCGCGCCACCACGCCGATATCGTTCAGAAGGCTGCGGAGCTGGCTTTGCCAGGCCGCTGGTGTCGTCCCCCTCAGAGGCGATGGCTTCAAATTGGGGCCCTACCCAGGCATCAACACTGAGCGCTGCATCCGAACAAGAGAGGCTTCACCGTTCAAAAGGCTGCGGAGCAAGCCATGCCAGCAGACACCGCGGAGCTGGCTTTGCCAGGCCGAGGGTGTCGTCCCCTGGGGGAAGGCGCCGAAGGCGACTCAGGGGGGGTCACAGTACTTGTTGCAGTTGCATCGCCACATCCATCACCCGGGGCAGCAAGCGCGCCACCATGGCTTCGCGACTCTGGTGCATGGTCATGGTGGCGCCCACCGCTCCCACGCATTCACCGCGCCGCGTCTTGATGGGCACGGCAAAGCCGCGCAGGCCCGAGCTGAGCTGCTGCTCGGCCACCCAGTAGCCCAGTTCGCGCGCGGCGTCCACATCGCGGCGGAACACCTCGGCATGGGTGGGTGTGTTGGCGGTGAAGGTGCTGAATTCGTGCTCGGCCACCCAGGCCTCCATGGCGGCGGGCTCCCAGGCCGACAGAATGGCCGGCCCCGGCGTGACCACATGGGCCGGCACGCGGGCCCCGACCGGGAACCCGATCGTCACCATGCGGTTGCTCTGGCTGCGCGCCAGGTACACCACCTCGTGCCCATCGAGCACGCTGAAATTGAAGTTCTCGCCGCATTCGGCCGCCAGCCGCTGGATGAAGGGCAGCACCAGGCGCGGCAGCCGCGCCGCGCTGAGGTAGCTCTGCCCCAGCATCAGCACCCGGGGCGACAGCCAGAAGCGCTTGCCATCGGTGGCGGCGTAACCGAAGTGCACCAGGCTCAACAGATAGCGCCGAGCCGCCGTGCGCGAGATGTCGGCCCGGATCGCGGTTTCAGAGGCCGTGAGCCGGGCATGCTCGTCGTCAAAGGCCTCAATGACCCGCAGCCCCTTGCCCAGGCCGTCGATGATGTTCTTGCGCGCAACTTCCATCACCGATTCTGTGCCGCGCATCGCCGCGCCAACCCCTGGTGATATCCCTCAAAACAGCCGTGGTGCGCACATATTGCGCGCACAGCGCTCACACCACCCACGCGGAACCGTCACGCCCAGACCGAACGGCTGGCCTCCAAGGCAGCACGGGCCCAGGCCGTCTGGCCCAGGCGGGCCACCCGCACCTGGTGGGGCACCTCGACGCTGATGGGCAGGTCGGCCGGCAAGGCGGCAAAAATGCCGGCCAGGTCGATCACGCCCTCACCCGGCAGTTGCCGCTCGCATCGGGCGGTGTGGATCATCTGAGGCACGGTCAGGTCGGGCCCACCGGGTGCGTCGCAGATCTGGGCGTAATGCAACAGCTCGCGTGGCAGGGCGCGCAGGTCGTCCAGCGTGGTGCTGGACCGCCCCACGTGCAGAGCATCGACCAGGATGCCCGCCATCTGGGGCGTGCCGGCGGCCTGCACCACGCGCAGCGCGGCACGGGCATCGGGCACGGCCGTCCAGGGCATGAACTCCAGATCGCAACTCAGGCCGTAAGGCGCGGCCAGCTCGCACAGGCGGGCATAGCCGTCGACAAGGCGGGCCTCATCGGTGTCGTCGCCGGCCACCAGCAGGGCCTTGGCCTGCAAGGCGGCACCGGCTTCGAGCAGGGGGCGGTAGGCCAGCGGGTCAAAACCCTCGCCGATGCGGATGATCTCGAGGTCGAACACGCCCACCCCCGTGTCGCGCTGGGCGGCCAGGGTTTCGCGCTGCTGCACCGGGTCGTCCAGCCAGGCCTGAAAGGGGCCTCCGGGGCCGTTGGGCAGCAAGCGCAGCCCGACATGGGCATAGCCCAGTTCGGCGGCCAGGCGCAGCATCGCCGCAGGGGTGAGGGCCCCGGCGGTCAGGTAGGCCAATGAGTAGGTCCGCATGGCCAGGGCCTCACTTCAAAGGCGACACCGCGGTGGGCAAGGCGATGGTCGAGACCATCTGCGTGGTCAGGTGGGCTGGCCCGCCCTTGGGCGGCCAGATGCCCTGGGCCACCGCATCGGCGCGGGCCTGGCTGCGGGCGTCCAGCGTGGGGTAGGCCCAGATGTTGGTGAAGCGCAGCGGGCCATCGAGCGCCACCATGGCCACCACGCAGGGCGACAGGGCTTCGCGCGGGGGCACGTACTGCTCCCACAGGTCGATGGTGGCCTGCACGCCACCGGGCTTGATGCCGTAGGTGCGGATCTCGTACACCGGGCCCACGATGCCCGATTCGGCGCTGGGGCGCACCGGCTTCATCCAGGGGAAGCCGCGAAAGCTCTCCAGGCTCAGGCTTTGGTACAGGTCGCCGCAGCCGAAGGGGCTGGCGCTGTGCTGCGTGCGCTGGCGCTCGGCCTCCAGCGTGGCCACATCGGCAAAGCCGCGCAGCACGATCATGCGGTTGAGTTCACCGATGTCGGTGGTCCAGCAGGCCAGCAGCTCGCCCCGGGCCTCGGGGGCGCTGGCAAAGGCCTGCACCTGGGCGGCGGCCTGGCCGGCGGTGCCAAAGGGAAGGGTCAGGGTGGCAAGTTCGTAGTACATGGTCAAACCAAGGGAGTGTGAGAAAGAAAAACGGAAACGGCAGGCCTCAGCCCGGCAGGGCCACACCGGCGGCGTGGTGCGCGGCAATGAAGCCGAAGGTCATGGCCGGCCCCAGGGTGATGCCCCCGCTGGGGTAATGCCCGCCCATGAGGCTGCTCATGTCGTTGCCGGCGGCGTACAGGCCGGGCACGGGCAGCCCTGTGGCGTCGAGTGCTTGCGCATGCGCATTGGCACGCAGACCGGCAAAGGTGCCCAGGCTGCCGGGCAGCACGCGAACGGCGTAGAACGGCCCCTGCTGCAGCGGGGCCATGCAAGGGTTGGCGGTGCCGGCCGCGGCATCGCCCTGGATGCGGTTGTAGGGGGTTTCGCCCTTGGCAAAGTCGGCGTCCTGCCCTTGCAGGGCGGCCGCGTTGTAGCGCTGCACCGTGGCCTGCAAGCCGGCCGCGTCGATGCCGCAGGCCCGGGCCAGCTCGGCCAGGGTGTGCCCACGCACCAGGTAGCCATTGCCCAACCAGGGGCCCAGCGGCATGGGCGCGGGTTTGACGGCGCCCAGGCCGTAGTGGCGGATGAAGGCGTGGTCGCACAGCAGCCAGGCCTGGGCCGGCTGGCCGGCCGGGGTGGCGGCCAGCAGCGCGCTCATGAAGTCGTGGTACGAGTCGGCCTCGTTGACAAAGCGCAGGCCGTTGGCCATGACTGCGATCAGGCCTGGCTTGGCACGCTCGATCAGGTGCGGAAAATGCGCCACCGAGCCATCGGCGCGCGGCACCAGGGACACCGGGGCCAGCGCCGCGGCGCTGTGCAGATCGCGCGCCACCACGGCACCGGCCGATTCGCCCAGGCGCAGGCCATCCCCCGTGTTGCCCCGCGAAGCAGCCGACCAGTGCTCGCGCCCGGTGGGGGCATGTGGCAGCAGTTCGCGCTTGCGCGCCTCGTCGTGCGGAAAGCCACCACAGGCCAGCACCACGCCGCAGCGGGCCCGCACGGTGCGCAGGCCGTCGGGGCCGGCGGTCTGCACACCGGCCACGCGCCCGCCTTCTATCAAAAGCCGCTTGACTGGCGTGTTCACCTGGATCGTCACCCCGGCCTCAAAAGCCGAGGCGGCCAGCGCGCCCACCAGGGCATTGCCATTGACCAGGCGCAGGCCACGCCCATGCAGCAGGCAGTCGCGCCAGTAGCGCAGCACCAGCCCCGTCACATGCCAGAACGAGCGCGGGCTGCGCAGCGCATTCAGAAAATGCCGCAGCTCGGCCCCCGAAGCGATGCCCATGCCCCACAGCGTGGTCTCGGCCAGCGGGGGCTTCAGGCTGTCGATGTGGCGGCCCAGGCGGCGGGCATCAAAAGGGGCTGCGCACACCGAGCGACCGCCCAGCGCAGCAGCCGGGCTGCGGCCATGGAAATCAGGAATGCCATTGCCGTCGATGAACTGCAGCGCGGTCTGGCGGCGGAAGAACTCGACCATGCGCGGGCCCTGGCGCAAAAAGGCGCTCACGCGCTCGGCATCGAACTTGTCGCCCAGTTCATGGCGCAGGTAGGCCTCGGGCAGGACCGGGTCTTCATCGATGCCGGCGGCCAAGGCCAATGGGTTGCGCGGGATCCACATCCAGCCCCCCGACCAGGCGGTGGTGCCGCCGTACTGAGGGTCTTTTTCGAGCACCCGCACCTTCAGGCCCAGGTGCGCCGCGGTCACGGCCGTGGCCAGCCCCCCGGCCCCTGAGCCCACCACCAGCAAATCGACATCGGACGTTGAAGCAGTGCTGGCAGGGTTCATGGAGGCGTGCTGGGGCCCTCAGGCCGCGTAAATGGGTTTGGCACCCGCCGTGGCGCGCAGGCCCTGGGCAGGTTTGCTGAAGAAAGGCGAGCTGCCGCTGGCTGCCGCCAGTTGGGCGGCACAGGCCAGCAGTTCATCGCCCAGGGCCTGCATGCGCTCCGGGGTGAAGCGCACGGTGGGGCCCGCGATGCTGAGCGTGCCCAGGGGCGGCTGGCCATGCAGGCGCACCGGGGCCGCCATGGCGTTGAGGCCGGCGGTGTAGGTTTCGCAGGTCAGGCTGTAGCCGCGCTGGCGCGTGGCCTGCACCTCGGCCATCACGGCCTGCAGGCTGGTGGGGGCGTTGGGGCCGTACTTGCCGGGTTCGCCCAGGCCTTGCTGGGCCAGCAGCGCCAGGGCCGCGTCGTCGCTCAGGCCCGACAGCCAGGCCAGGCCCGAAGACGAGCAGGCCAGCAGCGCATCGCTGCCCATGTCGGGGTCGTAGCGCAGGCCTTGGCGGGCCCCTTGGGCACGCGCCACCCAGGTGAGGCGGTGGCCATCGACCACGGCCAGGCGCACCAGTTCGCCCGAGATCTCGGCCAGGCGGTCCAGCAGCGGCTGGGCAATGTCGACGATGCCGGTGCTGCTGAGAAAAGACAGGCCCATGGCCACCAGCTTGGTGGTGAGCATGTAGTCGCCATGGTCGCGCAGCTGGCGCACATAGCCACAGCGCACCAGATCGGTCAGCAGGCGGTGCACCGCGCTGCGCGGGATGTCCAGGCGGTCGGCGATGACCGCCAGCTCCAGCCCGTCGCCATGCTGGGCCAGCAGTTCAAGAATGCCCAGGGTTCTTTCCAATACGCCACTCATTGCTCAACACTCCATGCGGGAAGGAGCCTGAGCGTACCCGAGCCGCGGCCAGCGGCGGGGGTGAGTGACAGGACGTGGCGTGACAGCATGGGGCGATCATACCCATAAATTGGAATTAAATTCAATAGTTGAATTGCATTCCACTTTCAAATACGATCACGGCTTCAATTCATTTCATCAGCCAGAACCCTCTCACCATGACAGACAAGCTGAGCCTTTCGCTCGACGGTGCCACCCGCGTCCATTACATCGTGGGCGACCCGATCGCCCAGGTCAAATCCCCTGCCGGGGTGAGCCTGGCCTTGCAGGCCAAAGGCCAGCACGCCCTGGTGGTGCCGGCCCATGTGCCGCCGGCCGAGCTGGCGGCCTGGGCGCGCGGCGTGTCGCTGGCGCGCAATGTGGACGGCATCATCGTCACCGTGCCGCACAAGTTCGCCTGTTTTGACCTGTGCAGCGCGCACTCCGAACGCGCGGCCTTTTTGCACACGGTGAACGTGATGCGCCGCCTGCCCGACGGCAGCTGGTACGGCGACATGTTCGACGGCCTGGGCTTTGTCAGCGCCATGCAGGACCGGGGCTGCCAACCCGCTGGCAAGAAGGCCTTGCTGGTGGGCGCGGGCGGCGCCGGTTCGGCGATTGCCCACGCGCTGGTGATGGCCGGCGTGAGCGAGCTGGCCATCCACGACGAAGACAACACCCGGCGCCAGACCCTGGTGAGCCGCCTGGCCGGCCTGGGCCGCTGCCCGGTGCGCGACGGCAGCGCCGACCCCAGCGGCTTTGACGTGGTGCTCAACGCCACCCCCGTGGGCATGAAAGAAGGCGACCCCTACCCGCTGGACGTGAGCCGCCTCAACGGCCAGATGTTCGTGGGCTGCGTGATCACCCAGCCCGCCGTGACGCCGCTGATTGCGCAGGCGCGCAGCCTGGGCTGCGCGACCATGACCGGGGCGGACATGTTTGCCAAGGTGCGCGACTTGATGGTGGATTTTCTTTGCCCCGCCTGAGTCACCTTCGGCGCCCACGTGCGGCCGCGAGACGCGGACGCTCTTCGCCCTGTCCAGCCCTGCCCAAGCAGGCCTGGAGCCGCAGGGCTCAGCCCCCAGGGGACGATGCCAGCGGCCCGGCAAAGCCGGCTCCGCGGCATCCCCGCTTGGCTTGCTCCGCAGCCATCTGAGTGACTCCCCTGACGCCTGCGGCGCCAGCCCTTCCACGCAGCGGGACGGGCTTGATTGACTTTTGCGAGTGCGTACTGAACCAAGGATCACTGAAATGCAGTTGCTGGACAAAGACTTGAGCGTCCTCACACCGGGCCAGACCTTTGATGTGGTGGTGGTGGGTGCGGGCGGGGCCGGGCTGTCGGCGGCGCTGTTTGCGGCCATTGAGGGGGCGCGGGTGTTGGTGGTGGAGAAGACCGAATTTGTGGGGGGCACCACGGCCCTGTCGGCGGCCACCACCTGGGTGCCGGGCACGCGCCAGGGCGCGGCGGTGAACCCGCAGGACAGCCTGAGCGAGGCGGCCCGTTATCTTGACAACGCCATCGGCGACAACGCGCCGCGCGCCCTGCGTGAGGCCTTTCTGGCCCATGGCCGGGCCGCGGTGGAGCAGATCGAGGCGAACTCCGAGGTGCGTTACCGCGCCTATGCCAAGCACCCCGACTACATCTCTGACCTGGGCGGCTCGACCCTGTGCGGCCGGGCGCTGGAGCCCCTGCCCTTTGATGGCCGTCGCCTGGGCCCGCTGCTGAAGCTGCTGCGCCCGCCCATCCCCGAGTTCACCGTGCTGGGCGGCATGATGGTGGACCGCAATGACATCAACCACCTGCTGGGCATGACGCGCTCCTGGGCTTCGCTCAAGCATTCGATCAAGATCCTGGCGCGCCATGGCCTGGACCGGCTGAGCCACCCGCGCGGCACGCGCCTGGTGATGGGCAATGCCTTGATCGCGCGCCTGCTGTATTCGCTGGCGCAACACAAGCAGGTGAGCCTGGCACTGAACACCAGCGTCTGTGCCATCGGCCCGGACCAGCTAGGCGTGCGCGAATTGACGCTGGAGCAGAACGGCCAGCGCCTGACTGTGAAGGTGCGGGGCGGCGTGGTGCTGGCCAGCGGCGGCTTCAACCGCCACCCCGCATGGCGCCAGAAGCTGCTGCCTGGCGCCGACGAGGCCTGGTGCCCTGCCGCACCGGGCCACACCGGTCAGGCGCAAAGCCTGGTCCAGGGCCTGGGGGCCCGCCATGGGCGCAATGGCCTGAGCCCGGCTTTCTGGGCCCCGGTGTCGCTGCGCCGGCGTGCCGATGGCAGCCAGGCCGTGTTCCCGCACTTTGTGATGGACCGGGCCAAGCCCGGCATGGTGACCGTGAACCAGGTCGGTGAGCGCTTTGTCAACGAAAGCACCTCGTACCACTTGTTTGGCCTGGCCATGCAGCAGGCGCACCGGCAAAGCCCCGCCATCCCGGCCTACCTGGTGTGCGACGCCAAAGCCCTGCGCCAGTACGGTCTGGGCATGGTGCGCCCGGGCGGCAAGGGGCTGGCCCCCTTTCTGGCCGATGGCTACCTGGTGCAGGGCCAGACGCTGGCCGATCTGGCCGCGCAACTGAAGGTGCCGGCCGAGGCACTGCAACGCACCGTGGAACAGATCAACCGCCATGCCGAGACCGGCGTGGACCCCGACTTCCACCGCGGCGAAACGGCCTACCAACAGAACATCGGCGACGCCACAGCTGGCGGACGCAACCCCAACCTGGGGCGACTGAGCGAGGCGCCGTTCTATGCCATCCGCCTCTACCCGGGGGACATCGGCGCCAGCACCGGCCTGGTGACCGATGCACAGGCCCGACTGCTCGACGAGCACGACCAGCCCCTGCCCGGCCTGTACGCGGTGGGCAACGACATGAATTCGATCATGGGGGGCGTGTACACCGCGCCCGGCATCACCATCGGGCCGGGGCTGGTGTTTGCCCACCTGGCGGCACAGCACGCCTGCGCCCGAGCCCGGTCTGGCGGCTGAGCCCGCACCGGCCTCGGCGCGGGTGTCGCTTACATCGGCACCGCGAGCAGGGCCTGTTCGCTGTCGCCCAGCTGGCCCAGCAACTGATCGGCATCGAGCAGGATCAGCATCTGCTGACGCCCGTCCACCTTGAGCTCGCCCAAGCCCTGGATGAAGGTGCCGCGCCCGCCGTCGGCCAGCTCAGGGGCGGGCTGGATATCGGCCGGGGCCAGGCCGACCACATCGGTCACGCCATCCACCACAAAGCCCACGGTGCGCTGCTGCAGGTTCATCACGATGGTCACGGTGCCCACCCCGATGTCGGCTGGCAGGCCCATGCTGTGGCGCAGGTCCAGCACGGGCACGATGACCCCGCGCAGGTTCAGCACGCCGCGCACCACCTCAGAGGCCCCCGCGATGCGGGTGGGGGTCTCGAAGCCGCGGATCTCCTGCACGCGCAGGATGTCCACGCCATACAGCTCTTTGCCTACCTGGAAGGCCAGGTACTCGCGCACCTGGGCCGCAGCCTCGCTGGGGCGGCCGGCCCGGCTGGAGGGGGAGGATGAAGTGGACAGTTCCATGAGGTGACTCCTGAGGCAGACGCGTCTGGCATCGCCAATAATTGCTTAAATTGATTTTTATGATAAGCAATTCGCCTTTTTAAATCAATAAAAATTGTATTTTTGTTGAGGTATTGGCGAAAAATGAGCCCCGAACGCCTCTTCAGCGCGCGCCCCGGCCTGGCATGGTTGACCGAGGTGGATCGCGTCGGCTGCGACATCGCCGTCCAGGCCCGACAATCGGGGCGAGGGTGAGCCGGGCCCGGCCCGGTCACCGAGCTGTCAATCAAACCCATGGAGACCCCATGACCCAAACCGTGGTCTATGAAGTGAAGGTGATGTTCGGCGACTGCGATCCGGCCGGGATCGTGTTCTTTCCGAACTTTTCAAAATGGATGGACGCCTCGTCGCTGAACTTTTTCATGGCTTGCGGCGTTCCGCCCTGGCGCGAACTGGCCAAGACCACCGGCATCATCGGCACGCCGCTGCTGGAGATCAACACCAAGTTCATGCGCCCCGCCACCTATGGCGAAACGCTGCAGATCCACACCAGCGTGGAGGAATGGCGCGACAAGACCTTTGTGCACCGCCACGTGGTCAAACGGGGCGACGAGGTGCTGTGCGAGGGGCGCGAGGTGCGCGCCTTCTGCGTGCGCCTGCCCGAGAGCCCCGAGGGGCCGGAGCGCATCAAGGCGGTGCCGGTGCCGGCCGACATCCTGGCCCTGTGCCGCTGAGGCACGGGGGATGAAACGCTTTCAGGGCACCTGAAAGCGCGCCACCTCGCGGGCCAGCCGTGCCGCCTGCTCGCGCAGGGCCGTGGCACCCGCGGCGGTTTCCTCGACCAGCGCCGCATTCTGTTGCGTGGCGCGGTCCAGCTCCTGCACGGCCTCGCTGACCTGGCCGATGCCCTGGCTCTGCTCCACCGCCCCGGTGGCGATGTAGCTCAGCAGCTCATTCACACGCTGGGCACTTTGCACGATGTCCTGCATGGTGCTGCCGGCTTCGCGCACGATGGCGGTGCCGCCATCCACCTTCTCCACGCTGGTACCGATCAGGCCCTTGATTTCGCGAGCGGCTGCGGCCGACCGCTGGGCCAGTGAGCGCACCTCGCTGGCCACCACGGCAAAGCCCCGCCCCTGCTCACCGGCCCGGGCCGCCTCGACCGCCGCATTGAGCGCCAGGATGTTGGTCTGGAAGGCTATGCCGTCGATGACGCCGATGATGTCTTCGATGCGCCGCGAGGCGGCCTGGATCTGCTCCATCGTGGCCACCATGTTGCCGATCACATCACCACCATGCCCGGCCACCTGGGCGTTGTGGGCGGCGATGCGGGTGGCCTCCTGGGTGTGCTCGGTGGTCTGGCGCACCGTGGCGCCGATCTGCTCCATCGCGGCCGCCGACTGCTCCAGGTTGGCCGCCGTCTTCTCGGTCCGAGCCGAGAGGTCGACCGAGCCATCGGCAATCTCGGTGCTGGAGTGCACGATCTCGTCCGACGAGCGCCGCACCTGCAGCACCATGCTGCGCAAGCTGTCCTGCATCTGGCGCAGCATGATCATCAGGCTGGCCGCCTCGTCGCGGCCCCAGGGGCTGGGCGAGGTGGTGAGGTCGCCCTCGGTCATGGCCGCCAGGTGGCGGCTGACCTCTTGCAAGCCACCGTTCATGACCAGGTAGAACGCGTAGAAAAGGTAGACGCCGACCAGCAGGCACAGCACCAGCCCGACCAGCAGCAGGCGCCGTTCGCTCTCGGTGCGGGCAATGCGCTGGCTCAGCAACTCATCGAGCAGGCCCAGGCTGGCCGTGCCCACCTCACGCAGACGGTCCACCGCCACCTGACCAGGCCCATTGAGGGCTTCGGTGTCGGCCTTGAAGGCTGGCCCGAACCAGGCTTTTTCAGCCGCGTTCAGAAAGGCACGTGCGGCCTCCACGGCCTCGGCCGCCTTGACCCGCCGCGTCACCTCGGGGTTGGCCTCGGCGGCGCGCTGCGCCGCCTTCAGCACCCCGTCCACACTTTCGCGCCCCTGATACCAGACGCCATAGAGCTGGCGCAAGACCGCCGCATCCGGCTCACCATGGCGGGCGATCGCGCCGGCCAGGGCCCGGGTGCGCGAGACCGGCTCGATCACCGCCGACACCACATCGGTCGACAGGGTCATCAGGTAGTAGGTGTCCTGATCGGGATCGAGCGTGAGCTGGGATCGGTCCATCACCGTCACGCGCAAATCACGCACGGCATCCACATAGGTCTGCAGCGGCACGGTCAGGTCGTCGACACGGCCGCTGGCGGCCAAGGGCTTGAGCTGTTCGTGCAACTGGGCCACGCGGCTGAATTCGGTGCGCAGGTCCAGTTGGGCGGCCACAGCGTTCAGGCTGGTCTGGGTGGCGGCCATGCGCGCCCCGATCGCCTCCAGATCGGGCGTCTTGGCCAGGCCCGACTCGACCAGCCGGCGCTGCTTCTGCACCTCGATCAACCAGGGCTCGATCTGACGGATGACCTCGACCCCCACCCGCTCGCTGGCAGCAAAGTCGATGGTGGCCTGGCTGGTGCGCACATAGGCCAGCAAGAGCAACACGATGGGCACCAGGAAGGCCAGCGAGATCCAGCCGGCCTTGGCGCCGAATTGAAGGCGCCGGAACAGCCGCACCCCCGGCGCCCAAACGCCGTGGTGCTGAAAAAAATGACTGGAGGAACGTGGGGGAGCAGAAAGCTGGGGGGTGTGGCGTGGAGGATTCATGGGGATGGGAAAGCACAGACATCAGGCCGGCCCAGGGCTGTGGCGCAAGGCGCGGTCATCGTCTCACCCAGCAAGTTCGGTGCCGAACCCATGGATGCGCTGCCCCGTGCCTGGACGACACCATCGCGTGCCAGCGCGCCCCAACGCAGGGCACCAACCCCAACCATCCCCTGGCCCAGCCAGGCCTTGGCCGGCGCGCACCAGAACCGGGCGCCCTCCCGTGCGCCCGAGCGCCGGCACGCAAGCCGGTCAGGCCTGAGTGAGTGCGTGCCCTGCCACAGCCGCCGCGCCCAGGCCCACAGGCCGCGGCAGCAGGGCCTCGGCCACCACGTCACCGATCATGTCGGCGGTGACCGCGCTCAGCGTCCAGCCCAGATGGCCGTGGCCGGTGTTGTAGAACACCCCGGGGGCCCGGCCCCGGCCCACACGGGGCAGCATGTTGGGCATCATCGGGCGCAGCCCGGCCCAGGGCACCACGCTCTGGGTGCTGACGCCGGGGAAGCATTGCTGCACCCAGTCGATCAGGGGCTGGATGCGATCGGCCCGGATGTCCTTGTTGAAGCCGTTGAATTCGGCCGTGCCCGCCACACGGAAACGGTCCACCCCGAGGCGGCTGGTGACCAGCTTGGTGGCATCGTCCAGCAGACTGACCTGGGGGGCCGAGCGCTGGCTGGTTTCATCGCGCAGGTTGACCGTGATGGAGTAGCCCTTGACCGGGTAGATGTTGATGCGGTCGCCCAGGCTGGCGGCAATCTGGCGGCTGGCCGTGCCGGCACAGACCACCACCGCATCGAAGGCGTGCTGCGCCACGCCCGAGGCGTCGGCCGAGGTGACCTGAACGCCGCCGCCTTGGGCCTTCACGCCCTGCACGTCTTGGCCGAACAGGGTGCGCACCCCACGGCGCTCGGCCGCACGGGCCAGGCCGTTGGTGAACTTGTGGATGTCGCCGGTGGAGTCGCTCTCGGTGTAGTAGCCGCCGAAGTACTGGCCGGCCAGCGTAGGCTCGATGGCCTTCATCTCGGCGGGGGTCACCGCGCGGCGCGGCAGACCACCGCGCGCCAGCAGCTCGGACACCTGGCCCGCGTGGTCAAAGCCGGCCTTGTCGCGGTAGATGTGCAGGATGCCCTGCTTCTTGAGGTCGAAGTCGATGCCCTCCTCCTGCGCCCAGGCAAACAGGTACTCGCGCGCCGCCACGGCCAGGCGGGCTGTCTCGATGGTGTTGCGCTCGTAATGCGGCAGGTGGGCGATGAACTCGGCAAACCACGAGATCTTGTGCCAGCTGGGCTTGGGGTTGACCAGCAGCGGCGCATCGTTGCGCAGCATCCACTTCAGGCCCTTGAGCAGGGTCGAGGGGTGGTTCCAGACCTCGGCATTCGAGGCCGAGAGTTGGCCGCCGTTGGCAAACGAGGTCTCCATGGCGGCATAGCGGTTCTTCTCGAACAGGGTGACCGAAAGGCCACGGCGCGCCAGCGCATAGGCCGTGGTGACGCCGGTGATGCCGCCGCCGATGACTGCGATTGTTTTCATGGGAAAAGCTCCAGAACTCGTCATGAGGGTGGGGCCTGCACGCGACATTGCGTGGCAGGCGCCCCCTCTGTTCTGGACCTGAGAGATTCACCCGACAGCCGCCCGGCAATGGGACGGCTCTGTGGGCTTGCTCCTTCGGTGCGCCGGACGACGAAAACGATTTCCGGCAGCTCTTCAGAGTGTCTGTCGCGTGTGAACCCGGTCCTTTTGCCTGAGAGTTTCCGGGGCGGTTGCTCCTTCGGCGCTGCGCTCCGGCCACGGGGGGCGGGGCAGTCTCTCCCGGGTTCACGAGGTGTCGAAGGCATTCAGCCCTCGACCCGGCGCAGTGTAGAAGAACCGCGGCCGATTGGAAACAAAAAGTTTTTGCCCCCACGCAGCCCCGGCAGTCACCGACACGACAAGTGAGCGTGGACGCCTTTGCGAACATCCGGACACATTTGAGGGTTGCCAGGCTGACAGCGGGCCTGGCCCCACAAGAAACCCCCAGAACGACCCCAAGGAGACAAAGACAATGCAACAGCCCGGCCGCATGATGGACCGCCCCCTGCTGGTTTCGGCCATTCTGGAACACGGTACCGCCCAGTTCGGCACCCAGCAGATCGTCTCGCGCGAGACCGATGGCAGCCTGCACCGCTACACCTTCACCGACCTGGCCCGGCGCGCGCGGCAGTTGGCCAAGGCGCTGCAGGCGCTGGGCCTGAAGGCGGGCAGCACGGTCGGCTCGATCGCCTGGAACAACCACCGCCATCTCGAGGCCTACTACGCCGTCTCGGGCAGCGGCATGGTGATGCACACCTGCAACCCGCGCCTGCACCCCGAGCAACTGGCCTACATCATCAACCACGCCGACGATGAGGTGGTGCTGTTCGACACCAGCTTTGCGCCCCTGGTGAAAGCGGTGGCGGCACACTGCCCCCGTGTGCGCCACTGGGTTGCGCTGTGCGCAGAGGCCGACCTTCCCACCCTGGAGGCCGGCCCGGTTGTGCTGGCGGTGGACCCGTTGATCCAGGCCCAGGACGACCGCTTTGAATGGCCCGATCTCGACGAAAAGACCGGTGCCGCCCTGTGCTACACCTCGGGCACCACCGGCCACCCCAAGGGGGTGCTGTACTCGCACCGCGCCCTGTGCCTGAGCGCGCTGTCAGCCTGCCTGCCCGGCGTGCTGAGCCTGTGGGCCCAGGAGACCCTGCTGCCCGTGGTGCCGATGTTCCACATCAACGCCTGGTGCCTGCCCTACGCGGCCCTGATCTCTGGCGCCAAGCTGGTGTTGCCCGGCCCGCGCCTGGACCCGGCCAGCCTGTACGAGCTGATGGAATCCGAGCGCGTCACGGTCAGTGCCGGCGTGCCCACCATCTGGATGGGCCTGATCCAGCACGTGGAGCAGCACCAGCTGCGTTTCAGCACCATGCGCCGCACCGGCGTGGGCGGCTCGGCCATGCCCAAGGCCCTGATCGCCAAGTTCAACGACGTGTACGGCGTGGACGTGCGCCACGGCTGGGGCATGACCGAGACCACCGCCATTGCCACCATGAGCAACCTCGGCCCCGAGGACATGGCCCGCCCGGCCGAAGAGCGCCACACCCTGGTGGGCAAGCAGGGCAAATCGGTGTTCGGCATCGAGATCAAGGTGGTCGATGAAAACGGAACCACCCTGCCGCGCGACGGCGTGTCGCAAGGCGAGCTGATGGTGCGCGGCCAGTGGATCGTGGAGCGCTACCACAAGGCCGAGCGCCCGGCCCTGGTGGACGGCTGGTTCCCCACCGGCGACATCGCCACCATCGACGCCCAGGGCGTGATGCAGATCCGCGACCGCACCAAGGACGTGATCAAGTCGGGCGGTGAATGGATCAGCTCGATCGACCTCGAAAACGCCGCCGTGGCCCACCCCGCCGTGGCCATGGCCGCGGTGATCGGCGTGAAGCACCCGCGCTGGGACGAGAGGCCGCTGATGTTCATCGTGCTCAAGCCCGGCCAGGCGCTGGGCAAGCAGCAGGTGCTCGACTTCCTGACCGAGCGCGTGGCCAAGTGGTGGCTGCCCGATGAGGTGCTGTTCGTTGACAGCCTGCCCCTGGGCGGCACCGGCAAGGTGCAGAAAAACGAGCTGCGCCACCAGCATGGCGGCGTCTTCGAAGGCCGGTGACCCACCGGCCACGGCTTCCCCCAACAAACAGCGCCTAGGCGCGCCTGGAGACCCCATGACCCTGTTCAACAAACCCTCAAGCCTGCGCCGCCGCACCTGGCTCGCCACCGCCCTGCTGGCGGCCGCGGCCCACGCCGGCGCCGCCGAAACCGTGCGCATCGGCTTCATCGACCTGCTCTCGGGGCCTTTTGCGCTGACGGGGCAAAGCTCGCTCAAGCAGCTGCGCGAGGTGGTGCAGCAAGTCAATGCCAAGGCCGGCCCGAACGAGCCCAAGTTCGAGGTGGTCGACTTCGACAACAAGGGCTCGCCCCAGGAGAGCCTGAACGTGCTCAAGGCCGCCACCGACCGCGGCATCCGGTACATCACCCAGGGCGGCGGCTCGGGCGTGGCGCTGGCCCTGGTCGATGCGCTCAACAAGCTGGCCGAACGCGAGCCCGAGCGCGCCACGGTCTACCTGAACTACGCCGCCATGGACCCGCTGCTGACCAACGATAAATGCAGCTTCTGGCACTTCCGCTTCTACCCCTCGAGCGAGATGAAGATCGAGGCGCTGACCACCTACCTGCAGGGCCGCAAAGACATCAAGAAGGTGTACCTGCTGAACCAGGACTACACCCATGGCCGCCAGGTGTCCAAGGCGGCCCGTGAGTACCTGGCGCGCAAGCGGCCCGACATCCAGATCGTGGGCGACGACTTCATCCCGATTGCCCAGACACGCGACTTTGCCTCGTACGTAGCCAAGATCGCGTCCAGCGGCGCCGACACGGTGATCACCTCCAACTGGGGCAGCGACCTGACCCTGCTGTTCAAGTCGTCACGCGACTACGGGCTCAACATCAACTACTTCACCCTGAACGCCAACAACCCGGGCACCCCGGCGCAACTGGGCGCCTGGGGCGAAGGCAAGGTGGGCGTGGTGTGGAACTGGGTGCACAACGCGCCCACGCCGGAGCTGGAGAAGATCTACGTCGACTACAAGAAAAAGTACAACGACGAATTCATCTTTGCCGCCCACTGGAACAGCATGAACATGCTGCGCGAAGCCATGCGCAAGGCCCAGTCCACCGATGCGAAAAAGGTGGCACTGGCGCTCGAAGGCATGAGCTACAAGAGCCCCATGGGCGAGGTGAAGATGCGCAAGACCGACCACCAGCTGGAGGCCCCGCTGTACCTGGGCATCTGGGCCAAGCAGGGCAGCAAGGGCGTGAAGTACGACGCCGAGAACACCGGCTACGGCTTCCGCTCGGAAGTGGCCTGGGATTCGTACATCAGCGCCCAGCCCACCTCGTGCCAGATGAAGCGGCCGGGTTGAGGGCCGGCATCAAGGCCGGCATCAAGGCCAGCATGAAGGCCGGCCTCAGGGCCGGGCCGGCGGCGCCACAGCAGCCCCTTCGATGCCATGGCGGCGCAGGCTGTCGGCCACAAATCCCGAGGCCTTCATCTCCTCGATGAAGGCACTGAGCCAGGCCTGGGCCGCCAGGCGCCCCTTGGGCACGGCCATGGCCTGCTCGATGACCATGAAGCGGCCGGGCAGCAGGCGCAGCGCAGGCGCCCCGGTGGCGGCCAGCCGGGCCATGTCGGCCTGCAACTGCTGCCGCACACCGGCCGCCACCTCCTGCCCCTCGGCCAGGAACTGATCGACCACGGCGGGTGAGGTGGGGGCACGCACCAGCCGGGCCTGCTGCAGGGCCCGTGTGAGGTACAGGTCGTAGGCGCTGCCTCGGCCCACCACCACCCGGGTGCCGGGGTGGTCCACCTCGTCGTTGCGGGTCAGCGGCGAGTCGGCCCGCACCAGGTAGGCCCCTTCGATGATCACGTAGGGCGCGGTGTAGTCCAGGTCGGCGCCGCGCACCGGGTCGATGGCCACAAAGGCCAGGTTCACCTGGCCGGCCCGCACGGCCTCGACCGCCCGGCCCGCCGCGGGCAACTCAAGCCATTCGACGGGCAGCCCCAGGCGGCGACCTGCTTCACGCGCCAGGTCGACCGAGACGCCCTGGGGTTCGCCTGCACGCGGGCCCCGCGAGGCCAGGATCGGATTGCCCAAATTGATGGCCACGCGCAGCCGCCCCTCGGTGGACAACTCGGCCCGCGCCGCAGCGCTGGGGGCCTCTGCGGCCCGGCTCGCACAGCCCACCAGGGGCAGGCAAGCCGAGAGGGCCCCCAGCAGGTCGCGGCGCCTGAGGCCTGGGGCCTCGGGCTGGGGCGGGCGGGTGATCAGTGGCATGCATTCTCCTGGTCCAAGGCCCGCCATCGTCGTCACGGCCCAATCCCCTGTCAACCCGAGGACCACCGCGCACGGCCGAGCAAAAACAGACCCGCCGTGCAATACTTTGAAACATAAAACCGGAGACAACCCATGTTCAAGACATCCCCGCTTGTGAGCACCGCGCTGGCCCTGGCCTTCAGTTGCGGGCTCGGCACGGCAGCCGCCCAGAGTGGCAAGGAAAGCGTCAAGGTCACGCCCCTGGGCGGCATCGCGGGCGAGTTCTGCCCGCAAGACCGGGCCCTGGTGTTTGAAGACCCGAACGGCACGCGCATCCTGTACGACCCGGGCCGCACCGTGGCCGGTGCCAACGACCCGCGCCTGGGCAAGATCGACATCGTGCTGGTCACCCACCTGCATGGCGACCACGTGGGCAATGCGCACAACAAGGCCCCCAATTCGGGCACTTGCGCCCAGCCCGATGTATCGGTCTCGGCCCTGCCCGCCACCAGCGCGGTGGCGATTGCCGTGGCCAAAAAGGCCAAGATCGTGAGCGGCAGCGAAATGCCCGCCTTCTTTGCCGCCAAGCTGCGGGCCAATGGCGGTGACGCCGCCAATGCGGTGCTGGCCCGCTTCGGCGGCAGCGTGACGGTGGGCGGTGTGCGCATTGCCACCGTGACCGCCCTGCACAGCAATGGCGTGGACCCCGACTACATCGGTGGCGACCTGGGCAAGGCCATGAAAGAGGCCGGCATCGCGGGTGACGCGGGCCCGGCCACCGGCTATGTGCTGACCTTCAGCAACGGCCTGGTCACCTACCTGTCGGGCGACACCGGCATCCTGGCCGACCACGAGCGCGTGGTGCGCGACCACTACCACGCCAAGCTCGCCGTGATGAACATGGGCGACGGCTTCACCACCGGTCCCGCCGAAGCGGCCTATGTGATCAACGATTTGGTCAAGCCGGCCTCGGTGATCCTCTCGCACGCCAACGAGGTGGGCACGGTGGGTGGCAAGGTGCGCCCCGGCAGCAAGACCGAGGCTTTCTTGAAGGCCAGCAAGGTGCCGGCCTATGTGCCGCTGTCGGACAAGACGCTGGAGTTTGACGCCAACGGAACCTGCACCGCCGGCTGCTCCTGAGCCGTCATGCCTTGCTCAATGGCCTCCTGGGCCACATCGGGGGGCAGTGCGGCCTCGAACAAGGCCAGTTCTTCTTGCAGGCTGCCCCGGCTCCGAAAGTGGCGGGCAGCGCGGTTGTACCAGTTTTCAGCATCCTCCAGATCGCCCTCCTGAAGGTGCAACAGGCCATGCAACCAGGCCGCCAGCATCGAATCGTCGTGCTGGATGCGGTCATGCGCCTCGTTCCAGCGGCCGGCCTGCATGAGGCTCAGGGTGTGGCGAAGGTCGGTCATGGGCACAAGCTCCTGGTGGCGGGTGGACAGCAGTATTTTGAGCGCGGGCAGGCACCGCCATGGGTGCCCACCCACACCTCATCAGGCGATCAGGCCAGACTGGCGCGCAGCAGCGTGGCCAGGGCCGCCGTGGGGCGCCCGATCAGGCGACCCAGTTGGCCGCGGCCATCGTACAGGCCGCCCTGGGCCGCACCGGTGTCCGAATTGGCCAGCAGTTGGGCGATGGGTTCTGGCAGACCGGCCTGCAGCAGCGCACCTTTGAAGTCAGCCTCGGGCAGGTTCACGTAGGGGATGGTCTTGCCCGTGGCCTGGCTGAGCTCGGCCGCCAGTTCGGCCAGGGTGTAGGCGCTGTCGCCAGCCAGCTCATACACCTTGCCAGCCTGATCCGGCAGTGTGAGCACGGAGGCGGCCGCGTCGGCGTAATCGGCCCGGGCGGCCGAGGCGATGCGCCCCTCGCCGGCACTGCCGATCAGCGCGCCATGGGCCAGGGCGGCGGGCACGCTGGCCAGGTAGTTCTCGGTGTACCAGCCATTGCGCAGCAGCACATGGGGCAGGCCCGAGGCCTTCAGGGCACCTTCGGTGGCCACGTGTTCGGCCGCCAGGCCCAGGGGCGAGGTGTCGGCCTTCAACAGGCTGGTGTAGGCCAGCAGCTTGACGCCGGCTCGCACGGCGGCATCGATCACGTTCTGATGCTGCGGCTGGCGCTGCCCCACTTCGCTGGAGGAGATCAGCAAGACCTTGTCGGCGCCAGCGAAGGCGGCGTCCAGCGTGTCGGGGCGGTTGTAGTCGGCTTCGCGCACCTGCACGCCCAGGGCGGCCAGGGCGCCGGCCTTGGCGGGTTGGCGCACCGCCGCAACGATTTGCGAGGCGGGCACGCTGCGCAGCAGCGATTGAATGACGAGTTGGCCCAGTTGGCCGTTGGCGCCGGTGACGACGATCATGAGGTGCTTTCCTGTGGTTGAAAAAAGAACAGGCTGTATGATTGCGTCGACACTAACTTTTCGCAAGTACGCACAAAAAGGTAAGCACCATGAACACCAACCGCCCTGAGGACATCCCCTTGGCCGACTCGCTGGCCGAACGCATGGCGCGGGGCGATGTGTTTGCCGAGGCCTGCCCTTCGCGCGAGGTGCTGCGCAACGTGACCAGTCGCTGGGGGGTGTTGATCCTGGTGGCCTTGCGCGGGGGCACGCACCGCTTCAGCGACCTGCGGCGCAAGATCAAGGGCATCAGCGAAAAAATGCTGGCGCAGACCCTGCAAACGCTGGAACAGGACGGCTTTGTACTGCGGGTGGCCCACCCGGTGATCCCGCCGCATGTGGAGTATTCGCTGACGCCCGTGGGGCTGGAAGTGAGTCAGCGCGTGGAAGACCTGGCCGACTGGATCGAGCGAAGCCTGCCCGTGATCCTCAGTGCGCGCGAATCGGCGCAAGCCAAAAGCCTCTGAAGCCCTGAACCTGGAGATGCCGGCCCTGCGTGTGGGCCGCGCACAAAGCAAAACGCCCACTGGTCAGTGGGCGTTGGCTACAAGCCGCAAGGGCTTAGGTATTGGTTGCGCGGGCAGGATTTGAACTTGCGACCTTTGGGTTATGAGCCCAACGAGCTACCAGGCTGCTCCACCGCGCAGACGAATCATAACAGTGTTCGGAATATGAAATTCTATTGATAGAAAAATAAGTTTTAAAAAACCGCCAGGGCACCCGGCGGTGCTTTGCCAGGCTGAGACACAGCCAAGCGCCAAAGCGATGACAATCGCGCCGTGCTCGGCGGCTTCCATCGCCCGGCCCTCCTGCAACCCACCCCCTGGAACCGCATGATCACCGTCCACCACCTCGAAACCTCGCGCTCGCAGCGCGTACTCTGGCTGCTCGAAGAACTGGGCTTGCCCTACCAGATCAAGGTTTACAAACGCGACCCCAAGACCCGCCTGGCGCCGCCCGAACTCAAGGCCATCCACCCGCTGGGCAAATCGCCGGTGATCACCGATGGGAACATCACGGTGGCCGAGTCCGGGGCCATCCTGGAGTACCTGGCCGAACAGTACGGCCAAGGCTTGAGCGGCGAGTTGGCAGGCCTGGAGCCGGCCCGTGGCACCGAAGAACACCGCCGATGCCGCTTCTGGATGCATTACGCCGAAGGCTCGCTGATGAACTGGCTGGTGATGAAGCTGGTGTTCATGACCATCCCGACCCAGCCCATGCCCTTCTTCGTGCGCCCCATTGCCCGCCAGCTGTGTGCCAAGGTGCAGGCCGCGCTGATCGACCCCAATGTGGACACTGCCATGGCCTTCATGGACAGCCACCTCGCCACCCACACCTGGTTTGCGGGCCCGGTGCTGACGCTGGCCGATTTTCAGATGAGCTTTGCGGTGGAGGCCGCCCTGTCACGCGCCGGCAAGGCCGACCGCTACCCGCACCTGGCGGCCTTCCGCCAGCGCATGAATGCGCGGCCGGCCTACCAGCGCGCCATCGCCCAAGGCGGTCCGGTGGTGATGTGAGCGCCATGAAGCCCGCATCGCTGGCCGGCCTGGCCAGGGTGCTGGTGCCAGTGCTGCTGTGCAGCCTGGCCGGTGCCCAGACCACGGCCCCACCCGGCAGCCAGGCCGCCCTGGAGGCCGAGGCGCTGAAAGACTGCGAAGCCAACCAGATGAGCCTGAACCTGTGCTCTTTTCACCGCTACAAAAAGGTGGATGCCGAGCTGAACCGGCTCTACCAGGCGCACCTGGCCCGCATGTCGTCCAAGGTGGATGTGCAGCGCTACCGCGAGGCCCAGCGCGCCTGGCTGAAATACGCCGAGGCCGACTGCCTGTACCGCAACGGGCCGCGTGAAGAGTCGGGCACGATCTGGCCCCTGCTGCAAAACACCTGCCTGAGCGAGCACACCGAGGCGCGGCTGCGCGTCCTGCGGCAACACTTCAGCTGCACCCAGGACGGCTGCCCCGGCAACTGAGGCACGCCCAGGCCTTGCCCTTCAGCCGTGGCTCTGGCCCAGCAGATCGGCAGCGCTGTCGAAGCCTTTGGAGGCCCGCGTCCACCACTGCGAAAACGAGGTGCAGGGCCGCTCCACCAGCGGAAACAGCCTGGGCGCGGGCAGCGCCTGGGCCCACTGGCTGAGCCAGGGCTGCAGGTGCGGCTCGGCCACGCAGCGCACCCCGCGCGCGGCGGCCAGAGCGCGGCCCACCGCCTCGCTGTCGCCCCACCAATGCAGGCCGGCCAGTTCAGCCATCCGTGTTCCGACAAAGCGCCAGCGCGCCTCGCTCCAAGGCCAGGCCTGGTGAAAATCCGCCAGCCACAGACCGATCACCAGCGTGTCGGCCGGCAGATCGGCAGGCAAGGCCCCCAGTTGCCAGGGGTGCACCAGCCAGACCTCCCGGCCCGCCACGTCCGCAGCCTGGGGCGGGCGGGCCCCCAGCCAGTTGGGGGGCTGGGGGTGCACTGCGGGCTCGTTCAGCGCAGGTGCCAGCGCAGCCCCTGGTGATGCAGCCTCTGGTGATGCAGCCTCGGGTGACCCGGCACCAGGGCTGCGCGCCATGATGTCCAGCGCCTCGTAGCTGGTGTCGATCACGCTGCCCCCGCTGTGCCAGGCCGCAGGCGCAAAGCGCGCCACGTTCTCGGCGTTGAACACATAGGGCTTGCTGCTGCCCGTGCCGGCCACCCATTGCCAGCTCAGGTGGTTGCTGGCCAGGTCGCCATCGAGCAAGTGGGCATACAACCAGTCGGCCCCCGCCCGCCAGTGCACCTTGCGCACATGCACCACATAGCTGGCCAGCCACATGCGGGCATGGTTGTGCAAATAGCCCGTGGCATACAGCGCTTGCACCGCCTGGTCCACCACGGGCACACCGGTGCAGCCCAGCCGGATATCCGCCGGCAACTGCGGGGCATAGGCCTCGTCCGGCAAGGGGCCCGGGTGCAGCGAGCGCAGAATGCCCGACCCCTGCTGCGCCCAGACATGGCGGCCAAATTCGCGCCAGCCCAGCTCATAGACAAACTTGTGCTGCACCTCGATCGGGTGGCGTTGGTTCACCCCCGCCAGCACCTGCGGCAGGGTCAGCAAACCATGGGTGATGTAGGGCGACAGCCCGCTGACGGCCCCGCCCAGCGCGTTGCGGGTGCGCGCATAGGCGGCGGGGTCGAGCCCAGCCACACGGGCCCAGGCCTGGTCCAGGGTGGGCGATGTGTACTGGAGGTAGGTGGTGTCGCGTCCGGCATCAGACCGTGCTGGCGCCCCACCCTCGACTTGCGGCTCTGGGTGATGCCATCGGGTCATAGCAGGCCTCGTGGGCTAGGGTCTGGGCTCATCGTGGGGCCGAGTCTATCGACGGACTCACGCCAGCGTGCAGCGCTTGGCAATGGCCCCAGGCACATGGCGGGTCATGGCCAGGACAAGCGCTTCAACGATGACAGCGAACATCCGGACGCACGTCCAACGCCGCCCACACACGGGGCAGCCTTGCCTATTTTTTCGACCTTGCAGCCCCTGCGTTTCAAAACTGCAGGGGCAATGCTGCTGTGGCTTCAGTGTTCCCACAGAGCTTCACGGACTGGCGCGCCCTGCCGCGCGCTCGATGCGCCGGTCAGGCACCAGCCACATCAGCGCCACCAACACATACATCACCTGACCCAGTTGCGGCTTCACCCAGGTCAGCCCCACGCCGCAAAGGTACAGCACGGGGGAGGCCTTGCCCTTCAAATCCCTGCCGACGGCCTGCTTCAACAGGGAGTGCGGCCCTTGTGATGCCACGATGGTCTGCTGCAGAACATAGTAGGCCAGCGCCGCCACCAGCAACACCAAGCCATAGACGGCTGTGGGCAGCGCAGCAAAATGGTTCTCGCCCATCCAGCCAGTGGCCCATGGCAGCAAGGACAGCCAGAACAACAGGTGCAGGTTGGCCCAAAGAATGGGACCCGTCACCCGCTCACAGGTGTGCAGCATGTGGTGGTGGTTGTTCCAATAGATGCCGACGTAGACAAAGCTCAACAGGTAACTCAGGAACACCGGCAACAGCGGCAGCAAGGCCTCAGCCGTGGGGTCGTGAGGCACTTTGATCTCCAGCACCATGATGGTGATGATGATGGCAAGCACGCCATCACTGAAGGCTTCCAGACGGGTCTTTCCCAAGGTACGTTCTCCTTTGCGGGGTTCTGCCTGAGCGTTCTCTGCCCGCCCTCAACGGTAAGTGCCAGGATCGACCGCCGCGATGGCTCGAAAGGCCGGCCGGGCAAACAGGTAGCCCTGCATCAGCTCAATGCCCTGGTCAAACAGGAAGTCTCGCTCAGAGGGTGTTTCAACACCCTCTGCAATGAGGGTGATGGACATCTCGCGGCACAGGCCGACCAGGCTGCGGACAATCGCCTGTCGTGCGGGATTGGCATCGACACCCCGGATCAAGTCCATGTCGATCTTCACCAGATCAGGTTGAAAATCTGCCAGCAGCTTGAGCCCGGCGTAGCCCGCACCAAAGTCATCGATGGCCGTCTTGAAGCCACAGCGCTTGTACTCGCGAAGAATGCTGGCGAACCAGGGGCCGTCCTCGATCCGCTCGCCCTCGGTCACCTCAAAGATGATGTGATCGAGCGGAAAGCCATGAACACGGGCAGCCTCCAAGGTGGTGCGGATGCAGACCTCGGGCTTGTAGATGGCGTTGGGTAGAAAGTTGATCGATATCGGCTCTTGGATTCCAAGCTCTTTGGCCCCCTTGATGGCCTTCACGCGGCAGGCCTGATCAAAGCTGTACCGGTTGAAATCATTGACTTGGGCCAGAACGCTCGCGGCCCCCTCGCCGTTCGGGCCTCGCACCAAGGCTTCATGGGCGAACACGGTCTTGCGCGCGAGATCCACGATAGGCTGGTACGCATAGTCAAAGCTGAACCCCACACGCGTACCACGGGCGCAGTCAGCGCAATCCTGCGCACTGCCGCTCAAGGGAACAAACGTTTCAGGGAAAGCGCTGTTCCGACCGTTGGGAGAAGAGGTCTCTGTCGACATGGTGGGCTTTGCGGGGGAGCCATGGCCTCAAGGATTGAAACGCCAACTGAATGTCCCGCACCTGCGGTTCTAACACGTTCCAAATCAGCGCACAGCAGGAGTTTCGTGGCTGCCCCTCCCCCAAAGTCTCCGGCTTGACCGCGTCACGCCCTGCTCTTTCACCGACGGGCCGAGCCGCCCCACAGGGGGCCTGACGGCCGGGCCATCCTGAATCAATCGCTCAGAACACGGGCACGCGCCACCAGTTCGGTGAACAGGGCATCCAAGGCGCTGGCCTTCATCGCAAAAGGATCGAATGCGAGCGCTGGGGAATAAGAGAACAGCAGCGAAAGATTGTCTGCAATCGCAGGCACCAGCCCCATGCTCCACCCGCCAAAAAGGCGGCGGTCGATTTCTGAGAAAGCCAGGATGGAGGTCTGTTGATGCCTGGGATCCAGCGCAATCCGGTGGTAGAGCGCATTCACAGAGGCCACACTGCCCTCCAGGCACTGCAAAAAAACGCCATCCACCAACAACAATGCCCCGGTGACCCCCACCTGGGCATTGTTGCGTTGCGACGCTCGGATGATGTCTTTGACGTCAGCCGGGCCAAGCACGCCTCGGGTTCGGCTCGCATACGTCAGTCGAATGAGCATGGGACATCCTGAATGAAGGTGGACGCGAGTCTAGGCCCTTGCATGAAACCCGGACAGGGATAGGGCATTCATCGACGTCGATGGGGCGCCCACTGAAGGTAGGGGGCGGCACAGCCGCTGATAGCGGCTGCAGTTCGCGAGCGTGCATCGAACAGACAAAGAAAAACGGCCTGTGCTACTTTTCAGTAGCAACAGACCGTTGTCTTGGAGGAGAGAGAGGGATTCGAACCCTCGATACAGCATAACTGTATATCGGATTTCGAGTCCGACGCATTCGACCACTCTGCCATCTCTCCGTGGTCCCGAAACACAGGAGGCCGGTTTGAAGGGCTTCTTGTGCCGCTCTGCGCGAGACCGCAGAGCTGAATTTTTTGACATTCGGCTTGCTGCCGTTTGTCGAGCCTCGAATTCTAGCAGGGTTTTTTGGCCCTTTTGAAAAATCTCAGCAACAGCGCCCCATGCGCCCTTTACCGCCACCGTAGCGGGCCTCCTGGCGTTCGCGGAAGAAGGCCTCGTAGCTCATCACCGGCTCACCGGGGTGGGTGCGCTGGCGGTGGGCCACGTAGGTGTCGTAGCTGGGCTGGCCCACCATCAGCCGAAACGACTGGGCGATGTAGCGCCCGGCCTCGAGCAGCGGGCTGCCGAGGGCCGAGGCGGCTGCGGTGCTGGTGCCCGAGGTGGGGGCAGGCGCAGGGTTCATGCCCGGGCCTCGGCCGGCAGGGGCTGGTAGGGTACTTCGCGGGTCTGGTCCTTGGCCTGGCCGCGGGCACGCAGGCAGGCGCGCACGCTGTAGACCAGGGTGCTCAGCACCACGGCCATGAACAGCACGCACAGGCCGGCGTCCAGGCGGTCGTTGAACACCACGCGGGCCATGGCCGCGGCGCTCTTGGCCGGGGCCAGCACCTGGCCTTGGGCCAGGGCGTCGGCGTAGCGGTTGGCGTGGGCCAGAAAGCCCACCTTCACATCGCTCGAAAAGATCTTCAACCAGCCCGCCGACAGGGTGCAGGCCAGCAGCCAGGCGGCCGGCAGCGCCGTCACCCAGGCATAGCGCTCGCGCTTCATGTTGAACAGCACCACGGTGCCCAGCATCAGGGCCACGGCCGCCAGCATCTGGTTGGAGATGCCGAACAGCGGCCACAGGGTGTTGATGCCGCCCAGCGGGTCTTGCACGCCCTGGTACACAAAGTAGCCCCAGGCCGCCACGGTCAGGCCGGTGGCCAGCAGGTTGGCGCCCAGCGATTCGGTGCGCTTGAGGGCGGGCACAAAGGTGCCCAGCAGGTCTTGCAGCATGAAGCGGCCGGCGCGGGTGCCGGCGTCCACCGCGGTCAGGATGAACAGGGCTTCGAACAGGATGGCGAAGTGGTACCAGAAGGCCATCATGGCCTGGCCGCCCACGGCCTGGTGCAGGATGTGGGCCATGCCCACGGCCAGGGTGGGCGCGCCACCGGCCCGCGCCAGGATGGTGTTCTCGCCCACGTCCTTGGCGGTCTGAATCAGCACGTCGGGGGTGATCACAAAGCCCCAGGTGGAGATGGTCTGGGCCACTGCCTCGGGCGTGTTGCCCACCAGGGCGGCCGGGCTGTTCATGGCGAAGTAGATGCCGGGGTCGATCACCGAGGCCGCGGCCAGGGCCATCACGGCCACAAAGGATTCGGCCAGCATGCCGCCGTAGCCGATGAAGCGGGCCTGGGTTTCGTTCTCCAGCATCTTGGGCGTGGTGCCCGACGAGATCAGCGCATGGAAGCCCGACACCGCGCCGCAGGCGATGGTGATGAACAGGAAGGGGAACAGGTCACCCGCCCACACCGGGCCATTGCCCTGGGCAAACTGGGTGATCGAGGGCATGGCCAGCGTGGGGTTGACCACCACGATGCCCACGGCCAGCGCCAGGATGGTGCCGATCTTCAGGAAGGTCGACAGGTAGTCGCGCGGGGCCAGCAGCATCCACACCGGCAGCACCGAGGCCACAAAGCCGTAGCCGATCAGGATCCAGGTCAGCGCCTCGGGGCTGAAGTCGAAATACGGGCCCCACACCGGGCTCTCGAACACGGCCTGGCCGCCCACGATGGCCGCCATCAGCAGCACAAAGCCGATCACCGACACCTCGCCGATGTGGCCCGGGCGCAGGTAGCGCACGTAAAAGCCCATGAACAGCGCCACCGGCACCGTGGCCATCACGGTGAAGGTGCCCCAGGGCGAATGCGCCAGGGCCTTCACCACGATCAGCGCCAGCACGGCCAGGATGATGATCATGATCATGAAGGCGCCGAACAGCGCGATCACGCCGGGCACGTTGCCCATCTCCTGCTTGACCATCTCGCCCAGCGAGCGGCCGTCACGGCGCGTCGAGATGAACAGCACGATGAAGTCTTGCACCGCACCGGCCAGCACCACGCCTGCCAAGATCCACAACAGGCCGGGCAGGTAGCCCATCTGCGCGGCCAGCACCGGGCCCACCAGCGGGCCGGCGCCGGCAATGGCGGCAAAGTGGTGGCCGAACAGCACGTACTTGTGGGTAGGCACAAAGTCCAGCCCGTCGTTGTGGCGCCAGGCCGGGGTGTTGCGCGTGGCGTCCAGGCCCAGCACCTTGTTGGCGATGAACAGGCTGTAGTAACGGTAGGCGATCAGGTAGACACAGATCGCAGCCATCACCAGCCAGGTGGCGCTGACGGCTTCGCCGCGGCTCAGGGCCAGGGTGGCCAGGCCCCAGGTGCCGAGCAAAGCCACGGCCAGCCACGGCAGGTGGCGTTTCAAGAATTCCATGCAGGTCTCCGTTGTGTGAGAAGGCCGGCGCCGCCCCTGCAGGGGCACGGCGCCGCGGTGCGGCCATTGTCAAGAGCAGGTCGTGCCGCCGCATCCGTCGCACCACGTGGGAGCGCACGCGGCAACACCTAATGGATAACCCTGATTACCCCTGCTGCCCCAACTGCCCCAACTGCCCCCGCTGCCCTTGCGAGGCCTGAAAGGCCGCCAGGGTGCGCTTCGCGATGTTGAGCTGGTGGATCTGGCTGGTGCCTTCGTACAGGCGGAACAGGCGCACGTCGCGGTAGAAGCGCTCGATCGGGTGACCGTGGATGTAGCCGCTGCCGCCCAGCATCTGCACACAGCGGTCGGCCACCCGGCCACACATCTCAGAGGCAAAGTACTTGCAGACCGAGGCCTGCAGGCTCACGTCCTCGCCCTCATCGCGCTGGCGGGCGGTTTGCAGGATCAGGGCGCGCGCCGCCTGGATGTCGGTCTGGCAATCGGCGATCAGGGCCTGCACCAACTGAAACTGCGCCACCGGCTGACCGAACTGGTGGCGTTGCGTGGTCCAGCGCATGGCCTCTTCCAGCATGCGGATGGCCGGGCCGGTGCACAGGGCGGCCAGGTGGATGCGCTGTTTGTTCAGCACCTTCATGGCGGTCTTGAAGCCCTGCCCTTCACGCCCCCCGATCAGGTTCGCGGCCGGCACCCGACATTGGTCAAAGTGCACCTCGGACACCGGGGAGCCCGCCTGCCCCATTTTTTTGTAGGGCTGCCCGGTCTGCAGGCCCGGTGTGTCGCGCTCGACCAGAAAGGCCGAGATGCCGTGCGCGCCCGCCTGCTCGGGGTCGGTTCGGGCCAGCACCGTGAACAGGCCGGCCAAGGGCGCATTGGTGATGAAGCACTTGGTACCGGTGAGGATGTAGTCACTGCCAGACCGTGTCGCCTGGGTTTGGAGTGCGGTGGCATCCGAGCCGGCTTCGGGCTCGGTCAGGGCGAACGCGCCCGTGATCTCGCCACTCGCCAGACGCGGCAGGTAGCGGGCCTTTTGCTCGGGGCTGCCGTCGGCCACCAGGGCCTCCGACCCGATGCCGGTGTTGGTGCCCACCCGGGCCCGGAAGGCCACCGAGGCCTGCGACAGCACCATGGCGGCCCGCACCAGCTCTTCGGTGGTCATGCCCTGACCGCCCCATTCTTCGGGAATGGACCAGCCGAAATAGCCCAGGCTGGCCATCTCGGCCACCAGATGCGGGGGCACTTCATCACGGGCCTCCACCTCGGCCTCGCTCGGGATCAGGCGCTCACGCACATGGCGTTCGATGGATTGCAGGGCTTGGGAAAACGCTTGGGGGTCTCGGATCATGGTGTCTCCGTTCTTGCGGCGCTCCGAAGGGAGGCCATCGGCAAGAGCCTAGAGCGCGAAACCTCGGTGCTCCCAACTAGCGGTACCAGATCGAACAGTCACCGCCAGAAGCGCCCTTCGGCACGATCAAGGGCACCTGTCACCGGCCTATCACCGGCTCATCACCTCCCCATCACCCACTCCTGCGCCCCCACGTCCGCGTCAATTTCAGCGCTGAAACCCGGTCTGAGGCCCGGCCTCACTGCCCGCCCGCATGCTCCACCGCGTACTTGATCAGCTCGGCCTGGCCCTCGATGCCGAGCTTGCGCTTGATGCTCTGGCGGTGCGCCTCGACGGTGCGAAAGCTCAGGCCCAGGCGCGCCGCCATCTGCTTGCTGGATTCACCGCGGCCCAGGGCGCTCAGCACCTCGGCCTCGCGGGGTGACAGCAGGGGCTTGGGCTGGTCGTTGCGAAACAAGCGGCCCGACACGCCCGGGCTCAAAAAGGTGGCGCCGCTCATCACCACGCCGATGGCGGCCACGATCTCGTCGGCCGGGGCGTCCTTCAGCAGGTAGCCGCTGGCCCCGGCCTGCAGGGCGCGCTGCACGAATTCGGGGTTGTCATACATGCTGAACATCAGCACCTTGAGGCGCGGCCAGCGCGCCAGCACCTGGGCCGTCAGCTCGATGCCATTGACCGGCTTCATGCCGATGTCCATCAGCACCAGGTGGATGTCGTGCCGCGCCAGGCTTTGCAGCGCCTCGCTGGCCGAACCGGCCTCGTCGACCACCCTGAACTGCGCCACATGGCTCAGGCGGGCGCGCAGGCCCTCGCGCACCATGGGGTGGTCGTCCACCAGCAGCAAGCGCACTTCCGATTCGCTCATCCTTCAGACTCCTGCTTGAAACCTGGCATGGCCCCGGTACCGGTACCAGTCAAGGGGCCCAAGGGCACCTGGGCATCGAGCTGGGTGCCCTGCCCTGGCGCGCTCAAAAACTCGACCGAGCCGCCGACCGCGGCCATGCGCTCGCGGATGTTGCGCAAGCCAATGCCCTGCTGCGGATCGTGGTGCAGGCGTTCGGCCTCAAAGCCTCGGCCGTCGTCACTGATCTGCAGGTGCAGCGTGGGGCCCGCACCGGGGCTGCCGGTGTCGGCCAGCAGGCTCAGTTGCACCTGCTGGGCCCCCGCGTGCTTGGCCACGTTGGCCAGGGCCTCCTGCGCCACCCGGAACAGGGCGGTCTTGACCTCTTCGCCCAGCTCGGGCACCTGGGGGCCCACAAAGACCTGCGCGGCCACGCCGCTGGCCTCGCTCCACTCGGCCACCAGTTGCTCCAGCGCGGCCGGCAGGCCCAGGCGGTCCAGCATGGCGGGACGCAGACGGTGCGACAGGCGCCGGATCTCGGTCAGGCTGTCCCCCAGGCGGGCCAGGGCCTGGCGCAGGCTGTGCTCAGGGGGCGGCCCAGCGTGCTGCACCGCGTGCAGGGCCGATTCGAGCAGCAGCTTGGTCGACACCAGGGTCTGGCTGCTGCCGTCGTGCAGTTCACGCGCCAGGCGGGCGCGCTCGTCTTCTTGGGAGCGCACCAGGCGCTGGGCCAGCAGGCGCAGCTTCTGGTCGGCGATGCGCTGCTCGCTGAGGTTCAGCCACAGGCCGCTCACGCTCAGGCACAGCAGGGCCAGGCCGGCAATGCCCAGCATCCACCACAGGGTGGCGCTGATGTTGCCGCGCACCTGCTGGTCCAGCTGGGTCAGGGTGTCGTCCATGTCGTCCAGGTACAGGCCCGTGCCCAGCATCAGGTGCCAGCGCGGCAGGGCCACCACATAGCCCAGCTTGGGCACCATCTTGCCGCTGGAGGGCTTTTGCCACAGGTACTCCACATAGCCGCCCCCCTGGCGGGCCTGGGCGATCAGCTGCTGGATGGTGGGCTGGCCCCGGGGATCGCGCAGGTTCCACAGGTTGCGGCCCAGCAGCTCGGGCTGGCGCGAGTGCATCAGCACTTCGCCGTCGAGGTCGTACACAAAAAAGTAGCCGTCGCTGCCGTAGTCGAGCGAGGCCAGGCGCTGGATCGCCTGCTGGCGCGTGGCCGGGTCGGTCTGCCCGCTGTCGTACAGGGGGCGCATCGTGCTGACGGCCAGATCCACGTAGTGGCGCAGCTCCACCCGGCGCGCGTTCATGTAGGTCTGCAGCACCAGCACGCGCTCGCGCTCGGCCAGATCATGGTCCTGGTGCGAGACGGCCAGCGCCATCAGGCCCAGCGCCCCCAGCAGGGGCAGCAGGGCCAGCAGCACGAACTTGGCGCGCAGGCGGCGCGCGGGTGACCAGCCGCCCAGGCGAAACATCATGCGCTCAGCCGGGCCGGCTCGGGGTGGACCAGGCTCAGGGCTTGAGCACCGTCAGGCCGCCCATGTAGGGGCGCAGCACTTCGGGCACGGTGATGCTGCCGTCGGCCTGCTGGTTGTTCTCCAGCACGGCCACCAGGGTGCGGCCCACGGCCAGGCCCGAGCCGTTCAGGGTGTGCACCAGCTCGTTCTTGCCCTGGGCGTTCTTGAAGCGGGCCTGCAGGCGGCGCGCCTGGAAGGCTTCGCAGTTCGAAACCGAGCTGATCTCGCGGTAGGTGTTCTGCGCCGGCAGCCACACCTCCAGGTCATAGGTCTTGGCCGAGCCAAAGCCCATGTCGCCGGTGCACAGCGCCATCACGCGGTAGGGCAGGCCCAGCTTCTGCAGAATGGCTTCGGCATGGCCGGTCATGGCCTCCAGAGCTTCGTAGCTGCGCTCGGGATGCACGATCTGCACCATCTCGACCTTGTCGAACTGGTGCTGGCGGATCATGCCGCGGGTGTCGCGGCCATAGCTGCCGGCTTCGGAGCGGAAGCAGGGGGTGTGGGCCGTGAGCTTGATCGGCAGCTCGGCCTCGGCCAGCACCACATCGCGCACAAAGTTGGTCAGCGGCACTTCGCTGGTCGGGATCAGGTAGAGCGCGGCGTGGTCGGGCACGGGTTCGCCGTCCTGACCGCCCTTCTTGGCGGCAAACAGATCGCCTTCGAACTTGGGCAACTGGCCCGTGCCCTTGAGCGAATCGGTGTTCACGGCGTAGGGCACGTAGCACTCGGTGTAGCCGTGCTCTTGCGTCTGCACATCGAGCATGAACTGCGACAGCGCACGGTGCAGGCGGGCGATCTGCCCCTTCATCACGGTGAAGCGCGAGCCCGACAGCTTGACGCCCATGTCAAAGTCCAGGCCCAGGGGTTCGCCCAGATCGACGTGGTCTTTCACCTCAAAGTCGTACTGGCCCGGCGTGCCCCAGCGGCGCACCTCGACGTTGCCCGACTCGTCCGAGCCCACCGGCACCGACTCGTGCGGCAGGTTGGGCACGGCCATCAGCAAGTGGTTGAGTTCGGGTTGCAGGGCCTCCAGGCGGGCGGCCGAGGTGTCGAGCTCGGTCTTGATGGCGGCCACGGCGGCCATGATGTCGTCCACGCTCTCGCCCTTGGACTTGCGCTGGCCGATCTGCTTGGACAGCGTGTTGCGCTGGGCCTGCAGCTCTTCGGTGCGGGTCTGCAGGGTCTTGCGCTCGGCCTCCAGGGTGCGGAAGGCCTCCACATTCAGGTAGGCCTGGGGCTTTTTGCGGGTTTCAAGGCGGGCGACGACCGAATAGAGGTCTTTGCGCAGGGAATTGATGTCTAGCATGGGGCGATTTTAACGAGGGGTCTCAGGGCAGTTCCGGCGGCGCGCTTCAGGCCAGGGTGGCGGGGTCGAAATTGGCGCCACACAGCACCAGGCACACCTTCTCGCCAGGGGCCGGCACATAGGCACCCGACTGCAGCGCGGCCAGGCCCAGCGCGGCGGCCGGCTCGACCGCCAGCTTGAACTCGCTCCACAGCGTTTTGCGGGCCTTGGCAATGGCGTCGTCGCCCAGCAGCAGGGCCTGGCCCACCTGGGCCTGCGTCACCTGCCAGCCGATGGCCCCGATGCGCCGGGCACCCAGCGAGTCGGCCGCAATGCCCGACACGGCCACATCCACAGGCTGGCCGGCCTCGCGGGCGCGGAACAGGGTGGGCGCGCCTTCGGGCTCCAGGGCCACCACACGGGCGCGCTGCTCGAACCAGGCGGCAATGCCGCCGATCAGCCCGCCACCGCCCACACTCACCAGCACGCTGTCGGGCAGGCCGGCCTCGGCCTCGATCTCACGCGCCAGGGTGCCGGCACCGGCCACCACCTCGGGCTGGTCGTAGGCATGGGTGATCAGGGCGCCGCTGACTTGCTGGCGCGCCATGCAGGCCTCGAAGGCCTCGGCATAGGTGGCGCCCACCACCTCGACGCGGGCGCCCAGTTCGCGCAGTTTCTGGCGTTTGGCTTCAGGCGAGACTTCGGGCACAAACACCTCGCAAGGCACGCCCAGGGCGCGGGCCGCCGCCGCGGTGGCAATGCCGGCATTGCCGCCCGAGGCCACGATCACCCCGCTGGCCGGGATGGGCTGGGCCAACAGGCGGTTCAACATGCCACGGGCCTTGAAACTGCCGCTGACCTGCAGGTGCTCCAGCTTGAGCCAGACCTCGGCCGCGGCCACCCCCAGGGTGGCACCGGGCAGGCGCCACAGCGGTGTGGCACGTAAAAAACCTTGGGGGCCCTGCTGTTGCAGGCGGGCCGAAGCGGCCTCAATGTCGGAACGCAAGATCATGGCGCAAGCAATCGTCGCAAAATACGAAGCTCGCAGTGTATCTAGCCCTGATGGTCAGGGCGGCCCCGCCACTGGGCCCCATGGGCGGCTCCGGAGAAGCGCATGTTCTACGTTTTTGGTCTGGGTGGCCCCATCTACCGGGGCACGATGGAAAACTTGGCCGATCTGAGCCCGGTGCGCGCCTTGTCGGCCACGCGCGCCTTGCACCGCAGCGATGCCCTGCACCGCGATGCCTTCGAGCTGCCGCCGGCCACCCCACGCCCCCCGGCCAATGCCCTGCACACCCGGCGCAACGACGCCATGGCCGCCTACGCCGATGCCCAGCAGGCCAAGCCCCCGGCGCGCCAGCCGCTGGACCGGGTGCAGGACGTGATGAGCCGCGAGGTGTTCAGCGTGTCGCCCGAACTCACCGTGGCCGAGGCCTGGGAGGCGCTGGCCGCACGCGGCGTGGGCCAGGCCCCGGTGCTGGATGCCCAAGGCTTGCTGATCGGGCTGCTGCTGCGCGCCGACATGATGCCGCCGGTGCTGATGCCCGCCCCCAGCGCCACCGGCATCTCGGCCTGGCAGTTGGCCCAGAAAAGCGTGCGCGACATCATGCTCACCCCCGTGCCCGCCGTGGCCGGCGACACCTCGCTGCGCCGCGCGGCCCGGGTGCTGCTGGACATGGGCCTGCCCGGCCTGCCCGTGACCCAGGACGACGGCCACGTGATCGGCTTTCTGTCGCGCGCCGACATCCTGCGCGCCGTGGTCGCCGACCCGCCGCTGGACCTGTGGACCTGAGGGCTGCGGGCAGAGCCCTGGTCTTCAGGCCTCGATCTTGAGGCCCTTGGGCAGCGGAAACTTCAGCGTTTCCTCGATGCCATCCATCTTGCGCACCGCCACCGCCCCGAAGGCGCGCAGGCGCTCGATCACCTGGTCCACCAGCAGTTCGGGCGCCGAGGCGCCAGCCGTCAGGCCCACACGGGCCTTGCCCTCGAACCAGGCGGGTTGCAGTTCGGCCGCGCTGTCCACCATGTAGGCGGGGGTGCCCAGTTTTTCAGCCAGTTCGCGCAGGCGGTTGCTGTTGGAGCTGGTCGGGCTGCCCACCACGATCACGATGTCCACCTTCGGGCTGAGGATCTTCACCGCGTCCTGGCGGTTTTGCGTGGCGTAGCAGATGTCCTGCTGCTTGGGTTCGCGCACCTTGGGGAAGCGCTGGCGCACGGCCTCGGCGATCTCGGCGGCGTCGTCCACGCTCAGCGTGGTCTGGGTCACCACGGCCAGCTTGTCAGTCTGGCCGGGCTGCACGCGGGCCACATCGGCCACGTCTTCCACCAGATGGATGCCATGGTCCAACTGGCCCATGGTGCCCTCCACCTCGGGGTGGCCCTTGTGGCCGATCATGATGAACTCATAGCCCTCGCGCGCCAGCTTGGCGACCTCGACGTGCACCTTGGTCACCAGCGGGCAGGTGGCATCGAAGATCGAAAAGCCGCGCGCCCGGGCCTCTTCCTGCACCGCCCGACTCACGCCGTGGGCGCTGAACACCAGGGTGGCGCCCGGGGGCACGTCGTCCAGCTCTTCAATGAAGATCGCGCCCTTGTTCTTGAGGTCGTTCACCACATAGGTGTTGTGCACGATCTCGTGGCGCACATAGATCGGCGCCCCGAACTTCTGCAGCGCACGCTCCACGATCTCGATGGCCCGGTCCACGCCGGCACAAAAGCCGCGCGGCTCGGCCAGGGTGATTTCGGACAGGGTCCTCTGCTGGTCATTTTTCATTGCAATCCTCCATCCGCAGCTCAGCAAATCGCCACGTACTCATCGATCAAAAGGCCGCGGAGCAGGCCATGCCAGCAGACACCGCGGAGCTGGCTTTGCCAGGCCGCTGGTGTCGTCCCCTGGGGGAAGGCGCCGAAGGCGACTCAGGGGGGACCATCTCACAAAACCCCGATCAGCTGCACTTCGAACGTGACTGGTTGGCCAGCCAGCGGGTGGTTGAAGTCGAACAGCACCGCGTCGTCGCTCAGCTGCTGCACCGCGCCGGCATAGCTGCCGGTGCCGTCGGGCGTGGGGAACTGCACCACATCGCCCACGTCGTACTGCTCGTCCGGGTCGCCAAACTGGGCCAGCAGCTTGCGCGCCACCCACTGCAGCATGTCGGGGTTGCGCTCGCCAAAGGCCTCACCGGCCGGGATCTCGAACTGGGTGCGGGTGCCCTCGGCCAGGCCGATCAACCGCTGCTCCACCGCAGGCGACAACTCGCCCGAGCCCAGCGACAAGGTGGCGGGTTTGTCGTCGAAAGTATTGATGATGTCCCCTGCCGGCCCGGCCAGGCGGTAATGCAGGGTCAGGAAGGAAGACGGCTGAACGACAGATGCTTGAGAGGGCGTTGTTGACATGGAAGTCCCGATAAACTGGCCGCCATTGTAAAAAACCAGCCAGAGCCCCTTTGAGCCCGGGGCTCTATGCCCCCAGCTTTCGCTTCTTTTCCGCTTCTTTTCAGCTTCTTTTCAGCTTCTTTTTTGCGTCCTTTTTGCTTCTTTTCCGGCCCTCCTCACCTTTCCCGCGCTTCAGCCCCCTCCTCCGCCACCACCCCATGAGCCCGCTGAACCTGCCCCCCGAAGCCCGCCCGCGCGAGAAGCTGATCGCACGCGGCGCCGGCGCGCTCAGCGATGCCGAGCTGCTGGCCCTGCTGCTGCGCACCGGCCTGGCCGGCAAAAGCGTGCTGATGCTGGCGCAAGAGCTGCTCGACGCCTTTGGCGGCATGGCCGGCCTGCTGCAGGCCAAGCTGGAAGATCTGAAACGCATCAAGGGCCTGGGCGGCACCGCCAAGCGGGCCGAACTCAGCGCCGTGCTCGAGCTGGCCCGCCGCGCCCTGGCCCAGCAGCTGAGCGAGCGCGCCGTGTTCGACTCGCCCGATGCCGTGCGCCGCTACCTGCAGCTGCACCTGGCGCACAAGGGGCACGAGGTGTTCGCCGTGCTGTTCCTCGACAGCCAGAACCGGCTGCTGGCCTTTGAAGAACTGTTTCGCGGCACGATCAACCAGACCTCGGTCTACCCGCGCGAGGTGGTGCTGCGCGCCCTGCACCACCAGGCCGGCGCCGTGGTGCTGGCGCACAACCACCCCAGCGGCCAGGTGCAGCCCTCGGCGGCCGACCAGGCCCTCACCCAGCACCTGAAGGCCGCCCTGGGCCTGATCGACGTGCGCGTGCTCGACCACCTGATCGTGGCGCCCGGCCAGGCCTTGTCGATGGCCGAAGAAGGGCTGCTGTGATGCGATCGCCCCAAGCCCACGCGCCCGCGGCATCCCCCAACGCCCCCCCGGCCGCCCTGGTGCTGCACTCGCTGCAAGACCTGAAGCAACTGCAAAAACGCCTGGCCCAGCAACGCGCCGAAGCCGAGGCCCTGGAGCGCGCCCGCCGCGAGGCCGCGGCCCGCGAGCAGGCCCGGCACCGCCTGTTCGAGCTGGCCGTGGGCCCGGTGATCCCGCTGCGCCACCATGGCCGCGTGCTGCTGCAGAACGACCCGCCGGCGCCCATCCCCTACCAGCACCAGCTCGACGAGCAACGGGTGCTGCTCGAATCCATCAGCGACGACTTCGACGTCAGCACCCTGCTCGACACCGACGACGCGCTGAGCTTTCGCCGCCCGGGCATCAGCGTCGAAGTCACGCGCAAGCTGCGCCGCGGGGTCTGGAGCATCCAGCGCCAGCTCGACCTGCACGGCCTGCGCACCGACGAGGCGCGCGAGGCCCTGGGCCAGTTCATCCGTGAGGCGCACAAGATCGGCCTGCGCTGTGTGCGCGTGGTGCACGGCAAGGGCCTGGGCTCGCCCGGCAAAAGCCCGGTGCTCAAGGGCCGGGTGCAAAGCTGGCTGGTGCAGAAGAACGAGGTGCTGGCCTTTGTGCAGGCCCGTCCCGCTGAAGGCGGGGCCGGTGCGCTGGTCGTGCTGCTGCGACCGTCACCGGGTTGACACGAGCCAGGCCAGGGGCTAGCGCCACAATGGCGACACCCAATTCACAGGCCCCGCCATGACCTCACTGCCCTCCTCGCCCGCTGACGCCCTGCTCGACCTTGATGCCTGCGCCCAGGTGGCCGCACTGGCGCGGGGTGACTGCAGCGCCCTGGCTCTGTGCGAGGCCGCCATCGCCCGCATCGAGGCCCAGGACGGCCCCATCAACGCGGTGGTGGTGCGCGACTTCGAGCACGCCCGGGTCCAGGCCCGCGCCGCCGACGAGGCCCTGGCGCGTGGCGAACGCCGGCCCCTGCTGGGCCTGCCCATGACGGTGAAAGAATCTTTCAACCTGGCCGGCCTGCCCACCACCTGGGGCTTCGAGTTTGCCCGCCAGCACCGGGCCGAGCGCGACGCGCTGGCAGTGACCCGGCTCAAGGCGGCGGGCGCCGTGATCCTGGGCAAGACCAATGTGCCGGTGGGCCTGGGAGACTGGCAATCCGTCAACCCGATCTACGGCCGCACCCGCAACCCGCTGGACCTGAACCGCACGCCAGGCGGCTCGTCGGGCGGTGGCGCGGCCGCGCTGGCGGCGCGCTTTGTGGCGCTGGAGCTGGGCTCGGACATCGGCGGCTCGATCCGGGTGCCGGCGCACTTCTGCGGTGTGTACGGTCACAAGCCCAGCCTGGGCCTGCTGCCGGCGCGCGGCCATGATTTTCCAGGCCTGGGCAGCGGAGCCCCCAATGAGTTGGCCGTGATCGGCCCGCTGGCACGCAGCGTGGACGACCTGGAACTGGCCCTCAGCGTGCTGGCCGGCCCCGAGGCCCCGCAGTCACGGGCCTACACCCTGCAACTGCCCCCCGCGCGCGACATGGCGCAGGCACGCTGCCTGCTGCTGGACCAGCACCCGGGCCTGCCCGTGTCGCAAGACACCCAGGCTGCCTTGCAGGCGGTGGCCACCACCTTGCAGGCCGGCGGCTGCACGGTGCTGCGCAGCAGCGAGCTGCAGCCCAACCTCCAGACGGCCCATCAGATCTACGCCGGCCTGCTCAACACTTTCATGACCCGCGGCCAGCCGGGTGCCACGTCCATCAGCGCCCACGAATGGCTGATCCTGCTCGACCGCCGCGCCGCCCTGCAGCAGCAGTGGCAGGCCTTGTTTGAGCAGATCGACGTGGTGCTCACCCCCGTGCTGGGCTGCACCGCCTACCCCCACATCGACCCCATGGACTGGGCCAGCGCCACCGTGCAGATGGACGGCCAGGCCCAGCCCCTGGGCCCGCAGGTCTTCTGGCCCGGCATTGCCACCGTGGCTGGCCTGCCCGCCACCAGCGCCCCGGTGGGCCGCGACCGCGACGGCCTGCCCATCGGTCTGCAGGTGATCGGCCCGATGTTCGAAGACCTCACGCCGCTGGCCCTGGTGCGCCGGCTGGAGGCGCTGCGCGCCCAGGCTTGATTCAGGGGAAAAGCTCAGGCCGGCTGGCCCAGCCGCGTCAAGGCCTCGCCCGTGACACGGCAGATGCGCCAGTCGGGCATCACGGTGGCGCCCATGGCCTGGTAGAAATCGATCGCGCTCTGGTTCCAGTCCAGCACCGACCACTCAAAGCGCCCGCAGCCGCGCTGCACGGCCAGCTCGGCCAGGGCCTTGAGCAAGGCCTTGCCCACGCCGCGTCCACGCGCCTCGGGGCGCACGAACAGGTCTTCGAGGTACAGGCCGCGCTGGGCCAGAAAGGTCGAGTAGTTGTGGAAGAACAGCGCAAAGCCCTGCACCTGGCCATCGAGCTCGGCCAGCAGCACCTCGGCGGCGGGGTGGGCGCCGAACAAGGTGTCGGCCAGCTTCTCGGGCGTGGCCACCACGCGGTCCAGCAGGTTCTCGTACTCGGCCAGGCCCCGGATCAGGCCCAGGATGGTGTCGACATCGGCCTGGGTGGCGGGGCGCAGGCGCACGGAGGAAGAAGTGGTTTCGGTCATGGCCGCGTATGTTACGCACCCAGGCCGAAGCCGCTCAGATGCCCTTGTTGCGCATCCAGTCGGCCGTGCCGAAAAAGCTCTCTTTGAGGCGGGCCCGCAGGTCCTCGGGCACGCCCGTCTCGCCCATGGCCTGGTCCATGCAGGCCACCCATTGGTCGCGCTCCTTGATGCCAATCGGGAAAGGCAGGTGCCGCGCCCGCAGCATGGGGTGCCCGAAACGGTCGGTGTAGTAAGCAGGGCCGCCCAGCCAGCCGCACAGAAACCAGAACAGGCGCTGGCGCGCATTGCTCAGGTCGGGGCCGTGCGCAGCGCGCAGGTCGTGGTAGCCGGGCTCCAGGTCCATCAGATCGTAAAAGCGCTCGGTCAGCGCCAACACGCGATCTTCGCCGCCGATCCATTCGAAGGGAGTGGCGGGGGCCGGGTTGGCCGTTTGCGGGGTGTCATCGGTGCTCATAGGTCACCATTGTCGCTTCAGCGAACGGCGGTTTGCGGCACGACACCGGCCCAGGCCAGTCCTCACGCCGCGGCCCGCCGCAGCGTCTCCACCACCGGCCGGCGCAGCACGTCGCGCAGGCCCCACCAGCCGGCGGCCAGGGCCAGCACGGCGCCGGCGGCGGCGCCGCCCAGCAGCACCCAGGGCGAGGCCGTCCAGGGGAACTCAAACACAAAGTGCGCTAGGCCCCAGCCCACGCCGGCTGCCACCGCGCTGGCCAGAAAACCGGCCAGCAGGCCCACGCCCAGCAGCTCGGCGCCCTGCACCTGGCGCAGCAGGCGGCTGCTGGCGCCGACGGCGCGCATGATGGCAAATTCGCGCGCCCGCTCCTCGCGGGTGGCGGTCACAGCGGCAAACAGCACCACCAGGCCGGCGGCCAGGGTGAAGCCGAACAGGAACTCCACCGCCTGCACCACCTGGTCCAGCACGCGCTGGATCTGGTTGAGCGTGCTGCTCATGTCCACATTGGTGATGTTCGGAAACTGCCGCACCAGCCCATTGTCAAAGCCGCGCTGGGCCGGGGCGCGAAAGGCCGCCAGGTAGGTGACCGGCACCTCGGGCAGGCTGGCCACCGGGTAGATGACGAAGAAGTTGGCGTGCAGCGAGCCCCAGTCCACCTTGCGCAGCGAGGTGATGCGCGATTCGGTCTGCACGCCGCCGATGTCAAAGCGCAGCTGGTCGCCCAGCTTCAGGCCCAGGGTCTGGGCAATGCCTTCTTCGACGCTCACCGCGCCGGCCTCGTCGGGGGTCCAACGGCCCGCCACCACGGGGTTGTGCGGGGGGCGTTCAGCGCTGTTGGACAGGTTGAACTCGCGGTCGACCAGGCGCTTGGCCCGCTCGCTGGGGTAGTCCTCGGGCTTGACGGGCTGGCCGTTGATGCTCACCAGGCGGCCCCGGATCATGGGGTACCAGTCGAACTGGCCCACCCCGGCCTGGCGCAGCGCGGCCTGAAAATCAGCCGCCTGCTCGGGCAGCACATTGATCACAAAGCGGTTGGGCGCGTCGGGTGGCGTGGCCTGGCGCCAGCTGCTGATGAGGTCGGTGCGCAGCAGCACCAGCAGCACCAGGGCCAGCAGGCCCACCGCCAGCGCGCTGACCTGCACCACCGCATAGGCCGGGCGGGCCGACACCTGGCGGGTGGCCAGCACCAGCCAGCGCGGCGCGGTGCTTTCGTTGACGCTGCGGCGCAAGCCCTGCACGGCCAGCCAGCTGAGGCCGGCAAACAGCAGCACCGCGCCGGCAAAGCCGCCCACTGCGATCAGGCCCAGCAGGCGGTCGCTGCTGACGGCCATCAGCAAGGCCGCAAAGCCCGCCACGCCCAGGCCCAACACCAGCAGCGAGGCCGGCTTGAGCCCCCCCAGGTCGCGCCGGATCACGCGCAGCGGCGGCACCTGCGCCAGTTGCAGCACCGGAGGCAGGCCAAAGGCCACCAGCAAGGTCAGGCCCATGCCCAGGCCCAGCAAGGCGGGCCAGGCCGTGGCGGCCGGCAGGGCCGCGTCCACCAGGCCGGCCAGCAAGGCCACAAAGGCGTAATGCACCGCATAGCCCAGCACCACGCCCAGCAGGCTGGCGGCCGCGCCGGCCAACACGAACTCGAAGGCATAGGCCAGCGCGATGGTGCGCTGGCTTTGCCCCAGCACGCGCAGCATGGCGCAATCGTCCAGGTGGCTGGCGGCAAAGCCGCGCGCGGCCAGGGCCACGGCCACGGCACTCAGCAAGGCGGCCAACAAGGCCACCAGGTTGAGGAATTTCTCGGCCCGGTCCAGGGTCTGGCGCATCTCGGGGCGGCCGCTGTCCAGCGATTCGATGCGGGCGCCACGCAGGCCGCTGCGTTTCATCTCGGCCTCGGCCCAGTCGACGAAGGCCTTGACGGCCGGGCCCTCGCCCGCCACCGCCAGGCGGTGGTTGATGCGGCTGGCGGGCTGCACCAGGCGGGTGGCCGCCAGGTCGGCTTCGCGCACCATGACCCGCGGGGCAAAGTTCATGAAGCCGGCGCCGCGGTCGGGCTCCAGCACCAGCACGCGCGCAATGCGCAGGCGGCTGTCGCCCAGCAGCAGGGGGTCGCCCAGGTGCAGGTCCAGCGATTCGAGCACCGCCGCATCCACCCATACCTCGCCGGGCCCCGGCACCTCACGCGTGGGCTCGCCGGCCCCCTCGGCGCTGGCCGACACCAGCAGCTGGCCGCGCAGCGGGTAGCCCGGGCTGACCGCCTTCAAGGCCACCAGGCGGCTGGCGCCGCCCTGCTCATCGGCCGCCCGCCCCATGGTCGGAAAGGTCTGGGTGGCCCCCACCTGCAGGCCCAGGGCCCGCGCCCGCTCGGCAAAGGCGGCCGGGGCCGGGTTGTCGCTGGCCAGCACCGCGTCGCCGCCCAGCAGCTGGCGGGCATCGCGCTGCAGCCCACCTTTGAGCCGGTCCGAAAAGAACCCCACCGCACTCAGGGCCGCCACCGCCAGGGTCACGGCCACGATCAACAGGCGCAGCTCGCCGGCGCGCAGGTCACGCCACAGGGTGCGCCAACCCAGACTGAAAAATGAAGGCTTCATGCGCGCCACCATAGCGCAAAGCTGTGTCAGCCGTGGCAGGGAGTGGGCAAGACCAGAGGTGGCGCTCGGCCCCGGTTCAATAGTGGTAGCGCAGCTGTGCGATGCACAGGGCGTCGCCCTCGATGCGGTACACCATGCGGTGCTCGTCGCTGATGCGGCGCGACCAGTAGCCGGCCAGCGCGTGCTTCAAGGGTTCGGGCTTGCCGATGCCGGCAAAAGGCTCGCGCTCGGTCTCCCGGATCAAGCGGTTGATGCGCTCGACCATGCGCCTGTCGTGCTGCTGCCAGTGCAGGTAGTCGTCCCAGGCGCTGTCAGCAAAGATCAGCCTCACTCTGCCAGCGTGCGGACCTGGCCCTGACCCGCATTCAATTGAGCCGTGGCAGCCAGCAGGCGCTGGGCGTTGGCGGGGCTGCGCAGCAGGTAAGCCGTTTCTTCGAGCGCCTTGTAATCTTCCAGCGACAGCATGACCACGGCCTGCTGCTCACCATTGCGCGTGATGATCAAGGGCTCGTGGTCATTGCAGACCCGGTCCATGGTCTGGGCCAGCCGGGCGCGGGCCGCCGTGTAGGTGATGGTGTCCATGGCAAGCTCCTATCTGTACATTAAATTGTACATATTGCACCGGCTTGCTGCCGGCGCCCTCGCCAGGGATCGGCGCCGCACCTCCGCCGATCGCATCCAAGCGCGGTCAAGGCCCCAGACGCGCCTCCAAGGCCCCCAGCACCGGCACCAGGCCGGCACCCAGGCGCATCTGCGGGTTGGACGGGCCGTCAGGCTTGCCGGCTTCGACCTCGCGCTTGCCAATCACCAGGCGGGCCCGTTCGAAGGCCTGGGTGAAAGAATGGGTCTGGCGCAGTTGCTCGTCGACCACGGCTCGGCCGAAGAAGGTCAGCTCCGACAGGCGGCCGCAGCCATACGAGGTGTGCTCGGCGTCCGAGGCGGTGATGACCAGGCTGGTGTCGGTGGCCAGGGGCTCGATCCAGCCGCCGGCAAAGCAGGCCGACACCATGATCACCCGGTGGCGGATGCCCGCCTCGTCGAGCAGACGGCGCAGCAGGCCGGGGTCGACCGGGGCCACCTCCAGCGGGTCGTTGTTGGCGGCCAGCTGAAAGTTCTGCGCCCCGTGCGAGGTCAGGTACACCACCAGCAGATCGTGCTCGCGGTCCATGTGGGTGGCCAGCAGGCCGATGGCGCGGCCCAGGTTCTCGGGCGTGGCCCAGGGCAAGGTGGTGGCGGTCTCGGGGTTGTTCAGCAGGTGCAGCACCCGGCCTTCGGCGTCAAAGCGCTGGCGCAGCACATCAGCCACCAGCTGGCTTTCGCGGCGGAACACCGCCTCGCTGCCGTCGGGGGCGAACACCAGGCCATAGACATCGACCACGCCGTCGCGCTGCGCCGCCAGGCCCTGCTCGGCGGCAGGCCACAGGGCTTGCTGGGCCTCGAACACGGCCTGGCTCAGGTGCAGGCGCGGGGGCTCGGGGGTGTCGGCGGCGGCCAGCTCGGCGCTTTCGTCGGGGGCCCAGGGGCGGTCCGGGAACTGCCAGATGGCCAGGGTGAACAGGCCGGCCAGCAAGGCGGCAAACAGGCCCAGGCGCCAGCGCGGGCCGGCAAAGCGCGCCGTCAGCCGCACCACCGCCGCCCACAGCCACACCGACAGGCCCAGGTACAGGCCCCAGTAGACCCATTGCAGGGTCAGGGTCTGCACCGGCAGCCAGTCGCGCACCACGGCGATCGACAGGGCCTGCAGCACCAGCTGCGCCGGCAGGGCCACGCCCGAGCTGAGCGCAAACCAGGTGCCCAGGCCACGCAGATGCCAGGGGTCGTCATCGATCTCGGCCACGCGCTCGGGCGGCAGGGCAAACCAGGCGCCCCACAGCGACAGCAGCGTCATCCACCAGGGCACCAGCCAGGCACGCCAGTCAAAAATCGCCGGGCCGGGCACCTCCAGCCGCGCCAGCCCCAGCAGCAGCCCAGAAGCCAGCACCGTGAGCAGCAGCACCTGAAAAGGCGATGGCTGGGCATGGCCCACGCCGGGCGAGACAAAAAAGCCGGCTTTCAGCCCGCCCAGCATCCAGCGCCCGAGGGACACCCGCTCGGCCGGATAGGGGCGCGCCTCACCCACGGCCCAGATCGGGCCGGCCGCATCGGCCAGCGCCAGGGGCGCCGTGTCCTCGTCGTCGATGGCGACCGTGTCGTTCCAGTCCTCGGATTCGTAACTGTTCGTCATCCCGTCATGATGCCAGCAAGCTGAACGGTCAAACTGAGCATATGGGCGCATAGTGGGCCGGAGAACGCCGGTTCAAGAAGCCTTTTTGCGCCCCCGAACCGCCCCGCTTCGACCGAAAGCCCCCTGCCATGCGAGCCCTGCTGCCCCGTTGGCTGGCGCCCCTGCTGCGCCGCCGCTACACCAACCGCCTGTTTGGCCGCCACGCCTGGCTGGACCACAGCCTGGCCCACCCACCCGAGGCTCGGCCCAGCGCGGCCGATCCGCTGGTACCGCTGCTGATGCGGGCCGCCCAGGCCACGCCCGAACAGGTGCTGGCGCAGTTGCAGGCACCCGCCGGCGGCTTGAGCGAAGCCGAGGCCGCCGAGCGCTTGCGCCGCGTGGGGCCCAACGAGGTGGCCCACGACCAGCCGCCCACCGCTGGCCAGCGGCTGTGGCGGGCCTACAACAACCCCTTCAACCTGCTGCTGACCCTGTTGGCCGCCGTGTCGTGGCTGACCGATGACAGCAAGGCCACAGTGGTGATCGGCAGCATGGTGGTGCTGAGCACGGTGATCCGTTTCGTGCAGGAGGCCCGCTCCAGCCGGGCCGCCGAGGCGCTCAAGGCCCTGGTCAGCAACACCGCCACGGTGTGGCGGGTGCCGGCCGGCGGCGCTGCGCCGCAGTCGCAGGAGCGCCCCATCCGCGAGCTGGTGCCGGGCGACCACCTGCAGCTGTCGGCGGGCGACATGATCCCGGCCGACTGCCGGGTGCTGAGCGCGCGCGACCTGTTCGTGGCCCAGGCCGCCATGACCGGCGAATCGATGCCGGTGGAGAAGTTTGTCAGCGCACACGACCCGCACGCCCCACCCAACCCGCAGCACACAGAGGCCGCCCCGGGCCAGGGCCCGCTGGAACAGCACAACCTGCTGTTCATGGGCACCAACGTGGTGTCGGGCTCGGCCACCGCGGTGGTGCTGGCCACCGGCAACCAGAGCTACTTCGGCACCGTGGCGGCCCACATGAACGCGGGCGAAGGCACGGTGACGGCCTTCCAGAGCGGGGTCAACAGCGTGAGCTGGCTGCTGATCCGCTTTGCGCTGGTGATGGTGCCCATCGTGCTGCTGGTCAATGGCTTCACCAAGGGCCATTGGGGCGAGGCCTTTCTGTTTGCCATGTCGGTGGCGGTGGGCCTGACGCCTGAGATGCTGCCCATGATCGTCACCACCACCCTGGCCAAGGGCGCGGTGATGCTGTCGCGCAAGCAGGTGATCGTGAAACGCCTGGACGCGATCCAGAACTTCGGCGCCATGAACGTGCTGTGCACCGACAAGACCGGCACGCTGACCCAAGACCGCATCGTGCTGGAGCGCCACACCGATGTGTTCGGCCAGGGCAGCGACGAGGTGCTGAAGTTCGCCTACCTCAACAGCCACTACCAGACCGGGCTGAAGAACCTGCTCGACCGGGCGGTGCTGGAGCATGTGGAGATGGCCACCGAGCTGCGCCTGGCGCAGGACTACCGCAAGGTGGACGAGATCCCCTTCGACTTCGTGCGCCGCCGCATGTCGGTGGTTGTGGCCGAGCAGGACCACCACCATGAGCTGATCTGCAAGGGGGCGCTGGAAGAGATGCTGGCCATCTGCACCCAGGTGCGCACACAGGGCCCCGAGGGTCAGACCGACCAGCCCCTGGGCGGCGAGGTGCTGGCCCGCGTGCACGAGGTGGCCGCCCAGCTCAACCGCGAGGGCCTGCGCGTGGTGGCCGTGGCCATGAAAGAGCTGCCGCTGGACCAGACGGTGTTCGGCGTGGCCGATGAAAGCGGCCTCACCCTGATCGGCTATGTGGCCTTTCTCGACCCGCCCAAGGACTCCACCGCACCCGCCCTGCAGGCCCTGGCCGACAGCGGCGTGGCGGTGAAGGTGCTGACCGGCGACAACGAACTGGTCACCGCCCGCGTCTGCGCCCAGGTGGGCCTGCCGGTGCAGACCGTGGTGCGGGGCCCCGAGCTGGACGCACTGGACGACACGGCGCTGGCGGCCTGCGTGGAGCAGCACCAGCTGTTTGCCAAGCTGACCCCGCTGCACAAGGAGCGCATCGTGCGCGCGCTGCGCCGCAACGGCCATGTGGTGGGCTTCATGGGCGACGGCATCAACGACGCGCCCGCGCTGCGCGCCGCCGACATCGGCATCTCGGTGGACAGCGCAGTGGACATCGCCAAAGAGGCCGCCGACATCATCCTGCTAGAGAAAAGCCTGATGGTGCTGCAAGAGGGTGTGCTGGAGGGCCGCCGCACCTTCTGCAACCTGCTCAAGTACCTGCGCATGACGGCCAGCTCGAACTTCGGCAATGTGTTTTCGGTGCTGGTGGCCAGCGCCTTTTTGCCGTTTCTGCCCATGCTGCCGCTGCAGTTGCTGGTGCAGAACCTGCTGTACGACTTCTCTCAGACCGCCATCCCCTTCGACCGCGTCGACGACGAGCTGGTGCAAAAGCCGCTGCGCTGGAACCCCGACGGCATCGGCCGCTTCATGGTGTATTTCGGGCCGCTGAGCTCGGTCTTCGACATCGCCACCTTTGCCCTCATGTGGTGGGTGTTCGGGGCCAACAGCGAGGCGCGCCAGACCCTGTTCCAGTCGGGCTGGTTCGTGGTGGGCCTGCTCACGCAGACGCTGATCGTGCACCTGCTGCGCAGCCCCAGGCTGCCCTTTGTGCAAAGCCGCCCGGCCCCCGTGCTGCTGGGCATGACCGCCGGGGTGGCCGCCCTGGGCATCTTCCTGGTGCAAGGGCCTTGGGCCGGCTACTTCAGGCTGCAGGCCCTGCCGCCGGCCTACTTTGGCTGGCTGCTGCTGATCCTGCTGGGCTATGGCGTGCTGACCACGGCGGTCAAGCGCTGGTATGCCGGGCGCTTTGGCTGGCAATGAGGGGAGCCCGAGTGGGGGGAGGCTCAAAAAGAAGCAGAATCAACAATCTGTCACATCCACCGCGGGCCGAGCTGATGCGCCGGCCCGCTCTTTCAGGAGACCCCACCCGATGAGCAAGCCGGCCGCCAACCCCTTCAAGCAAGCCCTGCGCGACAAGCGCGCCCAGATCGGCCTGTGGCTGTCTGCCGCCTCACCGTACCTGAGCGAGGTCAGCGCCACCGCCGGCTTCGACTGGCTGTTGATCGACGGCGAACACGCCCCCAACACCCTGCAGACCACGCTGCAACAGTTGCAGGTGGTGGCGCCTTACCGATCGCAACCCGTGGTGCGCGCCGTCGAAGGCCAGGTGGCCCTGGTCAAGCAGCTGCTCGACATCGGCGCGCAGAACCTGCTGATCCCCATGGTCGACACCGCCGAGCAGGCCGAGCTGATGGTGCGCGCCGTGCAGTACCCGCCCCGGGGCATCCGCGGGGTGGGCAGCGCGATTGCCCGCGCCTCGCGCTGGAGCCTGCGCGCCGACTACCTCGATGTGGCCGACGACGAGATCTGCCTGCTGGTGCAGGCCGAGAGCGTGACCGCGCTGAAGAACCTGAGCGCGATTGCCGCCGTCGAAGGCGTGGACGGCGTGTTCATCGGCCCGGCCGATCTGGCGGCCTCGATGGGCCACCGCGGCAAGCCTGGGCACCCCGAGGTGCAGGCCGCCATCGAAGGTGCCATCCAGACCATCGTCGGTGCCGGCAAGGCCGCCGGCATCCTGACCTCCGACCCGCAACTGGCGCGCCACTACCTGGCCCTGGGCGCCACCTTTGTGGCCGTGGGCGTGGATGTGTCGCTGTATGCCCAGGCGGCGCGCCGCCTGGCGGCCGATTTCCTGGGTGCCCCGGCCCCCGCTGCGGCGCCACGGGCCGGCGCGGTCTATTGAGGGCTTGGCGCAGCGGAGGCCGTTCGCATTGGCTTTCGGATGAAGCACGCGCCAAGAACGTGTTCTAAGGCCCGCGCCATTGGGCATGCCGCACGCCAAGCTGGAGCTGCTGGATGCGGCGGTGGATGGTGGAGCGGCTGACGCCGAGCTGGCGTGCCACCTCGGAGACATTGCCCTGGCATTGCGCCAGCAACTGCGCCAGCGCCTGGGCGCCGGGTGCGGCGGGCGCGCCGGTGTGGTGGGCCAAGGCGGTGCCGTGCGGGGCGCTGCGTGGAGCACCGTTCAGCGCATCGGGCAGGTGCTCGGGCTCGATGCTGCCGTCGCCATCGGGCCCGCACAGGGCTGCGGCATAGCGCAGCGCGTTGTGCAGCTCGCGCAGGTTGCCGGGCCAGGCGTGTGCGGCCAGCAGGGCGCGCGCGGCGTCGCTCAGGTGCAGATGGCTGCCCAAGGTGGCCAGCATCTGGTCGGCCAGGGGCTGCAGGTCGCTGCGCTGGCGCAGCGCAGGCAAGTGCAGTTCGGCGGCGTTGAGGCGGTAGAGCAGGTCTTCGCGGAAGCTGCCGCGCCGCACCAGCTCGGCCAGCGGCCGGTGCGAGGCCGAGATGAAGCGCACGGATACCGCCCGTGGCGCACGAGCCCCCAACGGGGTGATCTCGGATTCGGACAAGACCCGCAGCAGCTTGGCCTGCAGGGCCAGCGGCATGTCGCCGATCTCGTCGAGGAACAGCGTGCCTTCGTGTGCCGCAGCGATCAGCCCTTCGCGGCCCTTGCTGGCGCCGCCGGTCCAAGTACCGGGCAAGTAGCCGAACAGCTCGCTTTCCAGCAGGGCCTCGGGAATGGCGGCGCAGTTGATGGCGACGAAGGCGCCGCTGCGACCGCTGCAGGCATGCAGGGCGCGGGCCAGGTACTCCTTGCCTGCGCCGGTCTCCCCCTGCACCAGGATCGGCAGCGCTTGCGGCGCGAGCCGGGCGGCCTTGCGCAGCAGCGCTTGCAGTGCGGCATCGCCCTTGTCCAGCGCCTGCAGCGCAGCAGGCAGAGGGGGCTGCGGCGGCGTTGCCTGGGCGGGCGGGCGGCGTGTCCGGCGCTGCGGCTCCATGGCGTGGGCGAAGAGGATGCTGCCATCGCGGGCGCGGATCAGGCGCTCCTGCGCCGGGCGATGGCGGCGCAGCTCGGGCAGGTCGCGCAGGTCCAGGTCGAAGAAGCGCTCCAGCGGCTGGCCGATGAGGCTCTGGCGCTGGCGCCAGTCCAGTTGCGCGACGGCGGCCAGCAGGCGGGCGCCCGCGTGGGTCATGGCGCGGATGCGGCCGCGTGCGTCGACGCTGATGGAGGCGTCGGGATCGACGTCGAGGAAATCAGGTGACTGGGCCAGGCGCACCACCCAGTCGTGACCAGACTGCGCCATCAGGTTGGCCTGCTCCACGCGCCGCGCGGCGGCCACAACGAGGTTGAGCGCCAGGTTCTGGCTGGCCCGCTCGGCGGGCGAGCGCAGCAGCGACAGGTCCAGCACCGCCGCGAGTTCGCCGCGCAGGTCGTAGATCGGCGCGGCCGTGCAGGACAGGCCGGTGTGGGTGAAGTCGAAATGGTCGCTCTGGTGCACGGTCAACGCTTCGCCCGTTTCCAGGCAGGCCCCCACGGCCGAGGTGCCGGAGTGGTCCTCGCGCCATTGCGCACCCAGGTACAGGCCCGCACGGCGCAGGTCGCCGGCATCGGCCTCGTGCCCCATGAAGTCCACGGCCACGCCATGCCGGTCCGCCAGCAGGAGCACGTAGTCCAGGCCCTTGAGCTGCTGGTACAGCCGCTCAAGGGCCTGGCGGGCGATGTGGATCAGCGGTTCGGATTCCTCGCGGTGCGTGCGCAACTGGCCTTCGGTGACGACATGGGCTTCACTGGTACGGGCCGGATCGAGCCGGTGCGAATCGATGCAGCGGCGCCAACTGCGCAGCACCGCGCGGTCGCGCTCTTGCCCACGGTTGGAGTAGCCCAGGCCGAAGGCTTCGATTTCCTGGACGTGCGAGGCGTAGGACTGCAGGGACATGGGAGGGCTTCGATGCGGTCTGTGAACGTGCCGCCGACGATTCTGTGCCCCGCGCCTGCACGCGCCAATGGAGGTTTACCCACTGCCGCTGCTGCACTGCAGCAGGCCTGGTGCGACAGGTGTCGCATGGCTGCGCCAGCTGTTGCGCGCGGCAGGGGTGAAAAACAGGCCCCAGGGCCCAGGGTTTGTGCCGAGGATCTGCACGCAAGTCCTTGATTTTGCTGGCACGGCGGGCCTGTCCGGCTGGCCTCTCCTGCCTGGCATGGCGATTGCCTTGGAACGCCTGCCCGAAGAAAAACCAGCGGGTATGACCCACCTACAGGAGACAACCATGACCCATGACACGGCCCGCGCCCGGACGCAGGCGCTGCTCGACACACTCAACCAGGCTTTGGCAGACCGCGATGCCGCGGCCGCCAGCCGCCTGTTCGCCGACGAATGCTACTGGCGCGACCTGGTGCTGCTGACCTGGAACATCAAGACGCTGGAAGGGCGCAGCCAGATCGCCGACATGCTGACCGCCCAACTGGACGCCGCGGCGCCCGTGCGCTTTTCGCTGGACGAGCGCGAGGCGGTGGAGGAAGCCGACGGCCTGGTGTCCGCCTGGATCGTGGTCGACACGCGCCATGCGCGCGGCAGCGGCCATGTACGCATCAAAGACGGGCGCATCTGGACCTTGCTGACGGCCGCCCAGGAGCTCAAGGGGCATGAGGAGCCCCTGGGCACGCGCCGCCCCATGGGGGCCGAGCACGGCATCCGGCGCGGCCGCCAGACCTGGCTGGAGCGCCGCCAGCAAGAGGCCGAGGCACTGGGCCGCGAAACCCAGCCGTTCGTGCTCGTCATTGGTGGCGGCCAGGGCGGCATTGCGCTGGGTGCGCGGCTGCGCCAGCTGGGGGTCTCGCACATCGTCATCGACCGGCAGGCGCGCCCTGGCGACCAGTGGCGCAACCGCTACAAATCGCTGTGCCTGCACGACCCGGTCTGGTACGACCACCTGCCCTACATGCCTTTCCCCGACAACTGGCCCGTGTTCGCCCCCAAGGACAAGGTTGGCGACTGGCTGGAGATGTACACCAAGGTGATGGAGGTGAATTACTGGCCGTCCACCAACTGCCTCAACGCCCGCTTCGATGAGGCCAGCCAGGCGTGGGAAGTCGCGGTGGAGCGCGATGGCGAGACGCTGGTGCTGCGCCCGAAGCATGTGGTGTTCGCCACCGGCATGTCGGGCAAGGCGAACGTGCCCAAGATCAAGGGCCAGGAGGTCTTCCAGGGCGAGCAGCAGCACTCGTCGCAGCACCCGGGCCCCGACGCCTACGCGGGCAGGAAGGTGGTGGTGATCGGCGCCAACAACTCCGCGCACGACATCTGCGCGGCCCTGTGGGAGCATGGCGCCGATGTGACCATGGTGCAGCGCTCGTCCACCCACATCGTGCGCTCCGATTCGCTGATGGACATCGGCCTGGGCGACCTGTATTCGGAGCGCGCCGTGGCCAGCGGCGTGACGACCAAGAAGGCGGACCTGATCTTCGCCTCGCTGCCCTACCGCATCATGGCCGACTTCCAGGTGCCGCTGTACGACCGCATCCGCGAGCGCGATGCGGAGTTCTACCGCCAGTTGGAGGCGACGGGCTTCATGCTGGACTTCGGCGATGACGGCTCGGGACTGTTCATGAAGTACCTGCGCCGCGCCTCGGGCTACTACATCGACGTGGGCGCCTGCGATCTGGTGATCGACGGCAGCATCAAGCTGCAGGCGGGCAAGCAGATCAGCCACCTGTCGGAAAACGCGGTGGTGCTGGACGACGGCACCGAGCTGCCGGCCGACCTGGTGGTCTACGCGACCGGCTACGGCTCGATGAACGGCTGGGTGGCCGACCTGATCAGCCAGGAGGTGGCAGACAAGGTGGGCAAGGTCTGGGGCCTGGGCTCTGACACCACCAAGGACCCAGGCCCCTGGGAGGGCGAGCAGCGCAATATGTGGAAGCCCACGCAGCAGCAGGCGCTGTGGTTCCACGGCGGCAATCTGCACCAGTCGCGCCATTACTCGCTGTACCTGGCGCTGCAGCTCAAGGCGCGCCAGGAAGGGCTGCCCGTGCAGGTCTACGGCCTGCAGCAGGTGCACCACCTGCGGTAAGAGCCTGTTCACGATCTTCCATGGGGCGGCTGTGCCGCCCCTTCACCCAGCCTCACAGACCAGAAAGTTGAATCATGAAAGCAGCACGTTTCTATGACCGTGGCGACATCCGCATCGAAGACATCCCCGAACCCGTGGTGGAGCCCGGCACCGTGGGCATCGCCGTGGCCTGGTGCGGCATCTGCGGCACGGACCTGCATGAGTTCATGGAAGGGCCGATCTTCATCCCGCCCTGCGGCCATCCGCACCCCATCTCGGGGGAATCCGCGCCCATCACCATGGGGCATGAGTTTTCAGGCGTGGTCTACGCCGTGGGCGCGGGGGTGGACGACATCGAGGTCGGCCAGCACGTGGTGGTCGAGCCCTACATCGTGGCCGACGACGTGCCCACGGGGCCGGGTGACCACTACCACCTGTCCAAGGACATGAACTTCATCGGCCTGGACGGGCGTGGCGGCGGGCTGTCCGAGCGGATTGCCGTGAAGCGCCGCTGGGTGCATCCGATCTCCCATGCCATTCCACTCGATCAGGCCGCGCTGATCGAGCCGCTGTCCGTGGGCCACCATGCCTACACCCGCAGCGGCGCCAAGGCGGGCGACGTGGCGCTGGTGGGCGGGGCCGGCCCCATCGGCCTGCTGCTGTCCGCCATCCTGAAGGCCAAGGGCCTGACCGTCTTCATCACCGAACTGAGCGCCAAACGCAAGGAAAAGGCGCGGGAGTCCGGCGTGGCCGACCACATCCTCGACCCCTCCGAAGTGGACGTGGTGGCCGAGGTGATGCGGCTCACCGGCGGCAAGGGCGTGGACGTGGCGTTCGAATGCTCCAGCGTCAACCAGGTGCTCGACACGCTGGTGGCCGTGACGAAGGCCACGGGCGTGGTGGTGATCGTGTCCATCTGGAGCCATCCGGCCACGATCAACGTGCACAGCGTGGTCATGAAGGAGCTGGACGTGCGCGGCACCATCGCCTACTGCAACGACCACCAGGCCACCATCGAGCTGGTCGAGCAGGGCAAGATCAAGCTCGCGCCCTTCATCACCCAACGCATCCAGCTGGAGGACCTGGTGGCCCAGGGTTTCGACACGCTGATCCACAACAACGAGTCGGCGGTGAAGATCATCGTGCAGCCGCGGTTCCAGCCGGCGGAGTAGCCAATCGGCCGCCGGGGCGCAGCCGATTTTCTGGGGGCGCCGACGCCTCTGGCGTGGCCTCTCTGCCCCGTAGCGGCGCCGTCTACTGAGGCCGGCGCCGGTGCGCCAGCGCGCCCGGGAAATGCATCTCGGCATAGGGCACCAGCCGGCTGCCGTGCACCAGGCGCCAGCCCCACCACATCGCCAGGAACACCGGAATGCCCAGGTAGGTGGCGATCAGGTCGCCCCAGGGCACGGGCCCGCTGCCGTGCAGGGCGTCAAAGCTCTGGCCCAGCACCACCAGCAGGCACATGCCAAAGGCAAAGAAAGGCCCCCAGGGAAAGAACGGTGACTGGTAGGGCAGCAGGCCGGCGATGTCGATGCCCTGCACCATCAGGCCGCGGCGGAAGCGGTAGTGACTGACGGCAATGCCCAGCCAGGCGATGAAGCCCGTCATGCCCGACAGGTTCAGCAGCCACAGGTACACGGTCTGCCCCTCGCCCAGCGAGCTCAGAAAGCACAGGGCCCCCATGGCTGTGGTGGCCAGCAAGGCCGGCACTGGCACACCGTGGCCGCTCAGGCGCTTGAACACGGCCGGGGCCCGCCCTTCCACCGCCAGGTTGTAGAGCATGCGGGTGGAGGCATACAGGCCCGAATTGCCGGCCGACAGCACGGCCGTCAGGATCACCGCGTTCATGACCCCGGCGGCCAGGGCCAGGCCGGCGCGCTCGAACACCAGGGTGAAGGGGCTCACGCCCACCTCGCGCAGGTCGGTCTTGATGAGGTTGGGGTCGGTGTAGGGCAGCAGCACGCCGATCACGCCCACGGCCAGCACATAAAACAGCAGGATGCGCCAGAACACCTGGCGCACCGCGCGCGGGATGTTGCGCGCCGGGTCGACCGACTCGCCGGCGGCCACGCCCACCAGCTCGGTGCCCTGGAACGAGAAGCCCGCGATCATCACCACCCCCAGCAGGGCCGGCATGCCGCCCACAAAGGGTGCCTCGCCATGGGTCAGGTGGCTCAGCCCCGGGCTGGGCTGGCCGCGGAACACGCCCAGGATCATCAGCAGGCCCAGCACCACAAAGCACAGCACGGTCAGCACCTTGATCAGGGCGAACCAGAACTCGGCCTCGCCAAAGCCGCGCACCGAGATCACATTGAGCGCGAACACCAGCAGCAGGAACAGCGCACTCCACCACACCCCCGGCACGGCCGGAAACCAGTACTGCATGACCAGTTGCGCCGCCACCAGCTCGACCGCCACCGTGACCGCCCAGTTGTACCAGTAGTTCCAGCCCAGGGCGAAGCCGAAGCCAGGGTCGACGTACAGCGATCCGTAGGTGGAGAACGAGCCCGCCACCGGCATGTAGGCGGCCAGCTCGGCCAGGCTGGTCATCAAGAAGTACACCATGGCGCCTATCAGCACATAGGCCAGCAGCGCCCCGCCGGGCCCGGCCCGCGACACCATGGCGCCCGAGGCCACAAAAAGGCCGGTGCCGATGGAGCCGCCGATGGCGATCATGCTGAGGTGGCGCGCCTGCAGCGAGCGCTTGAGGCCCGGGGTCGGGGCCTCCGCGTGGGGGATGGCAGCGGCTGGAGGTAGGGTCATGGCGGTGGGCGGCCTTGTGTCCCGGCTCGCCCGGCGGGCACGGTGCCGGGCCGGGGCGGGGGTCGCTGATTAAAAACGCCACCGCGGTGGCGGCGGGGCGGCCCGGGCGGGCCAATCCCCCCAGCGGTCAAATCACGCCGCCAAACGGCAATCAGTGGGTCGGCGGCAAGGCCTCGCTGAGGCGGGCGCGGTGGGCCAGCACGGCCTCGCGCATGAAGGGGCGCAGGGCCTGGCCGGCCTCGGCATCGAGTTGCTGCAAAAACTGCGCGCGCATGCGCGGCTCCCAGAACTTGCGGATGTGCTCGGCGGCGCCGGCCAGGGCCTCGGCATGGTCGGGCATGGACTCGAAAAACTGGCCGATGCGGTTGGCCATCTGGATCAGGTTCTGGGTGTGCAGATCGGTGTTCATGGCTCAGGCCTCAAGGATCACGCGCTGGGCATGGGTGTAGATGGAGAAATCGTCGCCGCGGGCAAAGCCCAGCAGGCTCAGGCCGGCCGCCTCGGCGGTGTGCACGGCCAGCTCGGTCACACCCGACACTGCGGCCAGCAGCGGCACGCCGGCGGCGGCCGCCTTTTGCGCCATCTCATGGCTGGCGCGGCTGGTGACCACGATGAAGCCGCTGCCCGCCTGGGCCGGCAGCGGCTGGCCCGGGCGCAGCAGGGCGCCGATGAGCTTGTCGAGCGCGTTGTGCCGGCCCACGTCTTCGCGGGCCAGGTGCAGCTGGCCGGAGGCGTCGCACCAGCCGGCGGCATGGGTGGCACCGGTGGCGCTCAGCAGGGGCTGGTGGGCGCGCAGCTGGCCCATGCCCCGGCTCAGGGCCTGGGGGCTGAAACGGGCCGTGCCGCCCACCGGCTTGACCTGGCGCACGGCCTGGGCCAGGTTCTCGGCACCGCACAGGCCGCAACCGGTGCGGCCGGCCAGGCTGCGCCGCTGGTCCTTGAAGCGCGCAAAGCAGGCCGAGGCCACTTCGATGCGCAGGGTGAGGCCGGCGGGGCTGTCGTCGATGTCGATGCCGTACACCTGCTCGGCCCGGTCCACCAGGCCCTCGGTGAGCGAGAAGCCCAGTGCAAAGTCGGCCAGGTGGTCGGGGGTGGCCAGCATCACGGCGTGCGACAGGCCGTTGTACTCAAGCGCCACGGGGCGCTCCTGGGCCACCGAGTCCTGGGCCTCGTGCCATTGGCCCTGGCGCCAGCGGCGCACCGGCACCGGGGTGCAGCCGGTGGGCTTGGGAGGCTGGGGAGCCTGGTTGTCGGGCTTCATGGCGGCAGGCTCGCTAGGAACGGGCTCATTCACCCTGGCTGGCGGCGTGCAGCAGTTCGAGCTGGGTTTCATGGAACTGAGCATAGCCGCGCTGCCACGCCGACTGAGGCTCGGACTGGGGCTCCGACTGCGGATCCGGCTGCTGCACCAGCACCACATTCACCGCCGTCACCTTGTACTCGGGGCAGTTGGTGGCCCAGTCGCTGCTGTCGGTGGTGATCACATTGGCGCCCGACTCGGGGAAGTGGAAGGTGGTGTAGACCACCCCGGGGGCCATGCGCTCGGTGACGGTGGCGCGCAGCACGGTCTCGCCCGCGCGGCTCTGGATGCCCACCCAGTCGCCGTCGCGGATGCCGCGCTCCTCGGCGTCGTGCGGGTGGATGTCGAGCCGGTCTTCGTCGTGCCATTGGTTGTTGGCGGTGCGCCGGGTCTGGGCCCCCACGTTGTACTGCGACAGGATGCGCCCGGTGGTCAGCAGCAGCGGGTACTTGCGGGTCACCTTCTCATCGGTGGGCACGTACTGGGTGATGATGAAACGCCCCTTGCCGCGCACAAAGCGGTCCACGTGCATGATGGCCGTGCCGGCCTCGTCGGTGCTGTCGTTGCAGGGCCACTGCACGCTGCCCAGGCGATCGATCTTGTCGTAGCTGACGCCGGCAAAGCTGGGCGTGAGCGCGGCAATCTCGCGCATGATTTCTTCGGGGTGCGCGTAGTTCATGGGGTAGCCCAGAGCGTTGGCCAGCTTCTGGGTCACCTCCCAGTCGGCATAGCCGGCCTTGGGCGGCATCACCTTGCGCACCCGCGAGATGCGGCGCTCGGCATTGGTGAAGGTGCCGTCTTTTTCAAGGAAGGACGAGCCCGGCAGGAACACATGCGCGTACTGGGCGGTTTCGTTGAGGAAGATGTCCTGCACCACCACGCACTGCATGGCCTTGAGCGAGTCGATCACGTGCTGGGTGTTGGGGTCGCTCTGCACGATGTCCTCGCCCTCGCAGTACAGGCCCAGGAAGGTGCCCTGCTGCGCGGCCTCGAACATGTTCGGGATGCGCAGGCCCGGCTCGGGGTTGAGGGGCACGCCCCAGGCCGCCTCGAACAGACTGCGCGTGGTGCTGTCGCTGATGTGGCGGTAGCCCGGCAGCTCGTGCGGGAAGCTGCCCATGTCGCAGCTGCCCTGCACATTGTTCTGGCCGCGCAGCGGGTTCACGCCCACGCCCTCGCGCCCCACGTTGCCGGTGGCCATGGCCAGGTTGGCAATGCCCATCACCATGGTCGAGCCCTGGGCGTGCTCGGTCACGCCCAGGCCGTAGTAGATGGCGGCGTTGACCTGACGATCGCTCTTGCGGCCTTCGCTGTTGCCGGTGGCATACAGGCGGGCGGCGGCCCGCAGTTCGGCTGCCGGCACGCCGCTCACGGCCTCCATGGCCTCGGGCGAGTTGTCGGGCCGGGCCACGAACTCGCGCCACTCGCGGAAGGATTTGTCATCGCAGCGCTCGGCGATGTAGGCCTCGTCCAGCAGGCCTTCGGTGACGATCACATGCGCCATGGCGCTGATCACCGCCACATTGGTGCCGGGGCGCAGCTGCAGGTGGTGGGCGGCGCGGATGTGGGGCGACTTCACCAGGTCGATGCGGCGCGGGTCGATCACGATCAGCTGGGCGCCTTCGCGCAGGCGCTTTTTCATGCGCGAGCCGAACACCGGGTGGGCATCGGTGGGGTTGGCGCCGATCACCAGGATCACGTCGGCCTTCTCGACCGACTTGAAGGTCTGGGTACCGGCCGAGGTGCCGTAGGTCTGGCCCAGGCCATAGCCGGTGGGCGAATGGCAGACCCGGGCGCAGGTGTCGACGTTGTTGTTGCCGAAGGCCGCACGGATCAGCTTCTGCACCAGGTAGGTTTCTTCGTTGGTGCAGCGCGACGAGGTGATGCCGCCGATCGAATCGCGCCCGTGTTCGGCCTGGATGCGGCGGAACTCGCTGGCCGCGTAGCCGATGGCCTCGTCCCAGCTGACCACCTGCCAGGGGTCGTTGATGCTCTTGCGGATCATGGGCGTGGTGATGCGGTCCTGGTGGGTGGCATAGCCCCAGGCAAAACGGCCCTTCACGCAGGCATGGCCCTCATTGGCCTTGCCGTCCTTCCAGGGCACCATGCGCACCACCTCGTTGCCCTTCATCTCGGCCTTGAAGCCGCAGCCCACGCCACAGTAGGCGCAGGTGGTGAGGGTGCTGTGCTCGGGCTGGCCGAGCTGGATGATGGATTTCTCTTGCAGCGTGGCGGTGGGGCAGGCCTCGACACAGGCGCCGCAGCTCACGCACTCGGACTCCATGAACGACTGCCCCTGGCCCGGCGAGACGCGCGACTCGAAGCCCCGGCCCTGGATGGTCAGCGCAAACGTGCCCTGGGTCTCTTCGCAGGCGCGCACGCAGCGGTTGCAGACGATGCACTTGCTGGCGTCGTAGCTGAAATACGGGTTGGAGTCGTCCACCACCGGCTTGCTGTCGCCGCGGAAGTGGTTGGCGCCGTCCAGGCCATAACGCACCTCGCGCAGACCGGTCACGCCGGCCATGTCCTGCAGCTCGCAGTTGCCATTGGCCGAGCAGGTCAGGCAGTCCAGCGGGTGGTCGGAGATGTACAGCTCCATCACGCCCTTGCGCAGCTCCTGCAGGCGCGGGCTCTGGGTGCGCACCTTCATGCCGGCCTCGGCCGGGGTGGTGCACGAGGCCGGGAAGCCCTTGCGCCCCTCCACCTCGACCAGGCACAGCCGGCACGAACCAAAGGGCTCCAGGCTGTCGGTGGCGCAGAGCTTGGGCACGCGCACGCCGGCGTCCACCGCGGCCCGCATCAGCGAGGTGCCTTCGGGCACCGAGACGGCGACCCTGTCGATCTCCAGGGTGACTTCGCGCTCCGACACGCGCAGCGGGGTGCCGTGATCGGTTTCTTTCAGATGAGCCAGCATGTTGAACTCCTCAGGCGGCTTGAGTGGCTTGGGTGGCTTCGGCTTGCGGCGCGTCCGGTGCGCTGAGTCCGAAGTCCTGCGGGTAGTGGTTCAGGGCCGACAGCACCGGGTACGGGGTCATGCCCCCCATCGCGCACAGCGAGCCGTGCAGCATGGTGTCGCACAGGTCGCGCAGCAGCTTGACCTGCTGCGGCTGCTGTGGGCCACCGGCGGTGATGCGGTCGATTACCTCGACGCCGCGGGTCGAGCCGATGCGGCAGGGCGTGCACTTGCCACACGATTCGAGGGCGCAAAAGTCCATCGCATAGCGGGCCAGGCGGGCCAGGTTGGCCGTATCGTCGTGCACCACGATGCCGCCATGGCCCACCACGCCGCCAAAGGCGGCATAGGCTTCATAGTCCAGCGGCACATCCCATTTGTCCTCGGGCACATAAGAGCCCAGCGGGCCCCCGACCTGGATGGCCTTGATGGGCCGACCCGAGGCCGTGCCACCGCCAAAGCCATAGACCAGCTCGCGCAGCGTCAGGCCAAAGGCCTTCTCGACCAGGCCGCCGTGCCGGATGTTGCCGGCCAGCTGGAACGGCAGCGTGCCGTGCGAACGGCCCACGCCGTAGTCGCGGTAGAACTGAGCCCCGCGCGCCAGGATGATGGGGGCCGAGGCGAAGGTGATCACGTTGTTGATCACCGTGGGCTGGCCAAACAGGCCCTTCAAGGCCGGCAGCGGGGGCTTGGCGCGCACGATGCCGCGCCGGCCCTCCAGGCTTTCGAGCAGGGCGGTTTCCTCGCCGCACACATAGGCGCCGGCGCCCATGCGCACCTGCAGGTGAAAGGCGTGCCCGCTGCCCAGCACCGAGTCGCCGATGAAGCCGGCGGCCTTGGCCCGTGCCAAGGCCTCGTTCAGCGTGGCCACGGCATGCGGGTACTCGGAGCGCACATAGAGGTAGCCCTGGGTGGCGCCCACGGCCAGGGCGGCGATGGTCATGCCCTCGATCAGCACATAGGGGTCGCCCTCCATCGTCATGCGGTCCGAGTAGGTGCCCGAGTCGCCCTCGTCGGCATTGCAGACGATGTACTTCTGCACAGCCTGGGCATGGGCCACGGTCTTCCATTTGATGCCGGCCGGAAAGGCCGCCCCGCCGCGCCCGCGCAGGCCCGAGTGGGTCACCTCGTGGATGATGCCGGCGCTGTCCATGGCCAGGGCGCGGCGCAGGCCGGCCCAGCCCTCATGGGCCTCGTAGTCGGCCAGGCTCAGCGGGTCGGTCACGCCCATGCGGCGGAAGGTCAGGCGCTCTTGCAACGCCAGGTAAGGGATCTGTTCGGTGACGCCCTGGCGCAGCGCGTGCTCACCGCCCTGCAACAGGCCCGCGGCCAGCAGGCCGGGCACATCTTCGGGGCTCACCGGGCCATAGGCCACGCGGCCGGCGGGCGTTTGCACCTCCACCAGCGGCTCGAGCCAGAACAGGCCGCGCGAACCATTGCGCACCAGCTCGATGGCTTCGCCAGCGGCGGCCTGCAGGGCCTGGGCCACCTCGTCGGCCCCCACGGCCAGGGCAGCGGAATCACGCGGCACGAAAACACGGATCTTGGCAGTCATGGCTCAGGCCTCCTGGGTTTGCAAGGGCGCCACCAGCTGGTCGAAACGCGGCAGGCTGACCCGGGCATGCACCCGATCGTCCACCGCGATGGCGGGGGACGAGGCGCACAGGCCCAGGCAGTACACGGGCAGCAGGGTCACGCTGGCGTCGGCGTTGGTGGCGCCGTGATCGCTGTCGGCGCAGCCCAGGCGGCTGCAGGCATGGGCCCACAGCGCCTCGGCACCGCGCGACTGGCAGGACTCGGCCCGGCACACCTGCACCACATGGCGCCCGGGCGGGCTGCTGCGGAAGTGGTGGTAGTAGCTGATCACCCCATGCACCTCGGCCCGCGACAGGTTGAGTGCCTCGGCCACCAGGGGCACGCCGGCCTCGGGCACATAGCCCAGGCGGTCTTGCACCGCATGCAGGATGGGCAGCAGGGCGCCGGGCAGGTGGGCCAGTTCGTCCACCGCTTGCTGCACGATCTGCAGTGCGGCTTTCGGTACCGCAGCGTCTGCGGTGGCGGCGGAATCTGAGGCGTGGGGGGTGCTCATGGGGTCCTCTTCTTGTCTTGTGTCGGTGGCGTGCGTGTCAGCCGAACAGCTTGAGCACGCTCAGCAGGGTGCGGTACACGCCCCAGGCCAGCGGAATGCCCACGGCCGCCCAGGCCAGGGCCACCACGGCGGGGCTCACGCTGTCGGGGCGCCCGTTGCTGGTACCGGTGGTGTTGGCCGAAGCCGCCTTCTCGTGGGCCAGGCGCTTCTCTTCGGCCAGCTCGGCGTCGCTCATAAACCATTTGTCGGCCACGGGGCGCACCAGCAGGTTGCAGATCAGGCCGATCACCAGCATGCCGACCAGGATGTACATGGTCTGGTTGTAGACCTGCTCGCGGGCAATGCCCAGGCTCAGTTGGTACTCGCGCATGTAGTTCACCACCACCGGGCCCAGGATGCCGGCCGTGGCCCAGGCCGTCAGCAGGCGGCCATGGATGGCGCCGACGAACTGGGTGCCGAACAGGTCGGCCAGGTAGGCCGGCACGGTGGCGAAGCCGCCGCCATACATGCTCAGGATGATGCAGAAGGCCCCCACGAACAGCACGGTGCTGCCCGCGGCGGCGCTGCCCGGCACGCCAAAGTACAGCACCCCGCCGAGCACGAAGAACACCACATAGGTCATCTTGCGGCCCAGCTTGTCGGACAGGCTGGCCCAGAAGAAGCGGCCACCGATGTTGAACAGGCTCAGCAGCGCGGTGAAGCCGGCCGCCACACCGGCGATCGCGGCCAGCTGGGTCTTGTCGAGCTCACCGTACTTGGCCGCCACACCGATCAGCGAACCGCCAAACACCTCTTGCAGCATGGGCGAGGCCATGCCGATCACGCCGATGCCGGCGCTCACGTTCATGCACAGCACCATCCACACCAGCCAGAACTGCGGGATCTTGAAGGCATTCTTCACGTGCACATGGCGCTGCGTGATCATGGTGTTGGAGGCATGGATGGCCGGCGGCGTCCAGCCTTCGGGCTGCCAGCCGGTGGCGGGCACGCGGTAACCCAGGGCACCGGCCATCATGAAGACGAAATAGATCAGCGCCATCACGATGAAGGTGGGCATCACGCCCACGCTCTCGGGGCTGGCAAACACCTTCATCAGGTCGGCCGCCAGCGGCGAGCCGATCATGGCGCCGCCGCCAAAACCCATGATGGCCATGCCGGTGGCCATGCCGCGCCGGTCCGGGAACCACTTGATCAGCGTGGACACGGGCGAGATATAGCCCAGGCCCAGCCCGATGCCCCCGATCACGCCCGAGCCGAGCAGCATCATCCAGAACTGGTGCAGGTGGATGCCCAGGGCCGAGAACAGCATGCCGCCACACCAGCACAGGGCCGACACCACGCCCGCCTTGCGCGGGCCGGCGCGCTCGAGCCAGCCGCCCCACAGCGCGGCCGAACAGCCCAGAAAGACAAAAAACAGGGTGTACATCCAACCCAGGGTCGAGATCTTCCAGTCGCAGCTGGTGGTGAACATCTCGGCAAAAAAGCCCACCTCGGGGCCGCACTTCACGCTCTCCTTGATGCCCAAGGCCTTGGACAGCGGGAGCCAGAACACCGAAAAGCCATAGGCCATGCCGATGCAGAGGTGGATTGCGAGCGCCGCCGGCGGCACCAGCCACCGGTTGAAGCCGGGCCCGGCAATGATGCGTTCCTTGTCAAGAAAACCTGCCATGTGTCTGTCTCCATTGTTGTGGTGAGGAGGAAAGGGATGTGTGTTTTCCGCCCCGGCGCCGCTCAGGTCGTGGCCTGGCGTTGTGCCGGGCCGCAGTGTCTGGGCTGGGGGGCGGTGCGGTCAAATTGAATCGGGACATGCCTTGATTCAAAGATTGAATCAAGGCGTTCCGGACGCCGATGACCAGGGTGATGCGCGTACGGACTCGCCATGGGCGGTGTCATTGGCGCTTGGTTTCGCGGTTGTTTTGGCGGTTTTTTTGGCGGTTGCGGCAAAGCATTGATTTTTGAAAAAAATTCATCAAATCAATGACTTGAGGGATTTGACTGAACAAAATCGAGATCAATTTTGGCGGTTGATTTGGCGGTTGATTTGGCGGTTAACTTGGCAGTTGATCCGGCCGGCAAAGCCCAGCCGCCCCCCCTCACACCTCCAGCGCCCCGCTGTAGGCCGCGGCGTGGGCCAGCCAGGCCGGGTCCTGGGCCAGGGCCAGCGCGGCGGCCAGGGCACGCGAGGGTCGCTCGGCCTGGGTCAACATGAAGCCGATGGGGGTGCGCACCTCGGGGCTGATCAGGCGGTGAGCCTCCAGCTCGGCATAGCCCAGGGCGGCGCCGACCAGGGCGCCGGGCAGCACGCTGCAGACCTCGCCCGCCACCACGCTGAGCGACAGGGTGAGGATGGAGTTGGTCTCGATCACCGGCGTGACCTCGGCCCCGGCCAGGGCGAAGGCGCTGTCCACGATGCTGCGGTTGTGCATCTCGGGCGTGAGCAGGCACAGGGGCAGGGCCGCGGCCTCGACCCAGTGCATGGGCTCGCCGCGGCGCATGCCCACACTGCCGGCCTCGGCGGGCTGACGGTCCCGTCGCACCAGAAAATACTGCTCGCTGTACTGCGGCAGCACCCGCACCCCCGACTGCTGGCCCAGGCGGTCGGTGTAGCCCAGCCCCAGGTCCAGGGTCAGGGCATCCAGGCCGTTTTCGATCTCGGGCGAGGACAGCGACAGCACAGCCGGGCGGATGCCTGGGTGGCGTGCCTGCAGCCAGGCCGCAAAGCGCGCCACGATGGGGACGGCCGTGGGCACGGCGCCGATGCGCAGGCGCCCGCGCGGCTGCTCGGCCTCGCTGGCCAGGTCCTGCTGCAGCAGCTCGTGCTCGCGCAGCATGCGCTGCGCGGTCACCAGCACGCGCTCGCCCTCAGGGGTGAAGCCCGCGTACTGGCGTGCCCGCTTGACGATGACCACGCCAAACTCGGCCTCGAGCGCGCGCAGCGCATTCGACAGCGCGGGCTGGGTGATGTGGCAGGCCTGGGCGGCACGGCCGAAGTGCTGGTGCTCGCTCAGCGACACCAGGTAGCGCAGCGAGGCCAGGATGTTCATGGCGCGGGCGGCTGGCGGCGGGGCTCAGGTGCCCTGGCTGACGGTGATGGTCGGGAACTTGGACGAGAAATCCTTGGCCTGCTGGGCCACCTTCAGCGCCACCTTGCGGGCCACGGTCTTGTACAGGCCGGCCACCTCGCTGTCGGGGGCGGCCACCACGGTGGGGTTGCCGCTGTCGGCCTGCAGGCGGATGTTGATGTCCAGCGGCAGCCCGCCCAGGTAGTCCATCTTGTAGTCGGCGGCCATGCGCTGGCCGCCATCGGCGCCGAAGATGTGCTCCACATGACCACAGTTGCTGCACACGTGCACGGCCATGTTCTCGACGATGCCCAGGATGGGCACGCCCACCTTCTCGAACATCTTGATGCCCTTGCGGGCGTCGAGCAGGGCGATGTCCTGCGGCGTGGTCACCACCACGGCGCCGGTCATGGGCACGCGCTGCGACAGGGTGAGCTGGATGTCGCCCGTGCCCGGGGGCATGTCGACGATCAGGTAATCCAGGTCTTTCCAGTTGGTCTGGCGCAGCAGCTGCTCCAGCGCCTGGGTGGCCATGGGGCCACGCCAGATCATGGCCTCGTCCTGCGCCACCAGAAAACCGATCGACATCACCTGCACCCCGTGCTTGAGCATGGGCTCCATGGTCTTGCCATCGGTGCTGGCCGGGCGGCCCTCGATGCCCATCATCATGGGCTGGCTGGGGCCGTAGATGTCGGCATCCAGCAGACCCACGCGGGCGCCTTCGGCGGCCAGCGCCAGCGCCAGGTTGGCGGCCGTGGTGCTCTTGCCCACGCCCCCCTTGCCCGAGGCCACGGCAATGATGTTGCGCACCTCGGGCAGCAGCGGCACGCCGCGCTGCACCGCGTGGGCCACCACCTTGCTGCGCACGCTGGCCTGCACCTCGGTGACGCCAGCCACGCTGCGGGCGGCCGCGTCCAGCGAGGCGGTCAGGGTGGGGATGAAGGTGCGGGCCGGGTAGCCCAGCTCGAGGTCGAAAGACACCTTGCCGCCCTCGACCTTGAGGTTCTTCAGGGCCTTGGTGGAGACAAAATCCTGGCCGGTGTGGGGGTCGACAACGGTTTGCAGGGCCTGCAGAAGGGCTTCGGTCGTGGGCATGAGGGGCTCTTTTTAGAAGGGACGGGATGCGAAACCGGCTAGTTTAGCCAGCATCGCGGCAGCCCTGCGGCGGCCAGGGCTTCCCGAACAAGCCGACCCGCCGCCCCCTCGGTGTGCCATCCGCTTCTAAAATCACGGATTCGCCCGAAACCGAAGATCACCATGTCTGCCCAACGCAAGCTATTCGTCACCACCGCCCTGCCGTACGCCAACGGCAATTTCCACATCGGCCACATCATGGAATACATCCAGGCCGACATCTGGGTGCGGGTGCAGCGCATGCTGGGCCACCAGGTCAACTTTGTGGGCGCCGACGACACCCATGGCGCGCCGATCATGATCGCGGCCGAGAAGGCCGGCAAGACGCCGCAGCAGTTCGTGGCCGACATCGCGGCCGGCCGCAAGCCCTACCTCGATGGCTTTCACATCGCCTTCGACAACTGGCACAGCACCGACGCCCCCGAAAACCACCAGCTGGCGCAGCAGATCTACCTCGACCTGAAGGCCGCCGGCCTGATCGAGACCCGCGTGATCGAGCAGTTCTTCGACCCTGAGAAGAACATGTTCCTGCCCGACCGCTTCATCAAGGGCGAGTGCCCCAAGTGCCACGCCAAGGACCAGTACGGCGACAACTGCGAGGTGTGCGGCGCGGTGTATGCCCCCACCGACCTGATCGAGCCCTTCTCGGCCCTGTCGGGCGCCAAGCCGGTGCTCAAAAGCTCGGAGCACTTCTTCTTCAAGCTGTCCGATCCGCGCTGCGTGGCCTTTCTCGAAGAATGGACCCAGGACGGCCGGCTGCAGCCCGAGGTGGCCAACAAGGTCAAGGAATGGTTCACCGTGCGAACCAACCCCGACGGCACCACCAGCGAAGGCCTGGGCGACTGGGACATCAGCCGCGATGCGCCCTATTTCGGCATCGAAATCCCCGGCGCGCCCGGCAAGTACTTCTATGTGTGGCTGGACGCCCCGGTGGGCTACCTGGCCTCGCTGAAGAACCTGCTTGAAAAGCGCGGCGAAGACTACGCGGCCTACATGGCCGACCCGGCGCTGGAGCAGTTCCACTTCATCGGCAAGGACATCGTCACCTTCCACACCCTGTTCTGGCCCGCCATGCTGAAGTTCAGCGGCCGCAAGACGCCCGACTCGGTGTTTGTGCACGGGTTCCTCACCGTGAACAACGGCGAGAAGATGAGCAAGAGCCGCGGCACCGGCCTGGACCCACTCAAGTACCTGAGCCTGGGCATGAACCCCGAGTGGCTGCGCTACTACCTGGCCGCCAAGCTCAGCGCGCGCAACGAAGACATCGACTTCAACCCCGAAGATTTCATGGCCCGGGTCAACTCCGACCTGATCGGCAAGTTCGTCAACATCGCCTCGCGCGCGGCCGGCTTCATCCACAAGCGCTTTGGCGGCCAGCTGGCGGCCGTGTCGGCCGACGGTGACGCCCTGCTGAGCCACCTGCAGGACGCCGCCCCGGGCGTGGCCGAGCTGCTGGCCGAACGCGACTACGGCAAGGCGCTGCGCGAGATCATGCTGCTGGCCGACCGCGTCAACGAGTACGTGGACCAGAACAAGCCCTGGGAACTGGCCAAGCAAGAAGGCATGGAAGCCCGCCTGCAGGACGTGTGCAGCGCCTGCATCGAGGCGTTCCGCCTGCTGAGCATCCTGCTCAAGCCCGTGCTGCCCGCGCTGGCGACCCAGGTCGAGGCCTTTTTGCAGGTGGGCCCCTTCACCTTTGACAGTGCCCGCAGCCTGCTGGGCGCCGGCCACCGCATCCAGGAGTACAAGCACCTGATGCAGCGCGTCGACGTGAAGCAGCTCGATGCCCTGTTCGAGCCACCGGCCGCCCCCGAGCCCGAAGCCACCGTGCCCGGCGGCGAGGCGCTGGCCCCCACCATCGGCATCGACGACTTCGCCAAGATCGACCTGCGCATCGCGCTGATCGTCAACTGCGAGCCGGTGGAAGGCTCGACCAAGCTGCTGCGCCTGACGCTCGATGTGGGTGAAGGCAAGCACCGCAATGTCTTCAGCGGCATCGCCAGCGCCTACAAGCCCGAAGACCTGATCGGCAAGCACACCGTGATGGTGGCCAACCTGGCCCCGCGCAAGATGAAGTTCGGCATCAGCGAAGGCATGGTGCTGGCCGCCAGCCATGGCGACGAAAAAGCCCAGCCCGGCATCTACGTGCTCAACCCCTGGCCCGGCGCCACGCCCGGCATGCGGGTGCGCTGAACCCGCTCAAAACGGGTCTGCGGGCCCCGGGCCTAGGCCCGTGGCGAGGTGGTGAGCTGGTCACTCCAGCTCAGGGATGTGGGTGGCGTAGCCGCCCGCCCAGAGTCGGTGGCCGGGTCTTGCCCCGGCTGCAGCAACTGCAGGGCGCGCCCACTGGCAGTGGCGTTCATCGCGTCGAGCAATGCGCCCAGGCGCTGCAGCAAGGCCTGGGCATCGCAGCCCGGAAAAAACCCCGCGGTGCAGGTCACCTGCAGGCGCAACGTGGCCCCTCCCGGCAGGCGCCCCGGTTGTGCCAGACCGCGCGCAATGATCATCT
>Ga0208269_100046_pt1 | contig 110702 bp, 95 predicted proteins | sample LakWasMe88_LOW11_2_FD_183912 | JGI IMG/M metagenome (GOLD analysis project Ga0208269, IMG submission 183912) | Freshwater sediment methanotrophic microbial communities from Lake Washington under simulated oxygen tension - Sediment Metagenome... | ecosystem: Environmental > Aquatic > Freshwater >...
CCGGCTCGAATCATGCAATCGCTGGCTTCTGGACGAATCACTACGACAGTGATGGTGCCGACCTTGCTGGCCATGATGGTGCCCAAGCTACAGCCAGGCATGTTCCCAGCGCTCAAGCGCATACATTACGGAGCGTCGTCCATTGACCCGCTGCTGCTTGAAAAAGTGATGCTGATCTTTGACTGCGATTTGATTCAGATTTATGCAGCCACAGAGACTACTGCTGCATTGTGTATTCTCTCGCCCGACGATCACCGCGTTGGTCTGGCACGACGTGAGATCTGGACCTCGGCGGGGAAACCCGGAGGAGATGCACAAGTACGTATTGTGGATATCGATGGCCGCGACCTTCCAATTAATACCCCGGGCGAGATTTTGGTGAAATCGGGCTCAACGTTGCGCGGTTATTGGCGAAATCCCCAGGCTACGGCAGATGCCATCCAAGACGGCTGGTACCATACCGGTGACATGGGCAGAATCGACGACCTCGGTTACGTGTATGTAGTGGATCGTGTCAAAGACATGATGATCTCCGGTGGTGAAAACGTCTACTCTTCCGAAGTTGAGAACGCTCTCGCCGGCTGTCCAGGATTGGCCGAGTATGCGGTGGTTGGCGTACGCGACGCACAGTGGGGTGAGATGGTCACGGTTTGTGTTGTGCCAGCTCCTGGTGCACACCCTACCCTGGAATCGATTCAGTCGCACCTACGCCCCTTACTGGCCGGCTACAAGATCCCACGGCGGCTTGAGGTAATGCCCACGTTGCCGCGCAATCCGATGGGCAAACTGCAAAAGCACTTGCTTCGATCGAAACTGAGATAAGCGAATGTTTGAACAGCTCGCTTCTCTTGACGCATGAGTCCACTGGCAATCCCTAGGGGCAGGTTGGCACCCCCCGAGACAGCATTTGAGGCAGTACTGCCCCACGCTGTCCAGGTATTGTTGCGCAGCGCTGTACTTGCCAAGCTTGTCACGGTTTGTGCACCTCCTGGCTACGGGAAGACGTTGGTGCTCGGACGTCTTTATCGCACTCTGTTGCAACGCGGTCTGCGCTGCGTGTGGCTGACGCTCGATGATCGAGACACCAATGTTGACGCTGTGTTATCACTTTTGGCGACAGCACTTCAGCAAGAGATCGGGTTGCGCGTCAGTTCAAGTGGTGAATTCGATTCGTTGCCCATTGACCCTCGCGAATCGGCGGACCGACTACTGACTATTCTGGGCGGGATGGACAGCACAACGGTGCTATTTGTTGACAATCTGCATGTTTGCACAGATCCGCAACTGGCCTCGGTGCTTGAACGCCTGGTGTTCGGAAGTGGCCCCGCATTGCGTTTAGCGCTCTCCAGCACACAAGAGCTTCCTCTGGATGTGTCACGCGCAAAACTGGAACTCTTTACAGTCGAATTAGAGGCGCAGCATCTCTCTCTAGATAAAGAGAGCTTGCGTGGCCTGCTATTGCAGGCTGGGCATACAGAGCCTGAGCCCAGTTTGGTGGTCCGTATGCACGAACTGACCGAGGGCTGGCCAGCTGCCTCGCGTCTTTTGCAGGTGCTGATATCTCAGCACTCGTCACCCGAAGAGGTGGTCGCTAAATTCAGTGGCGCAGATCACGACATGGCTGCAGTGCTGACTCGTCGTGTGCTCAGCGGCTTTCCGGCTCGGCAAGTTGAATTTCTCATGCAAGTGGCGTTGCTGAGGGAGTTCTGTGAAGAACTGGCCGCGGACGCCACAGGATGCCCTGAAGCGGGTGAATGGCTGGACGGGATGTTGCGCCGCAATATGCTTATTTTCCCGCTGGACCGAGACCGCCGTTGGTTGCGCATGCATACCTTGTTGCGTCAGTACCTATTAGCCGAAGGTTCACGTCGGCTGACTCGCGAGCTACGTCAGAAAGTCCTGGAGCGAGCGGCGCGCTGGCACGCCGATCATGGAGATGGGCAGGGAGCGCTCGAAGCAGCACTTGCTGCTCCAGCACCAACTCTGGCAGGGCAGTTGCTTGACCGGGTGGCTCGATCTATCGCCGGCGATCAAGGGCAACTGGCCTTGTTTGTCAAATGGGCGGAGCAGGTGCTCGCCATGGGCGTTGCATTGTCACCTGAGGCGCATGCTTGGTATGCATGGTCGCTGTGCTTTTCGCTGCAGTACGAGCGGGCCTTCAGTGCACTGCAATCGCTGGACCATCGCCTTGCTGAGATCGACCCGGGAGGCCAGCGTGCTGCGGCGTTGCGCGCACGTTTGGGTTTGCTCCGGGTTGTCATCGCCATCCACCTGGACATGGTGGACACGGCCAGCGAGGATGCCCAACGGTGGCTGCTTGACGCGGTGGACAGGGATCCACTGGGCGTTGCTACTGTCGCAACAGGGGCGGCCATTGCCGAGTTGGCGCGTGGTAAACCGGGCATTGCCCGCCAGTACTTGCACACGGCAGAGGGCGCCATCGGTCGTAGCGACTCTGCATACGGCTCTGGATGGGTCGCACTGATCAGTGCTGCGATCGACCTCACAGAAGGCGATCCCGTCAAGGCCGACCGCCGCCTGGCACAGATTCGGCCGTTGGTTGTGGATCAATTGGGTGAAGACGCAGCCGTAGCCGCCTCCATGGATTTCGTTCATGCCCGGGCCCTGCACGAACTAGGGCATCTGCCAGAGGCTCGAGCCAAGGCTTTTAAGGGACTGATGACCGCCAGCACACATGGCATCAACGAAACTGCGCAGCATGGCTTGGCCGCCTGCGTTGCATTGTGGGACGGATCGGAGGAGGGTGATTTCGCGCCAGCTTCATTAGACCGCGTGGTGCGTTGCTACGCTCCGCGTACCCAGCGGCAGGTGGCCGTCCATCAGTTACGTCGTCTGTTGCAATTGGGGCGCACAGATGATGCCAAGGAATTTGCCTACCGTCACATGCTGACGCCTGACATTGACAATGCGGTTGAAGGAACGGTAGGGCCGGAGGCACTTCTGGGGCTGGAGTGGGCCTGGATGGTTGGACAAAAGCGCGGACTTGCCGAACGTGTCGAAGCTTTCAAGAAGCAAGCCAACGCAGAACAGCGCTGGCGTGAGTTGTTGCAAGTACACCTGCTCGAAATCGATATTCACTCTCAAGGGGGAGATAACCGGCGGGCGCAGCGTTCACTGGCTCAGGCTTTGTTCGTGGCTGCGCGCCGGCGATTGGTGCAGCCAATGTTCGATCGGCTCCCGCAGTTGCAACCCGTCCTCACAAACGTGTCGAATAGGGAACTGGGTCTGGTGCAACCCGATGAGATCGACTTGTTGATGCGCCTGAAAGAACTACTGGGGGATTCCCATTCCGCGGAGCCATCGAGCTCGGAGATTGGACTGGCAGAACCGTTGACTCGACGTGAGCGTGAGCTATTGGAACTCTTGGAGAAGGGGTTGAGCAATCAGCAGATCGCTGACCGTGTCAACTTATCGGTGCCTACCGTGAAGTGGCATTTCTACAAACTTTTTGCGAAGCTGCAAGTGAAGAACCGTGCTGCTGCCTTAGTTAGAGCGCGATCGTTGAGTCTTTTGCGTTGAAGTCGATCAGGTAAGGTCCAACCAAGAAAATGTCGGAGAAGTTACTCAGAGATTCTGAACATGGCAACAGCGCGCACCAGCTGCTCTGATTGGTTTCTCAAGCTGACCGCTGCTGCTGCGCTCTGTTCAACTAGGGCGGCATTTTGCTGGGTTGACTGATCAATGCTGCTAACGGCCAAACTTACCTGGTGAATTCCTTGACTTTGCTCCCGAGAAGCTGCGCTAATTTCGGCAACGATCGAACTCACCTGCTTTGTGGACTGGACGATTTGGGTCATGGTGGCTCCTGCTTTATCGACCAACGCAATACCCTGCTCCACTTGAGAGGTACTGTCCATGATCAGCAATTTGATTTCTTTGGCAGCCTCGGAACTTCGGTGGGCCAGCGCTCTCACTTCACTTGCGACGACCGCGAATCCTCTGCCTTGCTCGCCGGCCCTTGCGGCTTCTACCGCTGCGTTCAGTGCAAGAATGTTAGTTTGGAATGCAATGCCGTCGATGACGCTCAGGATGTCACCAATCTTCTTGCTGCCGCTACCGATGTCCTGCATCTTTTCAACCATCTGCTTGACCAGGATTCCGTATTTCTCGGCTGTGTCCGAAGCGGCTCGTGCAAGTTGATCGGCACTCGACGAATTTTCTGCATTGTTGTGTACTGTCGCGCCCAACTCCTCCATGGTCGCTGTCGTCTGCTGTAAAGCGCTGGCCTGTTGTTCTGTCCGTTGGCTCAAATCATGGTTGCCTTGAGCAATCTGGGAACTTGCCGTAGCGACGCTGTCGGCATTTGATCGCACTCTTTCAACGATCACCAACAATGCAGCTTGAAGTTCGTTAATCGCCTTGCACATTTCCCCTACTTCATCTTTGAAATCGTCTTTCGATGAGCTGATTAGGTCACCGGAGGTGATCTTGGCTGCCAGTTCTTTCAGGTGGGCAATAGGCTGAACGATGGACATCGTTACGCTGCAAATCAGCAATACGCCAACCACGAAGGTCACTCCCAGTCCTAGCCACAGAATGGCTACGATATTGGAAGACGTTCCCACGGAACCGCTCATCTGTTCTATTTCCAAGGCAACAGCGGAGAAGGCCACAGCCAAAGGAATCAACGTCACTGCAAAGCCAATGATCAGGCGTATCAAGATAGACCAGCGGCGCCAGAACGTAAAAAGAAATGAGTTCTGCATGATGCTTAGAGTTTGGTGGGGTTGAGGGGCTCGCCACGATGACACCCTTTCGACCGGATTGGTGGCATGGCGATCCAACCGCTGACGCTGTTACAGAAAATGGCTTCTCATCCTCAGCGTTGCGGTGTTGTGAAATGGTCGTGAGCTCGCGCTAACCCAATGCCAAACCAAAGTATGGTTTGTGATGGGTTTTACCCCAAGCTTCTCTTTGTGAGCTCAGTTTTTGGTGGTCAACATCTTCCTTTGCTCTCACTCCGGGCTGGGCGTCCTCCAGCGGCACCTCCATCAAGTAGACGCTGGACCCGGTAGCTCGCTGGTCACTTTTTGGGCGGTGGTTTACTGTCACGAAAAATTGAGCTAAGCACGTCGATTTCTGTTGACGACGACGGGGGATCTGCAGGCGCTGCATCAGACACAGAAAAAATGTAGTGACAGGCTTTTGTACTGAGAAGTACCGCCAAATTGAATCGCCCGAAGCAGGCTTGAGTCGATTGATCGACGACACGCTCGATGGCTGGGTGAAACCCTGAGTCGAACCAGACTTCAGTATGGCGTTTGGTTGGCGCCAAAACACGACGATCTCCTTACGCCTGATTTGTGATGGCGTACATGCAAGGAGACTCTCGTGTTCGACTATTTCAAATACCTGCTATCGCCAGCATTGCTCCTAGTGCATGTCTGGGGCATGTGGCAAGGTGGAATTCACACCTGGTTAGGGCTGAGTGTGTTGACGGCAGTCCTGTGCGTGGACATGTTGCTGCCTCTGGATTTTTCTGAGCGGGATCTGCGTGCGGAGTGGCTGTACGACGTGCAGGTCACGATCACCATGGTGTGCGGATTTGCACAGATCTTCCTATTTGCTTCATGGGTGCACGCAGATCACTTCGTGTCAACGCTCAGTTTTTCTGGAGCTTTTGTAGGCACTGCCATGTACGGATTCGTGGTCGCAGCGCCTGCTGTACATGAGCTAATGCATCGCAAGAGCCCTTTCATGCACTTGCTTGGACGCGTAGGTCTGTGGCTGATTTACGACCCCTGGCGTGAGATCACCCACGTGGTCACGCACCACCTGAAGGTGGCTACTCCGGATGACCCAGATACGGCGAGGCGTGGGGAGGCCGTCTACCCCTACCTGATCCGCAGCTTCTGGGGGCAGTTTAAAGACGCCTTCGAGCTTGAGCGCGAGATGTGGAGCAAACGCGGGCGCGCATGGTGGCATCCGATGAACCACTGGGTGGGATCGTTGCTGGGGCTGGCAGCTTTCACTGGAGTTCTCATCTGGGTAGGTGGCTTTGACGGTGCTGGATGGGCCATAGCATCAATGCTCGTGGGACCCAGACTGATGCTGGAGTTTTTTAACTATGTGAATCATTTCGGTCTGGTTTCGGAGTGTCCTGGGACCTTTCAGCGTCGTCACACCTGGAACCATCTGACCCCATTTGTACGCATCCTGGCTTTGGAAATTACCAACCACGCTGGCCATCACGAGGATCCGTATAAGCCGTTCTATCGATTGACGCCTGATCGCGACGGTCCTAAGCAGCCACATTTCCTGTTGTGCATTCTCATGGCGCTTGTTCCTCCACTGTGGTTCGCCGTTATCAAGCCACGCTTGCGTGACTGGGATGAGCGGTATGCCACCCCCAAAGAGCAGCAACTAGCTCGCCTCGCTAACCGTCAAGCTGGCTGGGAAGACTGGCTGCGCGTTCCACCCTCTGTGTCGACCTGAATATGTTCTCTTGGTTCAAACGTGAAAAGCCCACTCCCTGCCAGGTGCAATTTGCCGGCGCTGGGCACTCCATCAATTTGCAACGTGACGATATTTTGCTGGCCGCAGCCTTAGAGCAAGGCGTTCCTTATCCCCACAACTGCCGTGTGGGCACCTGCGGTCAGTGCAAGACGCGGGTGATCAGTGGTCAGGTCAAACCGATGATGGACTTCGCGCTTTCTCCGCTGACAGCGCAAGAGTTGCGGGACGGCTACGTACTGGCGTGCCAGAGCAAGGTTCGCTCAGATCTGGTGATTTCAGTGCCAGTGGAACGGTCCGAACGTTGGAGGGGGCAGATCATCGTTGCACAGCGGCTACCAGGTGGCGTACTCGCCCTCACACTTGAGCTGGACCGGCCACTGACCTTTCAGGCGGGCCAATACGCCAACTTGTCAATGGAAGGAGACTCGTTGGCGCGATCCTATTCTTTCTGCCATGAACCGATTGCGGGCGGAAACCGCCAGGTGAGCTTTCTGATTCGACGTATTCCTGGCGGCGCTTTCTCCGACGGGTTGTGGCTTCGCGCAGAGCCTGGTATGCGCATGACGTTGTCGGGCCCACACGGAACGATGGGCTCGGCTGATGTGAATGCCCACGCACTCTGCATTGCGGGTGGAACAGGGCTGGCCCCAGTGGTTTCCATCGTACGAGATCGGTTGAATAAGTCTTCCCGCGCTTGCTTTCAGGTATTGCTGGGTATTCGACGCTCGGAAGATCACTTCGCCCAAGAGATCTTGCAGGAGCTGGAAGCAGATTCTGCCGGCCGTGTGCAGACCCGTGTGATCGTCTCCGACGAGCCCGATGGCAGCCCGTGGGTGGGCGATAGGGGCTTGGTCACCGATTTGTTGACTCCGGCGCTCCTTGCTTCGCTTCAGGCGCGTGCAGCTTTTGTGTGTGGCGCGGCACCCATGGTGCAGGCCTGCCGCGAGCGTCTGCGTCTCCACGGTTGGAACGACGACGACATCCATACCGATTCCTTTGTGCCCAGTGGGGGCACCTCATCCTAAGAAAGCTCATCATTCATGACGCAAGCATTCATTTTTGATCACGTGCGCACGCCGCGCGGCCGCGGCAAGCCTGACGGGGCACTGCACGAAGTGACGCCTATTCGCCTGGCCAGTTCGGTGTTGCAGGCCATTCGTGAACGTTCTAATTTGGATACCGAACGTGTAGACGACGTGATCTTCGGCATCGTCTCGCCGGTGGGTGAGCAAGGGCAGGTTCTCCCTCGCCTGGCGGCAGTGGCTGCAGGTTATAACCAATCAGTGGCGGGCGTTCAGGTCAACCGCTTCTGCGGTTCTGGGCTTGAGGCTACCAACATGGCTGCTGCCAAGCTGATCGCCGGTCAAGCCGATTTCATCGTCTGCGGCGGTGTCGAGTCAATGTCTCGGGTCCCCATCCTCAGCGACGGGGGCGCCTGGGCATCTGACCCACAGATTGCCCACGCATCCCACTTCATTCCGCAGGGCATTAGTGCAGACCTGATCGCCACCCGCTGGGGGTATGAGCGTGAGCGCCTGGATGGCTTTGCCGTGAGCAGCCACCAGCGGGCCGCTAGGGCCTGGACTGAACGGCGCTTCGCTCGCTCCGTGGTGCCTGTGTGCGATCTACTTGGCGAAATTCTGCTCGACCATGATGAGACGGTGCGCCCTGATTGCAAGGTTGAAGATCTAGCCAAGCTCAAGCCGTCGTTTGAGCGCATGGGTGTGCAAGGAGGCTTCGACGCGATCGCGATGCGTCGCTACCCGGACGTGGCCGTCGTCCAACATCGTCATCACGCGGGCAATTCGTCTGGCATTGTGGACGGTGCTTGCGCCATGTTGCTCGGCACTGCAGAAGCTGGCCAGGCTGCAGGTCTCAAGCCTCGCGCCCGCATTGTTTCTTGGGCCGAGATTGGATCAGAGCCAACCATCATGCTGACCGCACCGTCCTTTGCGGCAGAAAAGGCGCTTGCCCGTGCCCGCATGACAGCTAAAGACATCGATCTGTGGGAAATCAACGAAGCGTTTGCTGCAGTGGCCATTCGCTTCACTGATGCCATGGACATCGATCCTGAGCATGTCAACGTGAACGGCGGCGCCATTGCCATGGGACACCCTCTTGGTGCGACTGGCGCCATCATTTTGGGCACGGTTCTCGATGAACTGGAGAGAACGGGCCGATCGACTGCACTGGTCACTCTGTGCGTGGGCGCTGGTATGGGCGTGGCCACGGTGATTGAACGTATCTGAAAGGCCCTCATGATCGAATTTGATATTGACGCTCAAGGCATTGCCACTCTGACCATCCAACAGACCCAACGGGCGATGAACGTCATCGACTGGGTTCTGACGAATGCTCTAAGCGAACGCATCGACCAAATTGCACAAGACCCTGCTGTCACCGGCGTGATCCTGACCTCTGGCAAGAGTAGTTTCGTTGCAGGTGCCGACCTGGCCATCATGACCGACTTCGTCGCTCCAGGCGTAACGCCCAACGACGCTGCAAAGATGATCGCGCGCATAGGTTCGACTCTGCGGCGATTGGAAACGCTTGGAAAGCCAGTTGTCGGCGCGTCTACAGGCACGGCGTTGGGTGGCGGTCTTGAAATCTTGTTGGCCTGTCACTACCGCGTGGCTGCAGACGTGCCCGGCGCAGTCTATGGTCTGCCTGAGGTCTCGCTAGGCCTGTTGCCAGGTGCCGGCGGTACTCAGCGACTGCCGCGATTGGTGGGTATGGCCAAAGCTTTGCCTCTGATGCTCAGCGGACGCCATATCAAGACAAGCGAGGCTCTAACACTCGGCCTGTTGGACCAAGTAGTCCCCGCCGAGGAACTTCTTTCTACGGCTAAGAAGGCTTTGTTGGACGGTCGTGTTTCCTCAATGGCCCCCTGGGATCAGAAAGGGTTTCGCCTTCCAGGCGGTGATAGCAACAATCCAGCCGCAAACGAATTGTTCTTGCTGCTGAATGGCGACCACTTTGGTCGTACCCATGGTCTGCAGCCTGCCCCGAAGGCCATTGCGTCTTGCGTTTACGAAGGATCTCGCTTACCCATCGACCGCGCATTGCGCATCGAGCAGATGTACTTTGCACAGTTGGTGCAGGGGCATGAGGCTCAGGCCATGATCAAAACGCTGTTCTTTGCCCGCCAAGCGTTGGAGAAGGCCTCGGGGCGACCCACAAATGTGCCACGCGCCAAGCTTTCCAAAGTAGCCATCGCAGGCAGCGCACCTTGGCAGGAAGGACTCAGGAAGGCCGCAGAAGCGGCGGGGCTCACCGTCTTGTCCGAGGGGAATCAAGAAGCTGAGCTGCAAATTGGAGAGGGCGACGGGCAAATAGCGCTGCGCTGGTTTCAAACTGGGACGTCTGATCTGCCACCTGTTGTTGAGGTTGCCCCAAGTGCGGGCACCACGGACGAGCAACTCGCCCGGGCCTACGACTTGTCCCGCCAGCTTCGCGCTGTACCGGTCTCGCTCCGTGCCAGTGCAGTTCAGACACAACCTCCTCAGTATGTCTGTGCATGCATCAAAGCCGCACTCTCGGTTGCATGCAGATATGCAGAGAACGGAGCGTCACCCGTAGTTCTCAATAACACGCTGACCGCACAGGGCTGGCCTGCCCTGCCTGTACTGGCTGCGGCAATTGGCGAGGAATGGCCTGTGCGGGATCTATCGGCTGCCAAGGGAGTTGTGGTTCTGGATACGTTCGCCAGAGACGTTGCAGATGCCGTGCTCCATGTAGCTCAGGCAGCGACAGTTGCAGCCGAGCTGACCCCGGAAGCTGCCAACCTCGCAGCCGTGTTGGGAGCTGGCTACCCCAGGCACCTTGGCGGACCAATGTTCGCGGCCAACTGTCATTGAAGAAAGCACGCTATTCCAACAACCACTGAAGGAGACAAATGATGATGAACATGAGAAAAGGCCTTGGGGCACGGGTAGCCGTGGGGGTATTGCTGCCGTTCGCCTGTGCGATGTCAGCAGCCCACGCTGATGATTCGCCCTGGTCGGTACGGGTGGGGCCTGTGCTGGCCGCATTTAATGCCTCGGCCAAGGTCGATGTTGCCGGTAGCAATGTGCCGGGCGGCAACGTCGGTGCAAAAGACAACGTTTCGTTGGGCCTCGAAGTTGGCTATGCCCTGGATGATCGCTGGACCATTCGGACCGCTCTGGGTGTTCCGCCCACCACGACCCTGAGTACCGCCGGAACGCTCAACAGCCTGGTACCGCCGTTGACTGGCACCCTGGGCCGCGTCAAATACGGTCCAGTGGTGCTGTCGGCGACGTGGAAGATCGGCGAGTTCGGTCTATTCCGGCCCTATGTAGGCGCAGGGATCAACTACACCTACGTGTTCTCCAACACAGACGCCGATGTCTCGGGTTTGAGGGTTAAGAGTGCGTTCGGTACGGCACTGCAAGTTGGCTTTGATGTGCCTATCGACAGGAACTGGGGCTTGTTTTTTGACGTCCGCAAGGTCTTCGTGAAGACGACGGCAACGGGCTCGGTGCCCGCCTTGGGCAATCCGCCGGTCAGGGCTTCCGTCGTCCTGGATCCACTCCTCGTTCACATGGGCGTTTCCTATCGCTTCTAAGTCCGTACATCGCTTCACCAAGGACAAGCATGCCCTCAAATTTTTCGTATGCCACACCATCCCTTCCCGACGCTCTGAATTTCATCGGAGGCCAATGGTTAGCTGATTCACAGGCCTCGCGTCGACCCGTATACGACCCTGCTACAGAGCAAGTCATTGGCGATATTCCCTGTAGTGGACCCGCGACAGTGAATGCTGCTGTGCAAGCAGCAAAGACCGCGTTTTCGGACCCGGCCTGGGCGGCGCTGGCCCCTATCGCTCGCGAGCAATTGCTCCATCGCTTGGCCGATCTTATTGATCAGAACGCCGCTGAGCTGGCTGCGATCGAGTCGCTGGACAACGGAAAGCCAATCGCATTTTCCAGCACGGTAGACGTACCCTTGAGCGCTATGTGGGTGCGCTATATGGCCGGATGGCCCACTAAGTTGACGGGCCGAAGCATCGCACCGGCCCTCCAACCGTTAGGCACACACCACGCCTATACCTTGCGTCAGCCTGTAGGGGTTGTGGCGGCCATCGTGCCCTGGAACTACCCACTGGTGTTGGCACTTTGGAAGATCGCGCCCGCCCTGGCGGCGGGCTGCACGGTGGTGCTGAAGCCGGCCGAAGACACTCCCTATTCTGCGATCCGTCTTGCGCAGCTCATTGAGCAGGCGGGGTTCCCACCAGGCGTGTTCAACTTGGTCTTGGGTGATGGGTCAACGGGACAGGCGTTGGTCCAGCATCCGGATGTGGCCAAGATCAGCTTCACTGGATCCACCGCAACCGGCAAGCGCCTTGTGGCCGATGCCGCCCACAACCTCAAGCGCTTGACCTTGGAGCTCGGCGGCAAATCTCCCACCATCATCCTGCCTGATGCTGACATGGAGTCAGCTATTCCTGGTGCAGCCCAGGCTGTGTTCTTCAATTCGGGCCAGGTCTGCTTTGCTGGCACTCGCCTGTTTGCGCCACGCAAGCTCATGGATCAGGTGCTGGAAGGTATTGGTCAGGTGGCCAATGCGTTCCCTCTGGGCGCCGGTAACGATCCGACCTCCATGCTTGGTCCCGTGGTGAGTGCGAAACAGCTGGACAGCGTCATGGGCAAGATCCAGGCAGGGGTGGCGGCGGGTGCCGAAGTGGTGTTCGGAGGCAAGCGAGTAGACAGACAGGGCTACTTTGTCGAGCCCACCGTGCTACTGACCAGCGACCGGAACAATCCAGCCTACCGCGATGAGGTGTTCGGCCCGGTTCTGACAGCCACGCCATACGACGATCTGGAAGAGCTGGCTGCGCTCGCGAACGACAGTGATTACGGACTGGCTGCGCACATCTACACCCGTGATCTGTCCGCAGCACATCGATTGGCGCAACGCATCGATGCCGGCACGGTCTGGGTCAATACGCAGCTTTCGCCAGACCCAGCCATTCCGTTTGGCGGCTTCAAGCAATCAGGGTGGGGGCGCGAGAACGGAGAAGACGTTTTCACCCACTACACGGAATCGAAGTCCGTGATCATGAAGTTGGCTTGATTCCATCGCACTTACTTGCAACGCGTGGCACCGATTTGCCACGCTCCCTTCATTACAACGATTGAGGTGTACCTATGGATCTTTTGAATTTGAACAATAAAGTCATTCTGGTAACGGGCGCCGCGGGTGGTTTTGGTCGTCGTACTTGCGAGCAACTAGCCAGAGCTGGGGCTAACGTTGTGGCGACCGACCTGAACTCAGAAGGTGCTGAGGAGACAGCGAAGCTGTGCCGTGCGCAGGGCGTGAACGCGTGGGGCTTTGGTCACGACGTGACCTCCGAGCAAGCTTGGAAGCATGTCATGGAGGAGGTAGCCAAAGTCACCGGTGGCAGATTGGATGGCCTTGTAAACAACGCGGGGCGTATGTTGACCAAACCCTTTTTGCGCACCAGCTTGGATGAACTGCATATGTTGCAGGCAGTGAACCTCGACAGCGTGTGGATCGGCATGCAAACTGCGTTCCCATTGCTGTCTGCCACAGCTCAACAGGATGGCGCGGCTTCCATCATCAACGTTTCCTCGGTTTTCGGCCAGGTGGCATCTGTTGCTCAATCCGCATACTCTGCGAGCAAGGGTGCGATTACCATCCTGACAAAGTCAGTCGCTGCTGAATTCGCTCGCGCCGGTACAAACGTGCGCGTCAACTCCTTGCATCCTGGGCCTGGAAACACCCCTTTGCTGGCTAATGGGCTGGTCGAATTGCTCCGGGAGGGCATCATGCCATCTGCTGAAGAAGCAACCAAAATGGTCCTCAGCCTGATTCCAAATGGTCGCCTCACTGAGCCAGACGATGTCGCAAATACGGTCCTATTCCTATGTTCGGATATGTCCAAGAACATCACAGGCGCAGCGTTTGACGTTGATGGCGGTTACACCGCCGTCTGACCCGGAAACTTTTCCTTTTTAGGGGCGCTGAAGCAGGAATGAGGTCAACTTCTCAGGCTTGTTTCTCGCCGACTTCAGCGTGGGAAAAGAAGTCTCTTGGGCCTGACGCGTTGCCAATCCCTCACCTCACCCTCACCACCACCTTCCCCTTCGCCCGCCCAAGCGCCAGATACGCCAAGGCCTCCTTGGCCTGGTCAAAGGCAAACACCTTGTCGATCACAGGCCGGATGTGCCCGGCTTCGAGGAGCGCACCGATTTCGCCAAGCTGTTGCCCATCGGGCCGCACAAACAGAAAGCCATAGTCCACACCGTGCTTTTGGGCCTGCTTCACGATCTTGCGGCTCATCAGGCTGAAGACGAGTTGCAGGATGAAGTTGAGCTTTTTCGCCTTGGCAAAGGCCATATCCAGGGGGCCGATGAGCGAGACGATTCGGCCCCCGGGCTTCAGGATGGTGAGTGATTTTTCGATGGCGTCGCCTTTGACGGTGCCCAGCACGGCGTCGTAGCCGCTCAGCAGTTGCTCGAAGGCTTGCTTTTTGTAGTCGACGATTTCGTCGGCCCCCAGGCTGCGCACGAGTTCGACGTTGCCTGTGCTGACGGTGGTGCCCACCCTTGCGCCCAGGTGGTGGGCCAGCTGGATGGCCAGGGTGCCGATGCCGCCCGAGCCGGCGGGGATGAACACCTTTTGGCCGGCTTGCAGGTTCATGCGCTCTGTCAGGGCCTGCCAGGCCGTGAGCGCCACCATGGGGATGGCCGCGGCCTGCACAAAGTCGAGATTGGGTGGCTTGAGCGCGGCGGCGCTTTCAGGCACGGCGGCCAATTCGGCGAGGCTGCCCTGGCCGGTGTCAAACAGGCTGGCATACACCTCGTCACCGGGTTTGAAGCGGGTGACGCGGGGGCCCACCGCCACCACAACGCCCGCCAGATCGCTGCCCAGGGTGGCAGGCAGCTTGAAGTGCAGCACGGGCTTGAAGGTGCCCGCAGGCACCATGTTGTCGATCGGGTTCACGGCGGCGGCGTGAACCTGAACCAGGATCTCGTCGGGCTGCAGCATGGGTTGCGCCACCTGCGAGAACCCGATGTCGGGCGATTTTCCGTAGCGTTTGAAGGTGAGGGCTTTCATGGTGGCTGATGTTGCCCTTGTGGCCTCTTTAGCGGGCTCGTTGGGGGGCTTGATGTGGGGGGCAGGTGTGTGGGTCATGAAGCCTCGGCCCTCAGTTCGCCAGAAAGGCCAGGGCCTTGGGCACAAAGTCTTCGTGGTACTGAAAAATGCCGCCATGCCCGGCATCGGGGTAGATGATCAACTGCGCATGGGGCAGGCGCTTGGCCAGGTCGTACGAGTTGCTGGTGGGCACCATGCGGTCGTTGTCACCGTTGACCACCAGCACCGGCTGCTGGATGGCCGAGAGGTCGGCCGGCCGCTTCTGGCCCCAGGCGGCCAGGGCCTGCAACTGGGCCACGTAGGCCCCGACGGCGATGTTGGCGTCGCGCTGCTCGGTGCGTTCTTGCAGGCGGGCCAGAAAGGCCTGGCCGGCTTCGATGCCTTTGGCGCTGCGTGTGAAGAACAAGTATTGCTTGGGGTCTTGCCCGGTGAGGGTGGCCCGGATCAAATCGTAGTTGGCTACGCCGGCCACGGTGCTGATGCCCGGGCCCCCGGCCGGGCCCGTGCCCGCCAGAATCATCTTGCGAACCCGCTGCGGTGCCTTCAGCGCGATCTCTTGCGAGATCATCCCGCCCATCGAGAAGCCCAACAGATCAACCTGCTGCAAGCCCTTGGCCTCGATGAAGCGGATGGCGTCGTCGGCCATCTGCTCGATGGTGTTGGCCGGGGCGCCGGTAGAGGCACCCACGCCCCGGTTGTCAAAGGCGATGACGTGGTGCCGGGCGGCCAGGCCATCGACGATGCGCGGGTCCCAGTTGTCGAGCACGGCCGCAAGGTGGGCCAGCAGCAGCACGGGCGTGCCGCCGTTGTGCTGGCCCAGTTCACGGTAGGCAAAGCGCACATCGCTGGCCGTGATCTGTTGCGTGGGCACGGTCTTCCAGGTGGGCTGCTGCTGCAGCTGCCGGGCTGCGGCTTGCGTGGCGGGGCTGGCCTGTACCTGCGCCTGCGTTTGCGGCGCTGCCATCACGCTGGTGGCGGTCAGCATGGCCGACAGCGCCAGTGCGTGCAGGGTTGATTTCAATCGCTGGTGGGACATGACGCTGTTCCAGGTGACGGGGGCCGGCGTGCTCAGGCCTGGGGCTGGTAGCGGTCGGCCGCGCGGGCCTGCCGAAGGTCAGACAGCAGCCCTTGGCGGGCGCCGTCCAGCGTGGTCCAGCGTTCGGCCACGTGCAGGGGCGGGATGGTGACCAGCTCGCGGCGGTCGTAGCCGATCAGGGCGGCAGTCACCAGCTCGTCCACGTCCATCACCTCGGGCAGGGTGTTGATGTCGATGCCGGCGCGCTGCCAGATCTCGGTGCGCGTGGCTGCGGGCAGCACCGCTTGCACATAGACGCCCTTGGCCGCGAGCTCCACGTTCAGCCCCTGCGACAGGAACAGCACAAAGGCTTTGGTGGCGCCATAAATCGTCATGCCCAACTCGGGGGCCAGGCCCACCACCGAGCCGATGTTCACGATGGAGCCGGTGCCCGCCTGCACCAGGCGCGGGGCGATGGCGGCCGCCAGCCGGGTCAAGGCGGTGGTGTTGAGCGCAATCAGTCGCTCGATGTCTTGCGGGCTTTGTTGCAGAAAGTAGCCCGTCTGGGCCATGCCGGCGTTGTTGATCAGGATGCCGATGCGGGCGTCGTCGCGCAGGCGGGCCTCAACCTGGGCCAGGTCAGCCTGCTGGGTGAGGTCGGCCTGCAGCACATCGACAGTCACCTGGTGCCGCTCGCTCAGCTTGGCGGCCAGCACATCAAGCCGGGGCTTGTCACGGGCGACCAGAACCAGGTTGTGGCCGCGCTGGGCAAAGCGCTCGGCATAGACCGCGCCAATGCCGCTGGAGGCGCCGGTGACGAGGACGGTGGGGAGGGCGGTGGGGAGGGCGGTGGCGGGTGAGCTTGTGGCTGAGGTGGTCATGGATGAAGGCTCCTGGCTAAGAGGGCCGGGGGGGCGTGAATCCCGGCGGGGTTGGTTTTGCGGTCATGGTTCAGCGCTTGATGAGGGGCTGCCATGGCTTAATGATGACGATCGTAATCTAAAAAGTCAATATTTTGATGATGGTCGACATCAATATAGAATTGCCGCCATGCAGTACCCCCTCAAGGCAGGCCCACGATGAAAGTCTCCAAAGCGCAGGCGCAGGCGAATCGGGCGCGGGTGGTGGAAACCGCGTCTCAGCTGTTTCGTGAGCGCGGCTACGACGGTGTGGGGGTGGCCGATCTGATGGCCGCCGCAGGGTTCACCCATGGCGGCTTCTACAAGCAGTTCGGCTCGAAGACCGACCTGATTGCCGAATCCACAGCGTGCGGCATTGCGCGCACGGTGGCGTTGACCGGCAACGGTGTGGACGCCGCAGAGTTCGTCAGGCAGTACCTGTCGCGCCAGCACCGCGACAGCCGCGGTGCCGGCTGCACCCTGGCGGCGTTGGGGGGCGACGCAGCGCGTCAGCCCGATGAGGTTCGAGCCTTGTTTGCGGCAGGCATTGAAAGTTTGGTGGCGGCCATGAGCCCAGGCCGTGTCGCCCAGGTCGAATCTGAAACAGCCCGCGCATCACGCGCTGCCACCCTCAACTTGCTGTCGACGGCCGTGGGGGCCTTGATCATGTCGCGGGCCTGTCCCGATGAATCACCGCTGGCCGAAGACATCCTGACAGCCTGCCGCGAGGCCCTGCTGGCATCGCTGGGGCCTGTTCAAGCGCCAGAGGCCCCGGATGCGGCAGACGCCCCCGCAGCGGCCCCCTGACCGAGCCCAGCTTTGCGCCACTGACTTCGCGGCTTGAAGTGGGCAGCGGGTCTTTTACTGACGGGTATCACGGGGGCGATCCAGGCCCGCTCCCATGCCGTTCTTGTTCGCGCGAAGCGGCTTGATCGTCGCCCCGGCAAGGGGCCACGTGGTCCACATCATGGCCTGATCAGTGACATCGCCTCAGCGTGGGCGTCAATCCCGCCCCGCCTGTTCAATCGCCGAGGCGATCGCATCGGGGTCGGTGAACCACACTTCATGGCTGCCGCTGCACTCGATGTAGCGAAACAAGCCCAGCCGCTCTGACAAGCGAGGGTGCCAACCCAGGCTCTGCGGCAGTGCGGTGTCCATGCGGCAGTTGACGTAGCTCTTGGGCAGTGGGCAGGCGGCCATGGGCTGGCTGAGCGTGATGGGGTCTTGAAAGGTTTTGTACGGGTGTGGGTTCAGGCGTGCGAAGGCGCTTGTCGCCAGCGCCAGATCGGCGTCGTTGATGAACGCCTCGCGCCAGATCGGAAAGGGCAGCATCACCGCGCCACCGCTCTGGGCGGCCACCTGGTCAAAGAGTGCGGTGTAGTGAGCCGGCACCAGGTCGTTCAGGCACTCACCGGGCTGCGGCACAAAGGCATTGACGTACACCAGCCGGGCGATGCGGTTCGGCCGCAGATCGGCCACGCGCGAGATCACCATGCCGCCGTAGCTGTGGCCCACCAGGCGCACGGCACTCAGCTCATGTTGGTCCAGGTAGGTCGCCAGCGACTGCGCAGCGTCTTCCAGGCAGGTGGTGCGGCGGTCGTCGGTGGGGCGGTTGCCTGCCAGCGTGGGGCAGTGCACGGTGTGGCCGCGCGCGCGCAGGCGCTCGGCAGTGGCTTCAAGCTCGGCGCCGGTGTGCCAGGCGCCATGGACCAGCACATAGGTGTCGGTGCTCATGGGTTGTCTCCAGGGTGGTTGTTCATGCGCTGCAGATCGTGACAGGCCGCACCCGGCACGGATGGCCTGGGCGTGCCAGGGCACTGGCCGCTGCGTGCCAGCCGTGCCCTTGGCTCAGCGGTGAACCTGGCCCGGTGACGCCCGATCAGCGCCCGCCACGCAGGGCCGAGGGCACCAGACCGAGATGACGGCGGCACAGCCGCGTGAAGTGCGAGGCGTCCAGCAGGCCCACCCGGCGGCCGATTTCGCTGGCGCTCACGTGGCGCAATGCCGGGCTGGCGAGCATCTGCCGGGCCACGGCCATGCGCTCGGCCATGAGCAACTGGGCAAAGGGCGTTTGTGCCGCGGCCAGCGCGCGATGCAGGCTGCGCACCGAGCAGCCCAGCTCGGCGGCCACCTGCGCGGCGGTGAGGCCGGGCTCGGCCAGGCGTTCACGCACCACGCCGTGGGCACGTTCGGCCACGCCGGGCCGCGTCGGCGCCTGGGGCGTGCCACAGCAGGCCAGCGACAACAAAGCGCCGAGCTGGTCGGCCAGCAGTTCGGCGGGCAGCGGGGGCGCCGTGGCCATGTCGGGCCGCCAGGGCCGCGCGAATGCGGCCAGCGCCGCACGCCAGCCCGCACCGTCGGCACGAAAAGGCTGTGCAGTGTGTGCCTCGGGCTCGGCCAACCAGCGAGCCAGCCAGTCCAGGGGCAACTCCAGTGAGACGGTGCAGGGCCCGGCCGGAAAATCAAAGTGGTAGGGCCGGCGCGCATCCACCAGCACGAAGTCGCCCGGGTGCATCAGCGCTTCGCGACCGTCTTGCGCCACGCGCCAGGCGCTGTCGTGGTTGCCCAGCAAATAGGCCACCCGCTGCCCACCGCGGGCGATGCCGCGAGGGGTGCGCCACACCCGCTGAGCCGCCCCCTGCACCCAGTTCACGCCCACGGGGCCCAGCGGCGCCGAAACCAACTCGCCATGAAACTGGGCGGCGTCGCCACTGGCCTCCATGGCCAGAAAGCCCTCGGAAATCGCGCCCACCCAGTAGTCCAGCCGGTGGGCTGCGGGCACGGCGTCCGTGCTCCATCGGCGCGGACCAGAAAGTGGGGTGAGGTGGCTGTTTGGCACGCCAGAAGTTTGCGGCGCCGATTCAAGCCTGCATAGCGGGATTGCCCTGGGGCAAAAGTCCATCAGGTCTTGAAACACCCAGTTCGCCCTGCACCACAGCAGCCCCTCCAGCACTCGGTATCGCCAAACAATACTGACGGGCTCATGGCAGAAGACGGGCCAAGGCAAAAGCAGCCATCGGTTTCACCGGCCGCTGAAATCGGCCGGTCCCAACTCACTTTTGCACCAAGGTATGAGAAAACGCTCAAGCTTTACCGCCTGGCTCACGCCAGGAAAGGCCTTCATTGGCAGCCTGCTGTTGGCGATGGGAACTGTGCTTGTGCCAGCGGCCTGGTCCAGTGCCGTTCAGGCCAGAGCCATGGCACGGATCGCGCCCCATCGCTTGTCAGATCGTGTCGGGGTCACCAGCCAACTCCAGGTCGAAGACCTGGTGGCCGTCGGGCGCCGCTATCGCATGGTCGTGGACCTTCGACCCGATGGCGAAGCGCACGATCAGCCTTCCTCGCAGGCGATGGAACATGCAGCCAGGATGGCAGGCCTTGGGTTTGCCTATGTGCCGGTGCCGCATGGAGACATCCCGGAAGACGCAGTCGCTCGCCTGCAGGCCGTGCTCGCGGACCAGGGGAGCGTGCTTTTGTATTGCCGCAGCGGCAAACGCGCGGCCCGCACCTGGGCGCTGGCCGAAGCAAGGCGACCCGGTGGGCTGTCGGCCGAACAGATCCAAGCCTCGGTTCACGGCGCGGGTCAGGATGCTGCTGATTTGCGCGATCGCATTGACCTCGCGATCAACACTCGCCCGAAGGTGAATCCATGAGCACCCCGTCAAATCTCACCGAGAGTCCGGAGTGCGCAACACCCGCGCAGCCGCACACCAGTTCTGCCGCGTGCCACTGGACGCTGGTCGTTGTGAATACGCTGCTGGGTGCCGGCGTGGGCCTGCTCCTCGGGCTGATCGTGGGCGTGGTGACGGGCTTGATTCCGTTTGCATGCTGAGGCAGTTCGAAGGCCCGCCTTTGGCTGTGGTCCGCCTGAGGCCTCAAGCGTCCTGTGTTGTCGCGCCTGACACCCCCTTGCACACGGCCCCGTCACCCCAGCCATGCCTGCCCGGCGATGGCTGATTTCTCGGATTGAGCGCTACCTGGATGCTTCGGCCGAATCTAGAGTCCTTCGGTCTGGCCCGCTTCATTGAAAAGCGATGCAGGCGATGCAGACGGCGCAAGCCCTGCAAGCCCTGCAAGCCCTTCCATAGGCCGGAGAACCTCAAAAAAGACAGGAGACAAGCTTGAAAAAATTCGCAATTCCGATGGCTCTGTGCGGGCTGGCGCTCAACGCGGTGGCGCAGAGTTCGGTCACGCTTTATGGCGTGTTGGACACCACGGTGCAACGGGCCTCGCAGGGCAGCGCCAGCATCACCCGCGTCTTTGGGACGGGCGGAAACCAATACAGCCGTCTGGGTGTGCGCGGCACAGAAGACCTGGGAGGTGGCTTGTCGGCCGGTTTTGTGCTGGACGCCGGGCTCAATATCGCCAGTGGCATTGGCGGTGCGGCCAGCACCGACAACGCCACGGCGGGCACGGCCGGCGGGCTGGTGTTCAACCGCCGCGCCTCGCTCAGCCTGATCTCGCGCGAATGGGGTGAGGTGCGGGTGGGGCGCGGCTTTGTGCCCAGCTATTGGAACCTGATCGTGTTCGACCCCTTCGGCACCGCCGGTGCGGGCGGCATCATCAACACCGCCCAGAGCGCGCTGACCCAGGTGGCGACGGTGCAGACGGCGGTGCGGGCCTCCAACTCGGTGGGCTATTTTCTGCCTGAGCTCAATGGCGTCTATGGCGAGTTGATGAAGGCGTCGAACAACGCGCCCTCGAATTCGACCACTCCCGACAACGGCAACTACCAAGGCGTCCGCCTGGGCTATGCCCGCGATGCCCTCAATGTGGCCGTGGCCTCGGGGCGCACGGCGCTGGCCAACGGGGCGGTCAGTGCCAGCAACGTGGGGGCCAGCTATGTGATCGGGCCGGTGACAGCGTCGGCCCTTTATTTTGCGGACCGCAAGAATGCCGTGGCCGGGCCCAACCGGTCCAACGGCTGGATGCTGGGGGCCCAGGTCAAGGTGGCCACGGGTTATATCCCGGTGTCGCTTTCGAAGATTTCTGACAACTCGGCCTCGGGGCGCTCGGCCCAGCAACTGGCGGTGGGCTATGTGCATGAGTTGTCCAAGCGCACCGCCGTGTACAGCACCTATTCGCAGATCCGCAACCGCAATGGGGCGGCACTCAGCGGCGGTGGTGTCACTGGGGTGGCCAACGCCACCTGGACCGGCATGGACTTCGGCATCCGCCATTCGTTCTGAGGGGCGCAGCCACCAGGGGTTTCAATGCGAGTGGCTGCAGGCATGGCGTTTGGCCCGCCTGGGCCCGCTTGTGCACGCTTGGCCCGTTTGTGCCCGACCTTCAGCGGGTCGGGCCTTTTTTCATGGCAAGGCGGGCTGTGCCACGGGCTGTGAAAGATCTGGCAACCCGCCTGGCCCGCGTGATCAGGCCGCGTCGGCAGCGTTCTGGTTGTAGCCCAGCACGGCGCCTTTCTCTTTGATGATTCTTGAGACGGCCCGCAGGGCCTGGGTCAGCTGCCCCTGCTTGGGCAGCGCCAGGGTGACGTAGCGCTTGAGGTCGGGGTCGATGATCTTGGCCGCCTGCAGTTTGCCGGAGCGCAGTTCTTCCTGCACCGCAAATGGCCCGAGCAGGGCGTACAGGTCGTTGTTCTCAGCCAGGATTTCCTTTTGCATGCGCAGCGAGTCGGCCTCGATGACGGACTGCAAAGAGAAACCCTGGCTGCGCGCCGATTCGTCGAGGATGGACCGCCAGTGAGAGGGGCGCCTGGGAAGCACCAGCGGCAGGCCATCGAGTTGCTGGAACGAGACCGTGCCCGCCTGGGTGAGGGGCAGGCCGGGCCGCGACACCAGGTAGGTGTCTGCCGTGGCCAGCAAGATCTCTTCCTGGCCACGGGGCGGCTCATAGCGAAACAGAATGGCCATGTCCACGGCGCCGGTGTCGAGCATGGCGTCCAGTTCGCCGCCCTGGCCCTCGCGCACGTTCAGGCGGATCTGCGGGAAGGACCGGCGCAATTCGCCGAACACCTGGGTCATCAGCGGATGGGCCGCCGACGGCAGGATGCCGATCTTCACATCGCCCATCGGGACGCGCGACAGCTGCTGGAAGTCGGCAAACATCTCTTCGCTGTCCCGGATCCAGATGCGCACCCGGCGCTCCACCGATTCGCCAAATTCGGTCAGCACCACGCCCCGCCCGGTGCGGCGGAACAGGGCACCGCCACATTGCTTTTCAAGCTCGCTGACCTGGCGGCTGATGTACGACTGAGCGGTGTGGCGCTGTGCCGCCACCTTGGTCAGGCTGCCGGCCTCGACCACTTCAAGGAAGAGGCGAAAGTCCTGGATGTTCATCGGTGGGTCCCTTGCCAGCCCCTTTGGGCCAGGCGCTATTCCATGGCTTGCACGATTTGGAGCCCCGGCCTGCGCTGCAGGGCGGCCCTGCCGGCCCCGTTGCCGGCTGGTGCTCAGGGCGTGGTGCTTGCCCCTGGGCAAGCGCTTCACCGGCCCGATTTTGACGGCAGGGTTGCAGGCAGAGGCATGACTGTATAGAGATATCTGAAAGACATAAATTGCATCTATCTGGATTTCACGGTGAAACCTACAGTCTGCCGTCATCGATGTACCGCAAGGAGACCCCGTGAAACTCGTGAGCTTTATTCAAGACGGCCAGGCCCTGTATGGCCTGGTTCAAGGCGAGGCCTATGTGGCCCCTTCGGCCGGCTTTCTGGCCCGCTACCCGGATCTGAAGACCGTGCTGGCAGCGAACGCCTTGGCCGAACTGCAGGCGGATGTTCAGAAGAGTGGCCAGCGTGTTGCCCCGGCCCAGGTCCAGGCGCAAGCCGTGATCCCGGCACCGGGCAAGGTCATTTGCGTCGGCCTCAATTACAAGACCCATGTGGCCGAGACCAAGCGCCCCGACAGCGAGCACCCCTCGCTGTTTCTGCGCTTTGCCGACTCCCTGGCAGCCCACGGCGACGAGGTGCTGCGCCCCGAGTTCTCCGAGCGCTTTGACTGGGAGGGCGAGCTGGCCTTTGTGATTGGCAAGGGCGGTCGCCATATCGCTGCAGCAGACGCGTTCGACCACATCGCCGGCTACACCTGCTTCAACGACGTGAGCGTGCGGGACTGGCAGCGCCACACCCACCAATTCACGCCGGGCAAGAACTTTCCGGGCACCGGCCCGCTGGGCCCGTTCCTGCTGACGCGCGACGAAGTGCCCGACGTGACCCAGCTCACCCTGCAGACCCGTCTCAACGGGCAGGTGGTGCAGCACGCCAGCCTGGCCGACCTGATTTTCGACATTCCCACCATCGTGGCCTACATCTCGCGTTTCACGCCGCTGTCGCCGGGGGACGTGATCGCCACCGGCACGCCGGGCGGGGTGGGGGATCGACGCGAACCCCCGCTCTACATGAAGGAGGGCGATGTGGTCGAGGTGGAGATCACCGATCTCGGCGTGCTGCGCAACCGCATTGGCACAGACCGCTCTGCCCGCTGAACTGGAGACCCCATGAACCAAAAACCCCAATTGCGCATTGCCGTCGACATCGGTGGCACCTTCACCGACATGGCGGCCTTTGACGAAGCCAGTGGCCGCCTCTTGTTCGGCAAGGCCTTGTCCACCCATGGCGAGCTGGTCACCGGCATTCAGGCCACGATCGACAGCGCCAAGATCGACTGGCGCGATGGCCACCTGTTTCTGCATGGTTCCACCATCGCCATCAACACCTTGCTGGAGCGCAACGGCGCCAAGACGGCGCTGCTGATCACTGAGGGCTTCCGCGACATCTACGAGATCGGGCGCGTCAACCGCCCGGATGCCTACAACCTGTTCTTCAACAAGCACCAGCCCCTGGTCAAGCGCTCGCTGCGCTTCGAGGTGGCCGAGCGCCTGCGCGCCGATGGCAGCATCCACAAGCCGCTGGACGAGGCCGCCGTGCGTGAACTGGCACGCGACCTTCAGGGTGAAGGCATCGAGGCGGTGGCCGTGCTCTTGCTGCACAGCTACCGCAACCCGGCCCACGAGCAGCGCGTGAAGCAGATCCTGCAAGAGGAGCTGCCGGGCGCCTTTGTCTGTGCCTCGCATGAGCTGAGTCAGGAGTACCGCGAGTTCGAGCGCGTCTCGACCGCCGTGGCCAATGCCTATGTCGGCCCCCGCGTGTCCGAGTACCTGGGCCAGCTTGAAAGCCACCTGGGCGAGCAAGGCTTCAAGGGCGATTTCTACATCGTGCAATCCACCGGCGGCCTGTTCCCGGTGGAGCACGCCAAGGTGGGCTGTGTGCGCATGCTCGAATCGGGGCCGGCCGCCGGGGTGATCGGCGCCCAGGCCATCTGCGCGCAGTTGGGCATGGGCGACGCCATCGCCTTTGACATGGGCGGCACCACGGCCAAGGCCGGGGTCATCAGCGAAGGCCGCCCTCTGACCACGGGCTCGGCCTTGATCGGTGGCTACGAACGTGCCTTGCCGATCCAGATCCCGATGATGGACATCCATGAGGTGGGCACCGGTGGCGGCTCGATTGCCCGTGTCGAAACCGGCAACGCCCTGCGGGTGGGCCCGCAAAGCGCGGGGTCGATCCCAGGCCCGGTGGCCTATGGGCGTGGGGGCACCGAGCCCACGGTGACCGATGCCAATCTGGTGCTGGGCCGCCTCGACGCGGACAACTTCCTGGGCGGTGAACTCAAGCTGGACCTGGAAGGCTGCCAGCGCCAGATGCGCGAGCGCATTGCCACCCCGCTGGGGCTGGACGCCACCAAGGCGGCCGACGGCATTCTGCAGATCGCCGTGACCCAGATGTCGCATGCCGTGAAGGCCGTGACGACCGAGCGCGGCCTGGATGCGGGCAGCTTCACCATGGTGGTCTACGGCGGCGCGGGCCCCTTGCACGCCTCGGCGATTGCCCGCGAGATCGGCATCCGCAAGGTCCTGATCCCCTATGCCCCGGGCTACTTCTCGGCCTACGGCATGTTGTTCTCTGACCTGCGCTACGACTATGTGCGCTCGGTGTTCCGCAAGCTCAACGATGTCTCCTTCGACGAGATCGAGGCGGCCTACCAGAAGATGGAAGACGAAGGGCGCGCCGCGCTGGCCCAGTCCGGGGTGCAGGCCGATGGCGTGGTGATCGAACGTGCTGCCGACATGCGCTATGTGGGTCAGGAGCATGCCGTGACGGTGGACCTGCCGCTGGCCTTCTTCGAGGGCAAGGATCGCGCGGCCATCAAGCAGCAGTTCGATCAGCTGCACCAGGTGCGCTACGGCACCTCGGCCCCCCAGGAGCCTGCCGACCTGGTGAGCCTGCGCGTGACCGTGCTGGGCACGATGAAGAAGCCACCCAAGCACAGCGTGGCGCAAGGCACGGCGCGGCCCGAGCCCGCGGCGGTGCGGGCCACCAAGCCGGTCTACTTCCGGTCTTCGGGTTGGGCCGACACGCCGGTGTACCTGCGCGATCGCCTGCTGGCAGGCAACGAGATCGTGGGCCCGGCCTTGATCGAGGAGCACGCCTCCACCACCGTGGTGCAGCCGGGCGACTCGCTGCGCGTCGACGAACTTGGAAACCTGCAAATCGAGATTGGGAGTGATCGGACATGAACACCACAGCTGAGCTCAAGACCGTGGACCCGGTCACCGTCGAAATCATCCGCAACGGCCTGTATGCCGTGACGGAAGAGATGAAGACCAACCTGACCCGCACCGCCTACAACCTCATCATCTACGAGGCCCTGGATTTCACGGTTGGCCTGTTCACCAAGGAGGGCGACACCGTCTCGATCGGGCTGGGTCTGCCGATGTTCATCCGCGGGATGTCCGAGACCGTGAAGGCCAAGATCAGGCACTTCGGCTACGAGAACATCCGGCCCGGCGACATCCTGGTGACCAACGACGCCTACACCACCGGCAGTCACCTCAACCACTTCACGTTCACGATGCCGGTGTTCCACGAGGGCCGGCTCGAGGGCTTCACCTGCTGCATGGCGCACTGGCTGGATGTGGGCGGCACGCTGGGCAATGTCACCACCGACATCTTCAGCGAGGGGATCCAGATCCCCATCATGAAGTACCAGCGCGAAGGCGTGGTCAATCAAGACCTGGTCGACATCATTGCCATGAACGTGCGGCTCGCCGAGCGGGCATTGGGCGACCTGCGCGCCCAGATCACGGCCATCACCACGGGCGAGCGCCGGTATGTGGAGCTGCTGCAACGCTACGGCGCCGGCGCGGTGAATGGGGCCATTGCACAGATCATGGACTCGAGCGAGGCCGTGGCCCGTCAGAACACCTTGTCGATCCCCGATGGCGTCTACGAGGCCGAGTCCTTCATGGACGACGATGGCCTGGAGATCGGCAAGCGCATTCCGATCCGCGTCAAGGTGACGGTGTCGGGTGACGAGATGACGGTGGACCTGTCTGACGTCAGCAAGCAGGTGCGCGGCTTCTACAACTCGGGCTTCACCACCGGCATCGCCTGCGCCCAGGTGGCCTACAAGTGCCTGACCACGCCCACCGATTACCCGGTGAACGATGGCTCGTTCCGTCCGCTCAAGGTCATCATGCCGATGGGCACCGTCATCAGCGCGGAGCGCCCGTATCCGATGCGGGTCTGGATGACCTTCCCGATGACGGTGATCGACACCATCTTCAAGGCGCTGGCCCCGGCCATCCCGGACCGCTCGATTGCCGGCCACCACGCCGACCTGGTGTTCCCCAACATCCATGGCATCAGCCCCGAAGATGGCCGCCTGTTCATTGTGGGCATCGGCCCGCTGGGTGGCGGCTGGGGCGCCAAGAGCAAGGAAGACGGCGTGTCCGTCACCGTCTGCATCAATGATGGCGACACCCACAACAGCCCCACCGAGCAGCTGGAGGCCAAGTACCCGGTGCTGGTCGAGAAGTATGAGATCCGCCGTGACTCCGCCGGTGCCGGCCAGTACCGGGGGGGCCTGGGGGCCGAGATGGTGGTGCAGGCGCTGTCGCCCTTCACCGTCACCACCCGGATCGACCGCGTGCATTGCAAGCCCTGGGGCCTGGACGGTGGCGGCGACGCCATGGGCAACGGGCTGGCCGTGCGCCACAAGGGCGAGTGGAAGACCGACCATCCCAACGCCAAGATCTTCAACGTGCGCCTCGAACGTGGCGATGCCTACAAGATGTTGTCGGGCGGTGGTGGCGGCTTCGGCAACCCGCTGGATCGCGATCTGGAAAGCGTGGCCGAGGATGTGCGCGAGGGCTATGTGAGCGCCGAAGTGGCGCGCCAGGTCTACCGGGTGGCGCTGGACGCGCGCGGGCAGGTCGATGCCGAGGCCACCCGTGCCTTGCGCGCGCAGCCTGCTGGCCAGGCGGCGACCAGCGACCCCGTGGCCTGGGCCGGCCAGTGAGCCTCGCCATGGCCGAAGAGCAGCTCATGCAGGCGGCCAGGCTGGTCAGCCTGTGGAGCGAGCTGTCGATCCGTCACGTGGCCTTGGGGATGTCCTGTGGCTGCGGGGCGGGGGGCATCAGCTTGCGCCTGGAGGATTTCGAGCTCGACATCGTCGACTACCTCGAAGATGCCGCGCTGCGCAGCGATCTGCCCGCGGTGGCCGCGTATTTCCGCAGCCAGCAAACGGCGGGTTGGCCGCCTTCACCGCTGCTGGTGCTGTTGCAGCAAGCCAGCGAGGGCGAGCTGCCCGCGCCGGTGTGCGACTGGGTGCTGCCCCGGGTCGAAAAGACCCTGACCTCGTTCAAGGCGCTGCATGGCGGGGGGGCCGGCGCATGAGCGGTCATTTTTCTGCGCTGTTGCAGGCCCAGTCGCAACCATCGGGGCCCCGGGTGCCGGTCAGCGTGCTCACGGGCTTTCTGGGCAGCGGCAAGACCACGCTGCTGAACCGGCTGCTGTCGTCTGCCGATCTGGCGGGAACCGCGGTCATCGTCAACGAGTTCGGTGAGACAGGCCTGGACCACGAGCTGCTCACAGCCGCCTCGGCCGACGATGTGGTGTTGTTGCCCAATGGCTGCCTCTGCTGTGCCGTGCGGGGCGACCTGGTGAAAGCGCTCAGCACCTTGCTGGACCGCCCTGGCCAGGCGATCGAGCGGGTGGTGATCGAAACCAGTGGCCTGGCGGAGCCCGGGCCCATCCTGCGCACCCTGATGCTGGACCCCTTGCTGTCGCAGCGCTGCCGATTGGGCACCGTGCTCTGCACCGTCGATGCCGTGCTGGGGCTCCAAAGCCTGGAGCGTCATCCCGAGGCCCTGGCCCAGTTGGCGGCGGCCGACGAGGTGTGGCTCACCAAGCTCGACCTGCTGGTCGATCCCGGGGCCACCGGGCCTTTGCTGCAATGCCTGGCCCAACTCAACCCGGCGGCGCGCGTGCGCCAGGCTGGCCGCGCGGGCCTGGCCCCCTTGCTGGAGATCTTGCGCCAGCGACTGCTGTCGCCCGGGCCCGATCCGGCCTCATCCGAGCAGGCTCATTTCTACCATCCGGTAGGGACGCCAGACGAGCTGCCGAGCCACCTGGCGGATGTGCAAAGCTTTGTGCTGGTGCGCCATGAGCCGCTGGACCTGGAGGGCTTTGCCCAGTGGCTGGATCTGGTGGTGGCGTCGCAGGGCGAGAAGCTGTTGCGCTTCAAGGGCCTGGTCCAGATCGCGCAGTCGCCAGATACACCGATGGTGGTCCATGCCGTGCAGCACCTGTTTCACCCCCCCGAAACCCTGTCGGCCTGGCCTTCCGAAGACCACCGCACCCGCCTGGTGTTCATCACCCGAGGCCTGGGCCGGGAGGTGCTCGAAAGCACCCTCGACGTGATGGCCCGACGCCGCAGCCGGCCGAGACCGGTGTGAACAACCGGTTTGACCTGATAGCGTGACAACCCTGGAGACAAGAATGAAGACATCGAGAAGACAGATGCTGGGCGCCTTGGCGGGCCTGGCCAGCCCGATCCTGGCCCAGGCGGCCACCTTTCCCGAGCCCGACCGCATGTTGCGCATCGTCGTGCCGTTTGCCGCCGGTGGCGGTGTGGATTCTGCAGCCCGCCTGCTGGCCCACCAACTGGGCAAGCAGCTGGGCCTGTCGGTGATCGTCGAGAACCGCGCCGGCGCCAGTGGCACCCTGGGGGGCAAGTACGTCCAGACCTCGCCCGCCGATGGCTATACCCTGCTGTTTTCAGCCGCCACCCACATCTACGCGCGCCAGGTCCTGAAAAACCCGCCCTACGACCCCCAGACCGACTTCGCGCCGATCGCCCGCGTCGGCGAAGCCCCCCTGATGCTGGTGATCGCCCCTGATCAGGAAGCCAGAAAGCTGTCAGACGTGCTGGCGGCCGCGCGCACCAAGCCGGAGGGGTTGACTGCCGCCATCCCTGCATCGGGCGCCCCCAGTCATCTGGCAACGCTGCTGCTGGCGCGCATGGGGCAGGTCAATTTCACCTATGTGGCCTACAAGGGCACGCAACCGGCCCTGGTGGATGTGGCGGGTGGGCACGTGAACCTGCTGCTCGACTCCATGATCTCGCTGCTGCCCCTGGCCAAGTCGGGCAAGGTGCGGCCCATTGCGGTCACCTCGGTCAAGCGCAGCGCGCTGGCCCCCGAGGTGCCCACCATGGCCGAAAGCGGGCTGGGCCGCTATGCCTATGCCTCCTGGTACGGCGTCTGGGCACCCCGCGGCACTCCGCCTGAGAGGGTCTTGGCCTTGAACAAGGCGATCAATGCCGCGGTGGCCGACATCGCCCGCGCAGGCGGGTTCAGCGCATTGGGCATCGAGCCTGTCACCGAAACCACGGAGCAGTTCCAGCGCTTTATCGTGTCGGAGGTGTCGCAGGGCAGCGAGCTGCTGAAGGCTGCGGGTTTCAAACCTGAGTAAGTTCGTCATCGGGCTTTTCTGAAGAGAAGCCCAGACCAAGCTTGGGAGAGTCCTGACCAAGCCAGATGACGCGCCGCTGAGCACCATAAGCCCTGTCTCAACCCCGGCCTAGCAGAGGCCGAACCCACAGGAGCTTACCGTGCCCGTACCCCAACACCCGAAGCTGCGCGTTGCGGCCGTCCAGGCGGCCCCGGTCTTTCTCGATCTGGACGCCACGATCGACAAGACCATCGCCCTCATGAAGCAGGCCGCCGACCAGGGCGCACAGCTGGTGGCGTTTCCCGAGACCTGGATCCCCGGTTACCCGTGGTGGATCTGGCTGACCACCCCGGCCCAAGGCATGGGCTATGTTCAGCGCTATTTCGACAACGGTCTGGTCGTGGGTTCCGCCGAATTCCAGCGTCTGGCCGAAGCCGCGCGCCAACTGGGGATCTGGCTGTCGGTGGGCTACAGCGAGCGTGCCGGTGGCAGCCTCTACATTGCCCAGGCACTCTTCGACGATGTGGGGCAGGTGCGCATGACCCGGCGCAAGCTGCGCCCCACCCATGTCGAGCGCACGGTGTTTGGTGATGGCGATGGCAGTGACCTCCATGTGGTGTCGACCTCGATTGGCAATGTAGGCATGCTCAATTGCTGGGAGCACCTGCAGCCGCTGACCCGGTATGCGCTGTATGGGCAGCATGAGCAGATCCACATCGGCGCCTGGCCCAGTTTCTCGGTCTATCCGGGGGCTGCCTATGCCTTGGGGCCTGAGGTCAACACAGCCGTCAGCCGCGTCTATGCCGTGGAAGGGCAGTGCTTTGTGCTGGCACCCTGTGCGCTGGTGTCGGATGCCATGCACGAGATGCTCTGTGGTGACGAGCTCCAGCGCCGGCTCTTGCACAAAGGGGGCGGTTACGCCCGCATCTACGGGCCCGACGGCGCCGAGTTGGGCACCTCGCTGGCTCCCGACGTCGAAGGCCTGGTGCTTGCGGACATCGACCTGGGCCTGATTTCGCTGGCCAAGGCCGCGGCCGATCCAGTGGGGCATTACGCCCGCCCCGACGTGACCCGCCTGCTGCTGAACAAGACGCCGGGTGACCGTGTGGTGCAGTGGTCGCCCTCACAAGGCCTGCGCGGCGACGCCGGTGCCGTCGCCTGGCCTGAGCCTGCCGAAGCGGCCGAAGCAGCCGAACCGATGGCCCGCCACGATTGAAGTGGCGGCTGGGGGCCGCAAGTCCTCAACGCCTGCGCAGCTCCAGGGTGTGGGCCCTGCGCCTGTTCTGGTGTCTGATGTTGTCGCTTGCGCCCCGCTTCGACGCCTTGATCGCCCCTGCGATCTCATCTGCTCTGCCTTCTTGCACTGGCCTGGGTGGCATTGCTCTTGCGTGCAACCCAGGCGCAACCCTATCCTGGTGGGCGCCACGATCTCAGACCAGGTTGCAGCGTTTGCCATACAGAGGTGCAGGACATGAAAGGTGTTTTTTCAACCCAATCAGTGGCCTCTCAGGACCGCGTCGCGTACTGGGTCGACACCATTTGCTCGACATACGTCGAGCTGGAGTGCGAACCCCTGGCCCGATCCGGATTTGCCGGGCAGGTGGTGGCCCATGCCCTGCCTGGGCTGGAGCTGAGCCAGATCCGCTCCAGCCCGCAGCGGGTGCTGCGCACCCGGCAAAGCATTGCGCGGGCTGATGAGCGCTGCTTCATTGTCAGCGTGCAGGTGCAGGGTCGCGGGCTGATCGTGCAGGACGGGCGCGAGGTGGTGCTCGAGCCCGGTGACTTTGCCCTCTACGACAGCGCTCGCCCCTACACCCTCTTGTTCAGCGAAGAGTTTGAGGAGTGCTGTCTTAAAGTACCGGAAGAGCGCATGCGCGAGCTGGTCAAGGGGGTCGATCAGATCACGGCCATGAAGGTGCCCAGGGCTTCCGGGGTCGGTGCCCTCTTGGTGCAGACCCTGCGCACGGTTTGTGAGCAGGCCGACCGCCTGGAGGGGGTGGCCAGCGGACCGGTGTCTGATGCCGTGCTGAGTTTGCTGGCGGGGGGGCTGGGCACGCTGTCGCCGCATCGCGCTGTTGAGCCGACCTCGCTCGAGACCTACCACCTGGCGCGCATCCGCAGCCATATCAGGGCGAACCTGAGCGATGGCGACCTCACCGTGGAGAAGATCGCTGGCCACATGGGCCTGTCCGTGGCGCACATCTACCGCCTGTTCAAGGGGCAGGCGATGTCACCCTCTGAGTACCTGTGGTCCGAGCGCTTGTCGCGATGCCGCACAGACCTGGCCGACCCGGCCCTGCGGCGTCAATCCGTCTCCCAGATCGCCTTTCGCTGGGGCTTCAACGACGCCTCCCATTTCAGCAAGGCGTTTCGCCAACGGTATGGGGTGAGTCCCCTCACCCATCGCCGGTTGATGCAGGCCCAGCTGGCGGCCGACCCGGCTTGAGGTTGGCCTGCGCGCTGGGGCCATATCTGGGCCCTGGCTCAACCCCGATACCGACACGGCTGTCGGGCCCGTGCGTGGCACATGAGGCCCACAATTTGCCAAAATGATATTTTTGGCTATGTCCCAGGCCCGCCTTGCTTTCGTCCTTTTTCTACCTCGGCCCTGCTGACGCGGGCCTTCTGCAAGCGCAGCACGAGCCCTGGCTGGTGCTGTTGTCCGTGCTGGTGGCCATGCTGGCTTCGGCCATGGCCTTGCAATTGGCGGGCATTGCGCGGCGCAGCAGCCAGTTGGGGCTGGCGCGCATCGCGCTGGGCACAGGGGCTTTGTCCCTGGGCGCCGGGGTGTGGGCCATGCACTTCATTGGCATGCTGGCCTTTCAGCTGTGCACCACGGTGCGGTATTCGCCGGCCATCACGATTGGATCGATGCTGCCCAGCCTGGGCGCCTCTTATGTGGCGCTTTGGGTGTTGTCGCGGCGTCAGGTCCAGCGCAGGCAACTGTGGCTGGGCGGGGGCCTGGTCGGCGCGGGCATCGGTCTGATGCACTACGGCGGCATGGCGGCCCTTCAGATGGCCCCGGTGCTGCGTTACGACCCGGTCTGGTTTGCAGCCTCGCTGGTGGTGGCGGTGGCGCTGGCGGTGCTGGCCTTGTGGATCCGCTTCGAGCTGGCCCGGCGCCGCTGGCTGTCGGCGGGGCAGGCCATCGCTCTTGGCGGCGTGGTCATGGGTTTGGCGATTTCGGGCATGCATTACACGGCGATGGCGGCGGCGCGCTTTGTGGGGCAGGATGAACCCGGTTTTGTGGCTGATCTGGGCAGAAACAGCAGCCTGGCGTTGACCATCGCGCTCATCACCCTGCTGATTTGCGCCATGACGGCGGCGGTCAACGCGGCCTTGCGCTACCGCCAGGTGTACCGGCACCTGGCGCGCAGCCAGGCCCGGCTGCAGGCCATCCTGAGCACTGCCGCCGATGGCGTGATCAGCATGAACCCCCAAGGGGAGATCCTGGCCCTTAATCCGGCGGCCGAACAGATCTTCGGTGCGCCGGCAACGCAGTTGACGGGGCGCTCCATCAACCTGCTGCTGCCCGACCTGCGCGGTGATGGTGATCCGGCCGAGGGCCGGGCGCACCCCGGTCTGGTTCCAGGCGTGCGTGAGCTGACAGCACAACGCCTTGATGGCCGGCAGTTGCCTATCCGGTTGGCGCTGGGCCAGGCCCCCGATGCCGAAGAGTCGCTGTGGGTGGCTTTTGTGACCGACCTCACCGAGCGCCAGCGCATCGAGAATGCACTGGCCGAGAGCGAGCACCAGCACCGCAGCCTGATCGCCAACATCCCGGGCGTCACGTTCCGCTGTGTCTATCGGCGCGACCAGGGGTGGGGCGACCTGGTCTTCATCAGCGATGCCGCCGAGTTCCTCACCGGCTGGCCGGTGAGGGCCTTCACGGCGGGCGAGGTTCAGTTGGAGGCCCTGATCCACCCCGCCGACCGTGAACGTGTGCAGCGCTTGCGCCAACGGTCGCTGGCCGACACCGGTGCCTGTGCCCTGGAGTACCGCCTGCTGAGCCGCAGCGGCGTCGAGCACTGGGTGTCTGAAACCTCGGCCGCCGTGCGCGATGCGCAGCGCCGCCAGCGCTGGGTGGACGGCATCCTGATGGACATCACCGAGGCCAAGCTGCGCAACGCCGATTTTGAAAGTGTGGTGCAGGCCATCAACCGGGCGCTGGTGGTGATCGAGTTCGATCTGGACGGCTGCATCCTGAACGTCAGCGACAAGTTTTTGCAGCTCGTGGGCTACGAGGCCCATGAGCTGATCGGGCAACACCACCGCCTGCTGTGTCTGCCCGAAGAAGTGGCCGGGGCCGACTACCAAGCGCATTGGCAGGCTTTGCGGCGGGGCGAATTCCGCACTGGCGAGTACCACCGCCTGGGCAAGCACGGCAAGGACATCTGGATCCATGCCACTTACAACCCCATCCTGGATGCCGACGGGGCCCCACGGCGCATCATCAAATTCGTCAACGACCTGAGCGAACGCCACGCCATGGAGCTGGACCTGCGCCTGGCCAAGGACAAGGCCGAGCAGGCGGCAGCCAGCAAGAGCACCTTCCTGGCCAACATGAGCCACGAGATCCGCACGCCCATGAACGCCATCATCGGCTTCACCGAGGTGGTGCTCGAATCCGAACTCAGCGAGGCCCAGCGCCAGCACCTCAACACCATCAACCGCTCGGCCCGCTCCCTGTTGAGCCTGCTCAATGACATCCTCGACACGGCCAAGATGGAGCACGGCTCGGTGGTGCTGGAGCCGCGTGATTTCTCGCTGCGCGACCTTTGCCGCGATCTGCTGGCCACCCTGCACCTTGGCGCCGCCGCCAAAGGCCTGGGCCTGAGCCTGGACTACCCCGATGAGCTGCCCGAGTTCTTTTTGGGCGATGCGCTGCGCCTGCAGCAGGTGCTGCTGAACCTGCTGGGCAATGCCATCAAGTTCACTGAGCAGGGTCAGGTGCGCCTGGTGGTGCGCTACCCGGACGCGCCCCAAACTCAGCCTCAGCCTCAGCCTCAAACCCTGCGCGTGGACGTCATCGACACCGGCATTGGCATCCCGGCCGACCGGCTGGAACGTATTTTTGATCCCTTCTCGCAGGCCGACGCCACCATGACCCGCCGCTTTGGCGGCACCGGCCTGGGCACCACCATTGCCCGCCAGCTGGTGCAACTGATGGGGGGCGACATCAGCGTCAGCAGCACCCTGGGCCAGGGCAGCACTTTCACTGTGCAGGTGCCGCTGCCCCTGGGCCAGCCGCCGGCCCAGCCAGCAGATGCGGCCGCGGGGTTGAGTCTGCCGCCGCTGCGCATCCTGGTGGCCGACGACGTGGCCCAGAACCTGGAGCTGCTCACACTGAGGCTGGGCCGCCTGGGGCACCAGCTGGCCACCGCCTCCGACGGCGAGCAGGCGCTGGTCCTGGCGCAAAGCCAGGCCTTTGATGTGATCCTCATGGATGTGCAGATGCCTTTGCTGGATGGGCTGGCGGCCACCCGGCGGCTGCGCCAGTGGGAGCGCCAGACCGGTCGCCCCGCCGTGCCGGTGGTGGCCCTCACGGCCAGCGTGCTGGAGGAAGACCGGCGCGCCACCCAGGACGCCGGGATGAACGGTTTTGCTGTGAAGCCGGTCGAGTTACCCCGCCTGCTGGCGGAGATCGCGCGGGTCACCGGCCTGGCCCCAGATGGGGCCTCGGCAATGCCCGCCACAGCAGAGATCGCCCACGCCGCCCCGGCCCAGCCCGAGGGCGTGGATTGGGCGCGCGGGGCTGAGCTGTGGGGCGATGTGAACACCCTGCAGACCCGCATCCGCCAATTCCTGACCGAGGCCCTGCAAGGCCTGCCCCTGGCAGGCCCACCCGGCGATACAACGGCCCAGCGAGCCACTGCACACCGCCTGCAGGGCGCCGCAGCCAACCTGGCCCTGCCCCGGGTGCAGGCCCTGGCGGCCGAGCTGGAGCAGGGCGCCACGGCCCAGGCCCAGGCCCAGCACCAGCCCGAATCACAGGCACAGGTAGAGGCACTAGTAGAGGCACAGTGGGCCGTGCTGCGCGCCGAAATGCAGGCCCTTCTCGATCGCCTGCCCGCGACCGCTGCCACCCACCCATCGGCCCCGGTTGCCCCAGCGCTGCAAGCCGCCGACCTGCACACCCTGCAGCAACACCTGCAACGAGGCGAACTGGCCGAAGAAGCCCTGCGGCGGGTGTGCGCTGCCTTGAACGCCGACAGCCGCGAGGCCTTGCAGGTCGCCGTGGACAACTTTGACTTCGACCGGGCCCAGGGCCTGATCGAGGCCCTGCTGCAGCAATTGCCCCTCTCCGACGACGGAGCCCAGCCATGACACCCGACACGACCACCGCCACCGGATCCGCCACAGGATCTGCCAGCCCCCTGCCCGATCGTCGCCCGCGACTGCTGCTGGTGGACGACGAGCCCACCAACCTGCAGGTGCTCAAGCAGATCCTGCAGGCCGACTACCGCCTGCTGTTCGCCCGCGATGGCGAGAAGGCGCTGCAGTTGGCCACACAAGAGCAGCCCCAGCTGATCCTTCTGGATGTGATGATGCCCGGCCTCAGCGGCCTCGAGGTGTGCCACCAGCTCAAGGCCCAACCCGGTACCGCCGCCATCCCGGTGATCTTTGTCACCGCGCTGGCAGACGAAAGTCATGAAGCCGAGGGCTTTGAGGCGGGTGCGGTCGACTACATCACCAAGCCCGTCAGCCCGCCCATCGTGCGGGCGCGGGTGCGCACCCATTTGTCCCTGGTGCGGGTGGAAGACCTCAAGCAAAGCCGGCTCGAGATCGTGCAGCGCCTGGGGCGCGCGGCCGAGTACAAAGACAACGAGACCGGCCGCCACGTGATTCGCATGAGCCACTACGCCCGCCTCATGGCCCTGGCCCTGGGCTTCACGCCCGAAGATGCGGACGAGTTGCTGCACGCCGCCGCCATGCACGATGTGGGCAAGATCGGCATCCCCGACGCGGTGCTGCTGAAAAACGGGCCGCTCGACGCCGAGCAGTGGCAGATCATGCGCCGCCACCCCGAGATGGGCGCGGCCATCATCGGCGAGCACGCTTCCACCCTGCTGCAGATGGCCCACCGTGTGGCCCTGACCCACCACGAAAAGTGGGACGGCAGTGGCTACCCGCAAGGGCTCAAGGGAGACGACATCGCCCTGGAGGGTCGCATCGTGGCGATTGCCGATGTGTTCGATGCGCTGACCAACGAACGCCCCTACAAGGCGGCCTGGCCGGTGGAGCGCGCCATCGAGCTGTTGCAAAACGAGTCCGGCCGGCATTTCGACCCGGCGCTGGTGCAGTTGTTCATCGAACTGCTGCCTGAGATTTTGAAGGTCAAGGAACAGTGGCCTGAGTAGGCTGGCTGTCACCCAAGAGGGTTGATACCCTCCACGAGCGCAACCCGACCTTGCAAAACACGGGTCTGGCGGGAACTTCCGCCCTGCTGGACTCGCCAGGGGGCGACCCCGGCAGCCTGCTGAGCAGCCTTGCCGATCTTTCCACCCAGTACCACTACCAGAACCAGAACCAGAACCAGCGCTTGCTGAGCGATCTGGGACGGGCTGGCCACAGCGATGCGGGCAGCAACGCATTGCCGGGGGGCACGTCATCCGAATCCTCACCGGACGCCACTTCGACCACCACCAGCAACGCCACTGCCAACGCTACCCCACAGGCGCTATCCCTCCACCCGACCCATCAGCAGGGGCTCAGTCATCTGCTGGCCAGCGCTTGAACCGTGTTGGGGCTCAAGCCTTGAACACCACACTCTGCCGCGGGCGTTCGTCCACCGTCAGCGAGAACACGTCCGGCCGTGCATAGTGGCCCACCACATCGAAGTCGTAGCGGGCACGGGTCAGCTCGGCGGTGTCGATCTGGGCCACCAGCAAGCCGGTCTCGTGCTTGAGCGGGCCGGCCAGCACATCGCCCAGGGGGCCCACGATCATGCTGTTGCCACCGATCAGGGGCAGTTCGGGGTCCCAGTGCGGGGCGGTCACGCCCAGGGCCTGGGGTGAGGGCTGTACCTGGCAGGCGCTGATCACAAAGCAGCGCCCCTCGTGCGCGATGTGGCGCATCGACGACTGCCAGATGTCGCGTGCGTCCACCGTGGGGGCGCACCAGATCTGCACGCCCTTGGCGTACATGGCGGTGCGCAGCAGGGGCATGTGGTTCTCCCAGCAGATCACGGCACCGACGCGGCCGGCGGGCGTGTCGAGCACGGGCAGGGTGGAGCCATCGCCCTGGCCCCAGATCAGCCGCTCGGTGCCCGTGGGCATGAGCTTGCGGTGCTTGGCCACCAGCCCCCCTTCAGGGGCAAAGAACAGGGCGGTGCAGTACAGGGTGTTGCCCGCGCGTTCGATCACACCGATCACGATGTGGGCCTGGCAGCGCTCGGCCAGGCCGGCCAGCGCCTCGGTCTCGGGGCCGGGCACATCGATGGCGTTGTTGTAGTAGCGCTCGAAGGCATCCCGCCCCTCGGGCAGGCGGTAACCCAGGTAGGTGCCAAAGCTCTCGCCCTTGGGGTAGCCGCCCAGCAAGGCCTCGGGCATCACCACCAGGCTGGCGCCAGCGGCGCGGATGGCATCCTCATGCGACAGGATCTGCGCCAGGGTGGCGGCCTTGCCCTCGGGGTGGGCGCCGATTTGCAGCGCGGCAACCGTGGATCGGGTCATGTGAACTCGCTTTCGAAACAACAAGGTGATTGCGTCATCCTCGGCCTTTGGCGATCATCAATCAACCAATGATCAGACAAGCTGATATGAACGACATGAATATCGATAGCGTCGACCTGAACCTGCTCAAGGTGCTGCAGGCCTTGCACGAGGAGGGCACGGCCGGCCGGGCCGCCATCCGGCTGGGGGTCACGCAATCGGCCGTCAGCGCGGCGCTGGGCCGTCTGCGGGCCCTGTATGGCGACCCCTTGTTCGAGCGCACCGGCCGCGGCCTGCGCCCCACCCCCAAGGCCGAGGAACTGCGCCCCCTGATCGCCGAGGCCCTGCAAAAGCTGCGGCAGAGCCTGGCCCTGGCCCAGCCCGGGGGCGCCAGCCTGGCCGGTCGCACCGTGGTGCTGGGCCTGTCGGACGACCATGAGATGGCCCTGGGGCGCCGGCTCATCGACCGGCTGCAGCAGGCGGCGCCCGGCCTGCGCCTGGTGCTGCGTCAGACCCACAGCGGCCTGGCCGCCGACATGCTGATGGACCGGCGCATCGACCTCAGCCTGGGTGCCGGCACGGGCAGCTCGCGCACCCTGGCGCGCCAAGTGTTGGGCACCGGCCGCTACGCTTGCGTGATGGATGCGGCACAGGCCCCGGCCGGGCCCCTGGGGCTGGAGGACTACCTGCACCGCCCGCACCTGCTGATCTCATCGGGCGGCTTTGTGGGGGTGGTGGACGAAGCCCTGGCCGCTCAGGGCTTGAGCCGGCGCATCGAGGCCTCGACCAGCCACTTTGCGGCTTTGCCCCACCTGCTGCGCGGCAGCACGGCCCTGGCCACCCTGCCCGAGCACGCCGCACGGGCCCTGGCGGCCCTGGGCACCCTGGTGTGCCTGCCTTGCCCGATCGAGCTGCCCCGCTATTCCATCGAACTGGCCTGGCGCAGCAGCAGCCTGCGCGACCCGGCGCTGCAGTGCCTGAAGACCCATCTGATGGAGGTGGTCCAGGGCCTTTACGCACCCGCCTGAGCCCGGGGCCTTGCCGCCGCGCCGCAGGGCGCCGGGCGCATTCAGCCCCCCAGGCTGGGGGCGGGCATGGAAAAACTGTTGAAGCCGCAGCGATGCAGGTAGAACAACTGCGCCCCGGTGATGGGCCCGAAGGCGCGCAGCTCCCCGCCAAACTTCAGCGAGGCCCTCAGGTGGTTGGCCGCGCCATAGCACCAGTCTGAATCCGGGCCGCCGATCCGCAGGGCCACCAAGGGCAGCGCCGCCAGCGCCGGCGCATGGGCCTCGAACTGGGGCTGGCTATCGACCCAGACGCCGATTTGCGACAGATCCAAGGACGTTTCGCTGAGCAGCTCGCGCCACATCGGCAAAGGCAGGATCAGGCGCTTGTCGGCGGGCGTCGAGATCAAATCGTCGGGCTGGTGGATCAGCAGCCAGGGGTCGTCGATCCACATCTGGTTTTGCTGGCTGACCAGAAGAACCTGGGGGTTCGGCGCCGGGCTTGCTGGCTCGGCTTGGATGTCTGCGTATCGTGGTGTGGGCATGCACCGAAGTTTGGCAACACCTGCCCGCAGGCAGCCGCATCAGAAATCGGAAACTTTTCCAGGATCAGTTGGCCACCACGGCGTATGGTGCGCACAGCGTATCGATTCCGGGTTGGGCTGGGCGTCCAATTCAGCATCGTTAGACCGTCCAAATCAACATTGAAGCAGCGTCCAAATCGACATTCAAGGGGCGTCTGGATCGACAAACAACCATCCTCCAGGTCGTTCCAAGGACCAGCCAAGGAGCGAGCCAACTCGGCCGTGTTTGGCGCAAAGGCAGGCCCATTCAGCGCCTTTCAGCACCTGAACGCCTCGAATCGCCTCGCTTTACGCCGAGGCTGGCGGCAGTGCATGGTCCAGCACAGACGACAGCAGGCGCAGCGCGTGCTGCAGGTCCTCGCGCCCGATCGAGCCACCCAGGCACAGGCGCAGCGCAGGCGGTGGGTCGGCATCGGTCGAGAAGGCCGCGCTGGCCACGCAGGCAACGCCCTGGGCGCGCAGGCTGGTGGCCACCTCGATCGGGTTCCAGTCTTCGCGCAGCGGCAGCCAGACATGAAAGCCCTGCGGGTCGGCCTGCGCACCGTGCTCGGCCAGGTAACGCTGGGCCAGGTGCTGGCGCGCGGTGGATTCCTCCCGGATGGCGGCCAGCATGGCGGGCGCTGCGCCCGTCTGGATCCAGCGTGTGACCAGGGCCGCAGTGAAGGGTGAGCTCATGACCGTGGTGGCACGCAGGGCGCCCGCCGTGCGCTGCAGCAGGCGCGGGTTGGGGGTGCACACATAAGACATGCGCAGCCCCGCGCCCAGGCTCTTGGACAGGCCCGCGATGTAGTAGGTCAGATCGGGGGCCAGGCTCAGCAGGGTGGGCAGGGGCTTGGACTGCAGCTTGCCGTAGGCGTCGTCCTCGATCAGCGGCACGCTGTAGCGGGTGGCGATGTCGGCGATCTCGCGGCGCCGCTGCAGGCTCATGCTCACCGTGGTGGGGTTGTGGATGTTGGGGTTGCAGACCAGGGCGCGGGGCTGCATGGTCTTGCAGGCGTGCTCAAAGTCCTCGGCACTCACGCCCTCGTCGTCCATGGCCAGGGCCTGCAGCTTCACGCCCAGCTGGGCTGCAATCACCTTCATGCCGGGGTAGGCCAGGGCTTCGACGCAGAGCACCTCGCCGGGCCGGCACAGCAGGGTGATCAGGGCCAGCAGCACGCCGTGGATGCCCGGCCCCACCAGCACCTGGCTGGCGCTGCATTGCGGCACATGGCTGCGCAACCACAGGGCGCCCGCATCGCGGGCCTCGTTGCTGCCACCAAAGTCCTGGTAGCGCATCAGTTCGTAGTAGCCATGGGGGCCGCCATTGGCCAGGGCCTCGCCGGCCTGCTGCTGCATCTGTTGCACCAGGGCATGGGCCTGGGGCTCGGGCGGCAGGTTCATGGTCATCTCGGCGCTGCTGCCCGAGCGCAGGGGCAGGCCAGGGATGCGGCCCCGCACCACCGTGCCGATGCCCACGTGCGAATCGATCAGGCCACGCCGCTTGGCCTCGGCATAGCCGCGGGCCACGGTGGTGTAGTTCAGCTTCAGCAGCTGGGCCAGCTCACGCAGGGTGGGCATGCGCTCGCGGGTGCTGAGATCGCCGCGCTGGATGTCTTCGGCAATCAGCTCGGCCATCATCAGGTAGGCCGGTCGGCTGTCCTGGCTCAGGCGCTTGCGCCAGCGGGTGGCGTTGATGGGCATGGGGGCTTTCTGAGGGCGGGGGGGCTGCCGGATTGATTGCATCAAGCATGCCACGCGGGGCGGGCCATCGCGCGCCAAGGCCGCACCAAAGCGGCTGTTCGGGCGGGTTGGCTGATCGCCTTTGGTGCCCGGCCGGCCAATGATGGAGTGCATTGATCGCACCGCCAATCAAGGCTGTTAAGGCTGTTTCGGGGTCTTCAGACGGCGCTTCGCGGCTCGGAGGGGGACCTCCATTTTTTTGCAGGTGCGCCGGGGCAATGCACAGGCGCTTGATCGCAGATTGATCGCATCGGCCAGGCCCAAACGGGCATGTGGCCTGCAATGAAGAAGGCAGACACGGGGCATCCAGCCCGGTGTCTACCCACCAACCCTTCATGGAGCAGCCACATGCCTAAAGTCACCCAACCCGCCCACCAGAAAGGCGATTTCCTTGTCGACTACGAAGAGAAAGTCTTTGAAGATGTGAAGGCCGCGCCGGGCGAGAAAGCCCTGGTCACCTTCCACACCGTCGCCTTCGAAGGCTCGATCGGCTTCGTCAACCTGCTGCAGGCCACCCGCCTGTTGCGCAAGGGCTTCGAGACCTCGGTGCTGCTGTATGGCCCCGGCGTCACCCTGGGCCTGCAACGCGGCTTTCCCACCCTGGGCGACGAGGCCTTCCCCGGTCATCAAAACCAGAACAACCAGCTGATCAAGTTCATGGCCGAAGGGGGCAAGGTCTATGCCTGCCGCTTCGCGCTGCAGGCCTTGTACGGCCATGGCGAAGGCTCGCTGATCCCGGGCATCCGCCCCATCAGCCCGCTGGATGTGCTCGACATCACGCTGCTGCACCGCAAAGAGGGTGCCTTGATCATCGACACCTGGACGCTTTGAGTCGAGTGGGGAACATCACCATGACCCAAGCTCGAATCGTCCGTGCCGCCGCTGTCCAGATCGCACCCGATCTGGAGACCCCCACCGGAACGCTGGACCGGGTCTGCAATGCCATCGATGAGGCCGCCCGCCAGGGCGCCGAGCTGGTGGTGTTCCCCGAAACCTTTGTTCCGTACTACCCCTATTTTTCGTTCGTGCTGCCGCCTTGCCAGCAGGGCGCATCGCATCTGCAGCTCTACGAGCGTGCCGTGGTGGTGCCCGGCCCCGTGACCCAGGCCGTGGCCGAGCGGGCCCGGGCCCGCGGTGTGGTGGTGGTGCTGGGGGTGAATGAACGCGACCATGGCAGCCTGTACAACACGCAGCTGATCTTCGATGCCGACGGTGCCCTGAAGCTCAAGCGCCGCAAGATCACCCCCACCTACCACGAGCGCATGGTCTGGGGTCAGGGCGATGCGCAGGGCCTGCGCGTGGTCGACACGGCCGTGGGCCGTGTCGGTGCCCTGGCCTGCTGGGAGCACTACAACCCGCTGGCCCGCTACGCGCTGATGACCGAGCACGAAGAGATCCATTGCGCCCAGTTCCCGGGCTCGCTGGTGGGCCCCATCTTTGCCGATCAGATGGGCGTGACCATCCGCCACCACGCGCTCGAGTCGGGCTGCTTCGTGGTCAACGCCACCGGCTGGCTGACCGATGCCCAGATCGAGTCCGTGACCCCGGATGTGAGCCTGCAACGCGCGCTGCGCGGCGGCTGCCACACCGCCATCGTCTCGCCCGAAGGCAAGTACCTGGCCGAGCCCCTGACCGACGGGGAGGGCATGGTGATTGCCGATCTGGACCTCGCCCTGGTCACCAAGCGCAAGCGAATGATGGATTCGGTGGGCCACTACGCCCGCCCCGAACTGCTGAGCCTGGCCATCAACCGGCGCCCGGCCCAGACCCATTTCGAGATGCCGGGTGCCCAGCCCGCCGCTTCGGCAACCGCCGTTGCGCCAGTCGCCGATCCCGCGCCCGTTTCCACCCTTGTTCAGGAGTGATCCACCATGAGCCCTCAAGCCGCCTTGATGCCCGCGCCGGACACCCGGCACCTGATGAGTGAGCTGCAGTCGCTGGGCCTGCGCCTGGTCGACACCACGGCTGGCGTGGCCAGCCGGCGCGGCGGTGCCGGCCCGTCCGACCACAAAGCCGTGACGGTGGATGGCCACACCATCATGGTGCCCGTGCACACCTCCACGGCCTGGTCGTCGCCCTTTGTGGCCCAGGCCCCCGATGCCCAGGGCCGCAGCGTGATCACCCGCGATGCGATCCCGATTGCCAGCGTCAGCTTTCCCCGGCAGCCGCGCTTCTATGGGCTGCAGACCCTGGACGGCGTGCCCTACTCGCACATCGCCACCCTGCACGGCGCCGACGTGTTGGCGACCACCGTGCTGCAGACCTGCATCCGTTATGAAAGCCGCAAGAAGACCTGCCAGTTCTGCGCCATCGGCCAGTCGCTGGCGGCAGGCCGCACCATCGCGCACAAGACGCCCCAGCAACTGGCCGAGGTGGCCCGCATGGCGGTACTGCTCGACGGTGTGAAGCACATGGTGCTGACCACGGGCACGCCGAACGCCACCGACCGGGGCGCGGCCATCCTGTGCGACAGTGCCCGGGCCATCAAGGCCGCGGTCGACCTGCCCATTCAGGGGCAGTGCGAGCCGCCCGATGACGACGCCTGGTTCGCCCGCATGAAGGCGGCCGGCATCGACACCCTGGGCATGCACCTGGAGGCGGTCACGCCCGCTGTGCGCGAACGCATCATGCCGGGCAAGGCTTCGGTGCCGATTGCGCGCTACCTGAGCGCCTTCGAGGCCGCGGCGCAGGTCTTCGGCCGGGGCCAGGTCAGCAGCTACATCCTGGCCGGCCTGGGCGACAGCCGCGAGGCCATCCTGGACATGAGCGCCCGCCTGGCCGCGCTGGGGGTCTACCCCTTCGTGGTGCCCTTTGTGCCCATCAGCGGCACCCCGCTGGAGAGCCACCCCGCGCCCAGCCCCGAGTTCATGCGCTCGGTGCTCGAGCCCCTGGGCCACATCGTGCGCGAGGCCGGGCTGCGCTCCAGCGACATCAAGGCGGGCTGCGGCAAATGCGGCGCCTGCTCGTCGATGTCGGTCTACGAGTCCTGAACCGAGTCCTGAACCGGAACAAAGCAGAGCACCTGCGGAGGCCCCATGAGCAGCCTGATCACCCCCCCATCCACCCACCCCGCCGGGGCACGGGCCCCGGCTCCCGCCTGGCCGGCCTTCCATGTGCGCCAGGCCGTGCTCGACGAAGAGATCGCGCAGGCCATGGCCTTGCGCCGCGCCGTGTTCTGCGACGAGCAGGGCATCTTCACGGGCAGCGACCGTGATGACATCGACCTGCAGGCCCGCTTGTTGATCGCTGCCGCCTACGACGTGCAGCAGGCCCACAGCAGCGTGCTGGGCACGGTGCGCATCCACGAAGCTTCGCCGGGCCTGTGGTGGGGCTCACGACTGGCGGTGCAACGCCCCCTGCGCCGTCAGGCCAGGCTGGGTGCCCAGCTGATCCGGCTGGCCGTCTGCACCGCCCATGGCCTGGGCTGCGAAACCTTTCTGGCCCACGTGCAGGTGCAGAACGTGCCCCTGTTCGAGAAGCTGCACTGGCGCTCGCTGGACACCTCGCTGGCCCATGGCCGCGAGCACCACCTGATGCAGGCCGACCTGGCGCACTACCCACCTTGCCACGACCCCCTGATGGGCTTTTTTGTCGAAGCCGGAGGTCAATCATGAGTGCCTTGCCCGAGCTCGTGGCCGCGCTGCGCGACAGCCGCGGTTTTGCCCACAAGCGCGATATCAGCGCCGTGGTGAACTGCTTTGACGATCTCTTTGTGCAGGGTGTGGGCCAGATGGACCAGGCCGTGCCCCTGGGTGACGACTGTGCCGCACTGCCCGATGGCCAGGGCGGTTACCAGCTGCTGGCCATTGAGGGGCTGGTGGAAGACTTCATCACCCGCATGCCCTGGTTTGCCGGCTACAGCAGCGTGATGGTCAACATCAGCGACATCTACGCCATGGGCGGCCGGCCCACGGCGGTGGTCAACGCGCTGTGGGGGCAGGGGGCGGGCGCCGAGACCCAGAAGATGCTGGCCGGCATGGCGGCCGCCTCGCAACGCTATGGCGTGCCCATCGTGGGCGGGCACAGCAACCTGCGCTCTGAACGGCCTCAGCTGGCAGTCTCCATCCTGGGCCATGCCAAGAAGTTGCTCAGCAGCTTCCTGGCCCGCCCGGGCGATCAACTGCTGATGGCGATGGACCTGCGCGGCCAGTGGCAGGAGCCGTTCCCGTACTGGAACGCGTCCACCGAGGCGCCCGCCGAGCGCCTGCGTGCCGACCTGGAGCTGCTGCCCGAGATCGCCGAGGCGGGCCTGTGCGAGGCCGCCAAGGACATCAGCATGGCCGGCACCCTGGGCACGGCCCTGATGCTGCTGGAGTGCTCGGGCGTGGGGGCCATCGTTGATCTGGACTCGATCCCCCGGCCCGCGGGCGTACCCCTGCTGCGCTGGCTGACCGCGTTCCCGAGCTATGGCTTCATCCTCAGTGTGCGGCCCGAGCATGTGGCGGCCGTGCAGCAGCGCTTCGAGGCGCGCGGCCTGGCCTGCGCCACGGTGGGCGAGGTCAAGGCCGTGCGGCAGCTGATCGTGCAGCAGGGCCCCGAATGGGCCTTGCTGTGGAACCTGGCCGAGCAGCCTTTCATTCAGGGCACACCGGCACGGGGTCTTGAGCTCGGGAGCCTGACATGAGAGCAAATCCGCTGCGCATTGCCCTGCTAACCCATTCCACCAACCCGCGTGGCGGGGTGGTTCATTGTCTGGAGCTGGCCGACGCGCTCTGCGCCCAGGGCCATGCGGTGACGGTGCATGCCCCCGGTGTGCCCGGCCAGCCCCTGTTTCGGAGCAGCCGGGCCGCTGTGCGCATCCTGCCCGTGTCGGCCTCGGGCCCCAGCCTGCGCGAGGTGGTTCAATCCCGCATCCACAGTTTTGTGCAGGGCCTCTCGGAAGCCGGGCAGGCCGACTTCGATGTGTTCCATGCCCACGATGGCATTGGCGCCAACGCCTTGCTGGCCCTGCGCCGCCAGGGCCGGATCGGGGCCTATGTGCGCACCGTGCACCATGTGGATGCCGGCTTTGGTGACCCGGTGGTGGATGCCTGGGAGGAGCAGAGCATCCGCCAGGCCGACCGCCTGATCTGCGTCAGCGAATCGTGGGCACCCAAGCTGCGCGAGCGCTTTCAGCGCGAGGCCCAGGTCATCCACAACGGGGTGGATCTGCGCCGCTTCAGCCCCGTGCCGCAGGCCACCGATGCCGACAGGGATCTCAATCTTGCACGGCGCCTGGGCCTGGGCGCCGGCCCGGTCTACCTGATGGTGGGCGGCATCGAGGCGCGCAAGAACACCGTGGGCGCCCTGCAGGCCTTTGTGCAGCTGCGGGCCAGCGTGCCGCAGGCCCAGTTGCTGATTGCCGGCGGCGCCAGCCTGCTGGACCACGGCCCCTATCGGCAACGCTTTGAGCAGGTGCTGGCCCAGGCCGGCCTGAAGGCCGGGCCCGGCCAGCCCGTGGTGCTGAGCGGCGTGCTGGCCGATGCCGACATGCCCGCCCTGTACCGGCTGGCCACGGCGCTGTTGTTTCCATCGCTGCTGGAAGGCTTTGGTCTGGCCATCGTCGAGGCCATGGCCAGCGGGGTGCCCGTCATCGTCTCCCAGCAGGAGCCCTTCACCGATTTTCTGGGGCCTGACGACGCCTTGTGGGTCGACCCGTACTCACCGCCCTCCATGACCGAGGCCCTGCTGCAGGTGCTGTTCCAGGGCACGGCCCAGGCGCTGCGTGAGCGCGGCCTGCCGCTGGCGCGCCGCTTTGACTGGGCCGCTGCCGCCCGGGCCCATATCGCCCTGTATGCGGCCCTGGCACAGCCTTCCCGACTGCTTTCCCAACCCTCTTTTTGCTGAGGAGATTCCCATGCCTGAAATGTATTTCACCGTGAAATGGCCCGATGGCGCCCAGGAGCGCTGCTACTCCCCCTCGCTGGTCATCACCGACCACCTGGCCGTGGGCGCGGACTACGCGCTGGGCGATTTCGTGGCCCGCTGCGATGCCGCCTTGAGCGAGGCTTCCGAGCGCGTGCAGCAGAAGTACGGCTACTTCTGCTCCAGTGCCATCGACCAGCTGGGCCAGATCAAACACCGTGCCCAGGCCTTCGAGTCAGACGCTGCGCCCCGCGTGCAGGTGCTGGCCTTCACCCCCGGATCCCGTTGATTTTTCCAAGGAGTACCCACCCATGTCCACCCTCTTCAAGAACCAGGAACACCTGCTGAATCAAAAAGACTACCCCGTGGTGGTGGTCGGTGGCGGCCAGGCCGGCCTGTCGGTCAGCTACTACCTTCAGCAGCAAGGCATCGAGCACATCGTGCTCGAGAAGAAGTTCGTCGCCCACTCCTGGGCCAAGGACCGTTGGGACACCTTCTGCCTGGTCACCCCCAACTGGCAGTGCCGCCTGCCCGACTTCCCCTATGCGGGTGACGACCCCGAAGGCTTCATGCTCAAGGATCAGATCGTCGAGTACGTGCAGGCCTTTGCGCTGAAGACCCGCCCGCCGGTGGTGGAGGGGGTCAGCGTGAACCACGTCAGCCGACAAAAGAGTGGTGACCTGCTGGTGGCGACCAGCGCGGGCGATTTCCACACCCGCCACGTCATCGTCGCTACCGGTGGGTATGACCTGCCCATCATCCCGGCCTACGCCGAGCGCCTGCCCAAGCACATCAAGCAGATCCATTCAGTGGACTACCGCAACCCCGAGCAGTTGCCCGAGGGCGAGGTGCTGGTGGTGGGCACGGGCCAGTCGGGCGTGCAGCTGATGGAAGACCTGCACCTGGCGGGCCGCAAGGTGCACCTGTGCGTGGGCCCGGCGCCCCGCTCGCCACGGGTGTACCGCGGGCGCGAGTCCACCGCGTGGCTGATGGACATGGGCGTGTACGAGCTGACGGTGGATCGCCACCCCTTGGGCGAGAAGGCCCGCGAGCGCACCAACCATTACATGACCGGGCGCGACGGCGGCCATGAAATCGATCTGCGCAAGTTCGCCCTGCAAGGCGTGAAGCTGTACGGCAGCATGGCCGACATCGAAGGCAGCACGCTGCGCTTTCTGCCCGATCTGGAAAAGAACCTGGACGACGCCGATGAGGTCTACGTGGGCATCCGCAGGGACATCGATCGCTACATTGCGGCCCAAGGCATCGACGCCCCGGTCGAGCCCGATTTCGTCAAGGCTTGGCGCCCCGAGCAGGAGGTGCTGGCGCTGGACGCCGAGGCCGCCGGCATCACCACCATCATCTGGGCCATCGGCTTCCGCCCCGATTACCGCTGGATCGAGCTGCCCGCCTTCGATGGCCGCGGCCACCCGAAATACGAGCGCGGCGTGTCGCCTGTGCCGGGCCTGTACTTCCTGGGCCTGCCCTGGCTCAACACCTGGGGCTCGGGCCGCTTCCTGGGCATCGCCGAAGACGCCCAGTACCTGGCCGAGGTGATTGCCGGGCGCGAGCGCGGCGTGGAGGACACGGACGCTGCTGCTTACGAAAAGGAGTCTCTTGCGGCTTGAGAACGAGTTGATCGGATGCTTTCGGGTGGTCAGCCATGGTCTTGAGCTTGGCTCCAGGCTGTGGTGGGCAGCCCTTGGTGGCCTGTCATGGATTTTTCATTGAATGGCGAATTGCCGCTTGGTTTGAAATAGGTCAGCCCGCTGATTTTGTCAGTGTATTTTTTCTGACTGCTATTTGAAATTGAGAAGGTAGCTTTTGGTCATGAAGCTGCCGTTTCTTTTTGTTTTAAATTATTGCCAATCTGCAACTCGATTGGCAGTTCGTTATTTGAATGATTTCATCATCAGATTCGAATCTGTTGCCGATAGCGATTTGCAGTTCTGCCTTTGGCATGATTTGCAAAATCGCTGGCGTCAATTGCAAAGATCTCGGTGCTCACAAGCGCTCTAATTCAGGCTGTGACCGCATCAATGGGCCTTCTGTTGGGGCCATGCGCGTCGATCCCAGCCAACCTTGCCTTGCTCGGTCGTCAAAACAGGGCTGATGTGCGCAACGACTCAGACTTGAGGCGCATGGCGTGACGCATACACCGGAGACACCCCATGAGATTTTTGTCCAATGTAAGTATCAAATCCAAATTGCGACTGGCTTTTGGCCTGATGGTGCTCTTGGTGATGGCAATGTCCTTCTTGGTGGTGCGTGAAGTGGGGGCTGTCAACGACCGGTTTGGTGCATTTGTTCATGGCATCCGCGCCCGGGCTGACGAGGCCCATGCGGTGCGGCAGGCAGTCGATTTGCGAGCGATTTCTGCTCGCAACCTGGTGCTGGTCAGTACGGCCCATGATGCCGATTTCGAGAAAGAGGCTGTTGTCAAGGCTCACGCGGCAGTGGGTGAGCACCTGCAGCGCCTGAAAGGTCTCGCGCAGGGCGACGATGTTCCTGCAAACGTTCGAGATCAAATTCAAGTCATCGATGACATTGAACACCGCTACGGGCCAGTGGCATTGGCCATTGTGGATTTGGCGCTGAGAGGCGATAAGGCGGAAGCGATGGAGAAAATGAATCGTGAGTGCCGGCCTTTGCTAAATGAATTAATCAATGCTACAGATAGCTACAACAAAATAACAGAGGCCCGTACCCAGCTGGCCATTGACGAGGCGGAAGCCACATTCAAAACCAAGAAGCGTCGATTGTGGCTGGGGTGCCTTTTTTTCGCCGGGCTTGCGGCATGGATGGCTTATTTGATTATTCAGGCCATTGTCAAGCCCTTGGATAGAGCTCTGGAGGTGATCGATCGCATAGGAAGCGGCGATCTCACAGCAACCATCACCATCGCCTCAAAAGACGAGTTTGGCCACCTGATGCAATGCCTTCAGTCCATGAAGGTGAGTTTGATCCAGGTGGTGGGTCAGGTTCGCCAAGGCGCACAGTCGGTCACCGCCGCGAGCACTGAAATTGCAGAAGGTAATCAAGACCTGTCAGCGCGAACGGAAAGCCAGGCCAGCGCCTTGGAGGAGACAGCATCGTCGATGGAGGAGTTGTCGTCCACAGTGCGTCAAAACGCAGAGAACGCCAGGATTGCCAACCAAATGGCTGCACAAGCCAGTGGCGTTGCAGAACAAGGTGGTGAGGTCGTGACCCAGGTTGTGGACACCATGAAAGCCATCACCGAGTCCAGCCACAAAATTGCCGACATCATCAATGTGATCGACAGCATCGCCTTTCAAACCAACATCCTGGCGTTGAATGCAGCCGTGGAGGCTGCGCGGGCGGGTGAACAGGGCCGTGGCTTTGCTGTCGTGGCCAGCGAAGTGCGGAACCTGGCCGGGCGTTCGGCCGAAGCCGCCAAACAGATCAAGACCTTGATCCACGAAAGCGTTGAGAGAGTGGAGAGGGGAAGCCTGTTGGTGGATAAGGCCGGCACGACCATGCTGGAAGTGGTGGGCTCGATACGCCGGGTGACCGACATCATGGGCGAAATCAGTGCGGCCAGCACGGAGCAGAGTTTGGGCGTTGCGCAGGTGGGCGAGGCCGTGATGCAAATGGATCAAGCAACTCAACAAAATGCTGCGCTGGTCGAGCAGATGGCGGCGGCGGCCTCCAGTCTTCGGCATCAAGCGCAGGAGTTGGTGAAGGGAGTGAGCCTTTTCAAGTTGGATCACGCGGTGGATGTGCTGGCCCTCAACCCGACTTGAAGAATTCATTCCTATCGCCTCGCCACTTCGAGGCGGCAACACGGGGCCAAAAATCGCCCACCAACCCATGAAATCCGACCTGTTGCCGTGATGAAGTGGTTGTTGGGAATGACTTCACGAGGCATCGTCCGTTGTGATGGATGTTTCATATACCGATGATGAGTCGGCTGATTTGTCAGTGAGGCCTACTGGAGTTGCTATGAGGATGCAGTTCAAATACCGTCGGCTTTTGCGACTCTCATGCCTGACCATGCTGGCCATTGTCGTGCCGGGTGTGGGCGTCATTTACACGGCAAAGTACATTGGCATGCGTCAGGATTTAGAGCGGGCCGAGTACATGGCTGCTGAAATTCTTCGGCGAGCTCATCGCGTCAGTGAGCAATTGCAGTCCGCATTTTCTGACCTGGACGCATCGCCCGATGGTTTGATTTGCAGCGAGCCGCACATGGACATCATGCGCAAAGTGGTGGTCAAGTCGAACATGCTGGTTGATGTGGGTGTCGCAAGAGGCAATCAGATGCTGTGCTCCTCTTTCGGCTATAGGCCGATTGACATCGGCCCATCTACATTCGTCAGTGACACTGGCTACATCATTCGCGCCCGCGTTCCTCATCCCCTGCAACCTCAATCCAGACTTCTGCTGATCACCCATGCCAAAACCGGCGTGACGGCAGAGGTTCATGAGGATACGGTGCTGGATTTGTCGCCAGAGAATTCCGAACTGGCGATCGGGGTTTTGGGATGGACCCACAAGCGTGCGCTCATGCAGCGTGGCTCATTTGATCCAAGTTGGTTGCAGGGGGTGGGCGCTGCATTCGAAACCAGCAAGTTCGACGGCCAATCGATCGTGGCATTCAAGCGTTCGCGCAAGTATGACTATGCGGTGTACGTCGCTATTCCCAATGCCGAATGGTTGCGCACTTGGCAGCGCATCATTTTCACATTGATGCCACTGGGCGGCGCGATGAGTCTGGCCCTGCTTTTTGCCGTGCGCCTTGATGCCCGCCAGCAAGCTTCCATGCCGTCGGCGATTCGTCAGGCACTCAAAACAAACGACTTCTTTCTTGTGTATCAACCGATCGTCGATCTGGCCACAGGTCACTGTGTCGGCGCAGAAGCCTTGTTGCGGTGGCGCCGCAACGGCCAGGAGTTGGTCAGTCCGGATGTGTTCATTCCCGCTGCAGAGCGGAACCACCTGATAGGCAGGATCACTGAAAAGTTGCTGGTCCTGATTGAGCGCGATACCGCGGACCTGCTGCGTCATCGCGAGGACTTCTACATCGCCATCAATCTCTCGGCAGACGACTTCAACAGCCCCAATCTGCCAGCACGCCTGCACGAACAGATGGTACGAATGGGCTTGCGTCGCGGCGCACTTCATGTTGAGGCTACAGAGCGCGTCTTCATGAACAATGAAGTCGTCAAGCGCAACCTGAAAGCGCTTCGAACACAGGGTGTTCCCACCGCCATCGATGATTTCGGCACGGGCTACTCAAGCCTTGCCTACCTGACCCATCTGGAGCTGGATTACCTGAAGATCGACAAGGCCTTCGTGGACACCATCAGCACAGACAGCGTGACCAGCCATGTTGTTGCTCACATCATCGAGATGGCCAAGTCATTGGGGCTGAAGATGGTCGCTGAAGGCGTTGAGACGGAGCAACAAGCGGCCTACCTGAAGATGCATGGAGTTCAATACGCCCAGGGTTGGTATTTTTCCAAGCCGGTGCCCATGGAGCAGCTTCGCGCCCAATTGACCTGATGTGCGTGAGGCTCGTGTTTCTTCCACGGCAACCCTATTGGAGCCGTCCCTTGCCCCTTGCATCAGCCCCAGGCGAGCGCCATGGAGGCACTCGGTCGCGGTCTGGGCAGGCACTTACCGCTTCGAGAGTTCAAGCCTGGCATCTGGCATCTGGCATTTGGCTCTTGCATCCGCCAGATCCAGGCCGGTCAGGCCGTTTCCATGCCCTTGGCCTGAACACGCGGCGTGTTGGGGGCGGACGGGCCTCAGGTCAACGCGACCTCGACCTGGCCGGCATGCTCCCGGACATCGAAGCGGCGGGCGCATAAGCCCTTGCCGCCTGCCATCTGCCCTGTGCGCATATCAAAACGCAGGCCGTGGGCCTGACACCGCACCCAATGGCCTTCCAGCGTGCTGAAGGCCAGTGAAGCGCCTGCGTGCGGGCAGGCGTCTTCCAGCGCATGGATGGTGCCCTCCACCCAGAACAGGGCGACTTCGCGCCCGCCCACCCGCACCAGGGCCCGACCCTGCTGGCGCAAGGTCTCCAGAGGAAGCGCGCTGACCCAGTCAACCATGGCTGTGCAGGCCGGCCAGCTGCATCAGGCCGTAAAAGAAAACGGCCAGAAACAGGGTTTCCAACAGCATCAGCGCCACTGGCTTCCAGCCCACTGAAAGGATGTCCTTCAGATGGGTCTTCATGCCAATGGCGGCCATGGCGGCCACCAGGCAGGCCCGCGAGGCCTCGTTGCCGGCCTGGGTCAGGGGCCGGGGCAGCCAGCCCGTGCTGTTGACGACGACCAAGGCCACAAATGCCACTGCGAACCAGGGCAACAGAGGTGGGCGCGTGCCCCCCTGGGTCAGCCCCGGCGTGGTGCTCTCGGTTTGCGCCAGGCGTTGGGTGCGTTCGTGCTGCAAGGTCATCCAGGCGGCGAAGGCAATCACGGGCACCAGCATGGCCACGCGCATCAGCTTGACCACGGTGGCGGCGTCCCCCACCTCGGTGCCCATGCTGTAACCCGCCCCCACCACCTGGGCCACATCATGGATCGTGCCGCCCAGAAAGAACCCTGCGTTCAGGGGATCCAGTTGCAACCAGCGAACCACCAGGGGGTACAGCACCATGGCCACCGTTGACAAAGTGCTGACACCGATCACCGTGAAGAGCGTGGCGCGTTCCTTTTGGGGGTGCTGGGGAAAGGCTGCGGCCAGGGCCAAGGCCGCTGAGGCGCCACAGATGGCCACGGCGCCGCCGCTGAGCAGGCCAAAGAACTTCTGAAACCCCATGATCCGCGCGCACACAATGCCAAAGCCGATGGTGGCCACCACCGCCACCACCACCATGGCCACGGGTTGCCAGCCCATGGATTGAACCTGTGCCGCCGTGATCTTCAGGCCCAGCAAGGCCACACCCCAGCGCAGCACCTGGCGTGCCGTGAACTCGATGCCCGGTCGGCAGCGACCTTCTTGCGACAGAAAATTGACGGCCATGCCCAGCAGCAAGGCAAACAGCATCACCGGCGCGCCATAGTGGTCCGCCAGAAACAGGGCGGCGACTGCGACGATGCTGCTGATCAGCAAGCCCGGGCCGAGCAAGGCCAGGCGTTCACGCCACGCACTCATGCCGCCACCTCGGTGCCTGTGGCCTGGGCTTGCGGCAGCAACTGGTTCTGGTACAGGGCCCGCAGGGGTTGCTTGAGCATTTTGCCGGTGGCCCCCAGGGGAATGTGGTCCACGAACACCACATCATCAGGGGTCCACCATTTGGCAATGCGCCCCTCGTAGAAGGCCAGCAGGCTGGCGCGATCGACAGAGGCGCCGGGTTTGAGGCTGACAATCAGCAGGGGGCGCTCGTCCCATTTCGGGTGTCGTGCGGCAATGCAGGCGGCCATGGCCACAGCGGGGTGGGCCATGGCGATGTTTTCCAGCTCGATGGAGCTGATCCATTCGCCTCCTGACTTGATGACATCCTTGCTGCGGTCCGTGATGTTCATGAAGCCCTGTGCGTCGATGGTGGCCACATCGCCGGTGGGAAACCAGCCGTGGCCCGCGCTGCCCACCAATGGGCTGGGGGCCTTTGAATCCAGGTAATCCGCCGCCACCCAATGACCGCGCACCAGCAGCTCGCCTGCCTGGGCGCCATCCCAGGGCAGCTCCTGGCCCTCGGCATCCACGATTTTCATGTCGATGCCAAAGACAGACCGCCCCTGCTTGGCTTGCACCGCCCGACGCCGCTCCTTGGGCCAGGCCCGTTGTTCACCCTTCAAGACCCCGATGGTGCCGATCGGGCTCAGCTCGGTCATGCCCCAGGCATGGATCACCTGCACGCCGTGTTGCTCCTCGAACGCCTCCAGCATGGCGGGAGGGCAGGCCGCGCCGCCGATGACCGTGCGCTGCAGTGTGGCAAACCGGTGGCCGTCGGCCTGCATGTGGCTCAGCAGGCCTTGCCACACCGTGGGCACGCCAGCGGCAAACGTCACCCCCTCGGATTCAAACAGGGCATACAGCGATGCGCCGTCCAGGGCCGGGCCCGGAAACACCAGCTTGGCCCCCACCATGCAGGCCGAGTAGGGTAGGCCCCAGGCATTCACATGGAACATGGGCACCACCGGCAGGATCACGTCGTGGGACGCCAGATTCATGGCGTCAGGCAAGGCCGAGGCCAGGGTGTGGAGCACCGTGGACCGGTGGCTGTACAGCACACCTTTGGGGTGGCCGGTGGTCCCGCTCGTGTAGCACAGCGATGAGGCGCTCAACTCGTCGATCTCTGGCCATTCGAAGGCCGGGCTGGCCGCCTCGATCAGATCTTCGTAGCACAGCAAACCGTTGAGCTGCGTGCTGGGTGGCATGTGCGAGCGGTCGCACATCAGCACAAAGTGCCGCACTGTGGTCAGCTTGGCGGCCACCGATTCCACCAGGGGCAAGAAGCTCAGGTCAAAGCACAGCACCTGATCCTGGGCGTGGTTGGCGATCCAGCTCAGTTGGTCCGGATGCAGGCGGGGATTCAGGGTGTGCAGCACCGCGCCACTGCCTGACACGGCGTAGTAAAGCTCCAGGTGCCGGTAGCCGTTCCAGGCCAGGGTGCCCACGCGCTGGCCAACTTGCACACCGAGGCTGGCCATGGCCTGCGCCATGCGGCGTGCCCGTTGGGCCAGGTCCCGGTAGGTGTAGCGGTGCACGTCGCCTTCGACGCGGCGGGACACCAGCCATTGGTCCCCATGGTGGCGTTCAGCGTGTTGCAGCAAAGCAGAGATCAGCAGCGGCTGCTGCATCATGAGTCCGTTCATGGTGGAGATCCTCAAGGTTTCAAAGACAAAGGGCAGGCATGGGCCTGCCCTGGAGGCCGGGCAAAAATTCAGTTGGGGGGGCGTGCGGGAGTCGTCCCGCGCGGTTCAGAGCAGGGTCTGTCTGAGCGGAGGTACCGTGAGCCGGGTGCGCAGGTGGCTGTGCCCCCGGCCTGAGTCAGGGGTTGAGCTGGATGTTGAAGGCCCGCACGATGGCGCCATTGCGCTCGTAGTCGGTCTTCATCAACTGCGCCAACTGCGCTGTGGTTTGTTGAGCTTCTGTTTCAAACCCTGCTGCGGTCATGCGTTCGCGAACCTTGGGCGCCTGAGCGGCCTTGGCGACCACGGTGTGGATCTTCTCCAGCAGATCATTCGACAGGCCTGCTGGAGCGATCACCCCCAGCCAGTTGCTGAAGACCAGGTCTGGAAAGCCCTGTTCGGCCAAGGTGGGAACTTCGGGCAGCAAGGGGGAGCGCACCTTCGACGCCACCCCATAGGCACGCAGCTTGCCGGCCTGAACCATGGCGCGTGAGGTCACGATGCCATCGAACATGATGGGGATCTGCCCCCCCATGACCTGGGTGAGCGCCGGCGGTGAGCCTGCAAACGGAATGTGCTGCAGGTCGAGGCCCGCCTTCTGATTCAGGATCATGCCGGCGTACTGCGAGCTGGTGCCCGCGCTGTACGAGGCAAAGCTGAATTTGCCTGGGTTGGCCTTGAGGTAGGCCACCAGCTCTTTCAGGTCCTTGGCCGGCAGGGCCGGGTTGCCGACCAGCACCATGCCTGCGCGAGCCACCACCGCCACCGGCTTGATGTCGCGCAGGGGGTCAAACCCCGTTTTCATGACGTGCGGGATCTCGGTCAGCACATTGCTGGCGGTCAGCATCAGGGTCTGCCCGTCCGGTGGGGCACTCTTGAGCGCCTGCGCGGCGATGGCGCCACCCGCACCGGGGCGGTTGTCCACGATCACGGGCTTGCCCAGTTCGGTGCCGAGCTGGTCCGCCATCAGGCGGGCAATGACGTCCATGGTGCCACCGGCCGGCGCGGGGACCAGCAAGGTCACGGGGCGATCTGTCCAGGCCATGGCGGCCGGCAGGGCCAGCGCCAGGGCGCTTGCGCAGGCGGCTCGGCGCGCCAGGGCACGCAGGGTGTGAAAGTTCATCGTTGTCTCCTGATTGTTGGGGGCCCGGCAGGGGGCCAGATGCCGGGCAGGGTCTGTCTCAGCCATGCCGCCATCGTAGGCAGGGCGAAAGGCCTATGCTTGATAATTTGGGACATCAAGTTTCGAATTTGGGACATTTCATGGCGTCCACCCTCCGCACTGTGCGAAGTGCCAGCCTCAGCGGCTACCCGGATCTGGCGCAGTCCCTGGGCTTGAACGCGCCCGCCATGTTGCGGCATGCGGGCCTGCCGCCGCGAGCGCTGGACGACCCCGACACCTTGATCTCGGCAGATGCTGTGGCCCAGTTGCTGGAAGACAGCGCCCATGCCTGCGGCATCGAGGATTTCGGCTTGCGCCTGGCCGCCGGGCGGACCTTGTCCCACCTCGGGCCAATCGGCCTGGTGATGCGTGCCGAGCCGACTGCGCTTGCGGCTTTGAACACCTTGTTCCGGTACCGCCGCCTGCTCAATGCCTCGCTGTTGACGCGTCTGGACACGCTGGCAGACACCGTCACCATCCGCGAAGACTTGCTGGTGCAGCGCTCGGCGTCCATCCGGCAAGCCACCGAGCTGGTCCTGGGGGTGATGTTCCGCATCCTGAAAGAGCTGCTTGGCCCTGAATGGCAGCCGATGCGGGTGGCCTTCATGCACCGCTCCCCCCGAGACGACTCGAGGCACCGGGCCTTTTTTGGGCCCACACTGGTCTTCAATCAGGACTTCACCGGCATTGTCTGCTCGGCCACCCAGCTCAATGTCCCGCTCAATCACAGTGACCCGCGCATGGCGCGATTTGCGCTGAAGCTGCTCGACCAGGCCTTGAGCCGACAGCCCCAGGAGGCCCAAGAAACAGTGCGCCAATTGATCGTGGCCTTGTTGCCCGGTGGCCGCTGCACGGCCCAGCAGGTGGCGGCCCACCTGGGTGTGGATCGGCGCACCCTTCATCGCCACCTGAGCGAGGAGGGCGCGACTTTCTCCAGTTTGCTGGACCAGGTTCGGCAAGACCTGGTGCAGCGGCAGCTGGAAGCCAGCGATCTCCCGCTGAACGAAGTCGCGGGCCTGCTCGGGTTTTCTGCGCCCAGCGCATTCGCCTACTGGTTTCGCCTACGTTTTGGGTGCAGCGCTTCCGTCTGGCGTCGGGGGCAGGATCTGATCCGTCTGGGTACGCCGCCAAGCGGACGGTGATTGGCCGAAATGGGTGGCGAACCAGCGGGTGAAGGCACTGGGGGTGCTGTAGCCCAGCAAATCTGCAATCCGCGTCATGTTGTACTGGGCGTTGGCGAGGTAGCGCTGCACCAGCTCGCGGCGCACCTCATTGAGCAGGTCGGTGAAGCTGGCCTGATCCTCATCCAGCTGGCGCTGCATGGTGCGCACACTCAAGCCCAGGCCCTGGGCCACGCACTCGCTGTTGGCCCGGCCCATGGGAAGCATCAGGTAGATGGCCTGGCGCACCGCCTCGGTGGTGTTGTGATGGCTGTTTCTGGGCAGTGACTCGAGAAATCGCTGGGCATAGCTGGCCATCACCGGATCTGCCGAGGGGTTGGGGGCATCGAGGTCGGCGGAGGAGAACACAAAGCCATTGAACTCACTGCCGAACTCGATGCGGCAATCGAAGACCTTGCGATGAACCGACAGGTCAGCAGGCGCTGCGTGGGTGAAGTTGACGCTGTGAGGGTGCCAGCACCCGCCCAGAAACGCCGCACACATTCGAAACAGCACCCCGATGGCCAGCTCGGTCGCCTGCGGCGACAGCAGGCCCACAACCACCTCCTCGCGCACGATCACCATCTTTCCCACGTTCTCGATCTGCATCGCGAGTGATTCGTTGAGCAGGTGACGGTACTGCAGCAGCGTGGCCAGCGCGTCGCGCAAGCTGGCTTGGTGACTGATCAAAAGGCTGACCACGCCAAAGTCGGACAGTTGCCGCGCCTGCGCCATGCGCAGGCCGAAAGTAGGGCATTGGGAGGCCTGGGCGGCCGCTTCCAGCAGGGCCACTGCAGCCCGCGATGGGATGCGCTGTTCCGGGTCTTCGATCAAGGCCCTCGTCAGGCCGGCTTGGCGCAGCACCTCCTGGGGGTTCAGGTTCAGGGTCTGAGCCACGTCCAGAAACTTGGTCAGAACAGCCGAGCGGATCAGGTTGGCCATGCGTTCAGCGCTTTTTGTGGGGGTGGGTTTGGCATGAAATGCAAAGTTTGAGGCATGTTTTGCAAAGCTGCCAGTCGGGTCAATCCCTAGAGTCGGCTCATTCATTGAAGCCCTTGCAGGAGACAAAACCATGGCGCTCGCCGTTCGCATGCATGAAACCGGAGGACCCGAGGTCCTCCGCCTCGAAGACGTGGCCGTGGGGGACCCAGGTGCGGGCCAGGTCCGGCTCCGGCACCTGGCCGTGGGCCTCAACTACGCCGATACCTACTTTCGCAACGGCACCTACCCCGTTCCCTTGCCCAATGGCATCGGGGTGGAAGCCGCTGGCCTGGTCGAAGCGGTGGGGGCGGGGGTCGAACACCTGGCGGTGGGCGATCGCGTCACCTACACCGGATTTCTCAACACCCTGGGGGCGTACTGCACCGAGCGGCTCATCCCCGCCGCCCCGCTGATCAAGCTGCCTGACGAGATCTCTTGTGAAACCGCGGCTGCCATGACCATGCGCGGCCTGACCTCGGCCTACCTGATGCGTCGCATCCACAACTTCCAGGCCGGCCAGACGCTGTTGCTGCACGCCGCTGCGGGGGGCGTGGGTCTGTTGGTTGCGCAATGGGCCCGGCTGTTGGGCGTGAACGTGATCGGCACCGTGTCCAGCGAGGCCAAGGCCGAGGTGGCCAAGGCCCACGGCTGCACCGCCACGATCAACTACAGCCATGAAGACGTGGCCACCCGGGTGCGCGAGATCACCGAGGGTGCGGGGGTCGACGTGGTCTTCGACAGCGTGGGGCGCAGCACCTTCATGGGGTCCCTCGACTCGCTCAAGCGCCGCGGCCTGATGGTGTGTGTCGGCACGGCCAGCGGCACCATCCCACCCTTCGATCCGCAACTGCTGGCCATGAAGGGGTCGCTTTACCTGACGCGACCGGCCCTGGCGGATTACATCGCCGACCCCGCCGAAAAGGCGGCCCTGGCCGGCGAGGTGTTCGGGCACGTGGCTGCGGGCCGCATCCGCGTCGACATCGAGCACCGCTATGTCCTGCAAGACGCCGTGCAGGCGCACCGGGCACTTGAATCACGCCAGACCACGGGGTCGTCGATCTTCGTGATCTGAGCGGCCACCTCCACAAGAACGACAGGAGACATGACATGAAAATCCAAGCACTGACCTGCGCCATTGGCGCCGAGATCCAGGGCGTGAACCTGGCCGATGCCGCGCGTGACGAAGGTTTGTTCGCCGAGATCCGGGCTGCCTTGTTGCGCCATCGGGTGCTGTTTCTGCGTGACCAGAACATCACGCGGGCCGACCACGTGGCCTTTGCCCGCCGCTTTGGCGAGCTGGAAGACCACCCGGTGGCCGGGAGCGACCCCGAGCACCCTGGCCTGGTGCGCATTTACAAGTCGCCCGAGCAGCCCAACGATCGTTACGAAAACGCCTGGCACACCGATGCCACTTGGCGCGAAGCCCCGCCCATGGGCTGCGTTCTGCGTTGTGTTGAGTGTCCACCGGTCGGCGGCGACACCCAGTGGGCCAACATGGTGCTGGCCTACGAGCGCCTGCCCGACAGCGTGAAGCAGCAGATCGAGGGGCTGCGCGCGCGGCACAGCATCGAGGCCACCTTCGGTGCGGCCATGCCGCTCGACAAGCGCCTGGCCTTGAAGGCGCAGTTTCCCGATGCCGAACACCCCGTGGTGCGCACCCATCCTGAAACCGGCGAGAAGGTCTTGTTCGTGAACGCCTTCACCACGCACTTCACCAACTTCCACACAGCCGAGCGGGTGCGCTACGGCCAGGACTACACCCAGGGCAGCGCGGCGCTGCTCCAGTACCTGATCAACCAGGCCATGGTCCCCGAGTACCAGGTGCGCTGGCGCTGGCAACCCAACAGCGTGGCCATCTGGGACAACCGCAGTACCCAGCACTACGCGGTGATGGATTACCCCCCCTGCCACCGAAAGATGGAACGCGCAGGGATCGTCGGCGACAAGCCGTATTGATCCGCCTCAGAACCTGTTTCAACGCCCCCTCATTTGCCATTCAATCTGGAGACACACCATGAACTTCCTCGACGGCTCGAACTTTCCTGAAAACCAGCAAAAGCTGGTCATCACTGCAGCCCCTTATGGGCCGGAGTGGATGCCGGAAGACTTTCCGGAAGACATCCCCGTGACCATGGAGGAGCACATCCAGAAGGCGGTCGATTGCTACAACGCGGGCGCCACCGTGCTGCACCTGCATGTGCGCGAACTCGACGGCAAGGGCTCCAAGCGCCTGTCCAAATTCAATGAGTTGCTGGCCGGCATCCGGGCCCGTGTGCCCGACATGATCCTGCAGGTCGGGGGCTCGATCTCGTTTGCCCCGGAGGGTGACGGCGACGTGGCCAAATGGCTGTCCGACGACACCCGCCACATGCTGGCCGAGCTCACCCCCACCCCCGACCAGGTGACCATCGCCATCAACACCAACCAGATGAACGTGGTCGAGCAGATGTGCGAGGCCGACATCCGCGGCACCACGCTGGCACAGCCCGCGATGTACCACGCCTACCGCGAGATGACCATTCCCGCCGGTCCCGAGTGGGTGGAGGAGCACATCCGCCGCCTTTCTGCCAAGGGCATCCAGACCCACTTCCAGCTGGCCAACATCACCCAGTTGGAGACCGTGGAGCGCATGATGCGCCGTGGCGTCTGCAACGTGCCGCTGATCCTGACCTGGGTGGCCATTGGCGGGGGCTTCGATCAACCCAATCTGTACAACCTGGCCAATTTTGTGCGCGGCTGTCCCGATGGCTCGGTGCTGACCCTGGAGTCGTCGATGCTCAACGTGCTGCCGCTGAACATGATGGCCATAGCCATGGGCCTGCATGTGCGCTGCGGCATTGAAGACAACATCTGGACCCAGCGGCGCGACCGCAAGATGGGCACCGTCGAGCAGATCGAGCAGTTGGTGCGGCTGGCGAAAGAGTTTGGCCGTGATGTGGCCAATGCCCGCGAGGCCCGCGAGATCTACCGCATCGGCACCTTCTACGACAACGCCGACCAAACCTTGGCGGCCAACGGCTTTGCCCCCAACCGGCGGCCTGCCCAGCGCGGCCTGGCCCAGCCAGCCTGACGCAGTGATGCGGTGACTCGGCCCCCCAGCGCCGAGCCGGTGCGGGGGGTGTTTGCAGGGCGCGTCCGCAGGCCGCGCCCTTTTTTCATGCCTTGATGCCTTGATGCCTTCCATGCTTCCAACTGTTTTGATCGTCCCTGGTCTGCGCGATGCGGTGCCAGGCCACTGGCAAACCCTGCTGGCTGAGCGCCTGCCCGACGCGCGCAGCGTGCCCCCCATGGGCCGGCAGGATCTGGATTGCCAGGCCCGGGTCCGCGCCATTGAACATGCCGTCAATGCCATCGAAGGGCCGGTGCAACTGGTGGCCCACAGTGGGGGCTGCATCATGGTGGCGCATTGGGCTCAGATCTCGGGCATGTGCCACCGCGTGCACAGCGCCTTGTTGGCCACGCCACCTGATTTTGAGACCCCGATGCCCGCGGGCTACCCGAGCCTGGACGAACTGGCGCAGGCGGGCTGGCTACCCGTGCCCAGGCAGCGCTTGCCGTTTCGCAGTCTGGTTGCTGCCAGCCGCAACGACCCCCTGGGGCGCATGACGCGCATCGCCGACCTGGCGACGCAATGGGGCAGCGAATGTCTGGATCTGGGGGCCGTGGGCCATTTGAATCCGGCCTCTGGCTATGGCGATTGGCCCCTGGCGGTGACGCTGTTGGAACAACTGTGCGCTTGATCGACCGGGCGGCGCGGCGGGCCCTTCGGGCGCAGGCCTTCGCCGGGGCTTGAGCGGCGCTTCAAGCCTTCCCAGCCTGCCTGGCGACGTACTCGCGCGCAGCCCGTGGGCTGCACGTCACCAGGCAGGACTGAGCCGTCAGGTTCAGAAGGAGTGACGGATCCCCACCATGTAGGCGGTGGTCGACTGGCCGGCGGCCACGGGTACGCCATACACCAGCGCTTGGTTCATGGTGCCCTTGTTGTCCACTTGGCCTGCCTGCACATAGGCCGTGGTGCGCGGGCTCAGCCTGTAGTCCAGGCCGATCGACCACAGGCGTGAACTGTTGGCTGAGTTGGCTTTGTCATTGATGCGGTACACACCAGCCGTCAGCCTGATCAAAGGTGCTGCCTGGTAGCTGCCACCCAGGCTGAACACATCGTAATTGGCATTGCCGCTCGCGCTGCCGTAAGCCGGTCGGGCCGCACTCAGAATCCCCTGTCCGCTCGCGACGCCGGAGGGGTTTTTGGCCCCCATGTACCCGCCGCTCACGCTGAAATCGCCCAGCGTGTAGGCAACGCCGAGGTGCACCATCCGGTTGTTGCTTGCGCCAGTGGCCGCCGCTGGGAGCGTGTAGGCATCGCGGGCGTTGTAGTAGGCGGCTGAGGCCTTCAAGCCATCCGCCCGGTACTGCAGTGTGAGCGCGTCGCGCGCCCCGGCGTTGCTGTTGCCTGCGATGTTGCCGAACGTGTGTTGGTACTGGGCGGTGACGCCTCGCAGGTTGGGCGAGGTGTAGACCACCGAGTTGTCGTCATAGATGGCACCCAGGGGGGCGTTGGTGGTGTAGCCCGACCAACCCGCTGAACTGTTGATGCCCACCAGGGCGCCCAGAATGCTGCCGAAGTAGCGTCCCTCCCGCGGGTCGGTCAAGGCGAGGGCGTAATACAGCGGGCTGATCTGCCGCCCGATCTTGATGTCGCCGAAATCGCCGCCCAGGCCCACTGTGGCGATCTGGTTGAACACGGCGGTGCTCGGCGTCAGCGTGCCACTGATGGGGTTGCCGGCGCCATTGGCGAGGCTGATGTTGCCCTGCATCTGAAAGTGGGCTTTCATGCCGCCGCCCAGGTCTTCTGTGCCCTTGAAGCCGAAGAAGCTGGCGCCGATCCCGCCATCCTGAAACTTGCTGAGACGGCCGGTGTTGCTGGTCATGCCCGGGAAGCTGGTCGAGTAGCCGGCCGCCGAAGTGGTCTGGTGAACGATGCCGGCGTCCAGCGTGCCGTAAAGCGTCACGCTGGATTGGGCTTGTGCCGCGCCAGCAAGCAGGCAGAGTGCGCTGGTGGTGAGGGTGCGGGTTTTCATGAGGTCTCCGATGTTGTTCAAAAAGCTGGATTTCAGGAGGTCTCCCATGGCGGGAGTCCTGACGTTGGAATCTAGTTTTTGACGTTGTTGGAGACCCCCCAAATGGCGCCACGTCCTTGCCATTTCGTGTCACCTAGGGTCATTACTGATCTGTGTCCCGGCTCGGAATTGGGCATCGCCTCATCGGGGAGACCTGGCCTGTTCATTGCCTGCGGAAGTCGAACAGCCTTGGTTCTTTGCGCTTGGCGGTGAAACCATTCTTTTCTGACTGGATTCAGCGCCAGCCTCCTCATGAGATCTTCCTCAAGCCCCCAGTGAATCAATGGGGCGCGAGCATCGTTATTTGCTTGCCGGCTTCCATGGCTGGGCTCAGATCAACTCCACATGCTGCTGCAGGTGCTCGGCCACGCGGCCCAGGGCCATGCGCACGGGGTGCACGGCTTGCTCCAGGGTGCTGTCACCCAGCCATTCGTCTTCACGGAAAAAGACCTGGCGCAGCTCGATGCGGGCCGTCCAGGCCCGCGATGGCGCGGCCGGGCCGATGGCGGCGTGCACGTCAAAGCCGTCTTCCTCGCTGCGCAGCAGGCACCAGCCTGCCGTCGGGCCCATCTCCACCGGGGCCACGAACGAAAAGCCCTGCGACGGCGCATTCACGGCCTGCAGACCCTGGCCGCTCAGCTGCCAGCCCCGGCCCGTGTCGTGCGCCTGCAGCCGGTGCAGGCCCAGCGGCAGGGGCACGGTGGCGGCACGCTCGCCGCTCAGCAGGTCGGGCAACAGGTATTCGCGCAGCGCGCCATTGGGCGACTGCAGCAGAAACTCGATGGCCATGCGCTGCCCCCAGAACAGCAGGGCGGCCGATATCGAGTGTTGGCAAAGCGCTGCCATCTGCGCCGCCAACTCATGGGCCTCGCCGCCCAGGCCGCCGTGACGGGCGGGCACGGCACACCTGAACAGGTCCAGGCGGCGCAGGTAAGCCAAGTCGGCCTGGGGTGAAGGGGCGGAGGCGCCTGGCGTGGGGTGATCGGGGAGGAGGGGCGTCGTCGTTGGCATGCCGCCAAGTATGGAAACCCCGCCCTGGCCTGTGCAGGATCAGATCCGCCGAAGCGGGGCGGATCAGAGGCACGGACCAGACGCGTTGCAAGCGCGCTGAGCCGTGCTGTGGCTCAAACGCCGTCCAGGCGGATCTGCACGGTGTTGCCCTGGTACAGCGGCGTGACCTTGCTGAAGCCGGCCACGCTCACACTGCTGAACTGGCCCGAGCGGGTGCCGGCCGTGAGCACGGTCAGCGTGGTGCCGACGGCGGGGGTGTAGCCCGAGAAGCTGATCTTCAGGTCGCCGCCCTTGATCACTGCATTGCCCTGGATGTTCAGCACCCCTTGCGAGGCCGACTTCATCACCAGGCTCAGCGTGCCCGCCGACTGGCTGTAGGCCCCGCCGATGGCCAGCGCCCCGGCGGCCGTGCATTCCAGCGTGCCGCCCTTCACAAACACGTCGCCCGTGCCCAGCGCGCTCGTCGAATCAGCGCCCAGCGTGCCGGCGCTCAGCACCGTGCCACCGCTGTAGCTGTTCGCGCCGGTCAGGCGCAGGCTGCCGCTGCCCAGCTTGCTGAGCATGCCCTTGCCGGCGATGTTGTTGCGCCAACTGTCCAGGGCGTTGAAGCCGCCCAGGCTGGCGTTCAGGGTCACGGCCACGTCGCCATTGAAATTGCCGTAGCCATCGGCCGCGGCAAACAGGTTCAGGCGGCCCCAGCCTTCGCCGTCATTGCCCAGCGGGTAGCCCGAGTCGAGAGCGGTGCTTTTCAGCACCACGCGGCGCTGGTCGGCCGACAGGTAGGGCAGGCGGGTTTCCAGCAGCACCTCGGCGCCCTTGGGCACGGTGCTGGTCTGGCCGGCCGCATTGATCTGGGCAAAGCCATAGGTCAGGCGTTGGAAGTAGCTGGTGCGGTTGCTGCTGTAGCTGGCAAAGCGGTCGTAGTCGGCACTGCTGCTGTCCGTGGTCTTGATGGTGTGGGCGTAGGTGTTGAGCGCGTTGAAGTCGGCGCTGCCGGTCTTGCCCTGCAGGTAGGCCTGGGCCTGGTTGTAGGCCGCGCTCTTCACGGCGCTGGTGTAGTAGGCCACGTTCGAGAGGTTGTAGGCCACCACCGCGGTGGCATGCACCCGGCCGCCCATCACATCCAGGGGCGAATGCATGCCAGCCAAGATGCGGTTCTCGCCCATTTCCATGGCGCGGCTGATCAGCTCCTGGTAGCGCTGCGGCACTAGGTAGGCCATGGCCAGGGTGTCGCGCCAGGCCTCGGCGGTGTGGCCGCTGGGAAAGCCGCCATCGGTGGCCGGCGTGCTGCTCTTGGCCGACTCCAGCGCTGGCACCACCTTCACATCGCTGCTCCAGCGCCAGGGGCGGGCGTACTTGTAGAAGCGCTTGGGCGGCTCGGTGGACCCATCGGCCAGGCCGTTGATGAAGTCCACTGCCAGGCCCAGATCGGCATTGCCGCTGGAGCCCACGCCGAGGTTGTTGCCGCTGTCGCTGACAGCCGGGCTCACGGCCTGCGTCGGATCGACGCTGGCGATGGTGCTGGTCTGCTGGGCGCCTTGGCGCCACAGGCTGGTCAGCGGGCCCAGGCCATCGCTCACGCTGTAGCCCTTGTTGCGGCGGTCATCCAGGTAGGCCGCCAGGGCCTGTGCCGTGCTGCGGTTCTGGGTGGCCGTCTTGACGTAGTTGATGTTGCCGGCATGCACCGTGCTGTTCTTGACCGTGCCGTCGGTGCTGTCGCCCGGAATGCCGGTCCAGGTCGATGCGGTGACGGCGGGGCAGCCATTGGCCGCCGCCAGGCTCACACCAGCGTCGACGAGCAGGGTGCTGGGCGTCCACAGGTCCAGAAAGCCTTGCAGCACGCGGGCGCCGGCATTGGTGGCCAGCGTCACGTTGCAAGGGTTGCTGCGGCTGTTGGTGGCACCCGTGTCGACATAGGCCGTGGCCGAAGGCACTGGGGCCGTGTCGGCAGCACCCACCCCGACCGGCTCGGCCGGCAAAGGCAGGCTCAGTTCGGAGCCGCCGCCGCCGCAAGCGATCAGCAAGGTGGTGGTGGACAGGGCAAGGATCAGGGGGCGCAAGGCCCAGGTCGGTTTCAGGCTCATGGTCGCCATCAGGTTGGAGTTGCAGAAGGCTGGCGATTCTTCCAAGCTTGTATGACAACCTGAAGGCATGCCTGGCCATGGGCATCGGCCTGCTGGACCCGTGCTAGACCACCAGGTGCCGCTCGATCCGCTCGCGGCCCAGGTCGGCCAAGGCCCCCTGAAGCACCTGTTCGCCGTGGTCCAGCACAATGACATCGTCCGCAAAGGCCGATACGAATTCCAGGTTCTGCTCGACGATGATGAAGCTGACCCCTGTTCTTTTGCGCTGCCGGATCAAATGGGCCATGCGGTCGATGTTTTCGGGCTGTACTCCTTCAGTGGGCTCGTCCAGCAGGGCCAGCTTGGGGCGCAGGCCCAGGGTGCGGGTGAAGGCCAGCAGCTTGCGTTCTCCGCCGCTCAAAGAGCCCGAGCGCTGGCTCTGCCGCCGGGCCAGCAAGGGGAATTGCTCGAACAGCTCGGTGTAGCGGTCGGCATCGCGGTCGTTGAGGTGCAGCCACAGGTTCTCGGCCACGCTCAGCTCGGCGAACACCACATTGTCTTGCGGCGTGTAGGCCATGCCCTGCGCCACCCGGGTGTGCAGTGCGCTGCCGGTGATGTCGCGACCACCCCAGATCAACTGCCCCTGGGCCAGGGGCAACAGGCCCGCCAAGCCTTTCAGCAGGGTGCTTTTGCCGACCCCGTTGCGCCCCACGATGGCCAGTGCCCGGCCAGCTTGGACCTGGCCCGATACGCCCCTGACGACCAGGGTGTCGCCATAGCCGCAGACGATGTTGGTGAATGTCAGGCTCATTTGCGGCCTCCGGCATAGATGGCCCGAACGGCCGGGCTGGCCTGGATTTGCGCCAGCGGCCCTTGCTCCAGCAGGCGGCCTTGGTGCAGGACATAAACCTCACCGCCCAGCGCATCAACGGCCGACATGTCGTGTTCGATCAGCAGGGCCGCCGCCCCGATGCGTAGCACCAGCGACTGGATGGCCTGGATCATGTGGTGGGTCTCTGCTGGCGATAGCCCGGCGCAAGGCTCGTCGAGCAACACAATGCCGGGCTCGGGCAGCAGGGTCATCGCCAACTCCAGGGCCTGCCGGTGTCCTTGTGCCAAGTTGCCGGCCGGGTTGTCCAGGTGTTCGCTCAATGCTTGGAATTGGCCCAGGATGTCGGTCAGCAAGGGGGTCTGCCAGCCCAGGGTGGCCAGGCACAGCAGATCTGTGCCGTGGGCCCGCCCGGCCCAAAGCGCCAGCCCCAGGTTTTCTCGCACGCTCAGCGCCGGGAAGACAGAGGGCACCTGCATCTTTCGGCCTATGCCCTGGCGGGCCACCCGCCAGGCGGGCTGGCCGCCGATGTCGTGGCCGTTCAGCCTGATGTTGCCGCCCCGCAGCGGCAATCGCCCTGTGATGAGGTTGAACATCGAGGTCTTGCCCGCGCCATTCGGGCCGATGATGCAGCGTATGCCCGGGCCCTGAAGCCCGAGCGACAAGCCGTCCAGGATGCGCACGCCCGCCTGGCCTGTCTGGACCTCGGCCAGGGCCAGCGAGGCTGCTGGGGCAAAAGGGCGCCGTACGGGCTTGGCCTGCCCGGCACTGGCGCGCCGTGGCGCCTGGCCCCGGCGCATCAAGCCGGCCACTCCGTCTGGCAAAAACAGCACGACCCCGATGAACAGCGTGGCCACGGCGGCCTCCCAGTAAGGGAGTTGCTCCCGGAGTTCGGCCGAAGCGTATCCGACGATGGTGGCGCCCAGCAGGGGGCCGAGCGCACTGGCCTTGCCCCCGACAGCCGCCCAGATGACCAGTTCGGTCGACAGCACAAAGCCCATGGCCTGGGGGGTCACGATGCCTTGGTGCGCGGCAAACAGAGCACCCGCCAGCGAGGTCAGCAAGGCCGAGCCCGCGAAGGCCATGGCCTTGATGCGGTCGGTGGCGTAGCCCAGCAGTTGCAGCCGGTCCTCGTTCTGGGCGATGGCCTCCCAGACAACCCCGATGGGGCGTGCTACCAGCAAGGACAGCGCCAGCGTGGACCCCACCGCGCAAGCCGCAATCACCCAGTAAAGCGTCTCGTAGCGCGAGGTACCCGGAAGCTCCGGAATGTCGGCCATGCCGTTGAAGCCGCCCGTCAGGCCGCTCCATTGCTGAGCCGCCAGAAAGCCCAGCATGGTGAGGGCCAGCGTGATCAGCGAAAAGTAAGGCCCGCTGCGGGTGCTGCGCGCAAACACCACACGTGCGATCAGATAGGCCAGCAGCGCAGGCGCCGCGATGGCCAGCGGCAGCAGCAGGTACCACAGGGCCTCGTTGCTTGCCGCCCGCAGCACCCCGCCACTCAGGTAGGCCCCCAGGCCGAAGAACAGCGCATGCCCCAGCGACAGAAAGCCAAGCCGGCCCCAACACAGCGCCACGCCCTGGGCGGCCATGCCGTAGACCAGGAACAGGGCGATTTGATAGGCGGTGAAGTCATTGCTGGCCCAGGGCAGGCCTGCCAACACGGCTGCGAGTGCAGCCGCCGGTTTAGCGTCGCGAAAAAAGGCCATCGGGTTTCAACCACAAAAAGACAATGGAGATCATGAGCACGACCGCGTAACCGCTGGTCTGGCCCGCAATGCTGCTGGTGATGGCCTGAGCGCCACCGATGATGCCAACCCCGCCGAACAGGCCCCCCAGCGTGCCCAGGCCGCCCACCACCAACACGAAGAAAGCATCCAGCAGGTAGTCGACCCCGATCCCTGGCTCAATGCGGATCAGGGGGGCCAACAGCACGCCCGACAGGCCGGCCAGCACCACGCCGATCACGAACGCTTGGGAGGCCAGGCGCCGGGTCGGGATGCCCAGCGCCTGGGCCAGGATCGGGTTGGCGGTCATCGCTCGCACACGCAGGCCAGCCGCACTTTGCCGATACCAGAAGAACAGACCCGCCATCACGGCCAGCGTGAAGACGATCAACGCCAGTCGGTACACGGGGTAGGGCGAGCCCAGAACCAGCGTGGGCTGCGTCAGCGCCGATTCGACGTTGCGGTAGCCACGGCCGAAGATCGCTTCGACCAGCTTGCGCAGCAGCATGGCCAGCGCCCAGGTGGCCAGCAGCGTGTCGAAGGGCCGAGCGTATAGCGGTCGGATCAGCCAGCGTTCCACCGCGTAGCCGAGCCCGCCACAAACCACCACGGCCAGCGGCACCGCGGTGATCAGTGGCAGCCCCCACTGTTGCACCGTGACTGCGGCATAAGCGCCCATCATCACGAACTCGCCGTGGGCCATGTTCATCACCCCCAGCAAGCCAAAGACGATGGCCAGGCCCAGCGTGGTGAGGGCCAGCGTGGCCAATTCATAGGCCAGGTTCAAAGCATGCAAGACCGTGCCGCTGTCCATGCGTCACACCTTGCAGCTTTGGCCAGCGCCGACCTTGGCAAAGGTCTTGAGCACCCGAAAGCCCTTGTCGGTGACATCGGCCACGTGGATGTCTTGCTCGGCGTGGCGGTTTTGCAGCGTCACCGTGCCTCGGGGGCCGCTGTAGGTGCTGCCCTGCGCCACGGCGTCCATCTTGGCAACGTCCAGGCTGCCCGCCTTTTTGGCCAGGGCTTCCAGCATCAGGAAGCCTTCGTAGGTGGATTCGGCCAGCCCGTTCAGCGTGGGCGCATTCGCACCCAGGCGCTTGGCATAGTCGGCGGCAAAGGCTTTGGCCGTCGGCGTGTCCAGGTTGGCAAAGTAGCCCGAGCTGGCATACAGGTTGCGCGCGTTGCCCAAGCCGATGCCCGCCAGGGTGTTTTCTTCGATCAGGGTGCCTAGGCGCAAGGCCTTGTCGGCCAGGCCAAAGCTGGCGAAGCCCTTGTTGAAGGTGACCGACGAGCCCCCCACCAGCGAGACCAGCACCGCATCGGCACCGCTGTCGCGGATGCGTGCCAGGCTGGCGTCAAAGTTGTCCACGGTGAAGGGCAGGTACTCGTCACCCACCACCTTGGCGCCGGTTTTCTCGATGTAGCCCTTGGCGGCTGCGTTGGTGTTGCGCCCCCAGACATAGTCGTTGCCGATCAGGTACCACTTGGTGGGTTTGCGCTCGGTGGCCAGCCAGGGGATGACGCGCTCCAGCTGCTGCTGGGGCGTTTCGCCTGTCACGTAGGTGCCCCGGGCGCATTCGCCGCCTTCATACACCGGCGTGTAGACATAAGGCACCTGTCCTTTGAACAGGCCGACCAGCGCCCCGCGCACCGCGCTGTCGTGCATGCCGATGAAGGCTTCGGCCCGCTGGCCTTTCCACAGCTTCAATGCGGTCTGCGCCGATTCGGCCGGTGCCAGCCCGGCGTCCCCAAACAACAGTTCAATCGGGCGCCCGAGAAGGCCCCCACGGGCATTCAGTGTGGCCGCCGCCATCTCGGCGCAGGCTTTGGATGAGGGGCCGAACAGGCCGGCCGGCCCGCTTTGCGGAATCAGCACCGCCACCTTCAGAGGGCTGGCCGCGAAGGCCGAAGTGGCGATGCCGGCCGCGGTGGCGGCCAAGGTGTGGTGCAGGAATGAACGACGGTCCATGGCGGTTTCCTTTGGGTTCAGGCGGGGATGGGGGTTTGGGGCGCGGGCGGCAGGGCTGCCTGTATGACCTCGGCGATGGCGAGCAACTGTTGGTCGAATCCGATGGGGCCGTCCAGCGCCAGGCCCACGGGCAGCCCGTTGGACAAGCCCGCCGGCAGCGAGATGCCGGGCAGAGAGGCCGTGCTACCGGGGTCCGTCTGCCGGATGAAGGCGCTGAAAGTGGGGATCTGCACACCATTGACGTCGACTGTCTCGTCTTCGCCAATGCGTGCGGCTGTGCGCGCTGTGGTCGGGAAGGCCAAAGCCTGCACCCGGTGGGCCTCGAAGGCCCGGGCGTAGAGGGCCTGCAATTCGGCCCGCGCCGTCAGCGCAGCACGGTAGGCTGCTGGCGCAATGCCACCGCCGCTCAACAGGGGGCCAACGATTTGGCGCACATCAGGGCTGCGGACCTGGGCGATCAGTTCTTCGAGGGACACGCCCGGGTTGCGCTGTTGCAGATAGGCGCGCATGTCGCGCACAAACTCATACAGTACGATGGGGAAGCTGGCCGCAGCACACAGCTCGGTCAGGCCCGGCAGCTCGACCTCGACCCATTCAACGCCGGCATTGCTCAGTGTGTTCAGGGCGTTTTCGCAGCTCGTTTGGACCCCAGGTTCCAGGTCGCGCCAGAACGGTGCGCGCGGCAGGCCGATGCGAAGGCCCTTCAGTTTTTGCAGATTTTGCTGGCCGATCAGTGTGTGCGTGACCGGCGTGCCGGTCAGAACGGCATCGATCAGAGCGCAATCTGCCACGGTCGCGGCCAGTGGGCCGGCGGTGTCTCGCGTGGTCGAGATCGGGGCAATGCCCCCATTCGCGTAACGCCCCACCGTGGGGCGGAACCCGGTCACCCCACACAAGGCGGCAGGGATCCGGATCGAGCCGCCGGTGTCGGTGCCCAGCGCCGCCGGTACTTGGTGGGCGCCCACGGCGGCCCCCGAGCCGCCACTGCTACCTCCAGGGCTGCGGGTACGGTCCCAAGGGTTGCGCACAGCGCCTGTGACCGCGTTGTGGCTGGTGATGCCCATGGCCAGCTCGTGCATGCCCAGTTTGCCTGCGATGACTGCACCAGCGGCCTTCAGCCGGGTCACGACCTCGGCGTCGGCCCGGGGCGCCTGGCCCGCCAGGGCCGCCGTGCCGGCGCCACAGGGGAAGCCCGTGGCCTCGATGTTGTCTTTCAGGGCCATCGGGATGCCCAGCAGGGGCAGGCGCTCTCCGGCCGCGAGGCGCCGGTCGGCTTCACGGGCCGCATCGCGCAGGGCCTGGGGGTTGAAACTCGACCAGGCGTTCAGGTCCTGGTTGGCCGTGGCCCTGGCAATGCAGATGTCGGCGAGCTCTGTGCTGCTCACCATCTGGGCATCCAGCTGCCGTCGCTGTTCATGAAGGGGAAGGTCAAAAGCGTGCATGGGTCATCCATCCGTGGTGATGGGCTCCAATTTACGAAGCGGCTTTCCGGTCTTGACCTATAGGAATCGTTAGGGGGCCCCTCCGGTGGGTCGGAAAAACCAGGGTCTGACCGGAGGGCAAAGCCGCACGACCGTCCTTAGCATCAAGCACCCGCGCATGAACCTTGCTTGGATCCACGCATGCACCTCTCCACCGTCCAGACCCGGGCGCTCGCCGACCTCATGAAGCTGATCGCCGATGCGACCGATGCCGATGAGCTTCGTGAGCGCATGGCGCTGCCCATGCTGGATCTGTTGGGGGCCGACACCTATGTGTCGATGGTCTGGGATGGCGGGCGCCAGCGCTTCGAGCGCGTGACGGCACTCAATATGTCCGAGGACAACCTGCGCTCGTGGGATGAGCACTTCCGGTTCGTGGACCCGTTGACCTTCCCCATGATGCAGCGCCGCAAGCCGACGGTCGCCACCCAGGTCATGTGCCAGACCGACCTGTCCCGCACCGAGTTCTTCAATGATTTTTTGCTGCGCGACCGGATGTATTGGGGGGTCAATGCCTACTTTTACGATCAGGACCAATGCGTGGGCGATGTGCGCATCTGGCGTCACCGCGAGCGCGGCAACTTCGACACCAGCGAGCTGAGCATCCTGCGCATGGTGGAGCCCGCCATCACCGCGGCCCTGAGCCGCCTGGGCCTCAAAGACCAGGCCTTGGCGCCAGACGACGGCGAATGCGCCGAGGCCACGCTGCAGCGCGAGGGGCGCTTGAGCCGGCGTGAAGCCCAGGTGGCCTGGCTCGTCAGTTGCGGGTGCCCAGACAAGGAGATCCAGCACCGGCTCGGGCTGGAGTATCCGACCGTCCGCTTCCATCTGGGCAATGCCTTCAAGAAACTGCGCGTCGCCAACCGGGCGGCCCTGGTGGGCCGGGTGCGCTCGCTGCTGGCGCATCAGCCAGTGGGGGCTGCTGCTATCGAGGGCTTGGTCGAGCCGATGGCCAGCGTGGAACCAGGGGCGCGTTTGGGCGCTCAGGCTGCTGGCTTTACAACCCCAATTCCAGCGCCAACAACTCATCCACTGTCTGGCGGCGCCTGATCAGGCGGGGCTCAGCGCCGTTGACAAGCACTTCGGCCATCAGCGGGCGGGTGTTGTAGTTGGATGACATGGATGCGCCGTAGGCCCCGGTGTCGTGTATCACCAGCAGGTCACCCACCGCCGCAGCGGGCAGGTCGCGAGGCAATACGCCGCCGCCATCGCCCTGGGTGAACACGTCGCCCGACTCGCACAGCGGGCCCGCCACCACCGTGGGCTGGCTGGGGCCATGGCTGCCATCCCGGCGCAGCACGCTGATGGCATGGAAACTGCCATACATGGAGGGGCGCATCAGTTCGTTGAGCCCCATATCCACCAGCACAAAGTGATTGTTGCCCGCCTTCTTGGTGGCACACACTTCACCCAGCAGCACGCCTGATTCGGCCACCAGGAAGCGGCCGGCCATGTCAGAAACACAGGCCCTGGTGCAGTGCCTGCAGGCGCAGGCTCAGGAGGTGACCGCCGCGCTGCACCGATAGCTTGAGCCGTCATCCGCTGTTCCCCACTGATCGCGCCCGAAAACAACCCGGTGCCCGGTCTGTCTGGGTCAGTTGCGGTGCCATTGTTCCGTCTGAGCAACAAAGAGGCGCTCAATACGCTATTCCATAAAATCTGGAGCAACAATAAAGTCAGGTCTTCGATTCAACCCTTCACCACCGAAAGGCCCACCATGTCCTCCAGCACTGTTCAGATCACCCCGGTCACCCAATCGCGCAGCGTCGAGCAACTGGTGCGCGGCCAGGCCACCTCGGATGGGGCGGGCGTCAAGCTCAGCCGGGTGCTGACCCAGCCGCTGCAGCACCGGCTGGACCCCTTCCTGATGCTCGATGCCTTTGGCAGCGACAACCCCAACGACTACATCGCCGGCTTTCCCGACCACCCGCACCGCGGCTTCGAGACCGTCACCTACATGATCGCCGGCCGCATGCTGCACCGCGACAGCGCCGGCCATGAAGGCCTGCTGCAAAACGGCGGTGTGCAGTGGATGACCGCCGGCAAGGGGGTGATCCACTCCGAGATCCCCCAGCAGGAAGAGGGCGTGATGGAGGGCTTTCAGCTCTGGCTGAACCTGCACAGCAGCGAGAAGATGAACACCCCCTGGTACCGCGATTTCCAGGCCGCCGACCTGCCGCACTTTGTCACCCCCGAGGGCGTGGCGGTGACCGTGATCGCCGGCAGCAGCCATGGCGTGCAAGGCGCCGTGCAGCGCCCCATCACCCAGCCGCTGTACCTCGACCTGCACCTGCCTCAGGGCGCGCGCTTTGAGCAGGCCCTGCCGGCGCAGCACAATGCCTTTGTGTATGTGTACCGGGGCGAGGTGTCGGTGGCCGGCCAGGCCGTGCCGCTGCAACGCATGGCCATCTTGCGCAACGAGGCCCAGGCCGATGGCGTGGTCATCGAGGCCACGGCCGATGCCCGCGTGCTGCTGATTGCCGGCCAGCCTCTGAAGGAGCCCATCGTGCAGTACGGCCCCTTCGTGATGAACAGCAAGGAAGAAATCTACCAGGCCCTGAACGATTGCCGCGACGGCCGCCTGGGTGAGGAAGCGGCCTGAGGCCGTGCCACGAAAGCCTAATTTCTGAACTGAACGGAGCCCGCCATGACCATCGAAGCCACCCTGCAGCGCGCCAACGGTGCGCTCACCACCCTCAGCAATGGCCGCCACGTGTGGAACTCGGACATCGACAAGACCCTGGGCTCGCAAGACCGGGCGCCCGATCCACATGACCTGCTCGACTCGGCCCTGGCCGCCTGCACCACGCTGACGCTGGAGCTGTACATCCGCCGCCGGCAACTGGCGGTGACCGCCCTGCGCGTCACGGTCGATCATGTCGAAGACAAGGCCGCCGATGGCCGCGTGCGTTATCAGCTGCAGCGGCGCATCGCCATCGAAGGCACGCTGACGGACGCCGATCGCCAGCGCCTGCTGGAGATCGCCGACAAATGCCCCATCCACCGCCTGCTGAGTGGCGAGATCCACATCGAGTCGGCGCTCGTTGCCACCCCGGGCTGAGGCCTGAGCGCCGCTTGCCGCCGATGGAATCCCTCAACCCCAACGATCTGCTGATCTACGCCCGGGTGGCCGAGGCCGGCAGCTTCAGCAAGGCGGCCGAGCGCCTGGGCCTGCCCAAGTCCTCGGTGTCGCGCCGCGTGGCCCACCTCGAAGAGCAACTGGGCGAGCGCCTGATGTCGCGCTCCACCCGCCGCTCCACCTTCACCGAGTTTGGCCTGCAACTGCTGGAGCATGCCCGCCAGGTGGCGGCCGAGGTTGACGCCGTTACCGCCTTGAGCGAACACCGCCAGCTGCAGCCCACGGGGCGGCTGCGCGTGTCCATGCCTCCCGAAGTGGCCACCCTGTTGCTGCGCGACATGCTGGCCGCCTTTGTGGCCCTGCACCCCGCGGTGACGCTGGAGCTGGACCTGTCGCCCCGCCGGGTCGACCTGGTGGGCGAGGGCTTTGACCTGGCCCTGCGCTTCGGCGAGCTGCAGGACGATGGTTCACTCACCGCGCGCCGCCTGGCCACGCTGTCGATCGGCCTGTATGCCGCGCCGGCCTACCTGGCCGAGCATGGCGACCCCCAGACGCCTGAGGACCTGGCCTACCACAAGAGCGTGCTGCTGCTCAAGCGCAACCTCGAGCCCGCCCGCTGGACGCTGCTGCATGGCGACACCCGATGGGAGGGCGCCCCCCCGTGCAGCTTTGTGGCCAACGCCCCTGGCCTGCTGCTGGAGATGGCGGTAGGCGCCTGCGGCATCGTGGCCGTGCCCGACACCATGGCCCAGGCCCGTGTGCGCAGCGGTGAACTGCGCCGTGTGCTGAGCGCCTGGTGCCTGCCCCCCGAGCCCGCCTGGGCCGTTTTTTTGGGCCGGCGTCTGATGCCCAGCAAGACCCGGGCTTTCATCGAAATGCTGCAGGCAGCGTTGCAGCGAGATTGAGCGGCAGGGGTGGACTGGATCACCGTGAGTCGCCGTACTCAGTCATCCAGCGCAGGCTGCGCTGCGCCCCTGGTTTTGACAATGGTCCAAACCGAAGCCCCCATTAAGGCCATGCCTGCGAACTGCGTGGGGCTCAAGCGGGTGCCATACAGGCCCCAATCGAAGAGCACGGCCGCCAAGGGGTAGACAAACTGCAGCACGGCGATGGTGCCCAGCGTGAGCCTGGCCATGCCTGCAAAAAGCAGCACGTAGGCCAGGCCCGTGTGCAACACGCCCAGGCCCGCCAGCCAGGCCCAGGTGCCGGGTTGTTGGGGCCAGCCAAAGACCCAGGGCGCCCAGACCAGCACCAGGCTGCCCACCGCGCACTGCCAGAAGGCCAGCGTCAAGGGCACGATTCCCTGCTGGGTCTTGGCCAGCAGCGTCACGGCGGCATAGCTCAGCGAGCCCCCCAGGCACAGCAGCAGCCCAAGGGCATGGTCGCTGTGGGCTGCGTGGGAGATGGCCAGTTCGTCCAGCAAACCGGTGGTGAGGGCCAAACCGCACAGGGCCACCGGCGTGGCCATCCACTGGCCCCTGGACACCCGCTCGCGCAGAAACAACGCGCCAAACACGATGACCCAGATGGGCTGAATGTGAAACACCACGGTGGCCACGGCCATGGAAGTGCGTGGAATGGCGGCAAAGAAAAGGGCCCAGTTCAGCACCATCAGGCAGCCCATGACACAGACCACGCCCAGGCGCCTGCCCTGTAGATGAAGGACTTCCAGATTCCCTGTGGCTGCGCACCACAGGAACAGGGCCAGCGCACCAAAAGCGCAGCGAAACCAGACGGTCACCAGCGGGTGTTGAGCCGCCTCTTGCACAAACACGCCGAGGGTGCCCAGCAAGAGGCCACCTACGACCATGAGGCCCAGGCCGCGCTGCTCGGCGGCGGCGCGTGCTGTGGACGATGGGGTGGCGGTGAGGGCGCTTTTGTTTTGCATGTGGCGATCTTCCCGAGGCGCAAGAATTCAGTAAAGCGCATAGTTTTGACAGATACCATGCGTTTATCGAATGGATGGCTGTCGCAATGAAACACCCGGATCTTCAAATCGATTGGTTACGCGCCTTTGTGGTGGTGGTGGATGCCGGTTCCTTGTCGGCGGCAGCCCCCTTGCTTCACCGCTCGCAGTCGGCGGTGAGCATGCAGATCAAGAAGCTGGAGGGCGCCTTGGGCAAAGCTGTGCTGGTGCGCAGCCCGCGCCACATGGACCTCACGGCGGCCGGAGCCGAGTTGCTGTCCTATGCGCGCCGCATGCTGGAACTGCAGGCCCAGACCCAGGCCGTGATGTTCGGCCCCGAGTTGGAAGGCCGCATTCGCCTGGGAGTGCCTGATGACTATGCGGCCACCTACCTGACGCCGGTGTTGCGTAGTTTTGCGGCTCGTCACCAGGGGGTGGAGATTGAATTGACCTGCGAGCAGTCGACCTCGCTCATCCCCAAGGTGCTGCGTGGCGACCTGGACCTGGCCCTGGTCTCCCGCGATAAGCCCCAGCGCGGCAGGCTCTTGTTCCAGGAGCCTTTGGTGTGGGTCGGGGCCCCCCAGTTTGAAGTCTGGCGCAAGAACCCCTTGCCGATTGCCGTCTACGAATCAGGCAGCCTGGCCAGAATCGAGGCCATGGCCGCCTTGGCCGCCAGGCGCCGCGCCTATCGCGTGGTCTATCACAGCTCCAGCCTGGCCGGCCAGGTGGCTGCCGTGGAGAGCGGGTTGGCGGTGGCGGTGTTGACGCGTTGCAGCGTGCCCGCCAGCTTGCAGCCGCTGCAGGGCCTGCCCAAGGGGTTTGAGCTGCCCGCCCTGGGCGCCATGGATGTTGCGGTGTTCCGCAGCAAAAGCTCACAGCGCTCCAGCGCCGTTGATGCGATGTACGAGCAATTCGTCAGCACCTTGGCCAGGTAGACCAGGCCCCTGCGCGCAGCACTGATGTGCGACGTGTGCTGAATGCCTGATACCCCCATTGAGGTGCTGCAGGCAGCGCTGAAGATCGATGGAGGCTGAGGTGTCCGTTGGGCCTGCGGCAATCCAAGTTCGACGGGCTTGGACGACGATCAATGGTTTTGACGGAATGGATTCATAAATCTAAAATATTGGGTGTTAAGCCTGTTAATCAGACTTAACACCTAAATAAATGGATTTGATTTACCAGCGCCCCGATGAGATCGTGAGTCAGATCTGCACCCGTTTGCGGCAAGAGCGCCTGGCCCAGCAGATGACGCAGGCCGAGGTGGCGGCCCGTGCCGGTGTGGGCGTGAACACCTTGTCCAACCTCGAATCGGGTCGTAACACCAGCTTTGAGAGTGTGGTCCGCGTCGCCATGGTGCTGGGGCGGTCGGCAGAGCTGGCGGCCCTGTTCCAGCCTCGGCTGGACAGCCTGGACGACATGTTGCGTTACGAGGCCAGCACCCAACGCCACCGGGTCAAACGAAAGGCGAGCCGTGCCTGAGCAGATCGATGTGTTCTACAACGGCTGGGGCGAGCATTGGCGCTGGGGCCGCCTGGTGTCGTCTGACGCGATCACGGGTCGCCCTCTGGTGGCCTTCGAGTACAGCGACGAGGCGCTGGCCCGGGGGCTTGAGCTGTCGGCCTTGCGTTTGCCGCTCAAGGGCCCGCGACTCAGAAGAGATTTCCCGCATCACCAAGCCGGCTTGCCCGGCCCCGTCTATGACGCCCTGCCCGATGGTTGGGGCATGTTCCTGATGGACCGCTGGTTCAAGCGGCAGGGGCTGCAAGCAGCCCGGGTCGGCCCTTTGGCGCGCCTGGCCTATGTCGGTGCAAGTGCCATGGGCGCCTTGAGCTTTGTGCCTGCGGCGCCCGAGGCGCAGGGCTTGCAAGAGGCTCTGGCTCTGGCTCAATTGGCCACGCAGGTCCAGCAGGTGTTGCAAGGCGAGGGAGGGGCTTTTCTGCAAAGCCTGTTGCAGATAGGAGGTTCGCCTCAGGGTGCCCGGCCCAAGGCCTTGCTGTACCGCGACCCTGGCACGGGTGTGTTCAGCACGGTTGATGCGGCGGGCTTGGAGGCCTGGCTGATCAAGTTCCCAGGTCGGCATGAGCCCGCTGAGGTATGCGCGGTGGAGGCCGTCTACGCCCAGTGCCTGCGGGCCTGCGGCATCGAGACACCCGAGACGGCCTATTTCGAGCTGCCCAACGGCCATGCCGCCTTTGCATCGCGCCGCTTCGATCGGCAGGCTGGCCAGCGCATTCCCCAGCAAAGCCTGGCCGCCTTCACCGGAGCCGACTTCCGCATCCCCGGCGCGCTCGACAGTGTCAACTTTCTGCGGGCCACCCAGCTGTGCACCAACGACATGCGCGAGAAGGCCCGGGCTTTCGAGCGGGTGGTCTTCAACGTGGTGTTCAACAACCACGACGACCACCCCAAGAACTTCGCTTACCTGATGCAGCCCACGGGCCAATGGCAACTGGCACCGGCCTACGACGTCACCTTCTGCGAAGGCCCGGGGGGCTACCACCAGATGGATGTGATGGGCGAGGCCCTGGAGGTGAGCCGCAGCCACCTGCTGCAACTGGGGTTGAGAGAGGCTGAACTCTCCGCCCAGGCGGTGGCCGCGGTCCTGGAGCGGGTCTGCAGCGTGGCCAGCACCTTCACCGCCACGGCGCACAGCCACTTTGCGGGGCAGATCACCCCTGCCACCCTGCACCTGATCCAGGGCCGGATCGACGACAACATCAGGCGTGTGATGGCCTGACGGCCCGCTCTGTTGCCCCTCGGGTCCTGGGCCTGAACCACAGCGAGGCCCCCGCCAGCCTTGCCAGCTCTACCAGCCCTGCCGGCTTCAGCGTCAGCCCTGGGCCAAACCTGCCTTGGTCAGACTTGCCGGCCGGTTGCTGACCGCCAGCCGCACCGCCAGGGCCCCCAAGGCGGCCACCGTGGCCAGGCCCACCACCCCCAGCCAGCCCCATTGGGCCAGGGCCAGGCTGCCCAGCCAGGCACCGGTGGCCATGCCGATGAACATGCCCACGAACAGCAAGGCGTTGAGCCGGCTGCGCGCGGCAGGCTCCAGGCCATAGACCAGGGTCTGGTGGGCCACCAGGGTGGCTTGCACGCCAAAGTCGAAGGCCACGGCGCTCAGCACGATCAGCACCAGCTGGCCTTGCGGCGGCAGCAGGGCGGCGCCCGCCATGCTGGCGAAGGCGAGGGCGCTCAGGCCGGCGCCCAGGCGGGTCACCAACTCCGGGCCGCGCCGGTCCGAGATGCGCCCGGCCAGCGGTGCCGCCAAGGCACCCGCCACGCCGGCCAGGCCAAAGGCCCCGGCCGCGCCGCTGCCCAGGTGGAAGGGCTCGGCGTGCAGCATCACCGCCAGGGTCGACCAGAAGGCACTGAAGCCCACCGCCAGCAGGCCCTGGGCCAGCGCGGCGTGGCGCAGCCCTGGGTAGCGTTGCCACAACTGGCCCATCGAGCCGATCAAGGCGGTGTAAGACACCCGGGTGGTGGGGGCAAAGTCGGGCAGGCCGCGCCAAAGCGCCACGGCCAGCAACGCCACCGAGGCCGCGGCCGCGCCGTACACGGCGCGCCAGCCCAGTTGTTCGGCCAGCAGGCCGCTCACCACCCGCGACAGCAGAATGCCCAGCAGCAGCCCCGTCATCACCGTGCCCACTGCCTTGCCCCGGCTGGCCTCGGGCGCCAGGATGGCGGCCGCCGGCACGATGTCCTGCGCCACCGTGGCCGACAGGCCGATCAGCAGGCTGGCCAGCAGCAGCCAGGGCACCGAGGGCGCGAAGGCGCTCAGCAGCAGGGCGGCGGTCAGGGCCAGCGCCTTGGTCAGGATCAGGCGGCGCCGGTTCAGCCGGTCGCCCAGGGGCGCCAGCAGCAGGATGCCCAGGGCATAGCCCAGCTGCGTCAGCGTGGGCACCAGGCCGATGCGGCTGGCGCTGGCCTGCAGGTCGGCGCCCAGCACGCCCAGGATGGGTTGGCTGTAGTAAAGCGAGGCCACGCTGAAGCCAGCGCCTGCGGCCAGCAGGGCCAGGTGTTTCTGGCTCAACGCCGGCACGGCGGGTGTGATGCGTTCAGGGTCATGCACAGTGGGTATGGAAGTCATGGATTTCTCCGGTCAAGAGCGATGCCATGAACTGTAGAGAGCCCTGTTCGGTCTTGGTAGTGTCCCGATTTGAACAATTGATATACGCTTGGCGCATGAAAAACACCTTGCCCGCCAGCCGCCAGGTCGACCGCATCGAATTGTTTGACACCTTTGTGCGCATCGTCGAGGCGGGCAGCCTGTCGGCGGCGGCCAGCCAGATGGGCAGCACCCAGCCCACCATCAGCCGCCGCCTCACGGCGCTGGAGCAGCAACTGGGCCTCAAGCTGCTGCAGCGCAGCACCCATGCCATGAAACTGACCGAAGATGGCGAGCGCTGCCTGACGCTGGCGCGGGGCCTGCTGGAGACCTGGCAGGCCATGGACGAGGGCCTGCGTGGCCAGGCGGCCCAGCCCCAGGGCACCTTGCGCGTGCTGGCGCCGCATGCCTTCGGCCAGCAGCAGCTGATCGGCCCGGTGGCCGACTACCTGGAGCGTTACCCCGGGGTGTCGCTGGAATGGCTGCTGCATGACCGCCTGCCTGATTTCATCGCTGAGGGCGTGGACTGCGCCATCCGCGTGGGCCCGGTCGAAGACCCCTCGCTGGTGGCGCTCAAACTGGGTGAGGTGCGTCGCGTGGTGGTGGCCGCCCCGCAATGGGTGAATGCCGCCGCGCCGCCCAGCCACCCCAGCGATCTGGCCCATCTGCCCTGGATGGCGGTGCGCACCTTCTATCAGAACGAGGTGCTGCTGAGCCACCGCACCACCGGCGAATCGTTCAGCTTTGCCATCCGCCCGCGCTTCAGCACCGACAGCCTGTACGCCCTGCGCAACGCGGCCTTGCGCGGGCTGGGCCTGGGCATCTTCTCGCACTGGCTGGTGGATGAAGACATCGCAGCCGGTCGGCTGGTGCGCCTGTTGCCGGGCTGGGAGGCTCCGCCGCTGCCGGTGTTCCTGGTCTACCCCTACAGCCGGCTGTATCCGGCACGGCTGAGCCGCTTCATCGAGCTGATCCGGCAGGCTGCGCCTTCGGCCATCGACGTTTGAGGCTCGGTGTGCACCGCATCGGTGCTGACCTGGCCTGATCTGGTGCAAGCCGGCCTGCCCGCGGGCTCTCAAGCGATGAGAAGCGCCATTTTTTGCAGGCACGGAAGCTGCTTATGCCTTCACGTGGCCGGCAGCATCGACGCTCCGCCGGCCCTTTCTGCACCGCTAACGACGGCGGACACGTGTCGGTTGCAGCCTGGCGCTTGAGGCCCGGGCTGCCTGCACCGACACGGCAACACCCCCTTTGATTTTTCCATCCATGGCAGGCTCGGCGCCCCCCGCCCCGCCCGCCGGTGCGCCGCGCCGCGCACTTCATTCAGGAGCACGCAACATGAAAATCATCGTCGTCGGACATGGCATGGTGGGCCACAAATTTCTCGAAAGCCTGGCCGAAGCCGGCCTGCACAGTGCCGAGGTCACGGTGCTGTGCGAAGAGCCGCGCCCCGCTTACGACCGGGTGCATCTGTCGGAGTTTTTTGCCGGCAAATCGGCGCAGGATCTCTCGCTGGTCGAGCCCGGCTTTTTCGAGCGCACCGGCTTCAGCCTGCGGCTTGCGGCCCGTGCCGCCACCATCGACCGCAACGCCCGCACCGTGACCCTGGTCGATGGCCAGGTGCTGGCCTATGACAAGCTGGTGTTGGCCACCGGCTCCAGCCCCTTTGTGCCGCCGGTGCCGGGCCATGACCGGGCCGACTGCTTTGTCTACCGCACCATCGAAGACCTGGAGGCCATGACCGAATGCGGCGCCCGCGCCCGCAGCGGCGTGGTGGTGGGCGGCGGCCTGCTGGGCCTGGAGTGCGCCAAGGCCTTGCGCGACCTGGGCCTGCAGACCCATGTGGTTGAGTTTGCCCCGCGCCTGATGGCGGTGCAGGTCGACGAGGGGGGCGGGCGCGTCCTGCGCCACAAGATCGAGGCCCTGGGCCTGCAGGTGCACACCCAGAAGAACACGCTTCAGATCATTGACGGCGAGGCGGCGCGCCACCGCATGGTGTTTGCCGATGGCAGCCACCTTGAAGCCGACATGATCGTGTTCTCGGCCGGCATCCGCCCGCGGGATGAACTGGCCCGCGCCAGCGGCCTCACCCTGGGCCCGCGTGGCGGCATCGAGATCGACAGCGAATGCCGCACCAGCGACCTCGACATCTACGCCATTGGCGAGTGCGCCGCCTGGAACGGCCAGACCTTCGGCCTGGTGGCCCCGGGCTACGACATGGCCCGCGTGGCTGCCCGCCACCTGGCCGGTCAGGATGATGTGGCTTTTGTGGGGGCCGACATGAGCACCAAGCTCAAGCTCATGGGCGTGGACGTGGCCAGCATCGGCGACGCCCATGGCAAGACCCCGGGCAGCCGCAGCTTCCAGTTCAGCGACGAGATCGCCCAGGTCTACAAGAAGATCGTGATCAGCGAAGACGGCAAGCGCCTGCTGGGCGCGGTGCTGGTGGGCAATGCCGACGAGTACGGCACCCTGCTGCAGATGGCGCTGAACGGCATTGCCCTGCCCAAGAACCCCGAGTTTTTGATCCTGCCCAGCAGCGAAGGCCAGGCCAAGCCCGGCCTGGGGCCGGACGCGCTGCCCGACTCGGCTCAGATCTGCTCGTGCAACAACGTGAGCAAGGCCCAGATCTGCGCGGCCGTGGCTGGCGGCGTGACCAGCATCGGCGAGCTCAAGGCCTGCACCAAGGCCGGCGCCACCTGCGGCGGCTGCGTGCCCCTGGCCACCCAGGTCATGAAGCTGGAGATGAAAAAGCAGGGCCTGGCCGTGAACAACCACCTGTGCGAGCACTTTGCCTACTCGCGCCAGGAGATCTACCACCTGATCCGGGTGGGCCACATTCGCAGCTTTGACGATCTGCTGGCGGCCCACGGCAAGGGCCTGGGTTGCGACATCTGCAAGCCCGCGGCGGCCAACATGCTGGCCTCGTGCTGGAACGAGTTCGTGCTCAAGAAAGACCTGGCCAGCCTGCAAGACAGCAACGACTACTACCTGGGCAACATCCAGAAAGACGGCTCGTACTCGGTGGTGCCGCGCATGCCGGCCGGCGAGGTCACACCCGACGGCCTGATCGCGGTGGGGCAGGTGGCCAAGAAGTACGGCCTGTACACCAAGATCACCGGCGGCCAGCGGGTGGACCTGTTCGGTGCCCGGGTCGAGCAACTGCCCGCCATCTGGGAAGAGTTGATCGCGGCGGGCTTCGAGTCGGGCCATGCCTACGGCAAGTCACTGCGCACCGTGAAAAGCTGCGTTGGCTCTACCTGGTGCCGCTACGGCGTGGGCGACAGCGTGGGCCTGGCCGTGCTGCTGGAGAACCGCTACAAGGGCCTGCGCTCGCCGCACAAGATCAAGTTCGGTGTGTCGGGCTGCACCCGCGAATGTGCCGAGGCCCAGGGCAAGGACGTGGGCATCATCGCCACCGACAAGGGCTGGAACCTGTATGTGTGCGGCAATGGCGGCATGAAGCCGCGCCACGCCGAGCTGCTGGCCTCTGACCTGAGCCAGGACGAGCTGATCCGCACCATCGACCGCTTTCTGATGTTCTATGTGCGCACCGCCGACCGCCTGCAGCGCACCAGCACCTGGCGCGAAAGCCTGGAGGGCGGCCTGGACTACCTGAAAGATGTGCTGCTGCAAGACAGCCTGGGCCTGGGCGCCGAACTCGAAGCCCAGATGCAGCAGGTGGTCGACACCTATGCCTGCGAATGGAAGGCCGCCGTGAGCGACCCGGCTACGCGCCAGCGCTTCCGCTCTTTCGTGAACAGCGACCAGCCCGACGAGCACATCGTGTTTGTCGAGGAGCGCGGCCAGATCCGGCCGGCACGCCCCGAAGAACGCACCGGCCTGCCGGCCTGAGCCCACGCCCCGCGCACGCATTGAACCGGAGACCTACCCCCATGAACACCGAAACCCTCAACTGGACCGCCGTCTGCGCGGTGAACGACATCCTGCCCAACACCGGCGTGTGTGCTCGCCTGGGCCGCCACCATGTGGCCATCTTCCGTGTGGGCCACAACGAGCTGTATGCAATCGACAACATCGACCCGGTGTCCCACGCCAGCGTGATGTCGCGCGGCCTGGTGGGCAGCCTGGGCGAGCGCACCGTGGTCGCCTCGCCGCTGTACAAGCAGCACTTCGACCTGCGCAGTGGCGAGTGCCTGGAAGACCCGGCCCTGTCGGTGCGCGCCTATGCGGTGCGCCTGGAGCAGGACCGGGTTCTGCTGGCCGCAGCCTGAGCGCGGGGGCTGCTCCATGCCGCACAAAGCCGAGATGCACCCTGCCGAGCCCGCTGTTTTGGCAACACAATATGGCTCCATGCACCAGTCTGTTTCTCAGCTCGTCCTGCGCGCCAAGCAACTCGAGATCGAGGCCCTGCGCCACCTGGAGGCCCGCGTCCAGCTGGCGGGCATCGTCGGCCAACTGATCGACGCCCTGCAGCGCGAGCGCGGGGCCAGCAGCGTCTACCTGGCCTCGGAGGGCGCGCGCTTTGGCGCCGAGCGCGAAGCTGCCTGTGCCATCAGCCAGCCCCTGGAGGCCTTGCTGCGCGCCCAGGTCGAGGCCCAGATGGCGCCCGAGCAGGGGGCCTCGGCGCGCCTGCTGTCGCTGATGGCCTGGGCCCTGCTCGACCTCGAGGCCCTGGCCGCGTTGCGCTACCAGATCGAGCGCCGGGCCTTCAGCGCCAGCGATGCCGTGGGCGCCTACAGCCGTCTGATTGCCGGCCTGCTGGAGCTGGTGTTCTACATGGCCGATGCGGCGCCTTACCCTGAGGTGTCGCGCCTGCTGGTGGCCTTTGTGCACCTGGTGCAGGGCAAGGAGACAGCCGGCCAGGAGCGCGCTGTGGGGGCACAGCTGTTTGCCTCGGGTCTGTGCCGGGATGAGCAGCAGCAACGCCTGGTGCACCTGATCGATGCGCAGGAGCGCAGCCTGCGCCTGTTCGAAGAGTTTGCCGAGCCCGAGCTGCGCCAGCGCTGGCAACAGCTGCAGCTCAGCCCCAACACGGCCATGCTGGAGCGCCTGCGCCGCAGCCTGTGCATGGCGCGCGACGGCGCCGCCCTGGAGCCCCCCCTCAGCGAGACCTGGTTCGAGGTGGCCAGCGAGCGCATCGCCCAGCTCTGGCAGCTGCAGCAGGCCCTGCTCGACTGCCTGCACCAGGCCTGTGAAAGCCAGATCCAGCGCGCCCAGAGCGATTTGCAGGATTCGGCCGGCCTGCTGCGCCAGTTGCGCGACAACCCGCCGCCGCGTGCCCACGAGGCCGATCGCTTCTTTCAGCCCAGCGGCCTGGCCCAGGCCGCGGCCCCCGTGGCCAGCGCAGGCACCGCAGACCCTGGCTCGGCGGCCTCGCTGGCCGGCCTGTTGCAGGCCCAGTCTGAGCGGCTGGCCCGCATGGAGGTCGAGCTGGACGCGGCGCGCCGTGCCCTGCACGAGCGCAAGATCATCGAGCGCGCCAAAGGCGCCCTGATGGCCCGCCTGGGCCTGAGCGAAGAGGCCGCCTTCCGTGCCCTGCAAAAAGCCTCGATGGACCACAACCGCCGCCTGCTCGACGTGGCCGAGGCCACGCTCAGCCTGCCCGACATGGTGGCGCCGGCGCAGCGCGGCGCGCAGCCCAAGTAAGCCAACGCCCTGATCGGCATTGGCCCCAGTTCAACCCAGCATCACCCACACCCGATCGCCCTCGATGCGCACCGGGTAGGTGCGCAGGTTCTGGGTCAGAGGTGCGCACAGTGCCTGGCCCGTGCAGATGTCGAAACGGCCCTGGTGAAGCGGGCATTCGATCTCGCGCCCTTCCAGAAATCCATCGCTGAGGCGGGCTGCACCGTGGGTGCACAGGTTGTCGCTGGCGTACACCTCGCCCTCGCACTCGTAGAGCGCAATGTCGCGCCCGGCGATGCGCACGCCCAGCACTTCGCCTTCGAACACATCGTCTCGGGCCAGGGCGTCGGTCCACGGGCCTGTCATAGCGCTTGTCATCAGGCTTGTCATAGGGCTTCTCAGATGGGGTAGATGAGTGAGTTGGCGATCATTTCGCTGTCGTACACGCACAGGCGCGTCCGCAACTTCAGGCCGGTGGATGTGCACACGATGTGGTCGTGGTACACGCCCACGTTGAACACGGTCGATTCGCCGTCAAGCTTGGTGCGGAACACGGCGTAGTTGGCCTGGGTGTGCAGTGCGCTCACGCGGCCATCCGGGCCGGTTTCGGTGCGCAGCACCCGAGGCAGGCCCACGACGTGGCGCTGGTAGTAGGGGTCGTGGTAGAGGGTTTCTTTCACGCCATACACCCGGTCGCGCATCATGGCCTGGCTCTCCAGGGCCAGCAGGCACAAGGGCAGGCCCTGCTCGTGGTTTTCGCGCGGCTGCAGGCGGTAGCTGCCGTCTTCGGTGAAGAAGTCGGGCCAGCGCTCCCAGTCGGCCGAGTCACAGGCCAGGGCGTAGTCGGTGTGCAGGGCCAGCACTTGCTGGAAGGTGTCGAAATCAAGGGCTTGCATGGGGCTTGTTCCTTCGTCACTCTTCCATCACCTGGCGCCAGTAGGCGTACATGCCGCGGATCAGGGTCTCGGTCACCATGTGCTCGCTGTCGGCAATGTCGCGCCCACCCATCTCCACCAGGGTGCGGTGTTCGGGCTTTTGCTCGAAGCCTTGTTGTGACCACTCGATCACCTCGCCGTCGTCGGCCGACACAAAGCCCGCCGGGCCGAACAGATTGGCCTGGGTGAGGCGGCGCTGCGTCATCTCGGGGCTGTCGTCCTCGAAGCCGAAATGCGTCCACACAAAATCAAAAGAGCCCGTGCCATGCGGCTGGATGTGCCGCATCGACACGCTGTTGACCTGCTGCTGGATGATCAGGCTGGGGAACACCGTGGTCATCACCGCGGTGGGCCCGCCCCACCAGGGCTCGGGCACGATGTCGAGCAGGCGCGGGTCGTTGAGCTGCATGCTCTGCTTGAAGCTGTCCACGCCGGCCACCACCTCGGCCGCTGCTGCTGCAGGCTGCCCGCCCTGACCCCGGGTCGAGATCATGGCGGCGTGCCGGTGGTGGGCGTCCATCTTCAGTGCCGACTTGTTGTCCGCCCGCCAGAGCCCGAAGGTAGAGAACCAGGTGTGCAGCAGCCCAGGGTGGTAGGGGTCCTTGATGTTCTCTTGCATGAGCTTCCAGTTGCCCGGAATGCGCTGGCGCCGGTAGCCCAGGATCTTCAGCGGCCGGCCGCTGAACACGCGGTCGAACCAGGGCAGGATGTTGGGGCCCAGGAAGTCTTCCAGCGACTCCACCGCGTGGTCGAACGAGGCAAACACCACGCCCCCGCGGCACGCCACCTTGAGCCGCGTCAGGCCGTGCTCCTCGGGCTTGAAGTCTTTGGGCATGCCGCCCTGCACCTGGCCGTCCTGCTTCACGCCGCGACGAAACGGCACCCCTTGCAGATCGCCCTTGAGGCTGTAGTTCCACTGGTGGTAGGGGCACAGAAAATCCTGGGCCTTGCCGTGGCGCTCGCGGCAAAAGCGCATGCCGCGGTGCGCGCACACGTTCTCGACCACGTTGATGTGGCCCTCTGCGTCGCGCACCATGATCACCGAGCGCTCACCGATCACCGAGCGCCTGAAGTCCCCCGGCTGAGGGATCTCGGCCTCCAGCCCCACATAGCACCAGTGGCCTTGGTAGAACAGGCGCTCCAGCTCGCGCTGATAGAGGTCGGGCCGGGTGTAGGCCCAGAAGGGGATGCGGCTGGTATCGGGGCCCGGCCAGGCGGGCGCCGCGGCGCTGTGGGGTTGGCTCATGTTGTTTGGCCTGCGGGTGGGCAGGCTTGTCTCTTGTGTGATGCCATTCTGCGCAGGGGGGTGATATAAGTCCATGCAGTTAAATGCATAGGTCGAATCACGGGTGTGAATAACACTGCATGCTTGATCTGCCGATCAAGCCTGGGTCTGCACCTCCACAAAAACCACGATGTCCGCTTTGAATGAATCCCCCGCTGAAGCCGAAGCCGCCTTGCCCTGGCCGACCCTGTTGACCCTCATCAGCGCCTTCGCGCTGAGCCAGGCCTTTCGCACGGTCACGGCCATGATGGCGACCGGTCTGCAGCAGGAGTTCGGGCTGTCCTCGCAGGACCTGGGCTTTTTTGCCGCCAGCTTTGCCTTCGCGTTCGGACTGACCCAATTTGCGGTTGGGATTGCGCTCGACTATTACGGGCTGCGCCGCACCTGGCTGTGCACATTCCCTCTGGCCATATTGGGTGCTCTCATTTCTGCGTTGGCCCCCAATTTTGCGGTGCTGGTGCTTGGCCAGGTTCTGATTGGCATGGGATGCTCGCCGGCCTTTGTGGTGTGCACGCTGTTCATCGGCAGGCGCTTTCCGGTGAAGCGCTTTGCCGCCGTCTCAGGCACGGCCATGGGCTTGGGGGGGCTGGGGCTGATTCTCACGGGAACCCCCTTGGCCTGGCTCATCCACGCCAGCTCCTGGCGTGGCGGGTTTGCGGTGCTTACCGGGCTGGCCTGCATCTCGTGGTTGCTGGTCTATCGCCAACTGCACGAGGGGCTGGCCGCCTCCCAACAGCGCCCAGAAACGCTGGTCAGCGCCCTGCGTGGCTTTGGCGTCATTTTCTTGCTGCCGCAGACTTGGGGCATTTTGGGGCTGGCCGGGGTCAACTACGCCTCGTTTCTCACGCTGCGGGGTCTGTGGCTGGGCCCCATGCTGATGCACCGCCATGACATGACCTTGGTGCAGACCGGCAACGTGGCCTTGTTGGTGTCGCTGATCTCGCTGTTCACCCCTGCCCTGTTCGGGCATTTTGACCCGGGTCCGGCGCGGCGGCGAAAGTGGATCGTGCGTGCCGTGACGCTGATGGCGGCGGTGTCGGGGGTGATGGCCTTCGTGCCCTCGGCCTGGGTGGGGGTTGGCGGCATGGTGGCTCTGGCCGTGCTGTCGGGTGCCGGGGTGCTCCAGTACGCCAACGTGCGGGCTTCTTACGGCGCCGAGTTTGCCGGGCGTGCCATGTCGGTGTTCACCATGTCCATGTTTCTGGGGGTGGCCATCGTGCAAAGCCTGAGCGGCTTTGCGGCCTCGTGGTCCACCGCCTTGGGGAGCGACCCCTATGTGGGGGTTCTGCTGTGCATTGCAGCGCTGCTGGTGCTCGGTGCGACGGTGTTTCGCGTGCTTCCTGCGGCACCGGTGCATTGATCCAGCGCTCCTGCTGCCAAGTTCTGGGCATTCAATTTCAACAGCCTCAACAGCCGCCGCCATGGACCTGCGCCACATCGACCTGAACCTGTTGGTGGTGTTCCACCAACTGCTGCTGGACCGCAGCGTCTCGGCGGCTGCCGAGCACCTGGACCTGACCCAACCCGCGGTCAGCAATGCCCTCAAACGCCTGCGTGCCGGCCTGGGTGACGAGCTGTTCACCCGCACCTCGCATGGCATGGCGCCCACGCCGTACGCACTGCACCTGGCCGAGCCGGTGGCACAGGCCTTGAACACCTTGCAAGGAGCGTTGGCCACGCGCGATGCCTTCGACCCACTCAGCAGCACCCGCACCTTTCACCTGGCCATGACCGACATCGGCGAGATGTACTTCATGCCGCCCCTGATGGAAGCCCTGGCCCAGCGGGCCCCGCACATCCGCATCAGCACCTTGCGCCCGCACACGGGCGACCTCAAAGAGGACATGGCCCAGGGCCGGGTGGACCTGGCCCTGGGCCTGTTGCCGCAGCTACAAAGCGGGTTTTTTCAGCGCCGGCTGTTCCAACACCGCTATGTGTGCATGTTCCGCCAGGGGCACCCCACGGCGCGGGTGCCCATGAGCCTGAAGCAATTCTGCGAGCTGGAACACGTGGGCGTGGTGGCCGCCCACACCGGGCATGGCGAGGTCGATGGGCAGCTGGAGCGCGCCGGCATCGAGCGGCGCATGCGCCTGGTGGTGCCGCACTTCATCGCGGTGGGCCATATCTTGCAGAGCACGGATCTGATTGCCACCGTGCCGCAGCGATTTGCGCTGCGTTGCGAGCAGCCTTTCGGGCTGGTCAGTTCGCCGCACCCGGTGCGCCTGCCCGAGATCGCCATCAACTTGTTCTGGCACGGGCGCTTCAACCGCGACCCGGCCAATCTGTGGCTGCGGCAGTTGCTGATCGAGCTGTTTGCAGACCGCTGACCTCAGCTCGCCACGGTCTGCCGGGGCCTACTGATCAGTAAGTCAGTTCGCCGTGCGGGATCAGGCCCAGGCGGTTGGCGCGGGCGGCTTCGGCGCTGACTTCGGCGCGCGTCAGGGTCGACTTCAGCAGGGGCTGCACACGCGACATTTCCAGCAGGCTGGGGTCTGCGATCTTCAATTGAGCGGCGGCCACGGCTTCGGCATTGACCTCGGCGCGGCTGCGTTGCGACACCACCGGTGCGAATTGCTCCTTGTAAGTATCGGCCTCTCCCGTGGCAAAACTGGGGGTGGCGGTCAGGGCGGTACTTGCGGCCAACAGGGCCATGGCGATGAGAGAGCGGTTCATTTTGGAGTCCTTTCAGGGGTGATCAACAGGGCTTGTCGGGTGCCCTTGCATCCGGCATTCGTTGAACCTGCCGTGGCGGCTTGTCCACAGTCTGGTTCGTCGATGGGTGAACTTTATTCTTCCCAAAATGACAATAAAACCAGTTAAATAGAAATTGGAAATTTCCAAAAACGAAACAAGATGCGCGGGCGACGGTATCGCAGGCACTCGCCTGTGACGCCTGCGCAGGCTGAATTTGTTTCTAATTCAGAAATTACCAATTCCAGAAAAACCTGTTTTATTGCCGATCTTGGCGTTCTAAAGTCACGCATCGGATACGGAAGCGCGTTCTGCCTTCCCCGAACCGCCGGGCCAAGCCCCGGCCTGAAACCTCATTCAAGGAACCCCGCCATGCCCCGCACCTATTTCTCCGCCGCCTTGGTGGCCGTCGCCACCCTTGCTGCGTCCAGCAGCTTTGCCGCCGGCGAGGCCGATACCTACCGGGACCAGTTGAACGCCCCCAGCGTGGCGCAACGCAGTCGTACCGAAGTGCGTACCGAGGCCGTGCAAGCCGCCCGCCATGGGGCCGATGTGGACCCGATGTCCCAGGGCCTGCCCGCCGTCAAGTCGGCGGTGAGCCGACAGGACGTGCGTGCTGCGGCTGCGGCCGCCAACCGAGCCGGTTTGTTGCCGCACGGTGAAGCCAGCTTCTGAGCACGCGCCACGGCCCTTTCGAGCTTTTCTTGTTTCTCCATCTCCATCCGATGACACCCATGAAAAAATCCCTGATCGCCCTGGCTGCGCTGAGCGCACTGACCGGCTCCATCGCCGCCCATGCCGAATCCGGCTCCAGCCTGCAGTTGTACGGCCTGATTGATGCAGGCGTGCGCAGCGACAGCGCTGCCGTCAAGTCCAGCACTGGCGCCACCGGCTCGCAAACCCAGCTCTCCTCGGGCGTGCTGAACACCTCGCGCTTCGGCTTCAAGGGCACGGAAGACCTGGGCGGCGGTTTGCGCGCCAACTTCAACCTGGAGTCGGGCTTTAACACGGCCACTGGCGCCACCTCCAGCTCCAGCAATATCTTTGACCGCCGCGCCATCGTGGGCCTGGAAAACCAGTGGGGCCGCATTGACCTGGGCCGCAACACCACCTTCAACTACGACCTGCAAGCCGGTTACATCAACGACCCGCTGGGCCAGGAGCTGACCAACAACAAGCAGTACGCCGCAGTGGCTGCCACCACGGTGAACCCCTTGGGCACCCTGGTGGGCGGCAGCCTGGACACCTCGCGCCGCGACAACATGGTCAAGTACCAGAGCCCCGTGTGGGCCGGTACGTCCCTCGGCCTGGCCTACTCGTTTGGCAATGTGGCCGGCTCGACCGCCGCCAACTCGTCGGTGCAGGCCATGCTGAAGTACGACGTGAACCCGGTGCAAGTGGGCGCGGCCTACGACCGCCTGCGCGACGTGGCCGGCCGCAACCAGACCACCTGGACCCTGGGCGGCAACTACCTGTTCAATGGCCTGCGCGTGACCGGCGGCTACACCCAGATGCAGGCCGACGCCAACTTTGCCAACAGCAACACCTCGATCCTGACCAGTTCGAGCGCCAGCACCTCGCTGTACAAGTTCCTGAATGGCGCCAGTGCCAGCACCACCGGCCTCAAGGCCCAGGTGGTCGATGTGGGCGTGACCTTCAATGTGAGTGACCTGGTGAAGGTGGTGGGCGCGTACTACAACACCAAGTACTCGGCGGACGGCCTGTCGTCCAACCGGTACGACACCTATGTGGCCCGTGCCCGCTACACCCTCAGCAAGCGCACCGATGTGTATGCCGAACTCGACTACACCAAGGCCAATGGCGTGACGGCGGCCCAGACCGCCAGCGGCAAAAGCAATAACACCGGTGTGGCCGTCGGCCTGCAGCATCGTTTCTGATGCCGGGCGCGTGAGCGCCTGACACCCCAGCGGTTTTTCTCCATTGCGTTGACCCCGTCACTTCAGTGTGGCGGGGTTTTTTTGCGTGGGGGCCGCAGCGCTGGCGTGGGCTGAGGGGGGGCGCGTTGTCTGCCGCGCCAGCATGCGCCAGCCGCTGGCTCAGTGCGCGCTGCCGGGTGGGGTAGCCTGTTGCTGCCACCCGCCGCCCAGGGCGAGGAACAGGGCGACTTCATCCCGCGCAGTCTGGCCCTGGCTTTGGGCCACTTGTTGATCCAGGCGGCTCAGCGCGCCTTGCGCCTCCAGCTGGCTGAGCAAGGGTGCGCGGCCACTCTCATAAAGCCGATGGTTGTCCTGGGCCACCTGATCGGCCTGCTCGCGGGCTTGTGCCAAGCGGGCTTGCTCGTCCAGGTCATGCACATAGTGGCTCAGGGCGGTTTCGGTTTCGCGCAGCGCGTTCAGCACCACACCGTCGAAGTGCGCCAGGGCGGCCTGGGCGTCAGCTTGCGAGGCCTGTACGCGCGCACGCGCCGCGTTGTCCGGGATCTGCCAACTGATCAGCGGGCCCAGGCCCCAGCGCGCGGTGGAGGCATTGCCCAGGTCACCCAGCACCCCGCTCAGGCCCGCCGAGGCGCCCAGGTGGATGCTGGGGTAAAGCGCGGCGGTGGCCACGCCAATGCGCGCCGTGGCGGCCGCCAGCTGGCGTTCGGCCTCACGCACATCCGGGCGGCGTTGCAGCAGGGCGGCACCGTCGCCCACCGGCAGCGGCTGTGCGAGTTTTGGCGGGGCCGCGCAACGGGTGCGCTCGCGGCTCAGGGCCTGGGGGGGCAGGCCCAGCAGGGCCGCCAGTTGGTAGTGGGCCGCATCCTGGGCCGTGGCATACGCCGGCAGCTGGGCCTGCAGCGCCAGGGTCTGGGCCTGGGCGGCCCGCACCGTGGTGCGGGGGCTGCGGCCGGCCTCGGCCAGACGCCGCGCCAGCTCAAGCCGGCGTTGCTGCACGGCCAGGGCGGCCTCGGCGCGGTGCAACCCGTGGGTGGCCGAGCAGCCCAGCACGTAGGCGCGCACGGTGGCGGCGGCCACACTCACGCGCACCACATCCAGCGCGGCCGCCGTGGCCTGCTGGCTGGCGTGGGCGGCCTCTTCGGCCCGGGCCAGCTGGCCGAACAGGTCGATCTGGTAGGACACGCTGAAGCCCAGGTTGCCCTCGTTCATCACGGGCAGTTTTTCTTTCAGCAAGAAGGTTTCACCGGCCTCCTGGGCGCGTTTGCCTGCGGCCTCGATGCTGGCATGAGGGCCCGCCTCGGCCTCCACCGCCTGCACCACGGCCTGGGCGCGCTGCAGGTGGGCCCGGGCTTCGCGCAAGCCGGTGTTGGCCTGCAAGGCCTGCTGCACCAGGCTGTCCAGCGCAGGGTCGGCATACAGCTGCCACCAGTTGTCGGGCACCGGCCCCAGTGAGACCGCGGGGCCCCGCGCCTGCTCGAAGCCGGCCTGGGCAAAGGCTTGCCGTGCCACGGCCTGGTCGGCCAGCGGCGGGGTGGCCGGCAGGGGCGAACAGGCGGCCAGGGCGCTGGCGCAGGCCAGCACCAGGGCCCTCTGGCGCCAGCGTTGAGGGGTCGCGGTGGCAGCGACGGTGCCAGCTTGCCTGATCATGGGTGTCCTCCCGTGCTGGGTTCAGCCCCATGGGCGGCGGGCGCGTCATCGAGTACCGACACCGTGGCCGTGCGCCCGGCGATCAGGTGGAAGTTGGGCGGCACTTCGTCCAGCGCCACGCGCACGGGGATGCGCTGGGCCAGCCGCACCCAGTTGAAGGTGGGGTTGACGTTGGGCAGCAGGCTGGCGCCATTGCTGCGGTCGCGGTCTTCGATGCCGGCGGCCATGCTTTGCACGTGACCCCGCAGCCGCAGCTCGCTGCCCATGATGCGGATCTCCACCGGCTGCTGCAGGTGGATGTGGTCGAGCTTGGTTTCTTCAAAGTAGCCGTCAACGTGGAACGAGGCCCGGTCCAGCACCGACAGCACGGGTCGGCCGGTGCTCACGTAGTCGCCTACGCGGGGCGCCCGGTCGTTCACAAAGCCATCCACCGGGCTGGTGATGCGGGTGCGGGCCAGATTGAGCCGGGCCAGGGCCAGGGCCGCCTCGGTGCTGGCCAATTGGGCCTCGGCTTGTTCCAGCCGGGCGTCACCTTGTTCCTGGCTCTCTCGCGCCACCAGGTCACTCAGGCGGTGGTTGCGTTCGGCCTCCAGCCGAGCCTGGGCCACCACGGCACGCTGCGCGCGCCAGGCGGCCTCGGCCTGGCGTACTGCCAGTTCGTGGCGTGCGCGGTCCACCACCATCAGCAGATCGCCCCGGTGCACGGCCTGGTTGTCGTGCACCAGCACGTCGGTCAGCAGACCCGACACATCGGGTGCCACTTGCACGGCGTCGGCCCGCAGGTGACCGTCGCGGGTCCAGGGGGCGTCGTTGTAATAGACCCAAAGGTGTTGGCCGGTCTTGGCCGCGGCGGCGACCATCAGCAGCGTCAGCAACACCGGGATGGCTCGGCGTTTCAGGGTGTGCAACAGGGGCAAGGGTGTCATGGGATCAAGGTCTCCACCAGAGGCTGCCTTGGACGCAGGCCGACAACACGACCACGAACAGGCAGAAGTTGAAAAGTGAGCGGTGCCATACCAGCCGGTACAAGCCCAGTCGCGCCAGCCCCAGGCGCAGCCCAGCGGTCAGGCCCAGGGCCAGCACGGCCAGCAGCAGCACGCTGGGGACAAACACCCCGTACAGGTCGATTTCGGCATTCATGCAGTGGGGCTCCGTGTGGGTTCGGGCGTGACCAGGGCCCGTGCGGGTGCCGGCCGGCCTGGGCACAGCGTGATGCGCAACTCGGCCAGCGCATGGCGGGCCTGCCGGGCCTGCGGGCTGTCCTGCGTGGCCAGCGTGTGCAGGGCGCGGTCGATGCGCTGGCCCAGGGCCTGTGCCGAGTGGGGGCGGGGGGTCTGGTTCAGGCGCGCCCGGTAGTGGGCGGCCACGGCCCCCAGCACCCGGCGCAAGGGTTGCCCAACCGGGCTGGCGGGCGCGCCGCTGCCTTGCAGGTCCAGCACGCTGAAGCCCACCCGCAGCTCACTGAAGCCATCGGTGATCCGGTCATGGGCGCTGGCGGCCAGGCGCGGCAGCAGCAGGCTCAGGCGATCCAGCATGAGATCGCCCATGGCGCCCAGCGCGGCGTGTTCGGTCTGATGGCGGCCCCAGGCGTGGCGCACCAGATCGCGCCAGAGGCTGCGCACCAGGCGGCGCAGGGCCAGGCCGGTGCCAAAGGGTCGGGTCAGCAGCGTCCACACCAGCGCGCCGAAGGCCCCCGCGATGCCGGCCAGGTTGCTGTTCACAAAGTCTGCGAAATTGGCGTCGTAGGCACCCGACAGGCCCAGAAACGAGGCGGTGCAGACGGTCAAGGTCATCGCCATGGGGGCAAAGCTGGGGCGCAAGGCCAGCGTGCCCAGGGGCAGGAAAGGCAAGGCCAGGGCCAGCACCAGGGTTTCGAAATCATGGGTGGCCGGTATCACGTAGAACAGCAGCACACTGGTCAGCAGCATGCCCACGCAGGTCCAGGCAAAAAAGCCACGTTGGGCCCGGGCCGGTTCATCCTGGGCGGCAAAGAAGCAGGCCGTGATGGTGCCCATGATCACCGCGCTGGCGCCTTGCTGCCAGCCGGCTTCAATCCACAGCAGGCACAGCCCAAAGCTCAGCGCCGAGGCCGACAGGGCCGAGAACACCACCATGCCGTGGTCCACATGGCGGGCCTGGCTGTCCAGGTGCTGGCGGCGGTAGGCCGGTACCCAGTCATCCAAGCCGGTGCGGCCATGGTTGTTGCGGGCGATGCGTTGGCGCAGTGCCAGACAGTCTTGCCACAGGCAGACCAGGGTGTGTAGCCGGGCCAGCGTGTGTTGCGTCAACACCGCCGGCCAATCAGAGCCGGCCGGGCCACTCCCATCGGGGTTTTGCCAATGGAGCCCAGTGAGGGGGGCCGCCTGGGCGTCAAGGTTTTGCATCCAGTCAGCCACCTGCGCCAGGGCTTGCTCAAGCCCCGCCGGCAGGCCTTGCGGGAGTTGGCGAAGCTCGGCCAGCGCGGCCTGCAGTGACGACAGCATGGGCAGCAGCAGGCTCAGGCGCCAGCGCAGCTCGCGGGCATGGCGCACCACGTCCACGCTGGCGGTGTCATAGGCCAATTGGCCGATGAACTGGTCCAGGGCCAGGATGTCGGTAGCCAACTGGTGGCGGCTGGCGCCCGGCACCTGGCCAGGTTGCAAGGCTTCGGTGGCCCAGGCCGCAGCGTCGCGCAACCACACGCCCATGCGCTGGTCCAGCACCGGGGCCACCCGGCCCGGGAACACCAGGGCGGCCACCGTGCTGGCGCAGGCAATGGCCAGCAGAATTTCCTGGGTGCGGGCCACGGCGATGTTGAACACCTCGGCCGGCGAACCCACGGCGCCAAAGGCGATCATGGGCAGCGTGTAGGCGGCCAGCATGTAGAGGTAGTTGCGGGGCGTGCGGTCCAACTGGGACAGGTACAGCAGGCTGCCCGTCCACAGCGACACCACCGCACTGAGCAGCACCGGCTGGTTCACCAGCCAGGGCACCAGCAGCACCGCGGCGCCGGCGCCCAGCAGGGTGCCGCCAGCCCGGTAAACGCCCTTGGACCGGGTGGCGCCCGTCAGCGGGTGCGACACCACATACACCGTGGCCATGGCCCAGTAGGGCCTGGGCATGCCCAGCGCCAGCGCGATGTACAGCGCCAGCATCGAGGCCGCAAAGGTTTTGACGGAAAACAGCCATTCCCGCCCGCTGGGCATCGTCATGGGTTCTTTCGTGGGGCAGCGGCGTCAGCACGCCGCTGTGGCGGGTCAATCGGCGTTGGCGGTGCAGCGGGTCAGCCAGGGGTCTTTTTCACTGTCGGGAAAAGCCTGCGCCAGGTGGTCCAGAAAGGCCTTGGTCTTGGCCGGTACATGCTCGCGTGTCGGGATCGCGGCATGGATGCTCAGGGCCGGCAGGCGCCAGTCGGTGAGCACGCTTTGCAACTCGCCGCCGGCGCAGGCCGGGGCCGCCACAAAGGACGGCAAGACCACCAGCCCCAGGCCTTGCAGCGCGGCCGAGCGGGCCGTCTCCAGCTGGGTGGTGCTGAGCGCGACTTGCGTGAAGGCCATGGCATAGCTGTCGTCGGGCTGGCTGTCCCGGGCACTGGCGGGGGGGCGGCGAAAGGTCAGGTCGTGCACAAAGGGCAGGGTCACCAGTGCGTGGTTCATCAGGTCCTTGGGATGCTGCGGGCGGCCCTGGGCCTTCAGGTAGTCAGGTGAGCCGCACAGCACCAGCTGCGAGTGCGCCAGGCGCCGGGCCACAAAGTCGCCGTTCAGGGGTCGCGCATGGCTCATCACCAGGCAGACATCGAAATCTTCGTCCAGGGTTTCGGCTTGGGCGTTGGTCGTCAGCTCGATCGTCACCTTGGGGTGGATTTGTTTGAAGCTGCGGATGAGTCGCACCAGCTCGTAGGTGGCCAGCGAGGGCGGCGCCAGCACCTTGAGCCGGCCTCCCACCCGCTGCGTGGCCGACTGCACGGAGGCCTCGGCTTCTTCGATGTCGGCCAGGATGCGGCGCACCTGGTCGAGGTAGATGCGACCGGCCTCGGTCAGCACCAGTTTGCGTGAGGTGGATCGGTTGAGCAGGCGCGCCGAAAGATGGGTTTCCAGGTCAGAGATCAGGCGGGTGACCACGGGCGGCGACATGTCGAGGGTGCGGGCCGCCGAGGCAAAGCCTTGGCAGTCGACCACACGGCAGAAGACCTGCATGCTGAGCAGACGATTCATGAGGCGAGCGTTGGATGGGGCAGGCTGGGGTTCTGGCGCCCAGGTCTCGAGACCACAGTGGGCGGGATGGGCGCAGCGCTCGTCTCCGGCCCAGAGCCGGGTGGAGCGCGTGGCCGAAGTTTAGAGAGATCGCCTGATCAGAAAAACGGCTTTCCAGGCAATTGGCTATTCCTGAAATGGCAACAAAAGACATTTTGAAAATTAATTAATGTCTCTTTTGGCAATTGAATGGGGTGGCTGAAGCGTATCCAGAGCATGCCTTTCACCCACCTCGGTGGGCGTGGGGTGCGAGCAGTTCGACCTGTGGCCAGGCTCAACAGGAAGGCTGATAGCCCCAATAGGCTTGTGCAGCCGGCGCCAGCTTGCTCATGGCGCGCTGGTGCACCTCGGGGTCCACGTTCTTTCGAAGGGCCTCGGCCACGGCCCGGATGGCGTGAGGCGGTGCAAAGTTGTGTTGCCGCCGCACGGAGCGCACTTCGTCGAGCAGTTCCTCCGGCGTGCCAAACGAGCGCACCGGCTGGCTCACATCCCAGTGCTCCACGAAGAGGGCACGCAGCACCGGCGGCAAGGCGTCGGCAAACGCCAGCGCTTGCTCTACCGGCAAGCGGCTGCGAAAGGTGTGCAGCACACCGATGACCATGTTCCAGCTCATGTTGGTGGTGGCCAAACCGGCGCAGTCGCGCGCATCGATCATGAACTGCTCGAACTGGCGCGAGGCGTTCTGGTATTCGAATGGCATGGGCATGGGGGCGGCTCTCGGGGGCCTCACTGGGGCGATAGACAGCGATGGGTGGCGAGCTTTTTACCATGTTGCCCGCCTCGCCTCCGCCGCTCCCTGGAGCGCTGCGGCACTCAGCCCAAGACCGCCGTCCGGCTCAGAACGACTCCCAGCTCTCGTTGTCGCCCTTGGATGTCTGGGGCTGGCTGGCGCTGGAGGTCAATGCGGGCCGGGTCTTCGAGGCGCTGCGCATGGCAGTGCGTTGATGGCCCATTGTCCGGGCTGGGGCTGAACGATACGACTGGCTCGGCGTGCTGGCTGCGGCTGCGTGGGGCATGGGGGCTGAGCCTCGTGCGCCTCCCTGCGTCAGTTTGAACACCGCCACGGCCTGCACCAGCTGATCGGCCTGGCCCTTCAGGCTCTTGGCGGCCGCGGCGCTCTCCTCGACCAGGGCCGCGTTCTGCTGCGTCACCCGGTCCATCTGCCCGACCGCGTCGGCGACCTGCTCGATGCCAGAGCTTTGGTCGTCGCTGGCAGAGGTGATTTCGGCCACGATGTGGCTGACCCGCTGGATCGAGGCCACGATCTCGCCCATGGTCTTGCCCGCCTGGTCCACCAGCACGGTGCCTTGTTCCACCTGTTCAACGCTGCTGCTGATGAGCGATTTGATTTCCTTGGCGGCCTCGGCACTGCGCTGGGCCAGGCTGCGCACTTCCGATGCCACCACTGCAAAGCCGCGCCCTTGTTCGCCAGCGCGAGCCGCCTCCACCGCCGCGTTCAGTGCCAGGATGTTGGTCTGGAAGGCGATGCCGTCGATGACGCCGATGATGTCCCCGATCTTGCGGCTGCTGGTGCTGATGCCTTCCATGGTGGTGACGACCTTGCCCACCACATCGCCGCCCTGCACAGCCACTGCCGATGCGCCTTGTGCCAGTTGATTGGCCTGCCGCGCATTTTCGGTGTTGTTGCGCACGGTGTTGCCGAGTTCGCTCATGGTGGCCGAGGTCTGTTCCAGCGCCGCGGCTTGTTCTTCGGTGCGCTGACTCAGGTCCTGGTTGCCCTGGGCGATTTCTGCACTGGCTGTTGCCACGCCCTCGGCGTTCTCGCGCACCTGCGCCACCACCTCGGTGAGCGACACCTGCATGGATCCGAGTGCGCTCAACAAGGGGCTGAATTCGTCGGCATTGTTGTCCACCACCGCCACTGAAAAGTCGCCCTCCTTCACACGGTCGGCCACGGTCTGGGCCTGGGCCACGCGGGCGCGCAGCGCACGGGCCATGAACCAGGAGAAGGCCACCAGGCCACAGGCCACGGCAGCCACCAGCGCGGAGAGCTGCAGGCGGATTTCATCCACGTTGCTGCCGATGGCCGCGACATCCTGGCCCAGCACCTTGGCCTGGCGGTCGCGCTCCTCGCTGAGCCAGGTCTGGATCTTGGCAAACTGGGGCAAAGTGGTGTCGGCCAGCATGTTCAGGGCGGCTTCGTGTTGCCCGCTGCGGATCAACTCCAGGTTCTTCTCGGCCACGGGCCACGAGGCAACCTGAAGGTCCAGCCAGTCGCGTTTGAAGGCATCCCGACCCGCCTGATCCGTGATCTCGGCCAGGAAGGCGGCATCGTTCTTGGCGATCTGCTCGCGCTTGCGCTGCACATCCTTGGCGGCTTGGTCGGCGGACTCTGGCTTGGTGGACAGCAAAGCCTGTCGGATGTCCGACAGGGCTTGCGACACCTTCAACTCCGTGCTTGCGATCAAGCTGAGCTGAAGGACCTTGATGTTGCCGGTGCGATGCGAGAGATCTCTCACCTCACGCAGCTGAACCCAGGCGCTGGCGGTGACGGCGATCAGCGCGGCGATGAGCGCCAATGAAACGACATACAGACGCGTGCTGAGACTGGTTTTGCTGAAGAGTGACATGGATGTTCCCAAAAATATGACGCAGGACATCCCTTCAGATGGGCCAAGGCAGCGGTCAAAGTGACGAACCCAGTTGGTCGTTTGCTCAACGCTCGAAGCAACCCGGGTTCTCAGACACATGCTCAACGGTCCAGCGGTCCAGGACTCGCATGCATGTTCCCCTCTGCAGCGCTCACCCGATTGATATGTATCAAGGCGCACACAATGAACAGGGTGGCGCAACAGCTGTTGGCAAGTGAGGTCACGGCTTTGTTCGGCCTGCGGGTGCGAGCCCGGCATTTCTGATATTCGCCCCGGATTTGGCAGCCTTGTCCTGCGCCGGTTGATCACCGAAACAAGTACACCAGCAGCAGGCCGGAGCGCATATGCAGCCCAGTACCAGGGTGGACCACAGGTCATGACGGCCCAGCACGCCGGCAAAGCTGCTGCTGATAGCTTGGGCGGGCTTTGCTGCAGTGGCAACTGGTGCCATTGCGGCGGCTGCTGGCAGCGGCACGCCCGTGCGGTGTGACAGCGCCTGGGCCCCGGCCATGCCCCCGCGGGCGGCCAGCCACGCGATCGATTCAGGCTTTTAGGCCGGGTACCGGGGCGAACACATAGTGGGTGTCGCCCTCAACGCGGTAAAGGTGGGTGGCTTCGCGTGGCAGGGCATCCAGCCTTGGGGGCAGCAGCCCCATGCCCTGCATCAGGCGTTCGATGCAGGCCTCGGCCAGGGCCAGACCCTGGGGGTTGCACACGGCCTGGCCGCCAAACCTTGGCATTGAATGTCTGAAGGGTTTCATCAACCACCGATAAATACAGGGTTAATCCAGCCTGAAAATGATCTGGTCTTGTGTAGACTGAACAAAGGCACCGTTCCTTTTTGAAAATATGGCGGTAGGTTTCAGAGCAGCGGGCCGATGAATATCTCAGCAGAGAGGACCCGCAATGACTGCTTCGACCCAAGAATCCGGTGAAAGCTGGACTATTTTGTGTGTCGACGATGAACCTCACATCCTGAGTTCTCTGCGCAGGCTGTTGAAGCCCTGCGGCTATCAGTTTCTCGGAGCCGGCAGTGCCGAGGAAGCGATTGCCCGGCTTGCAGAAGAAAAAGTGGATTTAATCATTTCTGACATGAGGATGCCCGGCATGCAGGGCGCGGAGTTCTTGGCGATTGCGCGCCAAAACTGGCCCTCGATCACCCGGGTCATGCTGACCGGATACTCGGATGTCAGCTCGACGATTGAGGCGATCAATAAGGGCGAGATTTATCGATATATTGCGAAGCCCTGGAATGATATTGAGGTGCTAGGCGTCATTAACCAAGCATTCGAGCGTCAACGCATGGAGAGAGAAAATCTGCGCCTGCAAGCAGAGCTTCATTCGAGGAATGACGATTTGAATCGTCTGAACGAATCCTTGGAAGAGCGTGTACAAGCTCGCACCAAAGAAGTCGAGCGGATGGCGCAACAAATCAGGAAAAGTCAGATCAATTCCATCAAGATATTCTCAACTTTGCTTGAATGGCGTGAAGGTTTGCTGGCCGGACATTCGCGTCGCGTGGCCGATATGGCACGAAAGCTGGCCAAAGCCATGGATTGCTCTGAGCAAGAGCTTCAAGATATATTTATCGCAGGCCTGATCCATGACATCGGCCTGATATCGCTTTCTGATTCAGTGATCGAAAAGCCAGTTTCATTGCTGCAGGGCGATGATTTGCTACGCTATGAAAGGCATCCTTCTTTTGGCGAGCAGATCCTGTTGTCGCAGGATGATCAACAGGGGGTGGCCAGCATCATCCGCTCACACCACGAGCGCCACGATGGTGCAGGGTTTCCAGACCGACTGCACGGCACGCAGATTCCACTGGGGGCTCGCATCATCGGGATTGCGGACACCTACGATGACCTGCGTTTCGGACGCATCACCAGTGCGAAACTGAGTGATGCGGATGCCCGTCTGGTGATTTCCAGAGGGCGAGGCAGCCAATTTGATCCAGAAATAGTTGATGTGTTTTTGCAAGTGCTGCTGGCGGCTCAACTCCAGGCTGAAAAGCCACCGCGTCAGTTGCGCTCAGAGACATTGCGTGAAGGTATGTGCCTGGCACGGGATCTGATATCTCCTGAAGGGCTGATTTTGTTGTCTGCCGGCCACGTGATTCATGGCGATCTGATAAAACGCATTCGGTCGCGTGAAGCCAGAGAGTCGAGCCATTATGTTTTTTACATCAAGAATGACTGAGGATCAATCATGAAACAAAGAGTCATCTTCATCGACGATGAGCCGAATATTATTTCGGCACTCAAGCGCGTATTGATCCCGGCACTTTCTGAAAATGCCGATATTTATTTCACTTCCGATCTGCAAAAGGCGCTGGAGTGGGTGCGTGAGATCGAGTTTGATGTCATTGTTTCAGATTATTTGATGCCCGATATGAGTGGTCTTGAATTTATCAAGATCGCCAGGACGCTGCAGCCGGATGCCGTTCTTCTGATGCTCAGTGCCTCTACAGAGTTTGAGGTCATGCGTACAGCGGTCAATGAGTTGAATATATACAAATACCTCATCAAGCCGTGGGTCTCTGAAGAATTGTGTCGGGATATTGGTATGGCATTGAATAAGGCGTCCGATGACCGATACCAGAGAGAGTTGGCTGGTGTGGGATTGATGCAATTCAGACCCGAATCCTCTGGTTGAATGAGCTGTCCCAGGACAGTGTCGCGGTTAACTTGGTGTTTTTGTGAGTAGATGATGGGTGCTCTGGAATTAAAAATACTTGATGCCATCAGTCAGCCCATATTTGTATACGATGGGCATGTGATTGTTCACGCCAATGAGAAGATGCTGCGTTTGCTGGGACGCAGTCTGGCGGATCTGCTGTCCGCGCCGAGTATTGATTTTTTCTCTGCTGAGCACGAAAGCCAGGCAAATATTTACTTGCGCACTTGCCTGAACCGCAAGGCGCAGTCCCCATCGATCGAGTTGGACATCCGTTCTGCAAGCGGCTTGATGCGATGCATGGAACTCACAGGCGTCAAGCACGCTACAGCGGAGCAGGATGTGGTGATTTGCACCTGCCAGGACCTGAGTGATATCCGAATTGTCCAAGACAGTTTGATGGAGATGGGGCAACGGCTTAACCAGATCATTGAGAATGATCCGGTGGCGACCCTGGTCATGAATGTCGACCATGTTGTGACCCATTGGAATGCGGCGGCCGAGCATTTGACTGGGGTAAGCAAGGCAGCCATGGTCGGTGGGCGTGATGGATGGCGCCCTTTTTATGCCAGTGCGCGGCCGATCCTGGCCGATTTGATCATCGAAGGTTCGGTGGACACCGCGATGCCTGAGCTTTACAAGGGTCTCGGGAAGAAATCCAACTTGATACCGAATGCCGTCGAGGCCGAGGACTTTTTTCCAAATATCGGTGCCAGCGGGTGCTGGTTGTATTTCTCGGCGGCGCCTTTGCGCAACTCAAAAGGTCAGTTGGTTGGTGCCATCGAAACCTTGCAGGACGTCACCAGTCGAAGAGACGCAGAGGATGCGCTGCGTCGCCAGCAATTGGCGCTGGAGTGGTCGGTAGCCGAGAGAACCGCCGAGGTGCGCGCGCAGCACCAGCAAATCGAGGCGCTGCTGGAGAATGCCCCCATCGGCATCGTCAAGATACAGGATGGCTTGATTTCGCGATTGAACGATACCTTCGTCGGTATGTTTGAATTGCAAGATCTGCCCATCGACCAATTGCGGGTTGAGCATATATTCGCCAGCCGTGATGATTACGATTTTATTCGCAAAATGTCACGTCCGATGCTCAAGGCAGGGGTGGCTTTTAATTATGAAGCCAGGATGAAAACCCATCTGGGAAACCTGCGCTGGATTCAATTGATTGGTTATCCGGCGCAACCTGGTGCTGGCGATGAAAGCTCATGGTGGCTCTTGCTGGATCGAACTGATATCAAGACTGCCCACGAAAATCTACAGAAAAATTTTGACCGTATCAAGGACATCAACAACAAACTTGAGGAAGCTCAGAATCAGTTGCTTCAGTCTGAAAAAATGGCCTCGATTGGGCAATTGGCAGCTGGTGTGGCCCACGAAATCAACAACCCCCTCGGATTTGTCAGTTCAAATATTGGGGCATTGGGGCGGTATTCTAAAGACCTTCTGGAGGTGGGGCGGACCGCCATGGCCTTGCTCAAATCACCGGATCACGCGTATGAAGAGGGCCCCTGGGCTGATCTTGCCGGCGCATTTGAGCGGTTCGATTTTGAGTTTCTGGCCGAAGACCTGCCGAATCTGTTGAGCGAGACCGAAGATGGTCTCCATCGTGTGAAGCGGATTGTGCAAGACCTCAAGGATTTCTCCAGGGTGGACCACGATGAGTGGGCAGAGGCCGACATCAACCAGGGCCTGGATTCGACCCTGAATGTCGTCAGAAATGAGGTCAAGTACAAGGCCGAGGTCATCAAGAACTACGCTGCCCTGCCTCGGGTGAAGTGCCTGGCTGCCCAGATCAATCAGGTGTTCATGAACCTGATTGTCAATGCGGCGCAAGCCATTCAGGAGAAAGGTCGGATTGTGCTTCAGACTGAATTGCGCAACGGCTGGGTGGTGGTCTCTGTGTCAGATACCGGGTGTGGCATGTCTGAGGACGTCAAAAATCGCATTTTTGAACCTTTCTACACCACAAAACCTGTGGGGCAAGGGACTGGCTTGGGCCTGTCGCTTTCCTACTCCATCGTCCAGAAGCATGGTGGCCGCATCGAGGTCGAATCAACGCCCGGTGTCGGGACAAGGTTCAGTGTGCACCTACCGCTGGTCCAGCCCACGACCGCGCCCGGTGTTTGACCCGGCCGCTGGAGGCCGAGTCGTCAAGGGCTGTCCGGGCCCAGCAAAATGGCCAGCTCTTGCGGCGGCATCGGGCGTGCGAACAGATAGCCCTGCCCCATGGGGCAACCCTGCGCACAGAGAAAGGCCAGCTGTGCCTCGGTCTCGATGCCCTCCGCGGTCACTTCCAGCTCCAAGGTTTTGCTGAGCCCGATGATGGCTCGCACGATGGCCATGTCGTTGGCATTGCCGGGCAGGTCCCTGACAAAGGATTGATCGATCTTGATGCGATCCAAGGGCAGATGCTTCAGATAGGACAAGGAAGAAAATCCGGTCCCGAAGTCGTCCACCGCGATGCGGATGCCCATGGACCGCAATTGCCACAGCACCCGCCTGCTCAGCTCCAGTTCCTGCAGCAGGCTCTCCGTGATCTCCAGCTCAAGACATTGCGGCGCGAATCCAGAGGCCTCCAGCGCTTCGGTCACATCCTGTATGAAGTTTTCTGCTGCCATCTGGCGGACGGAGACGTTGACTGCCACCGTGAGGTCCTTGTGGCCTTGCCGGTGCCAGGCAGCACCTTGCTGGCAGGCCGCGTGCAATACCCAGCGCCCCACGGCCTCAATCAGTCCGGACTCTTCGGCCACGGGGATGAATCGGTCTGGTGACACGAGGCCGTTCTCGGGGTGTTGCCAGCGCACCAGCGCTTCGACGCCGATGATGTGGCGCCCCGGCAGTGCCACGACCGGTTGGTAGTACAGCGTCAGCTCATGGTGTTCCACGGCGTGGCGCAGTCCTTGCTCGATCCGCATGCGTTCATGGACCCGCTCTGCCATCTCTGGTGCGTAGAAGCAATAGCGATTGCGTCCGCGTCGCTTGGCGTCGTACATGGCGCTGTCGGCCGCCCGGATCAGGTGGTCCACGTCTTCGCCGTTGGCCGGAAAGACCGCGATGCCGAGACTGGCCGACACCACCAGGCGCTTGTGGCTGCTCAGGTCCAGTGGTTCGCGTACCGCCCGCAGCAGCTTGTCGGCCAGGCCGGCGCCGTCCTCGATGCGAAGCATGTCGGGGGCCAGCACCACGAACTCATCGCCCCCAAGGCGAAACGCGATGTCCGCGCGTCGGATCGTGCCACGCAGGCGCTGCGCCACCTGTTTGAGCAGCTCGTCACCCACCGCATGGCCCAGGGTGTCGTTGATCGTCTTGAATCCATCCAGGTCGATGAAGATCAATGCGATCGGTATGCCGGAGCGCCGGGAGCGCTCGATTTCACTCTCCATGCACTCGGCCAGCAGGTTGCGATTGCCGAGCCCTGTGAGCGCGTCATGGAAGGCCAGGTGATTGAGCTGCAGCTCCGCGTCGCGAATGGCGCTCAGGTCGGAGAAGGCCAGCACGTACTGGACCACCTGGCCAAGGTCGTCGCGCACGGCGCAGACGTGCTCCCAGGCGGTGAAGCGTTCGCCCGACCGCCTCAGGCACACGGTTTCTCCGTTCCAGTAGCCGTGTTCCGAAGCCTCCAGCCGTT
>Ga0208269_100049_pt1 | contig 99820 bp, 85 predicted proteins | sample LakWasMe88_LOW11_2_FD_183912 | JGI IMG/M metagenome (GOLD analysis project Ga0208269, IMG submission 183912) | Freshwater sediment methanotrophic microbial communities from Lake Washington under simulated oxygen tension - Sediment Metagenome... | ecosystem: Environmental > Aquatic > Freshwater >...
CGACTTCAACGAAAACTACTTTGGCTTTCGCACCTTCGGCAACCTGCTGGAAGAGGCCCACAACCGCGGCCTGATGGAATTCGGCCGCGACGACAAGTCGGGCGCCTATGTGTTCCGCAGCAGTGGTGGTGGCAGCACGGGCGCGGGCCCAGCCCCCTTGCCCGCATCGAGTGCGGCCACCCATGCCGCGCCGGCGCAGCGCACCGAACAGGCCTACGAGCGCCCGGTGTCGCGTTACTTCCCGCCGGAGGCTTTTGCACCAGCCGCCGCGCCCGTGCCCCCAGCAGCACCCGTGACCGCTGCAGCACCGGTGGTGGAGGCCCCCGAGGTCGAAGCCGAAGCTGAGAACGACGAGCAACCCCCAGCCAGCTATGGCCGTTCGCGGGGCGGCCGCCGGGGTGGCCCGCGTGAAGGACGTGAGGGCCGCGACAACCGTGACGGGCGAGACAACCGCTCCGAAGCCAATGCATCGCGCGGCGAGGGCCAGCCCAACCAACAGGCGGCCCGCCACCAGGGCCAGAACCCACCTGCGCCGCCAGAGCACGACAGCGCCATCGCAGCCGCCGCTGCCGAGGCCGAAGCCCGGGCGCGCGCCCGCAAGGCCCGCGAACTGCGCGAGCGCCAGGAACAAGCCGCGGCCACCAGCCGCCGTGCCGCCGCCCCGGCGCCCGAAGAAGACGATGAGCCCGCAGCATTGCCCCCGGCCCTGGTGAACGATCAGGCCGGTGCCGCTGCCACCGAAGAAGGTGCTGCGCCCGCCGCGGCGGAAGACACCGCCCCCCAGGCCTCGCCACGCCGCCGCAGCCGCGGTGGCCGCTCGGGCGCCAAGGCCCGTGCCCAGGCCAACGCAGCGCTGGCTGAGGCGGCGGATGGCCCCGTGGATGACACGGCCAGCGCGCCAGCCGAAGCCGTCGAGCCAGCGGCCACCGCCGTTGTGACGGCACCCGAGGCCGCCGCGGTCGAGGCAGCACCCGTGGACGTGGCCGCGCCGGCGGCCAAGAAGGCCCGCCGCCCGCGCGCAGCGGCCAAGAAGGCAGGCTGAGGCCTTCAGCCCCTGGGCGACACCGGCTCCGCAAAGGCGGCGTCGGCCACCACCTCGCCCAGGCATTGGACAAAGCTCGCAGCCGCTGGTGACAGCTCTTTGCCGAGCTGGCTGTAGACGCAGACCTCGCGGTAGAAGGCGGGTTCTTGCAGGGCAAGCATCTGCAGTCCATAGGCCTTCACCAGCGGCGCGGCGTAGGTGGGACACAGCGTGACACCCATGCCGGCGGACACCAGGCCGAAGGCGGTGGTGAAGTACGAGGTTTCCTGCCACGGGTTCAGCAGCAGGGCCTCGCTGTAGGCACCCAGGCTGGCTCGCATGCGCGCAATGAAGTCGCGTGTGGGGGCGATGAAATGGCAGGCGTCCAGATCCTGCCAGCGCAGGGGGTTCTGTGCGCACAGGGGATCGTCGGTGCGGCAGATCAACCAATGCCGATCCCGCAGAAAGGGCTGGCGCCGCAGGCTGGCATCGTCCAGCACGCCATCCGGCCCGATGGCCAGTTCGACTTCACCCGCCTGCAGCCGGTCCAGCAGATGTTCGGGCAGCGTGTCCTGCAGGCGGATGTCCACGCCGGGATACTGCTGCCGGTACACAGCCAACACCCGCGGCACCAGGGTGCAAGCCATCAGTTGGGGCGCCGCCACGCGCAGCACGCCCCGGCGCTTGTCACGCAGGTCGATCATGCTGCCCACGGCCACGGCCAGCTCATTGAGCATACGGCGCACATGGGGGTAGAAATCGCGCCCCGCCTCCGACAATTCGACCCGCCGGGTGTGGCGGTCAAACAGCGACAGGCCCAGCTCGCGCTCCATGTCGCGCACCAGCACGCTCAGGGCCGACTGGGTCAGGAACAGGCGCTGGGCCGCTTTGGTGAAGCTGCCCTCGGTCGCCACCGCCTCGAACGCCCTCAGCTGCCGCAGGCTCAGGTTTCTATTCATATGAATCCTTCATCAATCGATGAAATTTTTTCGTTTGAATGATAAGACAGCTCTCGATGTAATGCGGTCCTCACCTCAAGGCCGCTCCATGACCGCTTCTTCAACCGCTGATTTCGTCCCCATCCGATCGCTGCATCACTTCGCCTGGCGCTGCCGGGATTGCGAGGAGACGCGCCATTTCTATGAGGACCTGCTGGGCCTGCCCCTGGTGCATGTGATCAAGAGCGACGTGGTACCCAGCACCGGCGAGTACTGCCCCTATGTGCACATCTTTTTCCAGATGCGTGACGGCTCGTACATCGCCTTCTTCGACCTGGGCGACGACACGGCCGCCCAGCCCTCGCCCAACACACCGGCCTGGGTCAACCACCTGGCCCTGCGCGTCGATTCGGTGGCCGAGTTGGAGCAGGCCAAGGCCAGGCTGCAGGCAGCCGGCATCGAGGTGCTGGGCGTGACCGACCACCACATCATCCGCTCGATCTATTTCTTCGACCCCAACGGCATTCGGCTGGAGCTGACCACCCCCACGGTGGATGGGGCTGAGATGAACCAGTTGGCCCGCCGTGCCCACCAGGAGGTCCGTGACTGGACCGCCTTCAAGGCTCGGCGCAAGGCCAGCGCCTGACAGGCGCCCCACAGCCCCAAGAACAAATCGGAGACAAACCATGACCAACTACCGCTTCGCCCCCCCATACGAGCTGCCCAGCTTTGCTTTCACGCCCCCACCCGAGCTGCAGGGCGGAAACCCGGGCCGCTACCCCATCGTGATCGTTGGCGCCGGCCCGGCAGGGCTGACCCTGGCATGCGACCTGGCCCAGCGCGGTGTGCGCAGCGTGCTGATCGATGAGGACAACACCGTGGGAGTGCGGGGCGCCTCCTCGCGTGGCATCTGCTATGCCCAGAAGTCGCTGGAGATCCTGGACCGGCTGGGCATTGCCGAACGCGCTGTCGCCAAAGGTGTGGCCTGGTCATTGGGCCGTACCTTCTCGGGCAGCGAAGAGGTGTACAGCTTCAACCTGCAGGACCACAGCGTGTCCACCCAACCGCCCTTCATCAACCTGCAGCAGTTCTACCTGGAGTGGTTTCTGGTGGATCGCCTCCAGGCCCTGGGCCTGACCGACCTGCGCTGGCGCACCCGGGTAACGCAGATCGAGACCCGGAACGACCATGTGCGGTTGCAGGTCGACACCCCCGACGGCGCCTACACCCTGGAAGCCAGCACCCTGATCGATGCCACCGGGGCCAACAGCCCCATCCGCACGCAACTGGGTCTGGCAACCCACGCCTCGCGCAGCACCGATCGCTGGTGCATCACCGATGTGCGCTTCACCCACCCCCTGCCCACCGAGCGCTGGACCTGGGTGGATGCGCCCTTCAATGACGGGCGCGCAGTCTGGCAGCACCTGATGGCCGATGGTGTGTGGCGCATCGACTACCAGATGCCCGAGGATGCCGACCCCGAGGCCATCAGCCAACCCGAGGTGGCCGGCTCACGGCTGCGGGCGCAACTGGGGCCCGATGTGGAGTTCGAGTTTGTCTGGATCGGCCCCTATGGCTACCGAGACCACCTGCTGGACGACTTCCGGGTCGGCCAGGTGTTCTTCATCGGTGACGCCGGCCACGTGGTCAGCCCCTTTGGCGCCCGCGGCGGCAACACCGGCATGCAGGACGCCGCCAACCTGGGCTGGAAGCTGGCCCTGGTCGAGCAAGGGCTGGCCCCCGACACCCTGCTGGACAGCTACAGCGCAGAGCGCCGCGCCGCCTGCGTCGAAAACCTGCAGGTGACCAGCCGTTCTGCCCGCTTTCTGGCCCCCCGCAGCCCGGCAGAGCACACCCTGCGCCGAGCCGTCCTGGCGCTGGCGCGGCAGCACCCTTTTGCACGTGCCCTGGTCAACACGGGCCGCATGTCGATGGCGAACGACTACCCGCCCTCGGCCTGCCTGCCCCAGGGCGCCCGCAGCGTGCAAAACCTGGCCTTGCCAGATCGGCAGGGCCGACCCACCGCGCTGATGCACCTGCTGCGGCAGGGCACGCACTGCCTGGGACTGTGGTTTGCGCCAACAACGGGCGCACGGGCCGAAGCCGAGGCGCGCTTGCGCCAGACCGGGCTGCCAGCCCGCCTGGTGGCCATTGGCGGGCCCGAGGCCGACCTGCACGACCCCGACGAGGTGCTGGCCCGCCACCTGGGGCTGGCCCCCGGCGACAGCGCCGGCACCCTGTGCCTGCTGCGCCCGGACGCCTACCTGGCCGCGACCTTGCCGGCCTGCACCGCCGACACATTCATCCACGCCCTGCGGGTGGCCACAGGCCACGCCGCCGCCCTGGAACCCCTCACCACCTGAGCCGAGACCGACCATGAACACCGAACCCAACATCCCCGATCCGGACGGCTTCTACGCCGCCCTGGTGCAGGCCCACGAAGGCTTGAGCGAAGCCGCCAGCGCCGACCTCAACGCCCGCCTGGTGCTGCTGCTGGCCAACCAATGCGGCCAGCAAGCCGTGCTGCTGGCCTGCCTGCACGCCGCCCAAGAGGCCGCCCCCGCCACCCCGACCTGAAAGCCCACCCATGAGCACCCACACCCCCTCCTTTGCCTCGGCCTCCGACCTGCAGGAGCAAAAGCCCCAGGTTCAGATGCTGGCCCCCGGCGTTTACGGCTACATCAGCGCCTTCGACCCGAACTGCGGCTTCGTGGTAGGCGACGACTGCGTGGTGGCCATCGACACCCGACCCACGCCGCGCCTGGCGCGCGACTTCCTGGCCGCCATCCGCAGCGTCACCGACAAGCCCGTGAAGTTCATTGTGCTGACCCATTACCACGCCGTGCGAGTGATGGGCGCCAGCGCCTTCCCCGAGGTGCAGGCCATCATCGCCAGCCAGGGCACGGCCGACTGGGTGCACAGCCGCGGCCAGGCCGACTTCGATTCGGAAGTGGGCCGCTTCCCGCGCCTGTTTGCCGGCGTCGAAGAGGTGCCCGGCCTCACGCGGCCGACCCTGAGCTTCGAGCGCGAAATGCGCCTGAACCTGGGCTCACGCGAGATCCATCTGCACTGCCTGGGGCGCGGCCACTCGGGGGGCGACACCGTGGCCTGGCTGCCCGACTGCGGCGTGCTGTTTGCCGGTGACGTGGTCGAGAACCGCTGCGGCGTGTATGCCGGCGACGCCTACCTGCAAGACTGGCTGGGCACCCTGGACGCCGTGCGCGCACTCCACCCTCGCACCCTGGTGCCGGGGCGTGGCGCGGTACAGCACGGCCAGGCGGCCTGTGCCGAAGCCATCGACCTGACCCAGGCCTTTTTGCGCACCCTGCTCGACAGCGTGCGACAGAGCCTGGCCGCCGGCCTGGGCCTGCGGGCCTGCTTCGAGAACGCGCAACAGGCCATGGCACCGCGCTTTGGCGATTGGCCCGTGTTTCAGCACGTGCTGCCCTTCGACGTGGCCCGCGCTGTTGAAGAGCTGCAGGGCACCGAGCACCCCACCATCTGGACCGCCGAACGCGACCAGCAACTCTGGGCCACGCTGCGGGGCTGAGGCCCGCCTACGCCTCCGCATCCGCCAACGCTCCACGTACCACGCACCCCAAAAAACCACACAGGAGACAGACATGACAATCCCTTCCCCCACCCGCCGCGCCTGCACAGGCCTGGCCCTGGCCCTGCTGGCGGGCCTTGCCGGCCCACTTACGGCCCAGGCGCAGCCCCAGACACCGGCCTACCCCAACCAGGCCGTGCGCTGGCTCGTGCCCTATGCAGCCGGTGGCGGTACCGACGCCATGGCCCGGGCCCTGGCCGATGCCATGCAGCCCTCGCTGGGCCAGCCCCTGATCATCGACAACCGCCCCGGCGCCTCCACCAACATTGCGGTGTCGGTGCTGCTGCAGGCCAAGCCCGATGGCTACACCGTGATGCAGGCCGAGAACGCCGCACTGCTCTTCAATGAGCACATGTTCGCCCGCCTGCCTTACAAGCCCGCCACCGATTTCACCTACATCGGCGCCATTGGCCGCATACCTGTGGCCCTGGTGGTGCACCCCGACTTTCCGGCCAAGACCCTGGCAGAGTTCATCGCCTATGCCAAGGCCCACCGTGATGGGATCAACTACGCCTCGCCGGGCAATGGTTCGCCCCACCATGTGGCCATGGAGCTGTTCAAGCAGAAGGCCGACATCAGCCTCACCCATGTGGCCTACAAGGGGGCGGCACCGGCCATGCAGGATGTGATGGGCGGCCAGGTGCCGGCGATGATGCTGGACCTGGCCTCGGGCCTGCAGATGATGCGGGCCGGCAAGGTTCGCGTGCTGGCCCTGGCCTCGCCGCAACGCGCCAGCGCCCTGCCCGAGACGCCGACCTTTGCCGAACTGGGCTACAAGGAGGTCAATGCTGCGGCTTTCCACGGCCTGGTCGGCCCAGCCGGCATGCCCGCCGACGTGGTGAACCGACTGAACGCCGAACTGCGCCGGGCCACCCAGAACCCCAAGGTGGTGAAGCTGTTTGCCGACTTCGGCTTCGAGCCCCTGCCGGGCAGCCCGGCCGATTTCCAGGCCCTGGCCCGCAGCGAAAGCGCTCGCTGGGGCAAGGTGATCAAGGCCTCCAACATCCAGCTCGACTGAGGACGGCCCCGATGACCCCACACGATCTGCGCCTGGCCACTCGCCACAACGGTCGCCGCGATGGCGAGCTGATGCTGCTCAGCCCCTCACGGCAACGCTGGGCCCCGGCCGGCCCCGCCACCCCCACCCTGCAAGCCCTGCTGGACGACTGGGAGGTGCTGGCGCCGGCCCTGGCCCGACGCTGCCACAGCCTGGATGCCTCAGGCTGGCAGGGCTGCGCCGCTTTTGAGCCACAGCAGTGCCTGGCCCCCCTGCCTCGGGCCTACCAATGGGCCGATGCCTCGGTGTACCGCAACCACGCCCGCCTGATCTACCAATGGCGCCAGGAGCCCATCCCGCCTCGCTACGAGGACGAGCCCCTGGTCTACCAGGGCGGCTCGGACGTGATGCTGTCAGGCACCGAACCCATCGTGGCGCGCGATGAGGCCCATGGCATCGACCTGGAGGCAGAGATCGCCGTCATCACCACCGATGTCCCCATGGGGGTCAGCGCCGAACAGGCGCTGCAACACATTGCCTTGGTGGTGCTGCTCAACGATGTGTCGCTGCGTGGGCTGATCCCGGCCGAGTTGGCGCGCGGCTTCGGCTTCTACCAGAGCAAGCCCGCCACCAGCTTCGCGCCGATCGCGGTCACGCCCGCGGCCTTGGGCTCGGCCTGGCGGGGGGGCATGTTGCACCTGCCGGTGCACATCGAGCTCAATGGCCAATGGTTTGGTCAACCCGATGCGGGGGAGGAGACCGTGTTCCATTTCGGCCAGATCATCGCCCACCTGGCTCGCACCCGGGCACTGGCTGCGGGCAGCATCATCGGCGCGGGCACCATCAGCAACGCGGCCGCGGCCGCAGGCAATGCCTGCATCACCGAGGCCAGGGTGCGCCAGATGCTGGCCGGTGCGCCCGAGGCCGAGCTGCAGCCCTACCTGCGGCACGGCGACCGGGTGCGCATCGAGGTGCTGGATGCGCAGGGTCGCTCGGTGTTCGGTGCCATCGATCAGAGCGTTCAGGTGGTGTCACAGGCGGAGTGAGGCTGGATCAGGCCGCCCGGCTCACAGCAGCCCACCCCGCTTGAGGCGGTAGGCCAGTTGGGCGCGGCTCAGGCCCAGCGCCCGGGCGGCCTCGGCCACGTTGTGGCGCGCCGCCACCCAGGCCTTGCGGTAGCGCTGCAGCTCGGCAGCGGCATGCGCATCGCGGCCGGCCCCTGTGCCTTTGCCCGCAGCAGCAGACGGCGATCGCCGGGCATGCCGGGTGGGCTCGGGGTCAAGCGTCAGCACCGGGGCCGGCACCTGCGTCAGTTGGCCACTGGCATCCAGGCCCAGGGCTTCGTGCGACAGCTGCTCGCCCCCTCGGAACAGGTGGTGCACATCGATCGGCTCGCCAGGCTCGGCCATGATCACGCCGCGCTCCACCAGGTTCTGCAGTTCGCGGATGTTGCCCGGAAAGTCGTACCGCAGCAGGGCCTGGACCGCGCGCGCCGTGAAGCCCGGCACCTCGCGCTGGTGCAGGACGACGTAACGCTGCAGAAAATGCTCCATCAGCAGCGGGATGTCATCGCGCCGCTCCTTCAAGGGCGGCAAGGCAATGGGGAACACATTGAGGCGGAACATCAGGTCTTCGCGGAAGCGCCCGGCCCGCACCTCGTCACGCAGATCGACGTTGCTGGCCGCCAGCACCCGCACATTGACCGGGATGGACCGGGTGCCCCCCACCCGCTCGACCGTACGCTCCTGCAAGGCGCGCAGCAGCTTGCCCTGGGCCACGTAGCTCAGCGAGGCCACCTCGTCAAGGAACAGGGTGCCTTCATGAGCGCGCTCGAAACGCCCGGGCCGCGACACCGTGGCCCCGGTGAAGGCCCCCCGCTCCACCCCGAACAGCTCCGACTCGATCAGGGTCTCGGGGATGGCTGCGCAATTGATGGCTACAAAGGGCCGCTGGGCCCGCGGGCTGATGCGGTGCAGCGTCTGGGCAAACAGCTCCTTGCCCACGCCCGAGGCCCCGGTGAACAACACCGTGGCCTGGGTCGGCGCCACGCGCTGGATCAGGTGGCAGGCGGCGCTGAAACTGGAGGAGATGCCGATGGGCTCGGGCGCGTCGGCGCCAAGCCCCAGGGCTGCGGTGGCGGAGGCCTTCGGCGCCCCCGTGGCGCTGAGGCTGGCCCCGGGGCTGAAGCCCCGGACCCGGGGTGCCGAGGCATCGGGCAGGAAGTAATGCAGGTCCAGTTCGGGGTCATCCCACTGGTCGGCAGGGCGCCCGGTGATGCGACAGGCCTCGGCCCCCATGGAGCGGCAGGCCGTCTCACGGTAGATGATGAGCTTGCCCATGAAGGCGCTGGCGTAGCCGCTGGCATAGCCCACCTGCATCCAGCAGGCCGGCTCGGTGCCGATGCCGAAGGCGGCCATGTGTTCATCGTCCTCGCTGGAGTCATGCCACCAGAAGTCGGCAAAGAAGTCGCCGCGGGCGATGTCGAATTCGAAACGGATGGTCTCCGGCCGCACCATGCCCTCCAGCCGGTGCAGGTTCGGCCCCGCATGAAAGGCGTTGGCCGGGTCGCTGTCGGGCCACATGCGGCGCACCAACTCGGCGTCGCGGGCCCCCGCGGCATAACCCACCCGCGTCAACAGCGAACGGGCCTGCTCCTGGCCCAGGCTGGCGATCAGCTCGCGGCGCAGCGACCCATAGGTGGACGACTGCCAGAGCAGCATGCGCTGGTCGTTCATCCAGATGCGGCCATCGCCGGGAGAAAACGTCAGCGTCTCGGCCAGGTCGCGTTGCGTGGGGGCCGCGCCTTCGTCGAAGTCGGCACTGCTGCGCGCCTGCAGCAGGCTGTCCTGCAAGGCAGCGAGGCTGAGGCGAGGGGGTGTTTTTTTCATGGCGACAGCGCCGGGTCAAGCAGCGCCATTGATCTATTTTTGATCATTAAATTTTAATCAAGCAAACGGGTATTGATTCAGGGTTTCTGCGGATCACCTTCGACAAGCCCTTGAATTGGAACGCTTTTTTTCGCAGCCAGAACTGGCACCGCGATTGCAATGCAGTCCACGCATTCTTTTCATCACGACAACGGAGTCAATCATGCTTGAAGGCAAGAAAATCATCGTCACCGGCGCCGCATCGGGCATCGGCGCCGCCACCGCCGCCCTGCTGACCCGGCAGGGGGCCGAGGTCATCGGCGTGGACATCCAGCGCCCAGCCCAGTTCTCGGGCCAGTTTGTGCAGGCTGATCTGTCGCGCCAGGACTCGATCGATGCGCTGGTCTCCGCCCTGCCCCAGGGGCTGAACGGCCTGGCCAACATTGCCGGTCTGCCCCCCACCCGCCCGGCACCCGCCGTGCTGCGGGTGAACCTGGTCGGCCTCAAGTACCTGACCACCCAGTTGCTGCCCAAGCTGGCCGATGGGGCCGCCATCGTCAACCTGGCATCGCTGGCCGGCCTGGGCTGGGCCGATGCCAAGGACACCATCCTGGCCAGCGACGGCCTGGGCTTTGACGAAGTGGATGCGTTCTGTCAGCAGCATGGCATCGAGGGAGCGCGCAGCTACTTCTTCTCGAAGGAGGCGCTGATTGCCTGGACCCTGCAGAACCGCTGGACCTGGCGCGCCCGGGGCATCCGCATGAACGCCGTGAGCCCGGGGCCGGTCGACACCCCCATCCTGCAGGACTTCATCAAGACCCTGGGCGCCCGCGCCGAAGAAGACATGCGCACCATGGACCGCCCCGGCACCCCAGCCGACATCGCACCGGTGGTGGCGTTTTTGCTGTCCGATGGCTCGGGCTGGATCCGTGGCACCAACATCCCCACCGATGGCGGCATGTATGCCAACGTGCTCTGCCAGATGAACGGGCTCTGAGCACCTCTGAATCGTCAAACTCTCGAACCACTGAGACAGAAGAACCCGACATGAGCACGATTTCCATGCTGATCAATGGCCAGGCCGTGGCCGCCGCCGATGGCGCCACCTTTGCGCGCCTGAACCCCCTGGATGGCACGCTGGCCACCACCGCCCCCGCTGCCGGCGCCGCCGACGCCCAGTCCGCCGCCGATGCAGCCGCGCAGGCCTTCCCGGCCTGGGCGGCGATGGGCCCGGGGGAGCGACGCAAGCTGCTGATGAAAGCCGCGGCGGCGCTGGAGGCCCAAGGCGATGCCTTTGCCCAGGCCATGGCCCGCGAAACCGGCGCCTCCGGCCTGTGGGCGGGCTTCAATGTGCACCTGGCGGCCGACATGCTGCTGGAAGCCGCCACCCTGACCACCCAGGTCAGCGGCGAGCTGATTCCCTCCGACCTGCCGGGCAGCCTGGCCACCGCGGTGCGCCAGCCGGCCGGCGTGGTGCTGGGCATCGCGCCCTGGAACGCGCCGGTGATCCTGGGCGTGCGCGCCATCGCCGTGCCGCTCGCCATGGGCAACACCGTGGTGCTCAAAGGGAGCGAGCTGTGCCCGGCCACGCACGGCCTGATCATCCAGGCCCTGCAGGAGGCAGGCCTGCCCCCGGGGGTGGTCAACTTTGTGACCAACGCACCCTCCGATGCCGCCACCGTGGTCGAGGCCCTGATTGCCCACCCGGCGGTCAAGCGCGTCAACTTCACCGGCTCCACCCATGTGGGCAAGATCATTGCCGCCACCTGCGCCAAGTACCTCAAGCCCTCGGTGCTGGAACTCGGTGGCAAGGCCCCCCTGCTGGTGCTCGACGACGCCGATCTGGAGGCTGCGGTCAACGGCGCCATCTTCGGCGCCTTCGCCAATTCGGGGCAGATCTGCATGTCCACCGAACGCATCGTGGTGGATGAATCCGTGGCCGACGAGTTCGTGGCCCGCTTCGCGGCCCGCGCCGCCGCCCTGCCCCTGGGCGACCCCCGCCTGGGCCCGACCGTGCTGGGCTCGGTGGTGGGCCAGGCCACGGTGGACCGGTGCAACGCCCTGATCGACGACGCCCTGGCCCATGGCGCCACCCTGGTGTGCGGCGGCCGGGCCGACAGCACCCTGATGCCCGCCACGGTGCTCGACCACGTGACGCCGGCGATGCGCCTGTACAGCGAAGAGAGCTTCGGCCCGGTGAAGGGCGTGGTGCGGGTGGCAGGCGAAGATGCGGCCGTGGCCTGCGCCAATGACAACCCCTTCGGCCTGTCGGCCGCCGTCTTCACGCGTGACACGGCCCGCGGCTGGCGCGTGGCGCAACGCATCGAGTCGGGCATCTGCCACATCAACGGCCCCACAGTGCACGACGAGGCCCAGATGCCTTTTGGCGGCGTCAAGGGCAGCGGCTGGGGCCGCTTTGGCGGCCGGGCCGGCATGGAGGCCTTCACCGAGCTGCGCTGGATCACGCTGCAAACGGGCCCGCGCCACTATCCGTTCTGAGTCCCGCAAGCCCTGGCCCGGCCAGGGTGCCGCGCAGCAGCGTCTCTCGCGCGCGCAGACACCTCACTTCAGAACACCCCATCAGGTCGCCTGTGCGATGTTCAAACCACCCGCCACCCACAAGGGCTGGCCGGTCATGTAAGGCAGACGCCCCTGCGCCAGAGTGCTGACGGCCAGACCCACGTCTTCGGGCGTGCCCCAGCGGCGCTGGGGCACGCGGCCCTCCTCCATCCAGCGATCGATCACCTCGGTGCCGGCCGAAGCCGTCATGGCCGTGCGCATGAAGCCAGGGCGCACCTCGTGCACATGGATCTGCTCAGCGGCCAGGCGCAATGCAAACAGGCGGCTGACCATGGACAGGGCCGCCTTGGTGGTGCAGTACTGGGCCCGGTCGGGTGACGCCATCTCGGCGGCGATCGAGGTGATGAAGACGAGGCTGCGGTAGCTGCCTGCCGCGGCCGGGTGGGCGATCAGGTGCCGGGCGAAGGCCTGGCTCAGGAAGAAGGTGCCGCGCAGGTTGATGTCCACCGAGCGATCGAAGGCCTCGGGGCTCAGGGCCAGCAGGTCGGTCAGCGGACGGGCTGCGATCCCGGCGTTGTTGACCAGGCAGCTCAGCGGGCCCAACGTGGCCTGCACGGCCGCCAGCGCGGCCTCGTGAGCAGCCAGATCGGCGATGTCCAGGCGCTGGTAATGGATGCGCGCCTCGGGTGCCTCGGGCACGGCCAATGATTCGGGCGGTACCGAGGCCGCGTCGGTCAGGTCCAGCACGGCCACGTCAAAGCCATCGCGGGCCAATTGCACCGTGATGCTCCGGCCCAACCCCTGCAGACCGCCCGTGACCACCGCCACAGGGCGACTGCGGGCCTGCATGGCCGAAGGCCCGGATGTGACGGAAGAAGTGGCGAGAACCGGTGCAGAGTGGGTGTTCATGGAAAAAAGGGATGTGGTCGTTGAAAGAAGAACAAAAAGCAGAGCGTGAGCGGGTCAATCGATCCACTCGCTCATCAGCGCCGCGGTCTTGAGCAGGCTGGGTGCCAGGGCCTGCACGCGGTCCGGGTTGAGCCGGTGCTCGATGGCCGAGATCGACAGCGCCAGGTAGGGCTTCTGGCTGCGCGAGGGCACGGCGGCGGCCATGCCCGCCACACCGGGCATCACGGTGTTGGGCCCGGCGCAATAGCCCTGTTGCAGGGCATCGGCCAGGTGTTCACGCAGGCTGCGCTCGAGTCGGCTTCGGTGAGCCTGGATCCAATCGGCCGGGGCGTCCAGGGCGAGTCGGTTCAAGGCCTGGCGCTGAGCCTCTTCGTCCATGTGGGCCAACAGGGCCAGCCCCGAGTAGCTGGCCGTGAAGGGCTTGGTTTCCCCCACGCTCACCAGGTGGGTGCGGATGGGGTAGTCGCCCTCAGCGCGCACCAGGTAATGCACGCCATGGAACTGCCGCAGGCTCAGGTAGACCACATCGCCGCACTCGTCAGCCAGACCCTGAGCCAGGGCGCGCAGGCGCTGAAAGTCACGTATCGGGCTGGGCGCTGACAGACCGAGCGAGAACATCGCCGGCCCCAGCGTGTAGCGGCGGTCTGCCACCTGCTGAACCAGCTTGACGGCACACAGCTCGCCCAGCAAACGGTGCACCGAAGAGCGCGCAATGCCGGTGTCCAGCGCCAAGTCCTTCAGGCGGGCCCCGCGCGGCCCTTCGCGCGAGATGCGCGACAGCAACTCGGCCACCCGGGTCACCACCTGGGTCTTCTGGCCATCCTCGGCCAGGTCTTCACTCCATGCATCCGCCATGGCAAGGTCTCCTGTTTTTTGATATTCCGTTTAACGGACTTATTAAGTGAATTCATCAGAACAGCGTGTCCTAGAATTTTTCACATCGTTGACATTGATCATAGTGATTGCACGGAGAAAAAGCGTGAACTACCGCTGTTTGAGATGGGTAAAACCCAGAATTTATATTCCGTTTAACGGACTTTTTATGAAGGGACAGTGCCATGACTGACCCTTTGCAATCGCCCCCTTGCTCGGCCGCCCCTCTGGCCGGCCAGGTGGCGGTGGTGACGGGCGCAGGGGGTGGCATTGGCCGCGCCAGCTGCCTGCGCCTGAGCCAGGCCGGCGCCGCCGTGCTGGCACTGGACCTGGACGCCGCTTCAGCCCAGGAGACAGCCCGCCTGCTTCAGGCCGGGGGCGGCCAGGCCCAGGCCCTGGCGGCCGATGTGTGTGACCCCGCGCTGGGAGCCCAGGTGCTGACCCAGGCACTGGCGCACTTTGGGCGACTCGACATTCTGATCAACAACGCCGGCCGCGGCAGCGCCATGCGCCCGCTGTGGGAGATCGAGCTGGACGACTGGCAACGCGACCTGACACTGAACCTGAGCAGCCAGTTCTACCTGTGCAAAGCCCTGGTGCCCCACATGGTGGCGGCGGGCTATGGCCGCATCGTCAACGTGGCCTCGGCCGCTGGCATGGAAGGCCACCCGCTCAGCGGTGGCTACGCGGCGGCCAAGGCAGGCGTGATTGCCATGACCAAGACCCTGGGCAAGGAATTGGCCACCCAGGGGGTGATCGTCAATGCCATCGCCCCGGCCCTGATCGACTCGCCCATGCTGCACAGCGAATGGTTCAGCGCCGAGCTCAAACAACAGCTGCTGGACCGCATTCCGATGCGCCGCGCTGGCCAGCCTGAAGAGGTGGCCGAAATGGTGCTGTTCCTGGCCAGCCCGGCGGTGAGCTTCTCCACCGGGGCGGTGTTCGACCTCTCGGGTGGCCGCGCGACCTACTGAGCACCCGGCCCAGCCACGCGGGCTTGCCCCGCCTTTCTCTTTTCTCGTTCGATGCATCAGCCCGCCCTGAGGGTGGGAAGGCATCACTTCGCCTTCAAAAAGGAAAACGTCCATGAGCCTTGCCTTGCAACCCAGCGGCGCCGTCGAGATCGATGGCGCCCGCGTGCCCTACTACGATGCCGGCCCCCACGACAGCGGGCGCCTGCCACTGTTGCTGATCCACGGCACCGCCGGCAACACCAACAGCCATCTCGGCTACCTGTTTCCGATGCTGGCCTATCGCCAGCGCGTGATCGCCCTGGATCTGAGCCCGGCCCCCGGGCAGGAGCAGGCTGAACTGACGGTGGAAGACCTGGTCGCCCAGGTGATGGCCGTGGCGCGCCAGTTGCTGGGCCCGAATCAGGGCTTTGCCTTGATGGGTTACTCGCTGGGCGCGGTGGTGGCGGCGGCCACGGCAGGCCTGCACCCCGAACGTGTGCAGCAGCTGGTGCTGGTGGCGGGTTGGATCAAGACCGACACGCAGCAGCAGTTGCGCAACCATGTCTGGCGCACCCTGCGCCAGACCGTGGGCGAGGCTGAGGTGCTGCGAGATTACATGGCGTTCTGCGCCTTCAGCCCGGCCTTCATGCAGGCGCGCAGCCTGACCGACATGCAGGCCGCGGCCAGCGCCATTCCCCTGTCGCCCTGGGTGGACCGCCAGATGGCCCTGAACAGCCGGGTCGACATCACGGCGCTGGTGGAGCGCATCCGCGCCACCACCCTGGTCATCGCTTGCAGCGACGACCAGATGGTGCCGCGCCACCACAGCCAGGCCCTGTTCGGCGCCATCGAGGACGCCCGCTACCTGGAGCTGGCCTCAGGCCACGCCGTGGTCTTCGAGCGACCGGCCGAGCTGTTCCACGCCATCGACCAGTTCACCCGGGCCCCCACCGCCCATGCCGCCGGCACGCGCATCCCCGCCACCCGCCCCTGAACCCACCCCCTCTTCAGAACCGGATCCCTTCTCCATGACCTCCTCCCATTCCACCCCTGACAGCGCCTCGCGCCAGGCACGCCTCATCATCATCGGCGCCGGCTTTGCCGGTCTGGGCCTGGGCATGCGCCTGCGCCAACGCGGTGACACCGATTTTCTGGTGCTGGAACGCGCCGCCGACGTGGGCGGTACCTGGCGCGACAACGACTACCCGGGCTGCGCCTGCGACGTGCCCTCGCACCTGTATTCGTTCTCCTTCCGCCCCAACCCAAACTGGTCGCGCGTGTTTTCGCCCGGCCCCGAGATCCAGCAATACCTGCGCGAATGCGCCCGCGAAAGCGGCCTGCTGCCCCACATCCGCTTCGGCACCGACATGCTGGCGGCGCGCTGGCAGGCCGAACGCCGCCGCTGGCTGATTGAGACCCAACACGGCGATTTCGAAGCCGAGGTTCTGATCACCGCCACCGGCCACCTGGCCGACGAGCGCCTGCCCGAGGTGCCCGGCCTTGAGAGCTTCACCGGCGAGGTCTTCCACTCGGCCCGCTGGAACCACCAGGCCGAGCTCAAGGGCAAGCGCATCGGCGTGGTGGGCTCGGGGGCCTCGGCCATCCAGGTCGTGCCCCAGATGGCTGAAGTGGCCAGCGAGCTGGTGGTGTTCCAACGCAGCGCCGCCTACGTGATTCCGCGTGCCGACCGCGCCTACACCGCCGCCGAACAGCGCCTGTTTGCCCGCGACCCTGAATGCATGCACGCACTGCGCTCCGAGTTCTTCTGGAACGGCGAGTACAACTTTGCCCAGCGCCGCAATGTGCCGCGCTACCTGCAAGAGGCCAAGGACCTGGCCCTGGGCCACCTGGCCCGCCAGGTGAGCGACCCCGTGCTGCGACAGAAACTGACCCCTGACTACGAGGTGGGCTGCAAACGCCTGTTGATCTCGAACGATTACTTCCCCGCCCTGAGCCGCCCGAACGTGACGCTGGAAGCCTCGGCCCTGGCCCGCGTGGAAGGCTCGCAGGGGGTGGCTGCCAACGGAGCGTCCCACACGCTGGACGTGCTGGTGCTGGCCACCGGCTTCGAAGCCACGCGACCGCCGTTTGCCAAGCGGGTGTTCGGCAGCGCAGGCCACAGCCTGGATGCCCAATGGGACCAGGGCATGCAAGCCTTCGATTCGATCGCCGTGAATGGCTTTCCCAACCTGTTCATCCTCAACGGGCCGAACACCGGCCTGGGCCACAACTCGGTGGTCTACATCATCGAGGCCCAGGTCGACTACCTGCTCGAAGCCCTGGACCACATGCGCCAGCAACAGATCGCGGTGCTGGAGGCTGATGCCCAGGCCGAGGACGCCTACATGGACGCCCTGCACCAGCGCAGCCAGGGCACGGTCTGGCTGGCCGGTGGCTGCAAGAGCTGGTATGTGGACCCACGCAGCGGCCGGCTGACCCTGGTCTGGCCCGACTACGCCCACGCCTTCCGCGACGCCAACGGGCACTTCCACCCCGAGGGCTACCACCCCACCCCGGCGACGCCCTCGACCTGACATCCACCAGGCCCGCTTCGCAACCCGACCCAGAACCAGACCCAGACCCACAGAGACAACGACATGAGTACACCCAACACCTTTTCAACCCCCACCGCGCCGCACCCTGGCCTGCGCCGCCGGCATGCACTCCTGGCCGCCCTGGGCTCGATGGCCGCCCTGCCTGTGCGCGCACAGGACAGCAACCCGGCGCGCATTCTGGTGGGCTTTCCGGCCGGTGGCGCCTTTGACGCCGTGGCCCGCCTGCTGGCCAATGAGCTCAAGACCGTCCTGAAGCGCCCGGTGCTGGTGGACAACCGCCCCGGCGCCGGCGGGCGCCTGGCCGTCGATTTGCTGCGCGGCGCCAAGCCCGACGGCAGCGTGTTGATGCTGGGCCCCGATGCGCTGACCGCGCTGTACCCCTTCACCTACAGCAAGCTCAACTACGACCCGGCCAAAGACCTGGTGCCGGTGGGCACGGTGAGCGAATTCCCCTTTGTGCTGGTGGCGGGCAGCGAGCCCCCGGTCAAGACCCTGGCCCAGTACATCGCCTGGGCCCGGGCCAACCCCGAGCGAGCCCAGTACGGTGTGCCGGCGCGCGGCGCGCCGCACCACTTCTTCGGCATGGCGCTGGGCAAGACCATCGGCGTCAAGCTGGAGGACGTGCCCTACCAGGGCAGCGCCCCGCTGATGCTGGGCCTGATGGGCGGCCAGGTGAGCTGCGGCATCGACGTGCTGGGCAGCGTGCTGGAGCAGTACAAGGCCGGCAAGGTGAGCCTGCTGGCCGTGTCTTCGCCGCAGCGCATGCCTCAGGTGCCCGAGGTGCCCACCTTTGCCGAACTGGGCTACCCCGGCATCAGCGGCATGGGCTTCAACGGTCTGTATGCCCCGGCCGGCACACCGGCCGCGGTGGTCGGCAGCTGGAACCAGGCCTTGGCCCAGGTGCTGGCCCAGGCCGCAGTGCGCGAGCGCCTGATGGTGCTGGGCGCCCTGCCGGTCGGCAAGAGTGCCGACGAGCTGAACCAGCGTGGCCATGAGGCTGCCAAGCGCTGGGGCCCGGTGATCAAGGCCTCGGGGTTCACCGCCGACTGAATGCCACGGCCTGCGCTCTTCGCGCAGGGGCGCTCAACCCTCGGCCGAACCCCATGGGGTGCGGCCAGGCAACACGGGCCTCATCCGAGGCCTATCTTTCAAGCACAGAAGCCCGGCCCGACCCGGGTCACGAGGAGACAACACCATGCGACGCAAGATTTCCACCCGTTGGGCCACCGCGGCGGCCTTCGCCGCGCTCAGCGGCTTCAGCGGCTTCAGCGGCCTCATGCAGGCCCCCGCCCTAGCCCATGATGGCCCCACCCCGGCGCCCTCACGTTTCGGCGCTGGCGACCAGATCGGTGCGGCCAACTACCTGAGCCCCGAGTTGGCTCTGCAGGCCAGCCGCCTGGTGCGCAGTGGCAAGACCTATTCGCTGGCCATCCCCACCACCCCCGACACCCCGGCCCTGGCGCCACGCAGCTTTCGCATGACTGTGGTGCAGCCCGGCCAGGTGGGCGGGACCACCTTGGGGCCGAGCAAATCCAGCTACAACGACGACATCCTGGCCGCCTGGGTGGCCGTGGGCACCCAGATCGACGGCCTGGGGCATGTGGGCATCGACAACGTCTACTACAACGGCAACAAAGCCAGTGATTTTGTGACCGCCACTGGCCTGACCCGGCTGGGGATCGAGGGCATTCCCCCGTTCGTGACCCGTGGCGTGGTGTTGGACATGGCCGGCTATTTCGGCAGCGAACGCCTGAAGGAAGGCCAGGCCTTCAACCGCGCCGAACTGCAGGCCGCCGCCCGCCGCCAGGGGGTGCAACTGCGCCGGGGCGATGTGGTGCTGTTGCACACCGGCTGGCTGGGCCTGATCGGGCAGGACAATGCCCGCTTTCTGGCCGGCGAACCGGGCCTGGGGCTGGATGGCGCCCGCTACCTCACCGAGCTTGGCGTGGTGGCCGTGGGCGCCGACAACTGGGCAGTCGAGGTGCTGCCCAACGAAAAAGGCAACGAAGCCTTCGACATCCACCAGCACCTGTTGGCCCGCAACGGCACCTACATCTTGGAGTACGTGCGCACCGACGAGCTGGTGCGCGACCAGGCCTGGGAGTTCATGTTCGTGCTGGGCACCCCGCGCTATGCCGGCGGCGTGCAGGCCGTGGTGAACCCGGTGGCGATCCGCTAGCGCTTGATCACCGGGGAGTCCCACGCCGTTGGCGTGCATTTGGCTGCTCGGCCCTGATGCCGGCGTGTATCAACCTGGCTGGTCCGGAGTGGCGTGCGTCGCCAGCGTGCGCCTCAATTCTTCGAGCAACTTGACTGCCGGGCCAGGCAAAAGCCCGCCTCGGCGTCGAAAGGCCGTCAGCGTACGCACAGTGGAGGAGCCAGTGATCTTCAATGGCTGAATCAATCCAGCCTCGCGCTCTGCAACATACATCGGCTCCGGCATCCAACTCAGGAAGCCAGCATGCGCGACCAGACTCTTAAGGACCACCACTGACCGAGTCTCCACGGCCAAGTCTGGCACGCCGAGGCCGTTAGCAGCGAAAACGCGTTGCAGGTTCTGGTGCGGCTCGGTCCCCTGCGGGACGAAAGCCCAGGGCTGTTGCAGCGTGTCAGCCAATACGAGCCCGCGTTGGCGGCGCAAAGGATGCGAGGGCGCAGCGACGATACAGATCGTGTCTTGCCAACGGCAGTCCTTGATCGACATGACTTCATCGGTATCCGCAACCTCGACACCCAGGGCGAGATCGATGTCGCGCCGGACCAAAGCCTCCGCCAAGTTGTTCCATACATCTTCCTGCACTTGCACCTTGAGCCCTGGCCAGCGCTCTCGCACGCGTGAGAGAAGATCTGCCAGCAACAGCCCAGAAACACTGGCAATGGCACCGACCCGTATCGTGCCCCTGGCCACCCCCCTGAGGGCATCAATCTCCTCACGTGCCGCCTGCACCTCTCGCTGCAACAGTTGCGCATGGGGCAGCAAGGCGCGACCAATATCGGTCAACTGCATGCCGCGTGCATGGCGCTCAAACAGCGGTGCCCCCACGCTCGACTCAAGCCGCTGAATGATGCGGCTCAACGCCGGCTGAGTGATGTGCAACGCCATGGCCGCACGGCCCAGGCTGCCGGCGGCGACGGTGGCCGTGAAGGCCGCCAACTGTGATAAGTCGTAACCCATACTGAAACGTCATGCTTTTTACTCGAATCGGCATTATCCAGTGTGACCCGCTTTTCGCACACTTCGATTCCGACGCTGGTCACACCGGCGCGTACCCGAAATCAAAAAAGGAGACACCTTGAACATCATTCGAACCTTGCTTGGCGGCTTGGCCTGCGTCATGCTTTTGACACCTGCAACGCGCGCCGCTGAGCCGTATCCGACCAAGTCCATCCGTTGGGTCGTGCCCTATTCTGCGGGCGGCGGCTCCGACGCTCTGGCACGCATTGTCGCCAGCCAGATGTCCATCCAGATGGGCCAGCAACTCATTGTTGACAACCGTCCTGGCGGCGCGGCAGTCGTCGGTGCCGGGACCGTGGCCAAGTCACCCGGCGATGGCTACACCATCATGAGTGCGGACAACGGCCCACTGGTACTCAACACCGCGCTATTCAAGACGCTGCCTTACGACCCAGAAAAGGATTTCGCGCCCGTCGGCATGATGGTGCGATTCCCGTTGTTGCTGGTCATCAACCCGGCATCGGGCTACACCTCAGCAAAGCAACTCATCGAGTACATGCGCAGCCAACCCAACAAGCTGAGCTATGCCTCAGCAGGGGTGGGTAGTCCTCACCACGTCGCCATGGAGATGCTCCGCGCTCGCGCCAAATTCGATGCCGTGCATGTGGCCTACAAGGGCGCTGCGCCCGCGATTCAGGACGTCGTCGGCGGTCAAGTGCCACTGATGGTTGTCGATACCGCAGCGGGTATGCCGATGATCAAGGAGGGGAAGCTCAAAGTGCTGGCCACCTTCGGAAAATCGCGGGTGACCTTGATGCCGGACGTGCCGACCCTGATGGAACTCGGCTTCACGGACGTTGAAGCTGAAGCATGGCAAGGGCTGGTGGTGCCCGCTGCGACCCCCGCGGACATCGTTGAACGGCTAAGCACCGAGATGCAGAAGGCCATCAACACGCCCAGCGTCAGGGCCCGCCTACTGAACCTAGGACTGGACCCTGTGCCTTCAGACCGTGCAGCCATGGCTAAGCGCTGGAAGGACGACGCGAATTTCTGGCCCAAGCTGATTCGCGAACGCAATATCAGCCTCGACTAAACCAACGCAATCCAAGGAGAACACATCATGCTGGACAACGAAGCTCTCTCGCTGCTGCTTGAGCAACGCAGGCACTGCGTCAAGGCCACGGTCAGCCCAGAGGAGTGGCAGGCGCGTATCGAACTGGCGGCCTGCTACCGCTTGGTCGCCCACTTCAAGATGACGGACTGGATCTACAACCACATTTCGGTGCGTGTGCCGGGCTCGCACGGACACTACCTGATCAATCCGTTTGGCTTGTTGTATGAGGAAATATCGGCCTCGAACCTGGTCAAGGTCGACGTCAATGGCGCGCTTGTCGAAGACGTGGCTTTAGAGGTGAACCCTGCCGCTTTCGTCATCCACGGTGCGATCCATGCTGCGCGCCCGGATGTAGCTTGTGTGCTGCACACCCACACGCGGGCCGGAGTCGGCGTCGCGGCCCAGGCCAATGGCTTATTGCCGATCTCACAGCACGCATTCAAGGTCTACGACCGGGTCGCTTATCACGACTTCGAGGGAATCGCGCTGGATACCGAAGAACAGGCGAGGCTGGTAGCCGACATCGGTACCCAGGACGTCTTGATCCTGCGCAACCACGGCCTTCTGACGATGGGCCGCACCGTGCGGCAAGCATTCGAACTGATGTACTACTTGGAGCGTGCGTGTGAAATACAGATCGCCGCGCAGGCTGGAGGAGGCGACATTGTTCGGCCATCAGCGAATGTCTGCCAGCGCACCTGCAAACAGTTCGCCGGAGACGATAGCTTTGTCCAAGGCCGTGACTGGCAGGCATTGCTGCGTCTACTGGATCGAATGGATCCCTCGTACAAAGAGTGATTCGCCGGCGCCATTTGCGACCGCCGCCAAGGTCTGCACCCGCGCCACCCGTGGCGGGTGCAGTACTTCTGCAAAAGTTGTGAGAACGCGTTGGTCAGATGAATTTTCGAAGTACGGATGGCCCGGCGCCTGGGGCAGCAAAGGCGCGTCCTGTGCGCGTCGCCAGACGCCCTGAGGCCCCACGGTGTCTCTGCCAACCTGGCCGCTCTCTCAGGGCACCGCTGCCTTGCCAGCAGCAACAACGGCCCGCCGCTGGCCTGGTCGGTGCATGAAGGTGGAACACCCAGACTGTGCGCTCCGCATGCCGCCCACCAGTTCAGCGATGGTGAAGCCATGGTCGATGCGGCCGTGGCAGGCCTGGGCACGCTGCAACTGCCCGTTTCGATGGTACGCGAGCCTCTCAACGCAGGCCGTCTGCAAGAAGTGCTGACCGAGTTCGCCGGCCCCGATGTTGAGATCCATGCCGTCTGGCCCCATCGTGCCCAATTGAGCCCTCGGATACGCTTTGTGGTGGACCCATTGCTGGCCTTTTGGCCGTCACAGGACGGTTTGATTGACAGGGTGGCGATCCACCTCATCCCGCAGCTGGCGCTTGAGGTGCATCAGCTGGTCCTTCCGGCCGGCCAGCACCGTCTGCAGGGCCAGGATCGAGGCATGCAACAGGTCCAGTGCACGGTGGCATGAACCGACGGCGAGCTCGACCTGCCGGGCAATCGACGCCTGGATGTGCGCTGCCAACGCGTCATACAGGGGTTCGTACCCCAGCTCGTCCAGCGTACCGTCGTACACGGCTTCATGCCCAGCCGCCAAGGGCAGCGCGTGATCCCCAATGTGCTGCTGCACCTGCAGCACCAGGGCCCCGCGCAGCAGTTGATCGATTTCGGAACACAGCGCTGCAACAGCCTGTTCAGGCGCGTACCGATCCATTAAAGCAGGCAGCCCGGGCAAAACCTCACGCACCACAGCACGAACGAGGCGGGGCTGGGTGTCCTGTAGCCGAGTGCGCTCCACCTGCAGCAGGGAGGCCAGTTGCGCAAGCGAGGGCTGCAACTGCGACGCTATGCCCTCAAGCACATGCTCCTCCAGGTGGTGCAGCATCAACTCCGCCGGCTTTCGCTGCTTGTAGGCGATGGCCGACCTGACGATGTCGAGCAAAGCAGACCCTAGGCGACCGAAGCCACTGTCGCCCAAGGCCTGCGCCGTCTGGCCCTGCTCGCGGGTCATGTGGACCGAGACCGACACCGGGTGCTTCAACCAGGCCTCCTCGATGCCCATCTGCCTGAGCTTGGCCTGGCCGCGCGCTTCCACATCCTGTTCTTGCAGCAAGCGATTGGCCGGACTCTTGTTGCGCAGCCGCTTGACGATCTCGCCCTCTACTTCGTCTTCTTCGAAGACATCGCTGCGGGTGATGACCGGCAACAGAGGCTTGCCGCGGTGCAGCTCACGCGCCAAGCCGTCCAGCTCTTGCACCTGACCGGGCGAGGTGGAACTGGTGAGCCACAACACGGCATCAGCGCTGTCGGTGAAGCGCTGTGTCAAGGTGGCGTTCTCCAGCGTGGCGGAATGCAGGCCCGGGGTATCCAGCATCATCAGATGGGCGCCGAGGCAGACGCCTTGCAGCTGCGCCGTCGTCTCCACCGCGCCTTCGGCCAGGGGCTCGCCAGATTCGACGATGCGCCCCGATTGCACATGAAAGCGCTGCACTGGCTTGCCATGCGCGGCAAACCGCTGCGCCAGCAGGTTGCACAGCGAACTCTTGCCTGCATTGAACTTGCCATACACCAGCAGCATGACCCGGTCCTCGAAAGTCTGCGCCAGGTGGCGGGCCGGCTCAAGGGCCGCCCATTCGCGCTGCCAGTCTGGTGCGCTGTTGATCAGCAGCGCATTGATCTGGCTCGCGTGCACGGCCAACACAGGGGGGGTACGCCCGGCCTCAGACACCTCGATCGTGTGGGCGGCAAGGGCCTGGGTCAGCTCAGTCAGCCAGGCCTGCAGCGGCTGCTTCAGCGGCCCGAGATCCACTTGGCTGGGTGCCAGGGCATCGGCAGCCGCCATCAGCTGTAGCTCCCAATCAAGGCCATCGCTCATGCGGACACCTGCTGATCAACCAGGATCTTGAGGGCCAATATCCCGTACTGGGCCGTTCGCAGCTCAGCCTCCACGTCGGCGATGCGGGCGGCCAGCGCCAGGCGGTCCATGGACAGTTCGAAGTAACGGGAGAACTCACTTTGCAGGCGTGAGCGGCCGGCGTCTTCACAAAACAAGGCCTGGAGGTCTTTGCGGTATTTCACATAGACGCCCAGGACCGCCACGATGACGTTGTCCAGGCTGCGCATGTGGGTCTGCTGGGCCAAAGGAAGCTCCAGCACGCCGTGCTTGATGAGCACGCTGTTGATGGCAATGCAGACTTTGGAATAGCCAACCTGCAGGCGATTGCGTTCGAGCTTGCCAGCGGTCACCTTGAACTGGTCTGCGAGGGAATCGGGCGTCAGGGAGTGGTCGGGCCCCGGCGCCTCCAGCAAGGCCTGGATGTCCACCCCGGCCTGATCCAGAACGGCCCGCAGATCATGGTCAAAACGCTGACCTTGCTGGGCCTGCAGCTCGCACAGTTGGGCCCGCTGGCCGTGCCGCAGGGTCTGCAGTTGCTGCAGCTCCTCGCGGATCTCGCCCAACAACAGCGCCGTCTCGTGTGCGCGGCTCTGGGGCACTCGGTCCAAAGCGTGCTGCAGCGCGCCTTTAAGCGCAGGCATGCCGCTGCGTTGCAGCAGCAAGGGCTTTGTGCCCTCCAGGCCTTGCCGGTAGCGCGTCGATGACACGGGGTGCCAGGCCAAGTCGGGCAGCTGTGCCGTGATCGAGGCGGTGACTTCGCGCAGCTGCTGCTCGTAGGCCAACTGATCCACCTGCGACAGCACGCACAGCGTCTGGCGCAGGGAGCGCTGGCCGTCGTCGCGCAAGCGCTGCAGCAGGCTGTACTCGGCGACATCAAGCTCGCCCTCCTTGGCCGCGTGCACGAACAGGCGGATATCGGACTGCAACCAGATCGCCCGCAGGGCGTGGTCGTCGTCTTCGGTGTGGACATCGGCGTCCAAGCCTGGGGCATCGAGCCAGCAAACCCCTTCATGCAGGCACTCGGCCAGGGCGACCGTCTCGCGCCTGTCGGCAACAGAGAAGGCCACACGACCGATCATTTCGTTGAGCAGGCGGCTCTTGCCGTGGTTGTATTTGCCGACAACGGTGACCACTGGCCACGTAGCCTCGGCCAGGGTCCTGAGCCGGGCCAGATCGTGCGCCCGTCCGGGCAAGGCCGCCAATAGAGCGCGCTCCGCGTCGTCCCGCGAAAGATGAAGGTTCATGACTCGTATTCCATGTCGAGGCGGGCTGGCCGTGGCGGCATCAGTCCAGCCGGATGCCCCGCTCCAGGATCAGCGCCCCCCAGCGCGCCAGTTCCTTGTTCAGGTGCTCGGCCAAGGCCTGCGGCGTCGAGCCGATGGGCTCGGCGCCCACGCTCTCGAGTTTGCGCAGGGTCTCGGGCTGGCGCATGGCTGTGATGAGCGCCTTGTTCAGCCGGCTCACCACCTCGCCCGGCGTGCCCCCGGGCGCAAAAACGCCAAACCAGGGTGACACCTCGTAGCCTGGAACACCGGCTTCGGCCAGCGTAGGCACATCGGGCAAAGCGGACGAGCGCCGCGCCGAGGTCACGCCCAGCGCCATCAATTTGCCCGACTGGATGTGGGGCCGGGCCGAGGTGATGCTGTCAAACATCAGGTCGACCTGCCCGCCCAACATGTCGGTCACGGCCGGGCCGCTGCCCTTGTAGGGGATGTGCAGCAGCTTCAGTTGGGCCATCGAGGCAAACACCTCGCCGGCCAGATGGATCGACGTGCCGTTGCCGGCCGAGGCATAGGTCAGCTTGCCGGGCTCGCGCCGGGCGTGGGCCAACACGTCCTTGACCGATCGGTCGGCGCTGCGGGCGGGGTTGATCACCAGCACGTTGGGCACGACAGCGAGCAGGCTGACCGGCGCGAAGTCTTTCACGGGGTCGTAGCTGAGCTTGGGGTACAGCGCCTTGTTGGTGGCCATGCCGATCGAGGTGATCATGATGGTGTAGCCGTCCGCAGCCTGTTTGGCCACGTAGTCGGCACCGATGTTGCCCCCGGCACCGGGCCGGTTCTCGATCACGAAGGCCTGCCCGAGGTCCTGGGCCAGGCGATCGCCGAGGGTGCGGGCAATGACGTCCATCGCCCCACCTGGCGGGAAGGGCACCACCCACTTGACGGGCTTGTTGGGCCACCGGGCTTCGGTCTGGGCCTGCGCGCCCCAGGGCAGCACCAGGCCTGCGGCCAGCGCGGCCAGCGTTCTTCGGTTCAGGGCCATGTCAGACAATCGACGAAGGATGCTTGGCCAGCGGTGTGACCGTGATCTTCATGAACGGGAACAGCGGCAGCTGGCTCAAGGTGTCATGCAGTTCGTCGTTGCTGGCCACGTCGAACACGCTGTAGTTGGCGTATTCGCCCACCACGCGCCAGAGGTGGGGCCATTTGCCGCTGCGCTGAAGCTGCTGCGAGTAGGCCTTCTCCTCGGCCTTGATACGTGTTGCCTCTTCGGGCGCGATCGTCGTTGGGATGTCGACGACCATGTGAACCAGATACAGCATGGGATCTCCTTCAGGGTCTGTGAACACTGCCTAGATCAGGAAGCGTGTTCCAGGGTGGCAAGAAACTCAAGAATGGCCTGGTTGAACGCCTGCGGCGCCTCCAGGTTGGACAGGTGCGAGGCCGGCAACACCGCCAGCCCGGCCCCGGCGATGCGGGCCTGCACGGACTGCGCGTCGGCCACCGTCGTGACCGGGTCTGCCGCTCCCGCCAGCAGCAGGGTGGGCGTGGTGATGCGGTGCAGCTCGTCGCGCAGGTCGGAGGCCGCCAGGGCCTCGCAGCAGGCGGCATAGCCTTGCGGCGCAATGCCCGCGATCCAGGCTTGCGCAGCCTGCACCTCGGCCGGGTGCGACTGGACATAGTCCTCGCTGAACCAACGGCCCGGCGATGACTCGGCCAGCGCGCGCATGGCGGCCGCCCCCCCCTTGCGCACGAAAATCGCGCGCTCCTGCCAGCCCTGCGCCGAACCGATGCGGGCCGCGCTGTTGCACACTGCGATGCCCGTGAAGCGCTGGCCCGCATGGATGCCCAGCCAAAGGCCGGTGTGGCCCCCCATCGAGATACCGCAGAACGCGGCCTGCTCGATGTCCAGGGCATCGAGCACGGCCAGCACGTCTTGACCCAGGTCTGCGAAGCTGTAGGGCCCAAGGGAGACCGGGCTGCCACCGTGACCGCGCGTGTCATAGCGGATCAGGCGGTGGTGCCTGGAAAGCGCCTCGAGCTGCGGGCCCCACATCTCCAGCGGGGTGCCCAGCGAGTTGGACAGGATCAGCGCCGGTGCAGCGGCATCGCCATCGACGCAGACGCGGAAGGTTCCGCGCGCGGTGGCCAAGGGCACGGGCATGGGCATGGAGCGGCCCGGTTGAGGCTTGGGTTCATTCATGGCTGCCAGTCTCACGGGCGGTGGGCAGGTTGGCAAGTGCAGGCGCAAGTGCAGGCGCGATGGCAGGAGCGATGTGCAAGCCCACCATGCGCTCCAGCGCTTCGCGGCTGAGCCCCTCCACAGCGTCGATCAGCTGCAAGCCGTGCGGCGTACATGCGAAAGTCGCCAGATCCGTGTAGACGCGCTTGACGCAGGCCAGGCCGGTCAAGGGGTAGCTGCATTGGGCGACCAGCTTGCTTTCCTTGTGCTTGGTGAGCAGGTCCATCATCACCCAGGTCTGCTTGGCCCCGATGGCCAGGTCCATGGCGCCCCCCACGGCAGGAATGGCGCCCGGGGCACCGGTGCTCCAGTTGGCCAGGTCACCCGTGGCGGAGACCTGAAAGGCGCCGAGCACGCAGATGTCCAGGTGGCCGCCGCGCATCATGGCAAAGCTGTCGGCATGGTGAAAAAAGGCACCGCCAGCCAGCAGCGTGACCGGCTGTTTGCCGGCGTTGATCAGGTCGTAGTCCTCGGCGCCCTCGGCGGGTGCCGGGCCCATGCCCAGGATGCCGTTCTCGCTGTGCAGCACCACCTCGACGCCTGTGGGCAGGTGATTGGCCACCAGCGTCGGTTGACCGATGCCAAGGTTGACGACGGCGCCATCGAAGATGTCTTGGGCCACCCGAGCGGCAAGCTGGTCCTTGGTGCGGGGTTGGTAGTCCATGCTCATGCTGCCTTCTTGAAACCGCCGGCCTGGGTGGCGACACGGTCGATCTGCACGATCTTGTTGACAAAGATGCCGGGCGTGACGATGGCCTCCGGGTCCAGCGCACCAAGCGCCACGATGTCGTGCACCGTGGCAATGGTGCGTTGTGCCGCCATGGCCATCACAGGGCCGAAATTGCGCGCTGCCTGGCGATAGACCAGGTTGCCCCAGCGGTCGCCCGCCTCGGCCTTGATCAAGGCCACGTCGCCATGGATGGGGTACTCGAGCACGCAGTGCTTGCCGTTGATCTCACGCGTCTCACGGTCCCCGGCCAGCTCGGTGCCATAGCCCGTGGGGCAGAAAAACGCGCCGATGCCAGCGCCTGCCGCCCGGATGCGTTCGGCCAGGTTGCCCTGGGGTACCAGCTCCAGCTCGAGCTGGCCCGCGCGGTACAGGCCGTCAAACACCTGGCTGTCCGCCTGCCGCGGAAAGCTGCAGATGATCTTGCGCACCCGGCCCGCCTTGAGCAGGGCCGCCAGACCGGTGTCGCCGTTGCCGGCATTGTTGTTGACCACGGTCAAATCGCGGGCACCCTGCTCGATCAGGCCCTCGATCAGCTCGTTGGGAATGCCGGCGGTGCCGAAGCCGCCGATCAGAATCGTCGCGCCGTCCTGGATGCCCGACATCGCCTCGGCGACCGAGGGGGCGATCTTGTTGATCATGAAAACAGTCTTTCAAAAAAAGAGGTGGGCTGGCAGCGGCCAGGCGCCGACTCAATCAAGCGCCGCGGCAACCGCCGTGGGCCGATGCCCCTGGGCCGCACGGTTGTGCTGGATGCAGAACACTGCCGCGGCCGCCACCACGGCGGGCAGGGCAATGGCCAGGAAGTTCTTCTCCAGCGGCAAGGCCATCGCCACCAGGCTGCCGATCACGATCGGCGCCAGGATGGCCCCGCTGCGCCCCACCCCCGAGGCCCAGCCAATGCCGGTGGAGCGCACCGCCATGGGGTAGTACTGGCCCACATAGGCGTAGGTGACGATCTGGGTGCCGATGGTCGAGGCGCCGGCCAGACCGACCAGCACAAACAAGGCCGACGTGGGCACCGGGTAACCCAGCAAGGTGATGGACACGGCGGCCAGCAGGTACATGCCCACCAGCACGTACTTGATATGAAAGCGGTCGGCCAGCCAGCCGCCACCAATGGCCCCAAACATGCCACCGAAGTTCAGCACCAGCACAAAGGTCAGGGCTGAGCCCAGGGTGTAGCCGGCACCGGCCATCAGCTTGGTGAGCCAGGAGCTCAGTGCATAGACCATGAACAGGCACATGAAAAAAGCCACCCAGAACATCACGGTGCTGAAGCCCCGGCCGTCTTGAAACAGCTTGCCGATGGGCGCGCCCGCAGCGCGGTCCTGCTGCGGCAGGTCGAAGCAATCACCGGGCTGCGGCCGGAAGCCGGGGTCGAGCCGCGCAGCCATGGCCTGCAGGCGTGCCACCTGCTGCGTCTTGATGAGGTAGGGCATGGACTCGGGCATCGCCTTCAGGATCACCGGGATCAGCAGCACCGGCAGACCCGCCGCCAGAAACACCGACTGCCAGCCATACCCCTCGATCAGGCCCTTGCCCACCACGGCGGCGAGCATGCCGCCCACGGCGTAGCCGCTGAACATCAGCGCGACCAGGGTGCTGCGGACCTTGCGCGGGGCGTATTCGGTCATCTGTGCCACCACGTTCGGCATCACGCCGCCAATGCCCAGGCCCGCCAGAAAGCGCATGACGCTGAAGGTCACCGGCTCGCTGCACAAGCCGGCTGCGGCGGTGAACACACTGAACAAGGCGATGCAGATGGCCATCGCCATGCGCCGCCCGATGCGGTCGGCGACCGTGCCCAGAAAGATGGCCCCGAACATCATGCCGAACAGAGCCGAGCTGACCATGAAGCCCGCGTTGGTCGGGCTCACGCCCATCTGCTTCATGATCGAGGGCAAGGCAATGCCGGCCACGGCCAGGTCGTAGCCATCAAAAATGATGATCAGGCCGCACCAGAGCAGGACGCCCCGGTGAAAGCCGGTGAATCGGGCCTCGTCTGCCAGCCTGTGCAGGTCAATGTGTCTCATCGTGCTGTCTCCGTTGTGTTGTTGTGGGGGGTCAGCCCTGGTCGCCGCCGGCCACCGCCAAGACCGAGCCGGTGATGTAGGAGGACTCGTCGGACGCCAGGAACAGGATGGGCGCCACCTGCTCGTCGATGGTCCCGTAGCGGTGCATGAGGCTCGACTCTTTGGTCTGGTCGATGACGCCCTGGTACCAGGCGGCCTCGGTGGCCGTTGGCTGGCTGGCCGCTGCCTGGTTGCGCGGCACGCGCCGCGGTGGCGCGTCGGTGCCGCCAGGCGCCGTGGCATTGATGCGGATGCCGTGGCGGGTGTGCTCCATGGCCAGCGAGGCGGTCAACGCGTTCACCCCGCCCTTGGCGGCCGAATACGGCACGCGGTGCACGCCCCGTGTCGCCACCGACGACACATTGACGATCACGCCGCATTGGCGCTCCACCATGTGCGGCAAGACCGCGCGGCAACACCACAGGGTGGGGAACAATGAGCGGCGAATCTCCGCCTCGATCTGCTGCTCTTCGTAATGCTCGTAGGGCTTGGCCCAGATGGTGCCACCCACGTTGTTGATCAGCACATCGACGCGGCCGAACTGCGCCAGGCATTGCGCCACCGCGTGCTGAGCGCCGGCATAGGCTTCGAGATCGGCCTGGGCGGCCGCAGCCACCCCGCCCGCCTCGCGGATCTGGGCCACCACCTCGTTCACGAGGTCCGAACGGTCCAGCGCCAGCACCTGGCCCCCCTCGGCGGCGATGCGCAGCGCCACGCCGCGCCCGATGCCTTGGGCCGCGCCGGTCACCAGCACCACCTTGTCTTGAAAACGCCCTGTCGTGCTCATGCGGCCACCGTCTGGTTGGGGGTGAACTTCTCGTAGTGAAAGCTGGCCGGCTCGATGGCGGCGGCCTTGAAGTGCTTCTGCACGGCTTCCACCATGGGTGGGGGGCCACACAGGTACACATCGACCTGGCCGCCGTGCAGGGCCTGTGCCGGCATGTGCTGGGTCACATAGCCCTGCTTGTCATGGCGGGTCTGCGGGTCGGCCACACAGGTGTCGAACGTGAAGCTGGGGATGCGCCGCGCGTACTCGACGAGCCGGTCCACCAGCACCAGGTCCTGGTCGCGGGTGACGCCATAGATCAGGTGCACGGCTTGCTGCGTGCCCTGCTGCGCCAGCACCTCGAGCATCGACAGGAACGGGGCCAGGCCCGTGCCGCCAGCCAGGAACAACAGAGGCCGGGTGACGGCGCGCAGGTAAAAGCTGCCCAACGGGCCGGTCAGCTGCAGGCGCTGGCCCACCTGGGCGGCGGCCAGCCAGCCGCTCATGAGGCCGCCGGGCACTTGCTTGATCATGAAGCTCATGCGCGACGCGCCCGGTGCCGAACTGAAGGAGTACGAGCGGTGTTGGCCGCTGTCCGGCACGTCGATGTTCACGTACTGGCCGGGCAAAAAGGCGGGGGCATCGGCTGGCACATCCAGCACCAATTCATAGGCTGCGTCAGCGAGGGCGGTCACCCCGCTCACCGTGGCTTCGAACCGGGCGGTGCCGGTCTTGCAGACCGTGGAGGGCACGGGCACGGTGATCACGCAGTCGGATGTGGGCACCATCTGGCAGGTCAGCACCAGGCCCGCGTCGGCCTCGTCCTGGGTCAAGGCTTCTTCGATGTAGTCGTCGCCCAGCGCGTAGCTGCCGGCCTCGGCACGGCACTTGCAGGTACCGCACACGCCGTCGGAACAATCCATGGGCAGGTTGATGCGGTGGCGGAAGGCGGCGTCCAGCACCTTCTCGTTGGCGCCGCACTCCACAAAACGGGTGACCCCGTCTTCGAAGTTCAAGGCGATGCGGTAGTGGTTCATGGTGTGTCTTCCCGCTTCTCAGATGTGGTAGATGTCGACGACCTGGCTGATGTAGTCGTTCTTCAACACGATCTTCTTGCGCTCGATGAGGTAGCCGGCGTCACCGCCTTGGCGCAGCGTCGCGTAGACGGTGCCGAAGTAGTGGTCAGTCACCTTGTAGCGGTGGCTGAGGGTGTGAAAGTTGTATCGGATGTCCACCGATTCGCCCCGGTCTTCGAGCACCTCCACATTGCTGAGCATGTGGTTGGTGCGCGGCTCGGGCATGGAGGCGCTGGAGCGCTCGGTCTTGATGCGAAAGACCCGGTCTTCCAGGCCGTTGCGGTTCGGGTAATAGATCAGCGAAATCTGGCTTTGCGGATCGTCGGTGAGCTGGTCATCGTCGTCCCAGGCCGGCATCCAGTACTCGACCTCAGGGGCGTAGAGGGCCAACCAGGCATCGAACTCGCGGTCGTCCAGGTGGCGGGCCTCGCGGTACAGAAAGGTGCAGATGGCTGCGTAGTTCGCGTTCATGACTGGGCTCCTTCGCGTTCCTGCTGCACGCCTTTTTTCATGGTCTTGGCCCAGTGCTCGTGCTGGCACACGAACAAGCCTTCGTCTTCGCTGCGCTCGCCACTGAGCAGTGGCTTCATGCCCATCTTGCGGGCGTTCTCATCGGGCCCCTGCACCCACAGCGGCGCGCCCCGGCTGAGGTCGTTCCAGGGCGCGGCCTTGCCCGCGTAGCCGGTTTGGCAGGAGCGGAACTCTTCCAGGTCATCGGCCGTGCCCATGCCCGAGACATTGAAGAAGTCTTCGTACTGGCGGATGCGCAACGCACGGTCCTCGGCGCTCTCGCCCTTGGGGCCGAAGCAGTAAATGGTGATCTCGGTCTTGTCGACACTGATGGGCCGTGTCACGCGGATCTGCGTGGAGAACTGGTCCATCAGGTACACGTTCGGGTACAGGCACAGGTTGCGGGTCTGGCTGACGATGAACTCTGCCTGGCTCTCGCCCAGGCGCTCCTTGAGTTCTTCGCGGCGGTTGTAGACCGGCCGCACCTCGGGGTTCATGGTCTGGGTCCACAGCAGGATGTGGCCGTTCTCGAAGCCATAGACACCGCCCACGCTTTTGCTCCAGCCGTTGGCATCAACGGCCTTGGTGCCCCCGTCGGCGCGACGGCCCATCGTGGCTGCGTAGTTCCAGTGAACGGAGCTGACGTGGTAGCCATCGCTGCCGTTTTCCATCTGGAGCTTCCAGTTGCCGTCGTAGGTGTAGCTGGAGTTGCCGCGCAGCACCTCCAGGCCTTCAGGGGCCTGGTCGACGATCTGGTCGATGATGACTTTGGTCTCGCCCAGGTAGTCGTCGAGCGAGGGCACATCGGCCTTCAGGCTGCCGAACAGAAAGCCCTTGTAGCTCTCGAAACGCGCCACCTTCTTCAGGTCGTGCGAGCCCTGCTTGTTGAACTGCACCGGGTACTCGGTGGTTTTCTCGTCCTTGACCTTGAGCAGCTTGCCGGTGTTGTTGAAAGTCCAGCCATGGAAGGGGCAAGTGAAGCTGCCCTTGTTGCCGTGCTTCTTGCGGCACAACGTGGCGCCGCGGTGGGCGCAGGCATTGATCACGGCATTGAGCTGGCCGTCCTTGCCGCGCGTGATGACGATGGGCTGGCGGCCGATGTAGGTCGTGAAGTAGTCGTTGATCTCCGGGATCTGACTCTCATGGGCCAGGTACACCCAGTTGCTTTCAAAGATGTGCTTCATCTCCAGTTCGAACAGGTCGGGGTCGGTGAAGATGTCGCGGCGGCAGCGGAAAACGCCGGCGTCCTTGTCGTCTTGCAAAGCGCTGTCCAGCAGCTTCTCAACGTCGCCGTACTTGTCGGGGCTTGTGCTCGTGTTCATGGCTAGGTCTTTTTGGGGTGAGGTCATCCCCCACGACCTGCGTCGCGGTTCGTGACCGAGGGGGGATGACGGGGTGGCGGCTGCTGCGGCGGCCAGCGCCGCAGCAGGTTCACACTCAGGCGGCCAGGCGGGGGCGCTCGACGATCTGGTTGTCGACGCCCTGCACCAAGGCACTGAGGCGGATGTCGAACACGATCTCGGCGAACGGTGCGCTCAGGCCTTGGGCCTGGATGCTGGCGGCATCGGTGCGCTCGACCAGCGCAGGCACCAGGCCTTCGCGGGTGGCATAGGCGAAGTCATCGAACACCAGCGGATCGCCATCGATGTTGATCTGGGTGGTCAGCTTGCGGTGGCCTTCGGCGGACACGAAGAAGTGAATGTGCGCAGGCCGGTTGCCATGGCGGCCCAGCTGATTCAGCAGCGCTTGCGTGGGGCCATCGGGTGGGCAGCCATAGCCCACGGGCACGATGCTCTGGAACTTGTAGCGGCCCTGGGCGTCGGTGATGATCGTGCGGCGCATGTTGAAGGGCTGTTGCTCGCCTGTGGGGTCGAAGTGCGAGTAAAAGCCCTTGGTGTTGGCGTGCCAGACCTCGACCGTGGCGTTGGGCACAGGCTGACCATCGGCGCTGTAGACCGTGCCATGCATGATCAGGGTGTGGCCCTTGGCATCGGTTCCGTCGTCCAGCCGGGCGAAGCCCTGCTCCACCGGTGCACCGGCCACATACAAGGGCCCTTCGATGGTGCGCGGGGTGCCGTTGGCCACGCCCAGTGCGGCATCTTCGGCATCCATGCGCATGTCAAAGTAGCGGTCCAGGCCCAGGCCGGGCGACAGCAGGCCGGCTTCACCCCGTGCGCCCAGCTGGTTCAGGTAGGCAATGCCGGCCCAGTATTCATCCGAGGTGATGTCCAGATCCTCAATGGCCTTGAACAGGTCAGAAAGGATTCGGTAGACGATTCGCTTGGTGCGGGGGTTGCCGCCAGGCTGCTCCAGGCCGCTGGCCAGACGCAGGAAATCCTGAACTTCCTGGGTTTTGAAAATTTGAACACTCATCGCAGTCTCCGTTGGGTAGTTGATTGAAAGCAGGTCTCTGGTGGGCGCCATGGGGCACCGTAGGGAGCGGGTCTCGTCAGCGCAGCGCGGTGGCGGCCGGGCCGACCGTCGTGCGGGTGCGGTCGCGGCGGAAGTGCTGAACGCGGTCTTCGTCCAGCACCAGGCCCAGCCCGGGCAATGCAGGCACCGTGAGGTGGAAATCCTGGTACTCGAGCGGCTGGGCCAGGATCTCTTCGGTCAGCAGCAGCGGGCCGAACAGCTCGGTGCCCCAGCGCAGCCCGCGGAAGGTGGAGAACACATGGGCCGAGGCGATGGTGCCGACCGCGCCTTCGAGCATCGTGCCGCCGTAGAGGTCGATGTGGGCGGCATCGGCAATGGCGGCCACGCGCTGGGCGGCTTGCAGGCCGCCGGATTGTTCGGTCTTGATGGCGAAGACGTTGGCCCCGGCCACCCGCGCCAGCGCAAAAGCCGTCTCGGGGCCCATCAGCGATTCATCGGCCATCACCGCGATCGGGTATTGGCCGGTGAGGCGGGCCAGGGCGTCCACACTGGCCACGGGTTGTTCGACCAGTTCACAGCCCGCGTCCACCAGGCCCGCCAGGCCGTGCAGGGCCTCCAGTTCGGTCCAGGCCATGTTCACATCCACGCGCACCGAGGCCTGGTCGCCCAGCGCCTTCTTGATGGCGGCCACGTGCGCCACGTCTTCGCGCACCGATCGGCGCCCGATCTTGAGCTTGAAGATCTGGTGCCGGCGCAGTTGCAGCATGCGCTGGGCTTCTTCGATGTCCCGGCCGGTGTCGCCGGAGGCCAGGGTCCAGGCCACCGGCAGGCGGTCCCGCAGGCGGCCCCCGAGCAACTCCGAGACTGGCAGGCCGGTGCGGTGGCCCAGCGCATCCAGCAAGGCGGTCTCGACGGCACATTTGGCAAAGCGGTTGTCGCGGATGGCCGTGTTCAGCCGGTTCATCAAGGCCGGCACGCGGTTGGCATCGGCGCCGATGAGTTGGGGCGCAAAGTAGGTGTCGATGGCCAGCTTCATCCCTTCAGGGGATTCGGCGCCATAGGCCAGGCCCCCGATGGTGGTGCCTTCACCGATGCCCACCGTTCCATCCGAACAAAAGATGCGCACCAGCATCAAAGTCTGGCCGTTCATGACGGCCATCGACAGTTTGTGCGGACGGATCGTGGGCAGATCGACCAGCATCGTCTCGACACGTTCGATGACGACGGGGCCGGCAGCGGCTTGTTGGCAGGCGGTATTTTGCATAGGTCGTATTGGACGTTTGCAGGCCTTTCAAGGCCAACACCATATTCATCTAGTACGATACCTATTAGGTATAGTGCAGTCGTTTTTCATTGAAAAACAAGCACTTAGAGCCGCCACCATTTGAATAACTATGGTTTTCCCCTATGGATCTGCGTCAACTCCGATACTTTGTGGCGGTGGCCACCACCCGCAACTTCACGCGTGCCGCGGAGCAGATGCACATCGCGCAGCCTCCGCTCAGCCGCCAAATCCAGCTGCTGGAAGAAGAACTGGGGGTGCAGCTTGTCCAGCGCAACAGCCGCCCGGTGCGCCTCACCGAGGCTGGCCGCTTGTTCTACGAACAGTCACTGCAGGTGCTGCACCGGGTCGATCAGATGAAGCACACGGCACAGCAGGCGGGGCGCAACCACCGGCAATCCATCTCGATTGGCTACGTGCCGTCCACGCTGTATGGCGGGCTGCCCATGCTGGTGAGGATCTTTCGCCAGCGCTTCCCCGATACCGATGTTCACCTGGTCGATCTGGGCTCGATCCAGCAGATCAGCGAGCTCAAGTCCGGTCGGATCGATCTGGGCCTGGGGCGCATTCGAAGCCATGACACTTCGGTGGCGCGCACCGTGCTGCGCGAGGAAAAGCTGGTGCTGGCCATCCCGCCGGCCTGGCCGCTGGCGGCTGACACCGGACCGGTGCAGCTGCAAGACCTGGATGACTTTCCGCTGGTCGTGTTCCCCAAGGAGCCCCGCCCCAGCTTTGCCGACCACGTGCTGGGCCTGCTGCATGAAAAGGGCGTGAAATTGGCTGAGGTTCACGAAGTGCGCGAGCTGCATGCCGCGCTCGGCCTGGTCGCTGCCGAGGTGGGTTTGTGCATCGTGCCCGCGGCGGCCCGATTGCGCTCAGACCTGGTCTACCGGCTGATCGCCGACGAGACGGCCACCTCGCCCATCATCCTGAGCCACCGCCTCAACGATGACTCTTGGTACATCGCGGCGATCAAGCAGTTGATCGTCGAGATGTACGCCCAGAACCCGCCCTGGCTGGACTTCAAGACCAACGCCTTTCCAACCGGTCTGGCACCGGTTACCCAGGCAAAGCCCGCCCCGGATGGCACCACGCGCAAGCAAGACCGCGGCAGCCAGGCGGGCGGGTTGGATCAGGCCGCTGGCGCCAGCGATCCGAAGCGGTAGGCCGCCGTCACGCCGCCATCCATCAAAAAGTCACTGCCGGTGATGAAGCTGCCGTCTGGCCCCATCAGCAAGGCGGCCACGTTGGCCACTTCGTCGGGGGTGCCGGCACGGCCCACGGCGCAGGCCTCGATCATCCGGCGGTAGCCAGCACCACGGGGGCCTGTCAGTTCATCGCGTGCCAGCGGCGTGATGATGATGCCCGGGCTGATGGTGTTGATGCGTGCGCCGCGCTCGCCCCAGCGCACGGCCTCGGCCATCACGCGCAGAGCATTGCCGCGCTTGGACAGTTGGTAGGCATGCAGGGTGTCCGTCACCTGGCCAGGCTGCAGCATGGGCAGGGCGAGCAGCTCTTCGGTGGGGGTCAGGGCCAGCGCACGGTCCTGTTCGGCACTCAAGGCCCCCAGGCGATGACCCGACTGTGAAGAAATCACCACCCCCGAACCACCGGGGGCGATGACCGCGCCAAACAGCTCCAGCAGCAAGGCCGTGCCATACAGATCCACCTGCAAGATGGTGGCGATCGGCGCCTGCGAGGGCGACACCCCGGCTGCATGCACCAGCCCGGTGACCGGGCCGATGCGGGTGGCGGCCTCGACCAAGGCCTGCACCGAAGCCCGCGAAGAAATATCGACCGCCACCGGCGTGACCTCAAAACCCGCATTCGCCAGCGCATCGGCGGCCTCTTCGGAATGCGCCTGGGTCAGATTGGCCACCACCAGGTGCTTGCCAGCCCCCACCCGACGGGCAATGGCCTGGCCAATGAAACCCGCACCAACCACCACAACGACTTCTTTTTTCATCATCGACTCCTTCACAAAACAGGTTTTGCAAGCCTGCTGTTCTCAGGCTTAACGCTTGTCGGCAGCAAAGACCTCGCGCGCCACGCCAATCGCGGTGACGGCGCTGGGCCATCCGGCATAAAAGGCCAGGTGGGTGGTGGCCTCGATCAGCTCGGCATCGCTGAGCCCGTTCGCGCGCGCGCGGGCCAAGTGGCCGCGCAGTTGATCGGGGCGGTTCATGGCGATCAGCGCAGCCACCGTGATCAGGCTGCGATCGCGCTGTGACAAACCGGGGCGGGCCCACACGTTGCCGAACAGCACCTCGTCCGTCAGCTGGGCAAACTGGGGTGCGATGTCGCCGAACAGCTGCTGGCCCTGCGAGGGCGCCGCCGGGGCGCGCGCCACGACGGGTGCCGGGCGCTCGTGGTATTGCGCGTCGGTCACCGCCTCCAGCCAGTCGGCGGCACTGCCGTTCAGAACCTCGGTGATCGCCGTATGGGTCATGGCGCTGTCGGGGGCGGCACCGTGCCAATGCTTGGTGTGGGGCGGGATGTGCACCACGTCACCGACCCGGATCTCTTCTACTGGCCCCCCCCAGCGCTGGATGCGGCCGACGCCAGCCGTGACGATCAGGGTCTGGCCCAGCGGGTGGCTGTGCCAGTGGGTGCGAGCGCCAGGCTTGAAAGTGACCGCGCCGGCCGAGGTGCGCTCCTCGCCGCTGGGCACTTGCAGCATCTCGACACTGACTCGGCCGGTGAAGTACTGCTCGGGGGCCGCATTGACAACACGGCTGCCCGCACGGGTGATCTGCAGACCGACGTCAGCAGCGCAAGCGCTATCGACCACGGCCAGGGCCATGGCGGCGGCGGTGATGAGGGGTTTCATGGGGTGTCCTTGGGTGGGGTTTGGGAACATCAACGACCGACGCGGGCCGCCAGCTGCGCCGGGTAGCGCGCGCCTTGCACCGGAATGCGCTCCAGTACCTCGGCGATGCGCTGCAGGTCGCTGTCGCTGAGCAGCAGGTCGGCAGCGGCCAGGTTCTCATCCAGGCGCTGCGGCTTGGTCGTGCCAGGAATCGGCGCAATCCAGGGACGCTGGGCCAGCAGCCAGGCCAGGGCCACCTGGGCCGGGGTGGCCTGGCGCGATGTAGCGATGTCGCTCAGGGCCTGCACCAGGGCTTGGTTGGCCTGGCGGGCTTCGACGCTGAAGCGCGGCACCACGTTGCGGAAGTCATCGGGGCTGAACTCGGTCTGGGCCGTGATGGCCCCGGTCAGAAAACCCTTGCCCAAGGGGCTGAAGGGCACGAAGCCGATGCCCAGCTCCTCCAGCAGCGGCAGGATCTGCTGCTCGGGCTCACGCCACCACAGCGAATATTCGCTCTGCAGGGCCGCCACGGGCTGCACGGCATGGGCCCGGCGAATCGACTCGGGCCCGGCCTCAGACAGACCGAAGTGGCGCACCTTGCCCTGGACGATCAACTCTTTCACGGCGCCGGCCACATCCTCCATCGGCACTTGGGGATCGACCCGGTGCTGGTAGAGCAGGTCAATGCGGTCGGTGCGCAAATGCTTGAGCGAATTTTCGACCACTGCGCGGATGCGCTCGGGGCGGCTGTCCACACCCGACATGGCGTTGCCGTCCTTGAAGCCAAACTTGGTGGCAATCACGACCTGGTCACGTACCGGCGCCAGGGCCTCGCCCACCATTTCTTCGTTCAGTGCGCCGTAGGCCTCGGCGGTGTCGAAGAAGGTCACGCCGCGGTCGACCGCCTGCCGGATCAGTTGGACGGCAGCCGCGCGATCGACACCCGGCCCGTAGCCGAAGCTCAAACCCATGCAGCCCATGCCAAGGGCCGAGACTTGCAGGCCACTGCGGCCCAATTGACGTTGTTTCATGAGGCGTCCTTTCTGAAACCATGCGATGTCAGCACCACCGGGTCATGGCCCCCGGCGGCGCGCTTTTGAAGAACAAACAGCAGCACCGTGACCAGCGACAGCGCCAACAACACCGCACTGCTGCCCAGACAGCTGGCCACCCGATGGGCCAGGTCGGCCTTGCTGTCCATGACGGAGCCCGTGCCTGGGTGGGCACTGGCCGAAAACACCACGACCAGCCAAGCCAGGCCGAGCGAGCCGCCCAGCTGGTGCGCGGCATTGACCAGGCCAGAGGCCGCGCCAGCATCCTGGGCTCGCACGCCGGCCACACCGGCGATGGTCAAGGGGCTGAGCGTCAGCCCTTGGCCCACACCCAGCACCACCATGGGCCAGGCCACGTTGGCCAGATAGCTGCCCTGGGGACCGAGCTGCGCCAGCCACGCCATGCCCAGTGCAGTGACGGCCACGCCGACGGCCAGCACGCGGTCATGGCCCAGGCGCTGCCCCAGGCGAGACACGGACATGGCGGCCATCAACTGGGCCACAGTGGCCGGCAAAAAGGCCATGCCAGCCTGCAAGGGCCGCATGCCCAGCACCCCTTGCAGGTATTGGGTCAGGTAGAACCAGAAACCGATCACGCCGGCCAAAAACAAGACCCGGGCGGCATAAGCCCCCGAGCGCACGCGGCTGTCAAAAAGCCGCAGCGGCAACAGAGGTGCGGCGGTACGGGCCTCATGGGCGATGAAGACGCTCAGCAGCAGCACCCCCAAGCCCAGCGGACCCCAGCTGTGGGGCGACAGCCAGCTGGTCTCCGCCGCCTCGACCAGGCCGTACACCAGGGCCACCATGCCCAGGGTGGACAACAAGGCGCCAGCCAGATCAAGCCCACCCGAAGCGGGTTGCGAGGGTGCCGGTTCGCGCACAAAGCGGCACGCCGCCCACACCAAGGCCAGCCCGATGGGCACGTTGATGAAAAAGCCCACCCGCCAGGACAGGGTGTCGGCCAGCACCCCACCCAGCACCATGCCGATGCTGGCACCGATGCCGGCGGTGGCGCCGTACCAGCCCAGGGCACGGCTGCGCTCCTGGCCTTCTGCAAAGGTGACCGAAAGCAAGGCCAGGGTGGCTGGCGCAAGGATGGCCGAGCCCACACCCTGCACCGCCCGGGCTGCGACCAGAAAGCCCGGGGTCGGGGCCAGCCCGATGGCCAGTGACGCCAGCACAAAAAGCAACAGGCCGGCCACCAGCAGGCGCCGACGCCCGAACAAGTCGCCCGCACGGGCTCCGGCCATCAACAGCCCCCCAAAGCTGAGCGTGTAGGCCGTGTGCACCCAGGACAAAGTGGCCGGGCTGAAGCCCAGCTCGTCACGGATGCGGGGCAGGCCCGTGATCACAATCGAGGTGTCGATCACGATCATCAGGTAGCTGGCCATGATGAGGGCCAGCACCGGCCCCTTCTGGAGGGGTTGAGCCTGGGGCGTCATGGCTTGCTCACCCCCAGGCTTTGCCGCAGCTCCAGACCGGGGGTCACGGCCAGTCTGGCGATCAGATCGGACAGGCTGTTGAGCGACACATCGTGTCCCTGAAAAGGCTCGCCCTTGCGGGTCAGGTGGTAGTCGATGGCAGGCTCACGGGTGAACCAGCCCGGGCGCAGCACGGTGTAGTCCAGGCCCGAGCCCTCGACCACGGCGGCGGCGTCGCGGTAAGGATCGAGAATGCTGCGGTAGCGCTCGCCCGGCACCTCGCCGTAGATGCCCATCGAGCTGACAAAAATCAGGCGCTTCAGGCCCTGGGCCTGCATGGCCTGGACGATGGCGCGGGCCTGCTCGGCCAGTGCACCCGCCAGGTTGGCATAAACCACGTCCTGGCCCTGCATGGCCGCCTCCAGGGTGGCGCGGTCCAGCACATCGCCCTCGACGATGCGCACCCGGGACGGGTCGGAGTTCTTCAGGCGGCGGGCGTTGCGCAGGTACAGGGTCAGCGTCACCCCGGGTTGCTGCAACAGCACCGGGGTGGTGTGGCGCGCCAGTTGGCCATGGGCGCCCAGGATCAGAACGCGGGTCATGGCAGCCCTCACAATGCCTGTTGGAGGATGGTGCTCACCACATCACGGGTGTAGAGCTCGGCCACACCAAACCACTTGGCATTGCCCAGCACGTTCTCGATCGTGGCGGGCAGGTCACCCTCGGTGATGCCCAGTTGCGACAGGCGCGTGGGGGTGCCGATCTTGTCGAACCAGCGCTCCAGGGCAGCAATGCCCTGCTCCGGCGTGTCGACGCCGAACACCTGACGGGCGAAGCGGGTGAACTGGGCCGGGTTGCGGCCGTGGTACCACTTCATCCAGGCCGGCATCACCACCGACAGCCCGGCACCATGGGGCACGTTGAACAGGGCCGAGAGCGAGTGCTCGATCATGTGGTTGGGGTAGCTGAAGCCGGCCGTGCCCGAATAGATCAGGCCGTTCAGGGCCTGGGTGGCGGCCCAGGCGAACTCGGCGCGGGCCTCATAGTGATCAGGCTCGGCCAGGAGGGTCTCGGTGGTTTCGATGACCGTGGTGATGATGGCCTCGACCAGGCGCGAATGGAATCGCGGTTGCACCGTGGCGGTGAAGTAGCCCTCGATGGCATGGGCGATGACGTCGGCGGCCGAGTACACCAGGTAATCGCGCGACACGGTCTGCATCAGCGCCGGGTTGACGATCGACACCCGGGGGAAGGTGTGCACCGAACCGATGGCAAATTTCTCGCGCGTCTCGTCGTGGGTGACCACGGCGCCGTTGTTCATCTCGCTGCCGGTGGCTGCCAGGGTCAGGATGTCGAACACCGGCAAGGCCGAGTCGATGGAGGCCTTGCCAATGAACAGATCCCACACATCGCCCTGGTAGGGCACGCCCGCCGCAATCGCCTTGGCACTGTCAAGCACCGAGCCGCCCCCCACCGCCAGGATGGCTTGCACCTGGTGCTGGCGGGCCAGCGCGATGCCGTCGCGCACCTTGGAAATCAGCGGGTTGCTGACGATGCCGCCCAACTCGACCAAGGCCACGCCCTGGGCTGCCAGGCTCTGGCTCACGGTGTCAAACAGGCCGTCGCGCTTGATGCGCTCGCTGCCATAGGCCAGCAGCACCTTGCGCACGCCGTGCTCGGCCAGATGCTGGCCGATCAACTGCTCCTTGCCGGTGCCGAAGTCGATCTTGGTGGGGTTGTAGTAGGTGAAGTTGTCCATGGGGGGCTCCTGAAAAAGTGCCGCGTCCTGCGGCACCGGAAAGGGTGGCGACGGGTTGCCAAGGCCGTCGACGCGACCATCGGAATGGCGGCATGGGTCGTACTTTAGGCAGCGCACCCGCATCCGACTAGACAGTAATGGGTTGAATGATTTACAACCACTGGTTGTAAATCATCAGAAATGTCCATGGCCATCAACGAGCTGCGCTCCATCACCACCTTTGTCAGATCTGTTGAACTGGGCAGCCTGAGCAAGGCCGCGGCGGCCCAGCAGATCACGCCGCAGGCGGCCAGCAAGGCACTGACCCAGCTGGAGCAGCACCTGGGGGTGCGCCTGTTCCACCGCACCACGCGCAGCATGTCGCTGACCGAAGAGGGGCAGCGCTTTCTGGAGTCGGTGCAACCCGCGCTGCAAGGCTTGCAGCAGGCCCTGCAAGGCGCCCGGCACACCCGCGAAGAAGTGGCCGGCCCCCTGCGCATCGTGGGGCCGCGCACCGTTCTGCAGCCCATCATCGGGCCGGTGCTCGATGAATACTGCCGGCTCTACCCCGAGGTGCAACCCGATGTGCAGCTGGACGACCGCATCGGCAACTGGGTGGAAGACCGGGTGGACGTGGGCTTTCGCCTGGGGCACTCGCCCGAGGAGGGCTTGATTGCACGCCGCCTGTTCTCCATGCAACTGCTGATCTGCGCGGCCCCTTCTTACCTGCGCCGCCATGGCCTGCCCCGCAGCCTGGGCGAGCTCAGCGCCCACCGCTGCAGCGGGTTCAGGCGCTCTTCAGACGGTCGCGTGGCGCCCTGGCGCGTGCGGGTGGCCGACAGCGACCAGGACCAGGCCATCCGGCCCGCGTTCAGCACCAACGACGAGGCTTTCGAGCTGCGCGCCGTGCTGGCTGGCGAGGTGGTCGCCCAGCTGGCCGTGCCCACCGTGGCGGCCCACATCCGCGCCGGCCGGCTGGTGCCGCTGCTGCCCCAGCACATGTCGGACAACCTGAGCCTGCACCTGTACTACGGCAGCCGGGTGGCCCAGCCGGCCCGGGTGCGCCGCTTCATCGACATCGCGGTGGAGCGCCTGACCGACAGCCCGGCCTTTGTGCTCACGCCCGCCGAACTGGCCCAGGCGCATGCCCGGGGGGTGGCAGGCCATCAACCAGGCGCTTGACAGAGACGGGCCCGGAGGGGCCCTGCCCTCGCGGCAAGCCTGCATGCCACCGTCAACGCCAGCTGACCTGCGCCATGAACATGTAGCCCGCGCCATACACCGTCTTGATGATTTTCGGGTTCTGCGGGTCGGCCTCCAGCCTTTTGCGCAGGCGCGAGATGCGGACATCGATGGTGCGGTCGGCCGGCGACAGGTCGCGCTGCGCCAACAGGTGCTCCCGGTTCAGGATCTGGTGCGGCCGCAGCAAAAAGGCACGCAGCACCTCGGCCTCGGCCACGCCCAGCAGGTGGGCGGCACCGTCGCTGCCGGTCAGCGTGTTGGCCGAGCTGTCGAAAATCCAGCCAGCAAAGTGGGCGTGTCGCGCGGCCTCTGCCCCAGATACCTGGGCCCGGCGTCGGCGCAGGATGCTGCGCACCCGGGCCACCAGCTCGCGGGGCTCAAAAGGCTTGACCACATAGTCATCGGCGCCCAGCTCCAGCCCCATGACCCGGTCGATCATGTGGCCACGCCCGGTCAGCACCAGCAAGCCGCAACTCGATTGCAGACCGATCTGCCGCAGCAGCTCGATGCCATCGATGTCGGGCAAACCCAGGTCGACGATGCAGAGGTCGGCCTGTGCCTGCTTCAGGCGCCGCAGCACCGAGCCGCCGTCGCGGAACCACTCGGTGGCAAAACCAAACTCGGCCAGGCTGCGCGTCACGATGCGGGCCACAGCCTCGTCGTCCTCGATCACATAGACCAGGGGCTGGGCCTGGCTGCCCTCCACCGGGTTCGCTGGCCGCGTCATGCGCCGATCTCCCGCAGCGCGGCGCTGAGTTCTGCCTTGCCAAAGGGCTTGGCCAGCCAGGGCAAGTCCAGAGGGCTTTCGGTGTCGGCGGCATAGCCGCTCATCAACAGGATGTGCGCCACCTCACCCGAATTGCGCGCGTACCGAGCCAGCTGGCGGCCATCGATGGGGCCGGGCATCACGATGTCGGACAGCAGCAACTGGATGCCGGGGGTCTGGTCCAGGATGTCCTTCGCCTCGGTGCCGTTCTCGGCCTCGAGCACCGCGTAGCCCAGGTCGAGCAACAGGCGGCGCACCGTGATGCGGACCTGCAGGTCGTCGTCCACCAGCAAGGCCAGCCCGGCCGCCGGGCCGGGCAGCACCGGGGTGGCTGGCGCAGCGGCCTCGGCCAGCGCCTCGGCCCGGGCCAGCGGCAGCCAGAGGCTGACACAGCAGCCCTTGCCTGGGCTGCTCTGGATGTCGATGCCGCCGCCGCTTTGGCGCACAAAGCCATACACCATCGACAGGCCCAGGCCTGTGCCCTGGCCGGCCGCCTTGGTGGTGAAGAAGGGTTCGAACACCCGGGCCCGGGTGGCGGCGTCCATGCCGCAGCCGTTGTCGCTGACCCGCAGACAGGCGTAGGCACCCGGCACCAGGCCCAGGTGCGAGGCCGAAAGCCCATCAAGCGGCTGCTGCGTGCAGCGCACCTCGATGCGGCCCTGGCCCGCGGTGGCATCGTGCGCATTGAGGATCAGGTTCAGCAAGGAGTTTTGCAATTGCTGCGGATCCACCGACACCCAGATCGGCACGGGGCTGACATCGGTCACCCACTGCTGGGTGCTGGGCAGGGTGTGCCTGACCAGGTCTTGCACACCGTTCACCAGCAGGTTGAGGTCCACGATGCGGGCCTCGATGGGTTGCTTGCGCGAGAAGGTGAGCAAGCCCCGGATCAGCTTGGTGCCGCGGCGCACGGCCTCGATGGCAGGATGGATGTACTCGCCCACATAGGCCTGCGCCGGTGCCTGCTCTGCCAGCGCCGTGAGGTTGCCCAGCACGACCATGAGGATGTTGTTGAAATCGTGCGCCAGGCCCCCGGTGAGTTGCCCCAGGGCCTCCATCTTCTGCGCCTGCACCAGCAGCTCCTGGGCGCGGCGCTCTTCGGTGATGTCGAAGGTCAGCTCAAAGCAGCCGATCACGGCGGCCTCGGCATTCAGCTCGGGGATCAGCGTGGTCCGGGCCATCAGGGTGCGGCCATCGAGGGTGTGGATGAGGTACTCGAACGTCACCGCCCTGCCCTGCAGGGCCTGGGCCACATTGGGCTTGATCTGGGTGTAGGTCTCCAGGCCCAGGAACTCGCGGGCGCTGACCTTGTCCGGCTGGCTGGGGTCCAGACCGAACCAGTCCTGGTAGCCGCGGTTGATGAAGCGGTAATTGCGGTGCTGGTCAAAGTAGGCCACCAGCGCAGGGATCGAGTCGGTGATCAGGCGCATCTGCGCTTCGCTGCGCCGCAGCTCGGTGGTGCGCTCGGCCACGCGGGACTCCAGCAAGGCGTTTTGATCGCGGATCAGTTGCTCGGCACTGCGCTGCTCGGTGACATCGGTGTACACCGTCAGAAAGCCGTGGCCCGGCACGCTCACCCCGGTGACGCGCAGCACCGCGCCCGAAGGCGCCACATGCTCAAAGGCGTGGGGTTCACCGCGCCGCGCCACGCGCAGGCGCGCCTGGATCAGGGCCTCGACATCGCCGGGCCCGTCGTGGTGGCGTGCCGCATTGAAGCGGATCACCGCCTCCAGCGAGCTGCCCCGCTGGACCAGGGCTGCTGGCAGATCCAGCAGGCGCAAAAAAGCCTCGTTCCAGGCGAGCAGGCGCAGCTCGTCATCCACCAGGGTGAAGCCCTGCTCGACCCGGCTCAGCGCGGCATACAAGGGGGGACAGGGCTCCGCAGGGCGCGGAGACTCAGCGGGGAACAGCGAACTCAAAAGCACCTCCTGCGCCGTTGGAGCGCGGGCCTGCGGGATTGTAGAAGCAAGGCCTGGGGCCACGGCTGCATGCAAACATTCGTCACATTTGCCCAAAACTGCTGCAAACATGTTCAGGGAAGATCCGGCCTCATAAGAAAAATCCGGAGACCTATGAAGCTGCCCCGTGGCCATGGCATGGCCGCCCTGAAGGCTGGCAAACCCGCCACGTTTGTCAGACCGACCCAAGCCGACACGACACTTTGCGCTCGCAGCGCCCGCCGCCTTCCAGGCCTGGGGGCCGTGCAGCGGGCCGGTTGGTGCCTCGGCCCGCGTTGATCGCGCCCCCGTCAACCAAGCCCTCCGCCTAGCGCCCCCCCCAACACCCCAAGACACTCTGGAGAGAGAAATGACATACCAAGCCCCCCTCAAGGACATGTTGTTCGTGATGGAACACCTGGCCGGCCTCGACGGCATCGCGGCCCTGCCTGGATTCGAGGACCACGGTCGCGAAACCGCCGAAGCCGTGCTGGAGGAATCCGCGAAGTTCTGCGAGGGCGTGGTGGCGCCCTTGAACGTGGCGGGCGACAAGAACCCGTCGGCCTGGAAGGACGGCGAGGTCAGCACCACGCCCGGCTTCAAGCAGGCCTTCGAGCAGTTCGCGGCCGGGGGCTGGCAAGGGGTGGTTCACCCGGTTGAACACGGCGGCCAGGGCTTGCCCAAGCTGATCGCCACCGGCTGCATGGAGATGCTGCATGCGGCCAACCTGTCGTTTGCGCTGTGCCCCATGCTGACCGACGGGGCCATCGAAGCCCTGCTCACGGCTGGCAGCGACACACTCAAGCAGTTGTACCTCGAGAAGATGATCTCTGGCCAATGGACCGGCACCATGAACCTGACCGAGCCCCAGGCCGGCTCGGACCTGGCCGCCGTGCGCACCCGCGCCGAGCGGCAAGACGATGGCAGCTACAAGCTCTTCGGCACCAAGATCTTCATCACCTACGGTGAGCACGACATGGCCGAGAACATCGTGCACCTGGTGCTGGCCCGTGTGCCGGGCGCCCCAGAGGGCGTGAAGGGCATCAGCCTGTTCGTGGTGCCCAAGTTCCTGGTCCAGCCCGATGGCCGCCTGGGGACGCGCAACGATGCGCATTGCATCAGCATTGAGCACAAGCTGGGCATCAAGGCCTCGCCCACCGCGGTGCTGCAGTTCGGCGAGCACGGGGGGGCCGTCGGCCAGTTGGTCGGCGAAGAGAACCGGGGCCTGGAGTACATGTTCATCATGATGAACGCCGCCCGCTTTGCCGTGGGCATGCAGGGCATTGCGGTGTCCGACCGGGCCTACCAGCAGGCGGTCGCTTTTGCTCGCCTGCGCTTGCAAAGCCGCGATCTGGCCGGGTCAGCCGGGCCGGTGGCCATCATCGAGCACCCCGATGTGAAACGCATGCTCTTGACCATGCGGGCCCTCACCGAGGGCGAGCGCGCCCTGGCCTACGTGACCGCCGCCGCCAGCGACCTGGCCCACCACGCCCCCGACGCGCAGCGGCGGGCCCAGCACCAGGCGCTGTATGACTACCTGGTGCCGGTGGTCAAGGGCTTCAGCACCGAGCTGGCCGTGGACGTGACCAGCCTGGGCGTGCAGGTGCACGGCGGCATGGGCTTCATCGAAGAAACCGGCGCCGCCCAGCACTACCGTGATGCGCGCATCCTGAGCATCTACGAGGGCACCACCGCCATCCAGGCCAATGACCTGGTAGGCCGCAAGACCTTGCGCGACGGCGGAGCCCTGGCCCGCCAGCTGTGTGCCTGGGTGGCCAGCACCGAAGAAGACCTGGCCGTGCACGGCGAGCCTGAATGCGCACTGATGCGGGCCGCACTGAGCCCGGCACGGCAGGCCCTGGAGGCGGTGATCGAGCACGTGCTGGCCCATGGCAAGACCGCGCCGAAGGCGGTTTACGCCGGCGCGGTGACGTACCTCAAGCTGGCCGGCTACGTGCTGTGTGGCTGGCAGATGGCCCGCGCCCTGATGGTGGCCCTGGAAAAGCGCAACGAAGACCCGGCCTTTTATGAAGCCAAGGTGCACACCGCCGTGTTCTATGCCCAGTCGCTGCTGCCGCTGGCCGATGCCTTGGCCAACGCCGTGGTCAACGCGGGCGCCAACACCCAGGCCATGCCGGCCGAGCTCTTCTGAACCGCAGCCAACAAGCCAAGCAGCCGACATGACACAAGACTTGCAGACGCAGTACCAGCAAAAACGCCTGAGTGCCGAGGCCGCGGCCGCCCTGGTGCAATCGGGGCAGACCGTGTTCATGGGCGAGTTTGCCCAGAGCGTGGAAGCCTTTGACGCGGCCCTGGCCTTGCGCGCCAGAGAGTTGCGGGACGTGAACCTGATCACCACCACGCGCGCCAAGCCGCTGAAGTGCGTGGAGGCCGACCCCCAGCGCGAGGCCTTTGTCTGGAACGATTGGCATTTTTCGGGCCTCGCCCGTCAGGCGGCCGAGAAGGGCCTGGCCAGCTACATCCCGCTGTGCTACCACCAGGGGCCGCAGAACGTGATGCTGTACGAGGAGCCCGACGTGGCGGTGGCCCAGGTCACGCCCATGGATGCCAACGGCTTCTTCAACTTCTCGACCAGTTGCTCGCTCACACCCGCCTACCTGAGGAAGGCGCGCCAGGTGGTGCTGGAGGTGAACACCCGTGCACCGCGCTGCCTGGGCGGGCTGGACGAGGGCATCCACTTGAGCGCGGTCGATGGCGTGATCGAGGGCCCCAACAGCCCTCTGCTGCAGTTGCCGCCCACCCAGGCCGGCGCCGCCGACACCGCGATCGCGGGCCATGTGATGGGTTTGCTCGAAGACGGCTGCACGATCCAGCTGGGCATCGGCGCGCTGCCCAACATCGTGGGTGCGCTGATCGCGCAAAGCGACCTGAAAGACCTCGGGGTGCACACCGAGATGCTGGCCGACTCGTATGTGGACATGTACGAAGCCGGGCGCATCACCGGCAGGCTGAAGACTCTGGACCGGGGCAAGATGGTCTACACCTTTGCCATGGGCTCGCAAAAGCTCTACGACTTTTTGCACAACAACCCAGCGGCGGCCATCTACCCGGCGTCTTACACCAACGACCCCTGCGTGATCGGGCGCAACCCCAAGGTGGTGGCGATCAACAACGCGATTGAGATCGACCTGTTCACCCAGGTGTCCAGCGAGTCGGCCGGACCGCGTCAGATCTCGGGCACCGGTGGGCAGCTGGACTTCATCCTCGGCGCCTACAAGTCGGAAGGGGGCAAGGGCCTCATCTGCGTCAATTCCACCTACCGCAAGAAGGACGGCACGCTGGCCTCCCGCATCGTGCCGACGCTGTCGGCCGGCTCCATCGTCACCTGCCCGCGCTCACTGGTCCATTACGTGGTGACCGAATTCGGCTGTGCGCAGCTCAAGGCCAAATCCACCTGGCAAAGGGCCGAGGCCCTGATCAACATCGCCCACCCGGATTTCCGCGAGCAGCTGATCCAGGAAGCCGCCCGCCTGGGGGTGTGGCGGCGCTCGCAGCGGGTTCTTTGACACCGGTTCCGCCCGAAAACCGCGCGGGTTGACCGTGGCCAGCGCCTGGCACACTCCACGGACCTGAAGCCAACCCGCAGGATGAAGCCGCCGGCACCAGAGGCCGCCCCCAGGCGATGAGGGCTTGCCCCGATGCTGCCTCGCCTTGCACCGGCCTGCGCTCAGCCGGTGTGTGCGCTGCGCCAACCCGGGCTGCTGGCCTGGGTTAAAGATTTTTTCGGCCAGTTCTCGCCAATTTGCAAGCAGGCGTGTTCTCATCTCACGCCTCGTGACGCTGGCATCGCGCTGATCGGCTGCCGCCGGCAGAACCGGAGCCCTTGCCGCGCCAAAGTCCTTCTTTTGAGGCTCAGCTTCGCCTTCCATGACTCCATGGACAATCGGAGGGATCAGATGGCCATGCCCTTGCCCCCGGTGGCTGCGCGGCGCCAGCCGCCATGACAGCAGTTTTCGCATTTGCGATGCGGCCTGCGACACCTGCAAATATTATTTTTTGGATATTTTCCCGATGGAAATCAAAGTCAATTTTCTGGACAAGCTTCGCCTTGAAGCCAAATTCGACGACTTCACGGTGATCGCGGACCAGCCCATCCGCTACAAGGGCGATGGGTCTGCCCCCGGGCCTTTTGACTATTTTCTGGCCTCCTCTGCCCTGTGCGCCGCCTACTTTGTGAAGCTGTATTGCAACACACGCAATATCCCGACTGAAAACATCCGGCTGTCGCAAAACAACATTGTTGACCCTGAAAACCGGTATCAGCAGATATTCAAGATTCAGGTGGAGTTGCCGCCGGATATCACGGCCAAAGACCGACAGGGCATTTTGCGTTCAATTGAGCGCTGCACGGTCAAAAAAGTGGTTCAGGCCGGCCCTGAATTTGTGATCGAAGAGGTGGAGAACCTGGATGCCGATGCCCAATCGCTGCTGACAGTGCGCCCAGACACCGAGGCTGCCACCTACATCCCAGGCAAAGACCTGCCTTTGGAGCAGACCATCGCCAACATGTCGGGCTTGCTGGCCAATTTGGGCATCAAAATCGAAATTGCCTCGTGGCGCAACATCATCCCCAACGTCTGGTCTTTGCACATTCGAGATGCCCACTCACCCATGTGCTTCACGAACGGCAAAGGGTCGACCAAGGAAAGCGCCCTGGCGTCTGCCCTGGGCGAATACATTGAACGACTGAGCTGCAACCACTTTTATGCGGGGTCGTACTGGGGTTCAGACATCGCTGACGCCGGCTTTGTGCATTACCCGAATGAACGCTGGTTCAAGCCCGGCAAAAAAGACAAGCTGCCGGCGGAAATTCTGGATGCACATTGCCTGGCCATCTACAACCCCAGCGGCGAACTGCGTGGCTCGCATTTGATTGACACCAATTCGGGCAACGCAGAGCGGGGCATCTGCTCGCTGCCCTATGTGCGCCAGTCGGATGGCCAGGTGGTGTACTTCCCCTCCAACCTGGTGGAAAACCTCTATGCCAGCAACGGCATGAGTGCCGGCAACACGCTGGCCGAAGCGCAGGTGCAGTGTTTGTCGGAGATCTTTGAGCGCGCGGTCAAGCGCGAAATCCTGGAGGGCGAAATGGCCCTGCCCGATGTGCCTGCGCAGGTTTTGGCCCAATACCCGGGCATCCTGGCCGGCATCCAGGCCTTGGAGGAACAAGGGTTTCCGATTCTGGTGAAGGATGCCTCCCTGGGGGGGCGTTACCCGGTGATGTGCGTGACCTTGATGAACCCGCGCACAGGAGGTGTTTTTGCCTCTTTCGGCTCACACCCCAGTTTGCAGGTGGCCTTGGAGCGCAGCCTGACGGAGTTGTTGCAAGGTCGCAGTTTTGAAGGGCTCAATGACTTGCCCCAACCCACCTTCATCAGCAACGCCGTGACTGAGCCCAATAATTTTGTCGAGCACTTCATCGACTCCAGCGGCGTGGTGTCCTGGCGATTTTTCAGTGCGCGATCTGATTTTGAATTTGTCGAATGGGATTTTTCGGGCCAGGGTGAAAACTCGAATGCCGAAGAGGCGGCCGCATTGTTCGGCATCCTCGACAAGATGGGCAAGCAAACCTACATGGCGGTGCACGATGAGCTGGGCGCCACAGCGTGTCGAATTCTGGTGCCGGGTTATTCGGAGGTCTATCCCGTCGAAGACCTGGTCTGGGACAACACCAACAAGGCCTTGCTGTTCCGCAATGACCTGTTGAATCTGCACCAATTGACCGACGATCAACTGGAGGCCTTGCTGGAGCGTCTCGAAACCGAAGAGCTGGACGAATATGGCGACATCGCCACCCTGATCGGGATTGAATTCGACGAAAACACCGTGTGGGGGCAACTCACCGTGCTCGAGTTGAAGCTGCTGATCCAGCTGGCCCTGCAAAACCTCGAAGACGCCCACGAGCTGGTGAAGTCGTTCCTGCAGTACAACGACAACACGGTGGAGCGGGGTTTGTTCTATCAGGCCTTGAACGCCGTGCTCGATGTGGTGCTGGATGAAGACCTGGAACTGGACGACTACATCGCCAATTTCCGGCGCATGTTCGGCAACCCTCGCATGGATGCCGTGACGGGCTCGGTCGACGGCACGGTTCGCTTCTTTGGCCTGACGCCGACCAACCCGCAACTGGAAGGCCTTGACCGACACAAGCGCCTGCTCGACAGCTACAGGAAACTGCACGCCGCGCGGGCCCGGGTGGCGACACACTGAGGGCTTGATGCCGGTACACGGCCCACCAATCACCAGACCGCGAGCCGCCGTCAACCAGGCCTGCGCCCCAGCAGGCGCTGGCTGCCCACAAAAACCAGCAGCAAGCTGAACCCGGCGGCCAGCGTGGCCAGCCAGGGCCCGGGCGCCAGCGCCACAAAGTGAAACGGTGCGGCCAGCCAGGGCACGGTGGTGATGACGCACAGCGCCAGCAAGGTTCCGCCCAGCACCCACAGGCTGACGGGCGTGAGGCCCTTGAACAGGTTTTGCCAACCCACACGTCCGCTGCGGCTGGGCAGGATCAGTGCTGCATTGGCGGCCACCAACATCACAAAGGCCACCGTGCTGGCCTGGCCAACCTGGCTGGCCGCTTGGCCTTGACTCAGCAGCCAGGCATAGAGGCCCACCACCGCTACGCTCACCGCGCCGCCCTGCAACAGGCTGAGCAGCACATGGCGCGCGCTCAACAGCGGTTCATCGCCGCGCCGGGGCGGGCGTTCCATGAGGCCGGCCGTGGCCGGTTCGGCCTCGAACACGATGGAGCAGGCCGGGTCGATCACCAACTCCAGGAACGCGATGTGCAAAGGGGCCAGCACCAGCGGCAGGCCAAACAGCACCGGCAACAGCGCCAGCGCAATGATGGGCACATGCACCGCCAGCGTGTAGACCATGGCCTGGCGCAGGTTGGCGAAAGTGAGTCGCCCACGGGCAATGGCCTGCACGATGGCCGAGAAATCGTCCTGCAGCAGCACCAGGGCTGCGGCCTCGCGGGCCACGTCGGTGCCACGCTGGCCCATGGCAATGCCGATGTGCGCCGCTTTGAGCGCCGGCGCGTCGTTGACGCCGTCGCCCGTCATGGCCACCACCTCACCCCGGGCCTTGAGGGCCTCGACCAGGGCCAGCTTCTGCTGCGGCCTGATGCGCGCAAACACATGGACCTCGGCCAGCCGGCTTGCCAACTCGGGGGGCGTCAGGCCGGCCATCTCATCGCCGGTGATGACCTGATCGTGCGCAATGCCCGCCTGGGCCGCCACCGCCCTGGCCGTGCGTGGGTGGTCGCCGGTGATCATCACCACCCGGATGCCGGCCTGGCGGCACTGCGCGATGGCGGCCGGCACCTCGGGGCGCAGCGGATCAGCCAGGCCGACCAGGCCCAGCCAGACAAACTCGAAATCGTGCTGGCCGGCCGGCCAATCCTGGGCACTGCGGTGGCGCGCCTTGGCCACCCCCAGCACCCGCAAGCCCTGGTCGGCCAGTTGCGCCGCCTGGGCGCTGACGGCGGCGCGCTCGGCTTGCGGCAGGTGGCACAGATCGGCCACCGCTTCGGGTGCGCCCTTGGAGGCCACCCGGTCCACCTGGCCGATCTTGTCGCGCCACAGGTGCGACATGGCCAGCAGACCGGGTGACAGCTCGTACTCACGCACCAGGCGCCATTCGGGGTGCAGGTGCTCGGTGCCCACCAGGTGGGCGCCGGCAAAGCGGTGGAAGGCCTGCTCCATGGGGTCGTGCGGGTCGATCTCGCTGGCCAGCACGGCGTACTCCAGCAACTCATGGAAGGCCTCGGGCAGCGCATCAGGGCCCTCTGGCATCGAGCCCAGGGTGTTCAAGGTCTGGCTGCCGGCACACAAGGCGGCCACGGCCATGCGGTTTTGCGTCAAGGTGCCGGTCTTGTCCACGCACAGTACCGTGGTCTGCCCCAGGGTCTCAATCGCATTCAGGCGCCGGGTCAGCACCTGCTGGGCCGCCAGGCGCCGCGCCGCCAGGGCCAGGAACACGATCATGATCACCGGCAGCTCCTGCGGCAGCACGCCCATGGCCAGGGTGATGCCCGACAGCACGGCCTGCAGCCAATCGCCCCGCAGCACACCGAGCAGGCCCATCAGCAGCGCGCACAGCGCCAGGCCGATGACCACCAGGCGCTGCGTCAGCCGCGCCATTTCTTCGCGCAATGGCGAGGCCTGCAGCGCAATCGTGTCGAGCGACCGGCCGATCTTGCCCAGCTCGGTGCGCTGGCCCACGGCCGTCACCTGCACCAGGCCCTGGCCGCTGACCACCAGGGTACCGGCAAACACGGGCTGCCCGATCTGCTTGGCCACGGGCTCCGATTCGCCGCTGAGCATGGCCTCATCGGTGGCCAGTTCATGCGCCTGCAGCAGGGTGCCATCGGCTGGCACGCGGTCGCCCTCGGCAATCATCAGCAGGTCTTCGCGCACCACCTCACGCCCGGCCACCCGTTGCGCTACGCCCCCGCGCAGCACCAGCGCGCGCGGGCTGGAGAGGTCGCGCAAGGCGTTCAGGGTCTGGTCGGTGCGCCGCTCCTGCAGCACCGTGAGGGTCATGATGATGAGCACAAAACCCAGCAGGATCAGCGCCTCATGGGCGTTGCCCATGGTCAGGTAGATGGCCCCGGCGCCCAGCAACAGCAGGAACATGGGCTCGCGAACCACATCCCAGGCCATGTCGCGCAGGGTGCGGCGCTGGCTGATGCCCAGTTCATTGGGGCCCTCGTCGCGCAGGCGCTGCGCGGCCACGGCAGGGTCCAGGCCTGGAGGCGGGATGGAACTTGGGTTGCTTGGGTTCATGGTGGGCGCATTGGCAAAGTGCGGTGTGCACTCGTCAGAACTGCACCGCGCCAGTTCTTATACGCCCATTCTGTGACCAACTCTCTGCGCTGGCGCACAGCAGGGTGCTGGTCCGCGCGGACAACGTCCGAAGCAGCCCCCCTGGCCGCATGCACCTTGGTGCGGCGGGGGATGCAGGGTCAGAAGCTCGTCCAATCCTCAGTCTCGGACTTGGCCGATGCCGTGGTGGTGCTCGGTGCACCCAGCGCCGCACGCTGCGTGGTGGCACTGGGTTGAGCTGAATGTGTCAAGCGCCTTGCAGGTGCGGGCGCCGTGACACGCACATGCGCCTTGGGCCTGGCAATAGAAGACGCTGCCGCTGGCACGGTGATTCGGCTCGCCTCGTTGTCGAGTTTGAAGAACGACACAGCCTGCAGAAGTTCCTGAGCCTGCTTTTTGAGGCTGTCGGCGGCGGCAGCACTTTCTTCCACCAGGGCCGCGTTCTGCTGGGTCGCCGTGTCCATCTGATTCACGGCCTCGCCCACCTGTTGAATGCCACCGGTTTGCTCGGCGCTGGCGGCGCTGATCTCGGAAACGACATCGCTCACTTTGCGGATGGACCCTACGATTTCGCCCATGGTCTTGCCAGCCTGGTCCACCAGGGTGGTGCCTTGCTCAACCTGCTCGACGTTGTGCGTGATCAGGCTCTTGATCTCCTTGGCAGCCTCGGCGCTGCGCTGGGCCAGCGAACGCACCTCACCCGCTACCACGGCAAAACCCCGGCCTTGTTCACCGGCACGGGCCGCCTCGACGGCGGCGTTGAGCGCCAGGATATTCGTCTGGAAGGCGATGCCATCAATCACGCCGATGATGTCGCCGATCTTGCGGCTGGAATCGGTGATGCCCTGCATGGTGCCGACCACCTGCCCCACCACCTCTCCGCCATGGGTGGCAATGCGGGCGGCCGCCTGGGCCAGTTGGTCGGCCTGCCGGGCGTTTTCGGAGTTGTTGCGCACGGTGCTGCCCAACTCCTCCATGGTGGCTGCTGTCTGCTCCAAGGCGCTGGCCTGCTCTTCGGTGCGGCTGGACAGGTCTTGATTACCGTGGGCGATCTGCTCCGAGGCGGTGGCGACGGATTCGCTGCCCTGGCGTACCCGGGCCACCGTGCTTGCCAAGGCCGTCTGCATCAGGTGCAGGGCACCGAACAAGGACGACTCGTCGCCCTGGCGCACCGGGATCTTGCGGATCAGATCCCCCTTGGCAATGCTGTGAGCGGCATCGCGCGCCTCGGAGGGCTCGCCGCCCAGTTCACTCAGCAAGGAGCGGGTGATCGCCATCGCCAGCAACGCTGAGCCCAACAGAACCAGCCCCGCCACAGCCAGGGTGATCGTGATGGTTTGCGTGACCAGGGTCTTGGCAGCGGCAGCGTTGGCGGTCATCAAACCCTGCTGGAATTCGACCATCTTCTCGATGGCGCCAAAGAACTGGCTCTGCTTGGCTCGCACCTCCCCCAATGTGAAGCTGCCGGCCTTCTCCCACTGGCGCTCACGCAACAGCCTGACGGCCTCGTCACGCGCCTGGCCATACTCGGCTCGCGTGGCGATCATGGCCGCGAAAAGCTCCTGGCCTTTGGGGGTGTTGAGCGTGGACCGGAGCTTGTCCATTCTGCCGTTGTTCTCCGCCACGGCGGCCTCCAATTTGGCCAGCGACGCATCCGCCTCCGAGTGGTTGTTGAGGCTGGTGGCGATGATGGCATTGCGCAGCATGCGAGCCTGCAGATTGACCGCCTCGAACACATCCCTGGAAGCCGTGATCTTGGGGTATCGATCGTCCACCACCTGAACAACGGCGGCTTCAATATGGGACAGCTGCGTCCAGGTTTCGATGGCCGTGCCACAGATCAGGAGCGTGATCAAGCCAAACCCGAGGGCAAGTCGCTTGGCAACGGAAAGGCGACCGAGAAATTTCATGGTCTGGTCCTTGTGAAGGTGAATGAAAGTGGCAGCGGGAACGTCTGGCCATCGGCGGCGCTGGGTCATCTGTGACGCGAGCAGCCAATGTCGAGACATTTTCAGACCTTTCTGCCCTGCAGCAGGGCCCGGCCGTGGATGAAATACCCTTCATCTTGATCTGGTCTTACCCCCATCAATAGACGACCGGTCTAATTCACCCTTAGCATTCGAGCCCATGAAGCCCGCCCACGCCGACACCCGCCAACACATCCTGGACACGGGCAACCGCATCATCGCCAGCAAGGGCTTCTCGGCGGTGGGTCTGAACGAGATCCTGCAGGCGGCCGAGGTGCCCAAGGGCTCGTTCTACCACTACTTCAAATCGAAGGAACAGTTCGGCCAGGCCCTGCTCGAGTCCTTTTTTGAAGCCTATCTGGCCCGCATCGACAGCCTGTTTGCGCGCACCGACCTGAACGCCCGCGAACGCCTGCTGGCCTATTGGCAGCAATGGCAGGCCACCCAATGCCCCGGTTGCGACGACCAACCCTGTCAGGTGGTGAAGCTGAGCGCCGAGGTGTCTGACCTGTCGGAGCCCATGCGCCTGGCCCTGCAGGACGGCACCAACCGCATCACCGAGCGCCTGGCCGAGGTCATCCGGGCCGGCCAGGCCGATGGTTCGATGCCCATGCTTGACCCCGAGGCCACCGCCAGCCTGCTGTACCAGCTGTGGCTGGGCGCCAGCCTGTTGGGCAAGGTGCACCGGCAGAACCAGTCGCTGCAGCAGGCCATGGCCTTCACGCAGCAATTGATCACCCCCTGAGGCCGCTTTGCGTTTTGCATGCTTTTTTCAAACCCAACTAGACGACCGGTCTATTAAATACAGAAAGGCACCCCATGTTCAAAACCGCCCTGCCCTGTTGACCTTCAACCTTTGAGCGGTGGCAGCACGCACACGAACGCGCCCACCAACAGCTGTTTCAACCCCCTGCCAGCCTCAACCCGGGCCCCAGTGGCCCATTCAACCTGAAAGACCTTGACCCCATGACCACCTTGTTCGACCCCATCCAAGCCGGCGACATCGCCCTGTCCAACCGCATCGCCATGGCCCCGCTGACGCGCAACCGCGCCCCCGGCGGTGTGCCCACCGCGGCCATGGCCGAGTACTACGGCCAGCGCGCCAGCGCCGGCCTGATCATTGCCGAGGCCAGCCAGATCAGCCCCATGGCCCAGGGCTACCTCGACACCCCGGGCATCTACTCGCCCGAGCAAGTGGCGGCCTGGCGCGCCGTGACGGCTGCCGTGCACGCCAAGGGCGGGCGCATCGTGCTGCAGTTGTGGCATGTGGGCCGCATCTCGCACAGCTCGCTGCTGCCGGGCGGCGCCGCCCCCGTGTCGCCCACCGCCGTGGCGGCCAAGGCGCACACCTTCACCGCTGAAGGCTTTGTGCCGGTCTCTACGCCGCGCGCCCTGGGCGACGACGAAATCCCGGCCCTGCTGGAGGACTACCGCCGTGCCGCACGCAACGCCATCGAAGCCGGCTTTGACGGCGTGGAAGTGCACGGCGCCAACACCTACCTGCTGGAGCAGTTCCTGCGCGACAGCGTGAACGACCGCAGCGGCCCCTACGGCGGCCCGATCGAAAACCGCGCCCGCCTGCTGCTGGAGGTGGTGCGCACGGTGGCCGCCGAGATCGGTGCCGGTCGCACCGGCCTGCGCCTGAGCCCCACCACCACCTTTGGCGGCAGCGCCCCGGTGGACAGCCAGGCCCAGGCCCTGTATGGCTACGTGGTGCAGCAGGTGGCCTCGCTGGGCCTGGCCTACCTGCACGTGATCGAGGGTGAAACCGGTGGCGCCCGCCAACCCGAAGGCGCCCCGGCCTTCGACTACGCCGCGCTGCGCCGTGCCTTCCCCGGCACCTGGATCGTGAACAACGGCTTCAGCCGCAGCGAGGCGCTGGAGGCCGTGGCCAGCGGCGCCACCGACGTGGTGGCCTTTGGCCGCCCCTTCATCGCCAACCCCGACCTGGTGCGCCGCCTGCGTGAAGACGCCCCGCTCAACCCCTTGCGCGCCGACAAGCTGTACGGCGGCGGCGCCGAAGGCTACACCGACTACCCCACGCTGGACGCCGTGGCGGCCTGAGCGCGGGCTGAGTGGGGGATGGAGGGGTGCCTGAGGCGTGAGCAACCCTGTTTTTGAGCCGCATTTCACAATTTACGGCTCAAACAATGAGCCGTATCAGGCAGAATGCGGCTCATGTCCTCTCGCTCCTCCTGGATCTGGGCCCACCCCGAATGGCCCCATCTCCGCTACGACCCCGCGGCCCTGGCCCCCGCATTGGCCCGGGCCCATTCGCTGCACGGGCAGATGCTGGGCAGGGCCCAAGCCATCGGCCTGAATGAGACACACCCGGTGGCCCTGGCCGCTCTGTCTGACGAGATGATGGCCACGGCAGCCATCGAGGGAGAGCGGCTGACGCTGGAGGTGGTGCGCTCTTCGGTGATGCGTCGGCTGGGCCTGCCCGGGCCCTCGCCCAGCGATCGCCATGTGGAAGGCCTGCTCGACGTGATCAGCGATGCCTGGTCAGGGTTTGATCAAGCGCTGGACACGGATCGACTGTGCCGGTGGCAGGCGGCGCTGTTTCCGGGCGGCATCTCCGGCCTGCGTCGCATCGCGGTGGGCCGCTACCGTGAACACCCGGACCCGATGCAGATCGTCAGTGGGCCTCCCGGGCGCGAGCAGGTTCACTACGAGGCCCCGCCCTCGGGTGACGTGCCCGAGCAGATGCAGCACTTCCTCCAATGGTTCAACCAGACCGTGCCCGAGCCGAGGCCCGAACCGCGCGAGTGGCCCCTGGGAGACGGTCTGGCCCGCGCCGCCATGGCGCACCTTTGGTTCGAGAGCATCCACCCGTTCGAGGACGGCAATGGCCGCATCGGCCGCGCCCTTGTCGACCTGGCAATGGCCCAGCACGGGCCGCGGGAGGTGCGCCTGCACAGCCTGTCGCGGCAACTGCTGAAGTCTCGCGCCGCCTATTACGACGCGCTGAACCGCGCCCAGCGCGGCTCCTGCGACGTCACGGATTGGGTGCATTGGTTTGTGACCCAGTGTGCAGACGCCTACCTGAGTGCGGTGCGGATCATCGACCAGGCCATTGAGAAACGCCGGTTCTGGGAGCAGCATCCCAGCCACACCTTGCCGGATCGCCAACGCAAAGTGCTGCAACGCTTGCTCGACGACGGCGATGGCGGCTTTCTGGGTGGCCTGAACGCCGACAAGTACATGAAGATGACAGGCGTCTCCAAGGCCACGGCCACCCGAGACCTTTCACAGATGGTGCTCGCCGGCCAGCTCCGGAGCCACGGACAAGGCAAGGCCATCCGCTACTACATCCGGGTGCCCGGCTGGACCCATGGTCTGGCTTCAGATCCCGCCCCAACAGCCCCAACAGCCCCCACAGCGCCACCAGAGCCCCTGTCGCCCGAGGCCCCCTAGCGACATGCGTTCTCAACGCCGGGGCGCCAGGTGGATCCCCGCCAGCATGCAGCGCACCGAGCCGCCCGCCATCTCGACCGTGGGCACGGCCAGCGGCAGCAGGCGGGCGCTCTGGCCGATGGTGGCCCGCTGGGCCGGGGTGAGGCTGTCATGGGCGCGCTGCGACAGGGCCAGCAAGCGCCCGTCCCGGCCCGACAGCTCAAGCGCATTGCCGGCAAAGTCGGCAATCTGGGCTGCGCTCAGGGCGATCACCTCGCGGCCTGATTCTTCCAGGCGGGCCCGCAACTCGGCGGCGCGCCGCGCATCCGGGATCAGGTCGAAACCCACCAGTGCAAACTGGGTGGCAATGCACATCAGCACATTGGTGTGGTAGATGGGCTGGCCCAGGGCATCGGCAGTGTCGAACACCAGGGGCTCGAAACCGAAATGGGTGCAGAAGCGCTCCAGGGCTACCGCGTCGGCCCGGTTGGAGCGGGCCGTGTAGGCCACGCGGGCCAGGTGGTCCAGCACCATGGCGCCGGTGCCCTCCAGAAACAGCCCATCGGGCTCCAGGCCTGAATAGTCGATCACGTCCTGAACGCGGTAGTGGGCCTTGAGCATCTCGATCACATCGCTGCGCCGCTCGCGCCGCCGGCTGGGCGAGTGCATGGGGTACAGCGCCACATGCCCGCCCGGGTGGGTGGAGAACCAGTTGTTCGGAAACACCGAGTCGGGCGTGTTGCGCTCACCAAGGTCCTCAAACAGGTGCACCCGCACGCCCTCGGCCTCCAGCCGAGCGGCCGCCGCCGTCACCTCATCACGCGCTGCCTCCGCGATGCGCTGGGCGGCCTCGTACACGGCCGGCTGCTGGAACGCGTTGTCGGCAGCGGTTTCGGGGTTGGGGGTGAAGCGGTGCGGGCGCACCATCACGACGGCCGCAGGGGCCTGGATCGAAGGCAGAGAAGGCATGGACTGGATTCAGAGATAGAGGTTGACGCCTCGGGAACAGAGCGGCTTTGGATTTGCCTTCGGGCTTGCAAATCAGGAACGGGCAGTTCGGCAGCTCAATCAGGCCACGCGACGCAAGGCGGCCCTGGCGCTGCCGGACCGGGTGTGGCGGAACAGGTCCTTGGGGTCGTCGGCCTCGGGCACCAGCGCCACCTCCACGCCCAGTTGGCGGCAGGTGGACTGTTCCAACACATAACGCAGGGTGGAATAGTCCTCCAGGGCAAACCCCACCGAATCGAACACGGTGACCTGCTCGGCGCTCTGGCGTCCGACCTCGGTGCCGGCCAGCACGCGCCACAGGTCCACCACCGCGAAGTCGGCCGGCAGTTGCTGAATGTCGCCCTCCACCCGGGTCTGGGGCTCGTACTCGACAAACACGCGGGCGGCTCGCAGCACATCGGCATGCAGCTCGGTCTTGCCCGGGCAATCACCCCCCACGGCGTTCAGGTGCATGCCGGGCTCGATCATCTCGGGGGTGATGATGGTGGCGTAGGCCTTGTCGGCGGTGAGGGTGGTCACCACATCGGCACCGCGCACCGCGTCAGCGGTCGAGCTGGCGCGCCGGATGCTGAGCCCGGGGCAGTGCGCCAGGTTGCGCACCAGCTTGTCGGTGGCCCGGGGGTCGAGGTCGAACACCGCGATCTCCTCGATGCCCAGGTGGTGGTGAAAGGCCAGAGCCTGGAACTCGCTCTGAGCACCGTTGCCGATCAGGGCCATGCGGCGCGAGTCGGGCCGCGCCAGGGCGCGGGCGGCCATCAGCGAGGTGGCGCAGGTGCGCAGCGCGGTGGCCAGCGTCAGCTCGGACAACAGCACCGGGTAGCCCGTGGCCACCTCGGCCAGCACCCCGAAGGCCATCACGGTGTACAGACCTCGGCCCGTGTTGCCCGGGTGGCCGTTGACGTATTTGAAAGCGTAATGCTGGGCATCGGACACGGGCATCAGCTCGATCACGCCGATGTCGGAGTGGCTGGCCACGCGGGCCGATTTGTCAAACTCGGCCCAGCGCACAAAATCGTCGCGGATGGCGTCGGCCAGCTCGCCCACAAAGCGGGCCACGCCGATCTCCTGCACAAGGCGGGACATGGTCGGAACATCGATGAAACGGGTCATGGTGGGGTCTTTCGGGCTGTTTTCAGCCAGCGGGGAATCACTCGGAATGGAAGAATTCTTCCCGTAGGACGCGCCAAAATGAACCATTCAATCTGCCACTTTTTACGATCCAATGGCCAACATGCGCTGAACAAGTGACAATTTGCACATGGATGACATCGACCGCGAACTGATCGCCCTGTTGCGTGACAACGCCCGCCTGCCCGTGGTGGCCCTGGCCGCCAAGCTGCGCGTGGCCCGTGCCACGGTGCAGAACCGCATCGCCCGCCTGGAGGCCGACGGCACCATCGTGGGCTACACGGTGCGCCTGCGCCCAGCGGCCGAGGCGCACCGCATCCGCGCCATGACCAGCATCGCAGTGGAAGGCCCCCACGGTGCCGAGGTGCTGCGCATCCTGCGCGGCCACCCCAACATCGTGGCCCTGCACAGCACCAATGGCCGCTGGGACTTGCTGGCCGAGATCCGCACCGACAGCCTGGAGGCCTTTGACAAGGTCTTGAGCACGCTGCGCTCCATCCACGGCATCTCGAACACCGAGACCAGCCTGCTGCTGTCCACCCACAAGCTGGCCTGAACTTGGGCCTGGGCCGTGGCCATGGCGCCCCCGGTCGATCTGGCGCAAAGCCCCATCCAGCTTGCCGCGCCACAATGGGGCTGCCACCGCTGCGGTGGTGCCGACCCACCCCCCGACCTCGAACCGTCATGACCCCCTCCCTGGCCGACCTGCACACCCTCTCTGAGCTGTTTGACTGGCGCGTGGCCCAAAGCCCGCAGACCGAGGCCTACCAGGCGTACAACCCTGGCACCGAGCAATGGGACCGCCTCAGCTGGCAGACTGTGGACGCCCAGGTGGCCCGGCATGCCGCGGCCCTGGCCAGCCTGGGCCTGCGACGGGGTGAGCGCATCGGGCTGCTGCTGCCCAATGGCCTGAACGCGGTGTGCCTGGACCAGGCCGCCCTGCGCCGTGCCTGTGTGCCCGTGCCCATGCATGCGCTGGACAACCCCAACAGCATCGCCTACATCCTGGCCGACAGCGATGCCAGCCTGCTGGTGCTGCAGACCGAGGCCCAATGGGCCTCCATCGCCAGCGTGGGCCTGGCCCTGCCTGCCCTGCGCCAGGTGGTGGTGGTGCAGCCCGGCAGCACGCCGCTGGCCGCACTACCCGGCACGGTGCCGCTGTGTTCGCTGGCCGACTGGCTGGCGCGGGGTGATGCCTTGAACGGTGCCGTGCCCGCTCAGCCGCCCCAGGCCGATGATCTGGCCGCGCTGGTCTACACCTCGGGCACCACCGGCAAGCCCAAGGGCGTGATGCTGACGCACCGCAACGTGCTGTCGAATGTGCAGGCCTGCGTGCAGCGCGTGCAGGCGCGTGACAGCGATGTGTTTCTGTCGTTTCTGCCTCTGTCGCACACCTTCGAGCGCACCGCGGGCTACTACCTGCCCGTGGCGGTGGGGGCCAGCGTGGCCTTTGCGCGCTCCACCCAGCAGCTGATGCAGGATTTTCAAAGCGTGCGCCCCACGGTGCTGGTGTCGGTGCCGCGCATCTTCGAGCGGGTGCACGCGGGCTTTGAAACCCGCCTGGCCGGGCATCCGCTTGCCGCCCGCCTGGCCCGCGCCGCACAAAGCATCGGCTGGCAGCGCTTTGCCGCCGCCCAGGGCCTGGCCGACGCCCTAGGCCAGCCCACCCCGCCGCCGGGCCTGCTGGCACGGCTGGCCTGGCCCCTGCTGGAGCGCCTGGTGGCGCGCCGCCTGCAGGCCGGCTTTGGCGGCCGACTGCGCCTGGCGGTCAGCGGGGGCGCCCCGCTCTCGCCTGCGGTGGCACGCTGCTTCAACAGCCTGGGCGTGCCGATTGCCCAGGGCTATGGCATGACCGAATCCTCACCGGTGATCGCCGTCAACACGCTGGAGGACAACCACCCCGCCACCGTGGGCCGGCCGCTGCAGGGCCTGGAAGTGCGCATCGCCGACAACCGTGAGTTGCAGGTGCGCGGCCCCAGCGTGATGCGCGGCTACTGGAAGCGCGATGACGACACCCGCACCGCCCTGCTCGAAGGCGGCTGGCTGCGCACCGGCGACCAGGCCGCGCTGGAGGACGGGCGCATCCGCATCCTGGGCCGGGTCAAGGAGATCATCGTCACCTCGACCGGCGAGAAGATCGCCCCAGCCGACCTGGAGCTGGCCATCACCCAGGACACCTTGTTCGACCAGGCCTACGCCTTTGGCGACAACCACCCCTTCATCGGCTGCATCGTGGTGCTCAACCCAGCCCAGTGGCAGGCCCTGGCCCACACGCTGGATCTGAACCCGGATGATCCCGCCGCCCTCACCGCAAGTGCGGCCAGCAAGGCGGTGCTGGAGCGCATCAAGGCCCTGACCGCGAGTTTTCCGTACTACGCCCAGCCCCGGGCCGTGCGCCTCACGCTGGAGCCCTGGACCATCGAGAACACCTTGATGACGCCCACCCTCAAGCTCAAGCGCAACAACCTGGCCCAGCACTTCAAGGCCGAGATCGAGGCCCTGTACCGGCGTTGAGGGGCGGCAGGCGGGAGGCAGCGCCTCAGGCCTTCAGGCCCAGATTGGCCCTTAGCGTGGCACCGTCGTACGCCGTGCGCGCCAGCCCGCGCCGACGCAGCTCGGGCAGCACCCGCTCGGCAAAGTCGCGCAGGCCATTGGGCAGCACCGGGGCCATCACGTTGAAGCCGTCGGCGCCGTAGTTCACAAAGCGCTCTTCCAGCTGGTCGGCGATCTGCTCGGGCGTGCCCACCAGCTGCCAGTGGCCCCGGGCGCCCGCCACGCGCAGGTAGAGCTGGCGGATGCTCAGGTTCTCGCTGCGGGCAAGCTTCAGCGTCAGGTCCTGCCGGCTTTTGCTGGCATTGGTTTCGGGCAGTTCGGGGATGGGGCCGTCCAGGTCGTAGCCCGACAGGTCCACTCCCCCGGTCAGCCCCGAGATCAGCGACAGGCCCAGCACCGGGTCGATCAGCGACTGCAGTTGCTCGAATTTCTCGCGGGCCTCGCTCTCGCTGCTGCCCACCACCGGGAACACGCCCGGCATCACCAACAGGCTGGCCGGGTCGCGCCCGTGGGCGGCCAGGCGGCCCTTCAGGTCGGCATAGAAATCCACCGCGTCCTGCAGCGTCTGCTGGGCGGTGAAGACCACCTCGGCCGTGCGCGCGGCCAGGGCCTTGCCGGCCTCGGAAGAGCCGGCCTGCACCAGCACAGGCCGGCCTTGCGGCGAGCGGGCCACGTTCAAGGGGCCTTGCACCGAAAAGTGCTTGCCCTTGTGGTTGAGCACATGACGGCGCGCCGGGTCGAACACCCGGCCACCGGCCTTGTCCCACACGAAGGCGTCGGCGTCCCAGCTGTTCCACAGGCCCTGCACCACATCGGCAAACTCACTGGCCCGTTCGTAGCGGTCGGCATGGGCCAGGTGGTGCTCCAGGTTGAAATTGCGCGCCTCGAACTCGCTGGACGAGGTGACCAGGTTCCAGCCCGAGCGCCCTCCGCTCAGGTGGTCCAGCGAGGCGAACTTGCGCGCGATGTGAAAGGGCTCGTTGAAACTGGTCGAGGCCGTGCCCACCAGGCCGATGCGCTCGGTCACGGCCGAGAGCGACGCCAGCAGCGTGAGCGGCTCGAACTGCGACACATAGCTGTGCGCGGTGCGGCTCAGCACCTCGGGCCGGTCGCCCCGGGTGCCCACGCCATCGGCCAGAAACAGCAGGTCAAAGCGCGCCGCCTCGGCGATCTGGGCCAGCTCACGGTAGTGGCGGATGTTGAGCCCGGCACCGGGCACCGTGTCCGGGTGGCGCCAGGCCGCAATGTGGTGGCCGGTGGGGTACAGAAAGGCGCCAAAGCGCAGAAAGCCAGATCGTTTGGCCATGGGTCGGTCTCCAGGAAGGCGCTCAGGGCGCCAGGTACAGCTCGGCAAAGGAATCGTTGAGGCCGTTCGAATTGAGGGTGTGGCGGCGCACCTTCTTCTGGGCCACGGTCACAGGCTGGAAAGCGGCCAGGTTCACCACCGGCAGGTCCTGGTGGATGATCTGCTGGAAGCGGAAAAACAGGCCGCGTCGGCGCGTCAGGTCGGGCTCGATGGCGGCGGCTTCGAGCAGTTGATCCACCTCGGGGTTGGCGTAGTGGCTGGCGTTCGAGAAGCCCAGACCGGGCTTGAAGTTCTTCGACCAGTAGATGCGCTGCACGCCCACCGTGGGGTCGAAGTTGTTGTTCAGGTTGTTCACCGCGATGTCAAAGCTGCGATCGGTGTAGACCGCCTTCACAAAGCTGCCGAAATCGTAGGCCGCGATGCTGGCGTCGATGCCGATGCGGTTCAGGGCCTGGCGCAGGTACTCGGTGGTGCGGCGGTTGCCTTCCTGGTAGTAGGGGTTGTAGGTCAGGCGCAGCGCGAAGCGCTTGCCGTCTGCCTTGCGGGCAAAGCCGGCCTCATCCAGCAGGCGCTCGCTCAGGGCCGGGTCGTAGGCGTGCGGGTTGATGCGCAGGTCGCTGAACTGCTTGAGCACCGGCGTGATCGGCGTGGGCGACACCTCGGCAAAGCCGAACCAGGCCGTCTTGACCAGGGCCTTGGGGTCGACCGCGTGCGCAATCGCCAGCCGCACCTTGGGGTTGGCCAACGCGGGGGTGTCCAGGTTGAACTCGAACTGCGACTGCTGGCCACCGTATTCATAGCCGCGGGTGGTGATGTCCAGCGTGGGCAGGCTGCGCAGGCGCGCCACGTCACCCAGCGGCACCGGGGTGTCGCCAGCCAGATCGAGCTGGCCCGACTCGAGCGCGGCCGCGCGGGCCGCCGGGTCGGGGATGATGCGCACCACGATGCGGTCCAGGTAGGGCTTGGGCTTGTCCCAGTAATCGGGGTTGCGCTCCAGGATGATGTGACTGCCCTTGACCCACTCCTTGAACACAAAGGGCCCGGTGCCCACCGGCTTGGTGTTGTAGGGGTTGGCGCGGATGTCGGTGCCCTCATACAGATGGCGCGGCACGATGGGCGACTCGCTCGAGGCCAGTGCTGTCAGCAGGTAGGGCGCGGGCTTGCTGAGCACGATGATGGCGGTGTGGGCATCCGGCGTGCGCACCTCCGACACGTTGGCAAAAGTTGCCCGGCCGCGCGGATGGAACTCCTTGAGCGTGAGAATGGAAAACGCCACATCGGCCGAGGTGAAATCACGCCCGTCGTGCCACTTCACCCCGCGCCGCAGCTCGAAACGGTATTGCAAGCCGTCGGGCGACACCTGCCAGCGCGTGGCCAGGCGGGCCTCGGGCTTGAACTCGAAGTCGTAGGCCAGCAGGCCCTCAACCACCTTGGTGCCCACCTTTTGCGGAAAGCCGAAGGTGTTGTCGATCGAAACGATGGTGGCTGCTTCGGGCACCACCCCGAATTGCAACGTGCCGCCATGCACGGCTTGGCCAGACGGGGCCACCGGCCTGGCAGCAGGCGTCTGAGCGCCAGCCCAGCCCCCCACCCCCAGCCACGCGCACAGCGCCAACACCTGAAGCTGGCCCTGCCAGTCGCGTTTCACTCGATTCAACATGCACACTCCAGAAAACAAGCCGGTCCAGCCACCGGACATGGTGGCCTGGACGGTTGGCGCAAATCCTATCGGCGGGTGTTGCGTCGACTTAGACGGATTTCAGAGATGGAATGTTGAAAAAGAGAGGGCCTGGCACCGGGCCTCATGCAGGCGGCTAAACTGGCAGGAATCATGAAACCACCCGTCGCCTGCGTTCGGGCGCCTGCCCGATGACGTCTCTGGACCTGCGCAGTTTCAACTTTCTCGCGGCCCTTCAATGCGCCGTGATGGGGGCCGTGTTGCTGGGCATCCGGCACAACTTTCCGAGCGAGATCAAAGGCCTTCGGTATTGGGGTGTGGCCCCCCTTCTTGCCCTGGGGACCACCGCCTTTTACGCCTTGCTGGGGCATGCGCCGGCCCTGTTGGTCGGCCTGGGAGGCAATGGGCTGTTGATGGCTTGCACTGTGACCCTGCTGGCGGGCACCTGCGAATTTCTGGGTCGCCCCTGGCGCTGGTGGCCCTGGGTGGTGCTGGTGCTGGGGTGTCTGGCAGGCCTCTTTGTGTTTTTTGTGATCTGGCCCGATTACCGCCCGCGCATGCTGATCTTCGGGCTGGGCATGGCCCTCATCTGTGGGGTGCACACCCAGGTGTTGGCCCGCCATGGGCGTGGCTTTGCCGCCCGGCTGATGCTGGTGGCCATGGCCTGGCAGACCTTGGTGCTGCTGACGCGCGCATTGACCACCTACTGGATCGACACCCCCGAGACGCAACGCTTTGACGCCGGCTCGGTCATCCACATGGTGTTTGTGGCCACCTTCAGCTTCACCATCCTGATGGTGCTGGTGAGCGCCCAGTTGATGGCCAGCGAGCGGGTGCGACAGGAGTTTGAACACCTGGCCAGCCACGACGAGCTGACCGGCGCCCTCAACCGCCGGGCCATCCTGCGCCTGGCCGAGCAGGCGCATGCCCGCTGGCAGCACGAGGGCCAGGCCTACGCCTTGCTGCTGCTCGACCTGGACCACTTCAAACGCATCAACGACAACCACGGTCACCAGGCCGGCGACCGCACCCTGGTGAGGGTGGCCGGCGCCATGCAACAAGGCCTGCGCCCGCTCGACCGGGTGGGTCGCTACGGCGGCGAAGAGTTCGTTGCCCTGCTGCCGACCTCCGACCTGGAATCGGCCCGCCGGATGGCCGAGCGGCTGCGGGCGCGGGTGGAGGGCCTGCCGGCGGACACCGACACGCCCGCCTGCACGGTATCCATCGGGGTGGCACGGGTTCAGGCAGGTGATGCCTCCTGCGATGCGGTGGTGGGCCGGGCCGACCGGGCGCTGTACCAGGCCAAGGCGGCAGGGCGCAATCAGGTGAGCCTGGGCTGACCGTTAGCCGAGCCCAGCCCAGCCCTGCGCGTGGGGCTCAGGGCTCAGGGCTCAAGCGACTGTCGGCAGCACAAAGGGCACGCGCCCCTCCACCGGGTGGCCGGGGTCGGTGTAGCCCGGGGTGGAGCTGTGGCCTGCGGGCACCAGGCGATTCACCAGCGCCTCGTCCTCAGGCGTCAGCACGACATCCTGCGCCTTCACGTAGGCCTGCCACTGCTCCTCGGTGCGCGGGCCGGCGATGAACGACGTGACCAGGCGGTTGTTCAGCACCCAGGCCACGGCCAATTCCGCCGGGGTGATGCCGCGCGCCTCGGCGTGCTCTCGCAGCTGGCGCGCGATGCGCAGTGACTCGGGTCGCCATTCGGTTTCCAGCAGGCGCTTGTCGCTGCGCGCCGCACGCGAGCCGGCAGGGGGCGGGGCATCGGGGTCGTACTTGGCCGTCAGCACACCACGGGCCAGCGCGCTGTACGAGACCACGCCCAGCCCGTAGTGGGCGGCCGCGGGCAGCTGCTCCACCTCGGCACTGCGGTCCACCAGGTTGTACAGGGGCTGGCTGGCCACCGGGCGGTCAATGCCTTCGGCATCGGCCAGGTGGGCCACCTCGGCAATGCGCCAACCCCGGAAGTTGGCCAGGCCAAAGTAGCGCAGCTTGCCGGCCCGCACCAGATCGCCCAGGGCGCGCACAGCCTCACCCAAGGGGGCCTCGAAGTCGGCCCGGTGCAGGTACAGCAGGTCGATGTAATCGGTGCCCAGGCGCTTCAGGCTGCCCTCCACCGCCTGCACGATCCACTTGCGTGAGGTGCCGCGCTGATTGGGCCCGGGGCCCATGGGGTTGGACAGCTTGGTGGCCAGCACCCAGTGGTCGCGGTCGCCCCGCAGGGCGCGGCCCACCACCTCTTCGGTGCGGCCCTTCTGGTAGGCGTCGGCCGTGTCGATGAAGTTGACGCCCTGTTCACGGGCACTGGCAATGATGCGGTGCGAGGTGGGCTCGTCGGTGGCGCCGCCGAACATCATGGTGCCCAGGCTCAGGCGGGACACGCGCAGGCCGCTGCGGCCCAGGTAACGGTAGGTCATGGGATGGGTTTCCGGGTTTGAAAAGCTGGCGCGGCGGCCAGCCACCGCGGGCCCTGACGGGAGGGCCTCTTTTTCATTCTAGAAACAGGGCACCGCTCTGAAAGCCTTGCCCAGCAACGATTTCCAAGGATCGACATCCGAAATCGGCATAGCGGATTTGAAAACCTGCGACCCAGAATGCGCTCTCTCATGCCACCTGAATGCACCTGATTTCACCAGCGAGCGCACGCTTCAAACACCATGTCACTGCCATCTCATGCCGGGGCCCTGGTCGGCCTGGACCGCTTTGCCGCCCCCACCGATTTTCCCGACAGCCCCCTGTCGCAAGCCCTGAAGCAGCCGGTGCTGCTGGGCCTGTTTTTGCCCATCCAGGCCGGAGGCTGGAGCGCCTCGACCCTGCCGCGCAGCACCGACTGGCGCTTCGACTACAACCGCGACCTGGTGCTGAAAGCCGAGTCACTGGGCTTTGACCTGGTGTTTGCGCTGTCGCAGTGGCTGCCCAAGGGCGGCTATGGCGGCGTGTTCGATGGCAATGCGCTGGACTCGTTCATGACCACCGCGGCACTGACCTCGGTGACGCAGCGCATCATCCTGATCTCAACCCTGCATGTGCTGTACGGCCCGCTGCACCCGCTGCACCTGGCCAAGTGGGGTGCCACCCTGGACCACATCTCGGGCGGGCGCTGGGGCATCAACGTGGTCACCGGGCACCGCGCGGTGGAGCACCAGATGTTCGGCTGGGACCGCATCGAACACGACCAGCGCTACGACCTGACGGCCGAGTTCATCGAGGTGGTGCAACGCCTGTGGAGCGACCCCGAGAACTTCAGCTACGAAGGCCGCGAATCGAGCTGGAAGCTGCAAGGCGCCTTTGCCAGCCCCAAGCCCCGCTACGGGCGCCCGGTGCTGGTCAATGCCACGGGCTCGGTCGCGGGCTTTGAGTACGCAGCGCGCTACTCGGACATCGTCTTCATCACCAGCCCGGCGGGCTCGGACTTTGCGAGCGCCGTGCAGGCCCTGCCCGCCCACATCGCCGACCTGAAGGCGCGTGCCCGCCAGCAGGGCCGCGAAGTGCGCACCCTGCTGAACCCGCTGGTGATCAGCCGCGACACCGAGGCCGAGACCCGCGCGTACTACGACGCCATCGTGGCCCACCAGGACCCGACCACGCCCCAGGGCTTCAACAGCCTGGCCAGCGATGCCCACGCCTGGAAGGGCCGGGTCGGCATCGACCCACCGAGCCGCCGTGCCATCGGCGGCAACATCGAAGTGGTGGGCACGCCCGAGCAGGTGGTGGAGCAGTTTGTGCAGCTGCACCGCGCCGGCGTGGACGGGCTGCAACTGAGCTTCTATGACTTCAAGCCCGATCTGGCGTACTTCGGCGACCGCATCCTGCCCCTGCTCAAGCAGGCCGGCCTGCGCCTGTGAGCGCGCAGCCCCCCGCAGCCCCTCAATAAACACCCCACCCACACCACGTGAAACCGACCTTGGAACCCACCATGACCCAACGCCTGCCCCAACTCAACCGCCGCCTGCTCGCCCTGCTGCTGGCCGCCCTGCCCCTGGCGGGCGCCAGCCTGAGCGCCAGCGCCCAAGGCAGCACGGCCAAACCCCAGAGCGGCGGCACCCTGACCCTGGCCACCGACCTGGAGCCGCCGTCGCTGGTGTCTTTCCTGGACACCAACACCCGCATCCGCAACATCAGTGCCAAGATCGTCGAGGGCCTGCTGCGCTACGACAGCCAGTTCAAACCCCAGCCCCTGCTGGCCACCAGCTGGAGCGTGAGCCCCGATGGCCTGCGTTACACCTTCAAGCTGCGCCCCGGCGTAAAGTGGCATGACGGCAAGGATTTCACGGCCGCCGATGTGCGCTTTTCGCTGCTGGCGCAAAAGAAGCAGGGCCCGCGCGGGCGCATCACCCTGGCCAACCTGGAGCGCGTGGACACGCCCGACCCGCTGACCGCCGTGCTGGTGCTGAGCAAGCCCACACCGTTCCTGCTGAAATCGCTGTCGTCGGCCGAGCTGCCGATCGTGCCGGCCCACCGCTACACCGAGGCCGACCCGCTGACCAGCCCGAACCAGAGCGCGCCGATCGGCACCGGGCCTTTTGTGTTTGCAGAGTGGGTGCGCGGCAGCCACGTGCTGCTCAAGAAGAACCCCCATTACTGGCAAGCGGGCAAGCCGTATCTGGACCGCGCCGTGATCAAGTTCATCGGCGACCGCGCCGGCATTGTGGCGGCGCTGGAGGCGGGCGAAATCGACGTGGCGACCAACATCAACCTGGCCGACCTAGACCGCCTGGCCCAGAACCCCAAAGTGCAGGTGGACGACAGCTATGACGGCTTTCTGAACAACGCCGCCTTCCTCGAGTTCAACGTCGAGCACCCGATCCTGGCCAAGCCCGAGGTGCGCCAGGCGATTGCGCACGCCATCGACCGCAATGCGCTGCGCACCACGGTGTATTACAAGCGTGCCGAGGTGGTCAACTCGCCCGTGCCCAGCGTGTTGTCGAGCTATTACGACGACAGCACCTTCCAGTACGGCTACGACGTGGCCCGCGCCAACCAGTTGCTGGACCAGGCCGGCTACCCGCGCCAGGCCAATGGCCAGCGCTTTGCGCTGCGCATCACCAACATCCCGGGCGCCGACTTCAAGCGCAGCTCGGAGTTTCTGCGCAATGCGCTGGGGCGTGTGGGCATCAAGGCCGAGCTGCAGGACGGCGACATGGCCAGCTTCTTCAAGCGCGTCTACACCGCCCGCGACTTCGACCTGAACATCAACGGCCTGGGCCGCCTGTTCGACCCCATCGTCGGCGTGCAGCGCATCTACTGGTCGGACGGCATCAAGAACCCGCTGATCTGGATCAACGCCGCCCACTACAACAACCCCCAGGTGGATGAGCTGTTCCGCCAGGCCGCGGTGGAGGTGGACGAAGGCAAGCGTGCCAGCCAGTTCAAGCAGATCCAGCAAATCGTGGGCCGTGAGCTGCCGGTGTACCCGCTCGTGACCGTGCCCGGCCCCTCGGCCCTGAACAAGCGCGTGCACAACTTCTTCAACAGCATCGACCTGCACGCGGGCGACTGGTCCGACGCCTGGGTGGAAGGCGGCAAGTAAGCCGCCCCTGCCCGCAACGCCATCCCACCCGAGATTCACCGAAAGCGAGCCGCCCATGAACGCACCCGCCGACACCCAACACCTCAAGACCGCCTTGCTGAAGCGCCTGAGCCATGCCTCGGCCACCGAGCAGGCGCGCGCCCTGGCCGAAGGCCAGGTCAGCGCCAGCGAGCTGCTGGAGCACAGCATCGAGCGCATCGAGCGCCTGAACCCCGCCATCAACGCCCTGGTGGTGCTGGACCTGGAGCGTGCCCGCGCCGATGCCCGGGCCGCCGACGCCGCCCTGGCCCGTGGTGAGCGCCGCCCGCTGCTGGGCGTGCCGGTCAGCGTGAAGGAGAACTTCGATGTCGCCGGCCTGCCCACCACGGTGGGCAGCCCAGCCCAGACCGGCAACCTGGCCGCGCAAGACAGTGCCGCCGTCGCCGGCCTGCGCGAGGCCGGCGCGATTGTGCTGGGCAAGAGCAATGTCCCGCTGGCACTGGCCGATCTGCAAAGCTACAACGCGGTCTATGGCCTGAGCCGCAACCCCTGGGACCCGGCCCGCACCCCGGGCGGCTCCTCAGGGGGCTCGGCGGCGGCGCTGGCGGCCGGCTTTGTGGCGCTGGAGCTGGGCACCGACATCGGCGGCTCGATCCGCATTCCGGCCCATTTCACGGGGGTCTACGGGCACAAGACCAGCCAAGGCCTGATCAGCCTGCTGGGCACCGGCCTGCCCGCAGGCCGCCAAGGCGAGCGCGATCTGGCCGTGGCCGGCCCGCTGGCGCGCAGCGCCGCCGACCTGGCCCTGGCCCTGCCCCTGCTGCTCAACCGCGACCCGCGGCAGAACAAGACCTGGCGCGCCACCCTGCCCGCCCCACGGCACAAGCGCCTGAGCGATTTCCGCCTGCTGCTGATCGACCAATGGCCGGGCACCAGCCAAAGCCTGTCCGAACAGCTGGTGAGCCAGCGCCTGGCACAGGCCGTGCAGGCCGGTGGCGGCCAGGTCACCCGCGTGAGCGAGCTGTCACCGGGCCTGCTGCCCGATCTGGTGGCCTCGCACACGCTGTACCGCAGCCTGCTGGGCTCGTCGCTGGCCGACCCACCCACCCTCAGCGCTGGGGCCCAGCAACGCCTGGCGGCCTTGCAGCCCGACGACCACAGCGCCGATGCAGCCTGGCTGCGCTCATTCTCGCTGAGCCACCGCGACTGGCTGCGCCTGAACGAAGCGCGCCTGCAATTGCGCGCCCAATGGGAGGCCTTGTTTGAACAGTTCGACCTGGTGCTGAGCCCGGTCGCCCCCCTGCCCGCCTTCGAACACAACCAGCAAGAGCCCAAGGACGAGCGCCACTACCCCGTGGCCTTTGCCGACGGTGTGCGCCCGGTGCGCTTTCTGGACCTGTTCACCTGGGCTGGTCTGCCGGTGCTGCCCGGTCTGCCGGCCACCAGCTTTCCGCTGGGTCTGGACGAGAGTGGCCTGCCGATTGGCGGCCAGGCCGTGGGGCCCTTCCTGGAAGACCTCACGCCGATCCGCTTTGCCGAGTTGCTGGAGGCCCAACAGCCTGGCTTCATCGTGCCCCCAGGCTGGCAGAGCACCGACTGAGGGAGCGCACCATGAACCCTTTCCACGCCCCCTGGACCGCCTCCGGCGGCAGCGCCGCGCCTGAGCCCCATGCCGCCGACGCTGGCTTGTCGCGCCGCCGGCTGCTGGCCCAGACCAGCGCCGCCGGTCTCGGCGCCCTGCTGCCCTGGGCCCCGGCCCGCGCAGCGACCACCCCCCACACCGCCACGCCCAACACCGCCACGCCCAACACCGCCACGCCCCAACGCGGCGGCACCCTGGTGCTCGCCATCTACCCCGAGCCACCGGTGCTGACCACCATCGCCCACACCGCCAACAACAGCTACTTCGTGAGCGCCAAGCTCACCGAGGGGCTGCTGGACTACGACTTTGATCTGAACCCCCAGCCTCAACTCGCGCTGTCGTGGCAGGTATCACCCGATGGCCTGCGCTATGTGTTCAAGCTGCGGCCCAAGGTGCTGTGGCACGACGGCCAGCCCTTCACCTCGGCCGATGTGGCGCATTCGCTGAACCTGCTCAAAGAAGTGCACCCGCGTGGCCGCGCCACCTTTGCCAACCTCACCGAGGTGCGCACGCCCGACCCGCTGACGGTGGAGTTGCGCCTGTCGGCGCCCGTGCCCTACCTGCTGAATGCGCTGGCGGCCTCCGAGTCGCCCATCGTGCCCAAGCACCTGTACAGCAGCGGCCGGGCCGAATCCAACCCGGTGAACAACGCCCCCATTGGCACCGGCCCCTACCGCTTCAAGGAATGGGTGCGTGGCAGCCACCTGGTGCTGGAGCGCAACCCCGACTACTGGGACAAGCCCCGCCCCTACCTGGACCGGCTGGTGATCCGCTTCATCCCCGACGCCGCCGCGCGCAGCGCGGCGCTGGAGGCCGGCGAGGTGCACCTGGCGCCCAACACCCCGGTGGCCCTGGCCGATGTGGGCCGCCTGCGCGCTGCGGGCAAACTGAGCTTCAGCAGCGAGGGCTACCAGTACGTGAACTCGGTGTTCCGGCTTGAGTTCAACCTGGAGCGCCCCTTCTTCAAGGACGTGCGGGTGCGCCAGGCCTTTGCCCACGCGCTGAACCGCCAGACCATCGTCAAGACGGCCTGGTACGGCCTGGCCAGCTCGCCGCCCGGGCCGGTGGCGCCGGGGTTGAAGCGCTTCTTCCATGCCGACCTGGCCGTGCCGGTGTACGACCCCGAACGCGCCGGCCGCCTGCTGGACCAGGCGGGCTACCCGCGCGGGGCCGATGGCGTGCGGGTGCGCATCACCCACGACCCCATGCCGCACGAAGGCGGCCTGCGCACCAGCGAGTACATCAAGCAGGCGCTGGGCAAGGTGGGTGTGGAGGTGAGCCTGCGCAGCAGCGACTTCAGCACCTACATCAAACGCATCTACACCGACCGCGACTTCGACTTCAACTTTGGCGGCATGAGCAACACCTTCGACCCCACGGTGGGCATCCAGCGCCTGTACTGGTCGAAGAACTTCAAGCGCGGCCGGCCGTTCTCCAACGGCTCGGGCTACGCCAACCCCGAGGTCGACCAGTGGCTGGAGGCCGCCGCCGTCGAAACCAACCTGGCCAAACGCCAGGCCTTGTGGATAGCCATTCAGAAAGCCATCGTGCGTGACCTGCCCGACATCACCCTGGTGGCGCCCGACAACCTGACCGTGGCCAGCCCGCGCGTGCACCAGCACACCGTGGGTGCGCTGGGCGTGGCCGGCAACCTGGCCCATGTGTGGCTGGCCGCCTGACACCCTGAAGGGAAAACCCATGAGTGACACCCTGGCCGCACCGGCCCCATCCAGCACCGCATCCGACACCGCATCCGGCACCGATGCTCACACAGATGCCCCTGGCACCGTGCTCTGGTACACCCGCTGCCCCGTGCCCTCGCCCCTGGGCATCGCGGCCCGCCTGGGCTGGCTGGAGGCCGAGTTTCAGCCCCTGGGCCTGCAGGTCAAGTCGATCATCGACAGCCCGGTCAAAGCCATCCGCGAGAGCCACTTCAGCCACCACCTGGCCTGGTCTTTCCGCCAGGGCGGCAACATCCCGCCGCTGTGGGCACGGGCCCAGGGCGCTGCCACCCGGCTGGTGGCCCTGACCTGGACCGATGAGTTCCAGGCCGTGATCGCCCGCCGGGACAGCCCGCTGCGCAGCGCCGCCGACCTGGCCGGGCGCCGCCTGGGCGTGCCGCTGCGCGTGGGCGAGCAGATCGACTTTCACCGCGCCACCGCGCTCAAGGGCCTGCACTCGGCCCTGGGCACGGCCGGCCTGGGCTGGGCTGACATCGTGCCGGTGGATCTGACGATCACCGAGCCCGTGCTGCTGGGCCCCGGTCACGCCAGCCTGCATGGGCTGCGGCGACGCCACCCCTACTTGGCCGAGATCAGTGCCTTGGAGCGCGGCGAGGTGGATGCCGTGTTTGTGAAAGGGGCCGAAGGTATTGTGGTGGCCAACCTGATCGGCGCCCAGACCGTGGTCGAAACCGGGCACCACCCCGACCCGCGCGTGCGCATCAACAACGGCACGCCGCGCCTGCTGACCGTGGACGAAGCCCTGGCCCGCGACCGGCCCGACCTGGTGCAGCGCCTGCTGGCCCTGGTGCGCCGGGGTGGCGAGTGGGCCGAGGCCCATCCCGATGAAACCCTGCGCTTTGTGGCGCGCGAGATCGGCAGCACCGAAGAAGCCGTGTTGGCCAGCAACGGCCCCGAGGTGCACCGGCACCTGGGCCTGAGCCTGGCCCCTGAGCTGCTCGACGCGGTGGACCATTTCAAGGGCTTTTTGCTGCAGCAGGGCTTTTTGAGCGCCGACTTCAGCGTGGCCGACTGGGTGGACGCCGCCCCCTTGGAAAGCCTGGGCGCGCTTGCGCTGGAGGCCGCATGAGCCCGCAGCTGCGCGGCGACGACCCCCGCCCGGTGCTGGTGGGCGGCGGCAGCGGGCGGCTGGGCCGCCTGGTGGTGGCCGGCCTGCTGGCCCAGGGCGTCCGGGTGCGGGTGCTGAGCCGGCAAAGCACCCTGGCTGCCCACCTGGCGCAAGCCGGGGTGGAGTTGAGCCAGGGCGAGCTGGCCGAGCCCGGTACCCTGCAACGCGCCTTGAGCGGGGTGCGGGCGGCCTTTCTGCTGTCCCCCATCAGCCCCGATCTGGCCTTGCACCAGGGGCATTTCGTGCAGGCGGCGCGTCTGGCCGGTGTGCCGCGGCTGGTCAAGCTCTCGGGCTCGGCCTGGACCTTGTCACCCCCAGGCCGCACCTGGAGCGGCGATGCGCACCGACAGGTCGAGCAGGCGCTGGGCGACAGCGGCCTGCCGCACGCGGTGCTGCGCCCCAACGCCTGGGCCCAGGTGGTGCTGGCCCCGCTGGCCGCCGCGCTGCGCGCCGGCGATGTGCTGGGCGGCGGCTTCGGGCCCGCCCAGGTGTCGTACATCGACATCCGCGACATTGCCGACGTGGCCGTGCACACCTTGCTCAGCCCCGGCCCCCTGCCCGCGGCGCCCCTGGAACTGACCGGGCCTGAAGCCCTGAGCCATGCCGAGTTGGCCCAGCGCCTGAGCGCCCTGGCCGGCCGGCCGATCCGCTGGCAAGCCCCGACCACGACTCCGGCACCCGAAAACCCCAGCTACCTGCAACAGGTGCACGCCCAGTTCCACCACTGGATCAGCACCGGCGTGGCCGCCCCGGTGACCGACACCGTGGCCCAGACCCTGGGCCGGCCGGCCCGGCGCCTGGACGGGCCGGAGGGATTTCTGCGGGAGCTGCTCGTCGCCTGAGGTCGGCTCAGCGGCTTTCACGCGCCAAAGTGACCCATCGGTGGCGCCGGGCCACCGTTCGGGCGAGCAGACTCAGACCGGCATTCTCCAGACCGAACCATCGGCCCAAAGTCTGCTCGGTGGCTGTGGTTGAAAAACCCGTGTCGACTGGCACAGGCTCAAGAGCTGCACGGGCCCCGACCGACCTGGTCACGCTCGAATGGCCTGCATGAATTGATCCAGCACGGCCAGGCTGTCTTCCAGGGCGCTTTGCGGTACACGGCCCCAACTGGCGAATTGACCGTCAACATGCATTCGCGCCAGCCCATACACCAGGGCGCGCAGTCCCAGCACGTAAGCATCCAGGTCGCCCGGTCGCAGTCTGCCTTGCGCAGCAGCAGCCTCCATCAAGGCGCGCATCGTCGCCCGCAAGCGGTCGTTGCGGTCGCGCAGCCCGGGGCTGTCGTAGTCGATCATGGCCCGGGTCGACACCACCTGGAAGTGCGCAGCGTTGGCGAAGGCCCAACGCAGAAAGCCTTCGCCGATGGCGCGGAACGCGGCCAGGGGATCGTCAGACGCACAGGGGCGCTGCGCATCGTCCACCGCTTGCAACAACCTGTCCTGCGCCTCCTCCGCCACGGCGGTCAGCAAGGCCGTTCGGTTCTCGAAATGCCGAAAAGGCGCCCCTGGAGACACGCCGACGCGTCGCGCCACCTCGCGCACGCTGACGGCCTCCAGGCCCTCTTCTTCGACCAGTTGCAAGGCGGCGGCGATCAGTGAGCGCCGCAGATCACCATGGTGGTAGGCGCGTTCGTCGGGACCGGGGGATGAGGGCGTTGCCATGTTCATCGTTGTTTTGTGATCAATGATTACATGCTACATTCCCGCTCATGTAATCACCGATTACTTTGACTTCACGGAGTGTCCATGCCAAGTCTTCTCATTGCAACGCGGCTCGCAGTCCAGGCCCTGATCGGCGCAGGACTCATCGCTGCCTGCCAGGCATCCAGCGCAGCCAACGGAACGGAAGCCCCCAAAGCGGAGCAGCAGGCGATGCAGGTGTCAGCCGCACCCGCCCGGCTGCGGGTGGATGCGCCGCTGGCGGGCCCGCTCGCGCGCGGGGTCGTGGTGATCGCTTTCCATGCCGAACACCTGCAGATCGCGCCAGTCTACGGAAGCGAAGCCGCCAAAGTCTTGCCACGCCTCGGTCACCTGCACCTGACCGTGGACAGCGCCGCGTGGCACTGGGTACAGGCCAGCTCCGACCTCATCGTGCTGCAGGGCCTGGATGGGGGGGCGCACACACTGCGCGTCGACCTTGCCGATGCCCAACATCAGGTGCTGGACAGCCAGACCGTGGGCTTCACGGTGCCGCCGCACTGAGGCCTTGCCTGCCTGGCGGGTGATGAGGCCCGGCAACACATAGCAGGCGGCGACTCGGGCCCCATCGAACCCAGCTCAGGTCTGCACGGGCTTCCCGTGGATTCAGCGCGGCCCAGCCGATGGCCGTCTGGGCATTTGGAGTCTGGGCGTTTGGATCATGGGCGCATGCGCTCCGCCAGAAAATCCAGAAAGCACTGGATCCGCGCCGAGAGCTGCGTGTTGCGGTAGTACACCGCATGCACGGCCTGCAGGTGTTCGACCGTGTCCTTCACCAGCAGGGGGACGAGGTCGCCGCGGGCGAGATCGTCGCGGGTCATGAAATCGGCCAGGCAGGCAATGCCTTGCCCTGCCAGCGCAAGCTGGCGCACGGTCTCGCCGCTGGAGGCCTTGATGCTCGGCCTCGTCAGGCAGGTGTCGCCCTGTTCGCTGCGCAAGGGCCAGTGGTTCAGGCTTTCCGGCTGCGTGAAGCCGAGCAGCCGATGGTGGCGCAGGTCGGCGACCCGTTTGGGCCGCCCATGCGCTTCGAGATAGGCCGGTGCCGCAAGCACACGCAGCCGAAAGCTCCCCAGTGAGCGGGCATGCAGCGTCGAGTCCTGCAGCGTGCCGATGCGGATTGCCACGTCGGTGCGCTGCTCGATCAGATCGATGATGTTGTCACTGCTGTGCAGCTCCAGCTCGATGTCGGGATAGCGTTCACAGAACGCCCCGATCAGGGGCACGACCACATGCAGCATGAACGGCGAGGCCGCGTTCACGCGCAAGCGCCCTGCCGGACGCTGGTGGCGAGAGGCCATCTGATCCTCTGCCAACTCCACCGCATCGAGGATGCTGCGCGCGTGCACCAGAAAGACTTCGCCTTCTTCGGTCAGCTCCAACTTGCGTGTTGTGCGCCGCATGAGCGTGGTGCCGAGCTTGCGCTCCAGCCGCCCCAAAGCGCGGCTGATACCGGAGACGGTCTGTTCGAGCTGTTCGGCCGCCGCCGTGATTGAGCCGCTGTCGATCACGGCGGTGAAGGCCAGAAGTTCTTCGAGGCTGATTTTCATTCTTGACTCCGAATCAAGAGAATTCTGCCTGATACCGGCTTTATCGGAATCAATCGGCTCCGGATACTGCGCGCTCCCCATCTTGATAGGAGCCCCCATGCCACTTGCCCTGCTCGCGCTGACCCTCAGCGCTTTCGCCATCGGAACGACCGAGTTCGTCATCGTCGGCCTGATCCCCACCATCGCAACCGATCTGGCCATCGGCCTGCCGTCTGCCGGCCTGCTGGTCAGCCTGTATGCGCTGGGCGTGGCTGTGGGCGCACCGGTGCTCACCGCCCTGACCGGCAAGCTGCCGCGCAAGAGGCTGCTGTTGGCCTTGATGGCGCTGTTCACGCTGGGCAACCTGATGGCCTGGCAGGCGCCCGGCTACGAGACCTTGATCGCCGCCCGCGTGCTGACCGGTCTGGCCCACGGGGTGTTCTTTTCGATCGGCTCGACCATCGCCACCAGCCTGGTGCCCAAAGAAAAGGCCGCCAGCGCAATCGCCATCATGTTCACCGGCTTGACGGTGGCGCTGGTCACCGGCGTGCCGCTAGGCACCTTCATCGGGCAGCACTTGGGTTGGCGCGCCACCTTCCTCGCGGTGTCGGTGCTGGGTGTGATCGCCTTCATCGGCAGCCTGCTGTTCGTGCCCAGGGAGCTGCGGCACACCCCACCGGCCTCCCTGGCGCAGCAGGCCCGTGTGCTGGCCGAGCCGCGTCTGCTGCTGGTCTACGCCAAGACCGCGATCGGCTACGGGGGCAGTTTCATCCCCTTCACTTTTCTGGCAGCGATCCTGCAAGACATCTCGGGCTTCACACCCGGCGCGGTGGTCTGGGTGATGCTGGTCTATGGCGTGTCCGTGGCCGTCGGCAACCTCTGGGGTGGCAGGCTGGCCGACCGCAAGGGGCCGATTCCCGCGCTGCAGATCATCTTCGCCCTGCTGGCCGCCGTGCTGCTGGCGCTGACCTTCACGGCCCCACACCCCTGGCTTGCGGTTGCGACGGTGTTGCTGTGGGGCGCGGTGGCCTTCGGCAACGTGCCGGGGCTGCAGGTCTACGTGGTGCAGCAGGCCGAGCGCGTTGCCCCCCAGGCCGTGGACGTGGCCTCGGGCCTGAACATCGCCGCCTTCAACCTTGGCATCGCGGGCGCGGCCTGGGCCGGCGGCTTGATCGTCACCCACCTCGGCTTGATGCACACGCCGTGGATTGGTGCGCTGGTGGTTCTGGTGTCACTGGTGCTGACCTGCTGGAGCGGCGCGCTGGATCGGCGCGGCGGCGTGCCGCGCCTGGCCAAGTGCTCAGACCAGATTTGAACCCGGCCAGCACGCCACAGTGAGCACCAGCCTGAGTCCTTTCGGAACAAGCCGCTGCCCGCTTTTCAAAGCCGGCCAGAGGCAGACAGGCGATGGCGCAGTTGATCGGCCACCACCGCCACGATCAGCAGGGCCCCCAACACCACCATCTGAAGGTAGGAGCCCACGCTGGCCAGGTTCATGCCGTTTTGCACCACCCCGATGAAAATGGCCCCCAACACCACGCTGGGCACCCGGCCCGAGCCGCCGCGCAGGCTGACGCCGGCGATCACGCAGGCCGCGATCGACTCCAGCGCCACGGTGCCGCCCAGATTGGCCTCACCGGTTTCAACGCGGGCGGTCAACAGCAGTCCGCTGATGGCAGACAGCCCGGAGCACAAGAGGTAGGCCAGCATCAGCACGCGCCGGGTTTCGATGCCTGACAAGGCCGCAGCCTTGGCGTTGCCGCCCACGGCGAGCAGGTGCGTCCCCAGCGGCAGGCGGGTCATCACGATCAGCACCCCGAGCACACACGCGGCCGTGACGGCAATCGGCACCGGGACGCCCAGCACACTGCCAAAGCCGAACAGGTCACTGAAGGCGGCCGGCAGGCCCGACACGGGCACGCCCCCGGTGAGGAACAGGGCCAGACCAAAGCCGATGGATTGCACACCCAGCGTCATGATGAAGGGCGAAACACCGATGAAGGCCACCCCCACACCATTGATGAGCCCGACCCCCAAGCCCGCCGCCACCCCCACCAGGCACCCGCCCAGCACAGCCAGCCAGAGCGCATCCGGCCAGGAGGCTGCCAACGCGTTCATGGCCAGGGCAGAAACCACCGACGTGATGGCCATGACCGTGCCGACGGAGAGATCGAAGCCCCCCGTGACCAGGGCCAGCATCTGCCCCATGGACACCAGAATCAGGTAGACCGACTGGCGCAGCAGGTTGACCAGGTTCTGCGAGGTCAGAAACTGATCCGAGAGGCAGGTGAACACCAGCAAGGCCCCCAACAGCATGAAGGGCAGTACCCCGAGCTGCAGGAACAGACGGCGCAACACGGCCGTGGCCGACGCCAGCGCCCCCTTGGGCGGGCGAGAGGTGGGATGGGAAGACAGAGCGGTACTCATGAACGACTTTCGCTGGAACCAAAGAACAGATTGAGAACAGGCTTTTCACCGATGGCCTCGCCCTGCAATTCGCCGGCAATCTCGCCATGGCTCATCACATAGACACGGTGACTCAGGTGCAACACCTCGGGCAGATCGGACGAGATCACCACCACGGCGGCACCTTGCTCGCACAGCCGCTGCACCAATTGGTAAAGGGCGGTTCGGGTCCCGACATCGACCCCCACGGTCGGCTCGTCCAGCACGTACAAGGCAGCCTCACGGGTCATGCCTTTGCCAAACAGCACCTTTTGCTGGTTGCCACCCGACAGAAGACCGACCGGCTTGTCCAGGTTGTGTGGGGCCAGCTCGACCTGGCGGGCCGCCTCCGCGGTCAGGTGCCGGCCAAGCCGGCGCCGCAGCCAGCCACCGCGCCCACGCAGCACCGTGGACAACAGTGGCAAAGCCATGTTGGCCTGCGAGCTGAAGCCCAGCACCAGACCTTCCGCCTTGCGGTCAGGCGGCAGGTAGAACAGCCCTTCGCGCAACCATTGGCGCGGCCGGGCGCCGGTCAGCGGGCGGCCCAGAAAGCGCACCTGGCCGGCGCTGATCGGGTCCAGGCCGTAGATGGCGCGGAACAGCTCCGACTTGCCACAGCCTACCAGGCCGGCCAACCCGACCACCTCGCCACGTCGCACCACCAGGCTGGCCCCCCGCACGCCGTTGGTAGAGCTGAGGCCCTGCACCTCCAGCACCGGCTCACCCGGCTGGTGCGCGATGTGCGGGTAGATCTGCTCGATGGCCCGCCCGCTCATCAACTCGATCAAGGCATCGGCATCGGTCTGCGCGGCCTGCAGGGTGGTGATCTTGCGACCGTCACGCAGCACGGTGATGCGGTCGGCAATCTGCTCGATTTCCTGCATCCGGTGCGAGATGTAGATGATGCCGACCCCACTGGCCTTGAGCCGCGCCACCAGCTCGAACAGGCGCTGGGCCTCGCGGTCCGTCAGAGAGGCCGTGGGTTCGTCCAGAATCAGCACGGACACTTCGCCACGCAAGCCCTTGGCAATCTCCACCATCTGCTGCTCAGCGCGGGTGAGGTCCGACACCAGGGCATCCGGGTTGATGTCAAAACCCAGCCCGTCCAGCATGCGGCGTGCCCGCTCTCGCAGGGCCACCGTTTGCAACCAGCCGGCGCGGCAGGGCTCGTCGCCCAGACTGAGGTTCTGCGCCACGCTCAACGTGGGGACGAGCGAGAACTCCTGAAACACCGCGCTGATGCCGTGGCGGCGCGCCTCGTGCACGCTGCCCAGGCGCACGGGCTGGCCGTGCAGCCGGATCTCCCCGCTGCTGGGCGGGTTGGCCCCTGCCAGCATCGAGATCAGGGTCGACTTGCCGGCACCGTTCTCACCAAAGAGAACATGCACCTCGCCCGCCCGCAACTCGAAGTCCATGCCATCGAGCGCCACCACACCGGGGTAGCGCTTGCACAAGCTGACGGTGGACAACAACGGCGGCGTCTGTGCGGCACTCATGCCAGAGGTGTCCACGGCTTATTTCACCTCGAAAGTGGGCTTGAACCCATTGGGCGGCAGGATGTCTTCCATGCGGATGCTCTTAAGGTTGCCGCTGTCCACCACGAAGATCTTCGGCCCCACGTGGCGGTGGACCTCCTTGCCCTCCAGCAGCCGCACGGCCTGATCGATCGCGATGCGGCCCTGGATCACCATCGAGTCGGCTGGAGCGGCCACGATCCGGCCCTTCTGGATGCCATCGTAGACGCCCGGTGTCATGTAGAAGGACAAGACCTGCACCTTCTTGTCCAGGCCGCGCGCACGCAGGATGCTGGTGGCCGCCTCGGCCGTCACGGCCGTGCCCGCCACATAGGCCAGGTCGGGCTGGCCTTGCAGCACGTCTTCGATCAGCTTGGATTGGGCCTCCTTGCCGGTGTCACCATACTTGGGCTCCAGCACGTTGACCGCGCTGCCCTTGACGGCGTCCATGAAGCCCTTGTGGGCCGCCTCCACCCAGCCGGCCCCGGCTGGGCCAGGGAACCAGCCCACCTTCACGGCCGGTGAACCAGCTGGGTGTTTGCTCGCCAGGTACTCGCCCGTGGAATGGCCCATGGTGTAGAACGAAACCAGCGACTTGGCCGACACGTCGGGCGAGTTGATGCCGTTGACCAGATCGATCACCGGCACCTTCTTGGCCGCCACCGTCTTGAGCACCTGGTTCAGGCCATCGGCCGATATCGCACCAATGACCACGGCCTGGGCCCCCCGTGCCACGCAGTCTTCGATCTGGGAAATCTGCTTGCCCAGGTTGGTGTAGCCCCCCGCATCCAGCACTTGCATCTTCACCCCCAGACGCCGGGACTCTTCGACCACGCCGTAATCCACGCCCAGCCAGTAGGCATCTTTCATGTGCGGAAACGAAACGCAGATGTCCCACTTCTTGGCGGCCTTGGGCAGCGGGCTGTAGGCCAGCGGAGCCTTCTTGCCATCGGCCGCAAAGGCCGGTTCGGTGGCTTCGGCGTGGTAGGGAAACCATTGCGCCGAAGCGCCGACATGCCAGCCCAGGGCCGTGCTCAAGGTAGCGGTCACAAAGAAAGCGCGCAGGGTCGATCCGTTCATGATGAACTCCATGGTTGAAAGAAATTGGAAAACCAGATCAGGAGGCGCCGCAGCGCACTCCTGCACTCAAGCTGTCAGCGCGTGACGAAGGCGGTCCAGTTGCTGGCGTCTGTCAGCGCGTGCCTGCAGGGCCTGCGCCATGTCGACGGCGACGAAGCGGGCCTTGTGGTTGGGCTGCATCTGCGCAATCAGGTCCATGTCGGCACTGATCACGGTGCCCACCATCGCGTAGCCGCCGCCCGAGACCGCATCGCGGTGCAGGATGATGGGCTCGCGCCCGCCTGGCACCTGGATGGAGCCATAGGGGTACCCGGCATCCACGATGTTGGAGGGGTCGTGCCCGGCGCCAAAAGGCGGGGTGCGCTCACGAAAGGCCAGTGGCGATCCGTTCTTGTAGCGGTAGCCGATGCGATCGGCTTCCGCCGCCACCGACCAGGTGTCCGCAAAGAAGCTCTGCGCCGAGCTGTCTTCAAGACGGTGGAAATACAGCCCCGGCAAGACGCGAAGCTCGACCTCCTTGCGCAAAACCGGCAGCAAAGACGTGGGCACCTGGTACCCAGGCCGCGCTGCTGCTGACGCCCGGCCGACGGGCAATCGGTCACCCGCCTGCAATTTGCGCCCGTTCAGCCCGCCGAAGGCGCCCAAGCCATAGGTGGAGCGGCTGCCCAGCACCGGCGGCACATCGATGCCGCCGGCCACCGCCACATAGGCCCGGGCCCCCAGCTTCATGACGCCAAAGCTCAGAACGTCGCCCGCCTTGACCGCAAACGAAGCATGGCGCTCCACCGCCTGCCCGTTGAGGCGCACGGCCACCTCGGCGCCGGTGACGGCCAGCACGGCCGGCGCATCGAAGCTCAGCTCGGGCCCCATCAGCGTGCACTCGAGCACCGCGGCACCGTCTTCGTTGCCGACCAGCCAATTGGCCAATTGGTAGCTTTGCTGGTCGAGTGCGCCGGACAGCGGAATGCCCAGGTGGTAGAAGCCCGGGCGGCCCTTGTCCTGGACGCTGGTGGCCAGACCCGGCTTGATCACATCAATGCTCATTCAGCGCCTCCAGGAGTTGCTGGTTGTAAGTTTGGGGATCGGCCAGGAAGTCGTTCAGCGAGAACGACACTGGCACACAACGTGGCTCGTAACGGCCGGCCTCAACCTCCAGCAGCAGGCGGTCGTACTCGGCCCGGTCGATGGGCTTCCACTTGACGATGTCGCCAGGCTTGAAGAAGACCATGAGGTCCTTGAAATACGGCAGGCGCTGGGCCGGATCGAAGATGGGTGCCGGCGTGACGCCGAACATCTGATAGCCGCCCGCACCGCGCACCGAGTAGATGCAGCTGAAGCAGCCGCCGTGGCCCAGCGTGAGGCGGGGCGTGTCGGTGCGTGGGCTGAGGTACTTGGGCACCTGGATCTGCTGGGCACGCTCCACCATCTGGAACAGAAACGGCAGACCGGCCACAAAGCCCACCATCGACACAAACCAGGGCGAGCCGGAATGGGCGGCAATGAAGGCCTCCACCGAGGCATGACCATTGACGCGGGCCGCGTACTCGATGTCGGTGCTGGAGGGGTCCTGGTGGCGCTCGCGAAAGCGCATCAGGGTCTCATGGGTCCAGGGGTCGTTGTACAGCACCGGGATCTCGATCAGGCGGGTCTGCAGCTGCAGCTCGCCCTGCCCCAGACCGGCCTCGATGTCCTTCAAGGCGGCCAGCAGCAAGTCCGGCGCGATCAGATCGGGATCAAAGCGGACCAGGTAGGCCGCGTTGGCCGGGCAGATCTCGGTGACACCGGGCAACTGCCGGCGTTGCAACTCGGTGCAGATGGCCATGCCCTTGAAAAACGCGGGCAATGACATGGCCTCGCTGATCTCGACAAACAGATGTTCGTCGCCACCAAAGGTGTAGCGGGCCTGGGAAGGCAGCGTGTCTTCACTCATGCAACAGACTCCGTCGAAGGGGTTTGAAGGGGGTTGTCGGCCAGCCAGCTCTCCAGAAAGCCGGTGTGGAACCGGGCGGCCACCACATCGGGGTCGCAGCTCAGCGCCTGGTGCAGCGGCAGGGTGGTCTGCACCCCCTCGACCTGCAGCTCGCGCAAAGCGCGCCGCAGGCGGCGCAGTGCAGACGGCCGGTCAACGTCATGCACGATCAATTTGCCCAACAGCGAGTCGTAATAGGCAGGCACCGTGTAGCCCGCGTACAACATGCTGTCAAAGCGCACGCCCGGGCCCCCCGGCACACGCAGGCCCGATACCCGACCGGGGCTGGGCGCAAAGCCTTTGGCGGGATTCTCGGCGTTGATGCGCACCTCGATGGCCGCCCCCTGCAGGCGGATGTCCTCCTGGCACAGCGACAACGGGTGCCCCAGGGCCACGCGCAGCATTTCGCGCACCAGATCGATGCCGGTCACCATTTCGGTGATCGGATGCTCCACCTGGATGCGGGTGTTCATCTCGATGAAGAAATACTCGCCGGTGTCCTCGTCGTACAGGTACTCCAAGGTGCCCGCCCCCCGGTAGGACACGGCGCGCGCCAGGCGCAGCGCCGATTCGCACAGGGCGGCCCGGGTGGCGGCATCGATGGCCGCTGACGGAGCCTCCTCCCAGACTTTCTGCCGGCGCCGCTGCAACGAGCATTCACGCTCGAAGCAATGCAGCACCTTCTGCCCATCACCCAGGATCTGCACCTCGATGTGGCGGGCCCGCCGGATGAAGCGCTCCAGATACACCGCACCATGCCCGAACGCGGCCTGTGCCTCGGTGGTGGCCAGCACAAACTGCTGGCGCAGCGCCGCCTCGTCCGCAGCCACCCGGATGCCCCGGCCACCGCCCCCAGCCGAGGCCTTGATCATGATGGGATAACCAATGTCACGCGCCAGCGCCACGGCCTGTTCGGCATCCTCCACCACACCCACGCTGCCAGGTACCGTCGGCACACCGGCCGCCATGGCCGCGGCCCGGGCGGCCGCCTTGTCACCCATGGTGCGTATGGCGTGCGGCGTGGGGCCCACGAAGACCAGACCCGCCTGTTCGACCCGCTCGGCGAACGCAGCGTTCTCGGACAGAAAACCATACCCGGGATGCACGGCACCGGCACCGCTGTCCAGCGCCGCCTGCAGGACCGCGTCCATGCACAGGTAGCTCTTGCTGGCATGCGCCGGGCCGATGCGCACCGCCTCATCGGCCATCTGCACGGCCAGACTCTCGGCATCCGCATCGCTGTAGACCGCCACGGTGGTCAGGCCCAATTCGCGGGCAGCCCGGATGATGCGAACCGCAATCTCGCCCCGGTTGGCCACCAGCACCTTGTTGAAAGCAGGAAACATGTGAAAACCCACCCTGGCTCAATCAACTTCAATCAGCAACAAGACCTGGCCGGGCTCGACCGGGTCGGCATTGGCCACCAGAAAGCGCTGCAGGCGCCCGGCCTCCTCGGCCGTGACCTCGCTGAACTGCTTCATCACTTCGATCAGACCGACCACATCGCCGATCTCGACCCGCTCGCCCTCCTGCTTGAAGGGCGGGGCGTCAGGCGCGGCACTGCGGTAGAACGTGCCGGGCAAGGGACTCAAGACTTCATGGGTAACAGACATGGATGCACTCCGGAAAAAATGGATGAACTTGAACTCAACACCGCTTCAACACAGCGCCGCTGCCGCATCGGCGGGCAGCCCCATGACACGGATGCCTCGCTCCTGCAGGGCCTGCCGCGTGGCCTGAACCAGGGCCAGCGCCCCAGGCGTGTCGCTGTGAATGCAGACGGAGTCGAAATCAACGGCAATATCCGGGCCATCCACCGTGCGCACCGTGCCCTCAACACAGGCACGCACCACTTTGGCGGCCACCGCCGCCGGGTCCAGCGCAGCCGCGCGGCGTACAAAAACCAGTGCCCCGCTCTGGTCGTAGTCGCGGTCGGCATAGAACTCACGGACCACGGGTTGGCCCATCTCCATCGCCACACGGCAGGTCACGGACGAGGCCATGCAAAACAGGCGCAGCCCCGGCTCGACGCGTTGCAAGGCCGTGACCAACGCCCGTGACAGCGCCTCGTCGCGGTAGGCCAGCAGGTACAGCGCGCCATGAGGCTTGATGTGCTGCAGGCTGGCACCTTCCAGGGTTGCCAACTCACGCAAGGCACCCAACTGGTAGATCATGTCGTTCACCAGCTCTTCGGGCGGTGCCGTGATGAAACGACGCCCAAAGCCCACCAGATCCCGAAAGCCCGGGTGGGCCCCGATCCCGACTCCCTGCTCACGCGCCATGCGGACGGTCTGCCGCATGATGTTCGGATCCCCGGCATGAAAGCCGGTCGCGATATTGGCCGAGGTGATCAAGGGCATCAGCGCCTCATCCACCCCGTCGCCGATGCGCCAGGGACCAAATCCCTCGCCCATGTCCGAATTCAGATCAATCTGGGCTTTCATGGGCCAACGCCCTTCTTGCAACACATACACAGCTCCGTTTGGTGTGACAGTGCCGCAAGGTTAAAGAGAGCCCCTTTCATCGAAAAGCATTGTTTTCAACGACACAGGTATCTGAAAAACAGATGCCAAAACCCCTTCTACCAAGGTAAAAACCCGCAGATACTGGGTCGGTCCATCTGAATTTCTGCGATCTGCAAGCTGCGATCGCAGCTTTACAACGGAGGCACCATGTCATTGACACTCAGGCAGCTGAAATACTTCGCCTCGGTCGCCGAGATGGGGCGGATTTCGCACGCCGCGCTCAAATTGAACATCTCGCAGTCGGCCGTCACCACCGCGATCCGCGAGCTGGAAGAACTGGTGGGTCAGCCCCTGCTGGACCGCCACCCCCACGGCGTGGAAATGACGGCCGCCGGGCGCCGGTTTCTGGAGCACACCTATGCCGTGCTCTCGGCCGCTGACGAAGCGTTGCGCGTGCGGGACAACCGCGCTGAGGTCAGCGGGGTGCTCACCATCGCGGCCAGCTACACCGTACTGGGCTACTTTCTGCCTCACCACCTGCAGCGCTTTGAGCAGTTGCACCCCAATATTCAGCTCAAGGTGCATGAGGTGAGCCGCGATGCCATTGAAGAAGGCCTGATCACGCGCCGCTACGACATGGCCTTGCTGCTGACTTCGAACGTGGTGATGAGAGAGCTCTCGCTGGAGACCTTTTTTGGTTCGCAACGACGCCTTTGGGTACCTGCCAAGCACCCGCTGCTGAGCAAATCGGAAGTGTCGCTGGCCGATGTCGCCCATGAGCCCTACATCATGCTCACGGTGGACGAAGCAGCCCAGAGCACCATGAAGTACTGGACTCAGACACCCCATCAGCCCAGCGTGCGCATGCGCACCAGTTCGGTCGAGGCCGTGCGCAGCAGTGTCGCCAATGGCCTGGGGGTGACCATCCTGTCCGACATGGTGTACCGCCCCTGGTCACTGGAGGGCAAACGCATTGAAACCATCAACCTGAGCGACCCGATCCCCACGATGAACATCGGCCTCGGTTGGAAACATGGCATCGAGCTCTCGCCCCCCATGGCAGTGCTGCGCGACTATTTCCGTCAGCTGTTCCTCGACCCCCATACCCTGCACTCCCGCCGCGACCGCTGACACCAGCGGCAGGCAGGCTACGCGCCCACCCGCAGGGTGCCTGCCAGGCCCGCTCACGGCCCTCCAGATCGAAGGTCGGTGGCCCTTGTTCAGCGCGTGAGCCCGCCAACACTGTGGCGTGCCGGCGACAGGCGTTGCAAATATCGATATTTGATAAAAACCATCGAATACATCATTTCATCCGCCTACCTGATACAACACCTTTGAGCATTTTCAAATCAAATGCAAAGGTGTTTCAAAAGGCCATGCGGACGAATATTCGACGCTCACTTCCAAAAGCCGATGCGCGCGAAAAATATGCATCCATGCATCTACGAATTCCTGATATAGCCAGAACCGAGCCCTCTCTAGAGTGAGAACCTCAAACCCGAGCAGTGGCACACGACCGAAATAAGTCGGCGCAAACCACCTGACCACCCCCGTTATCGGGGTTCGGGCCTTGAAATCACTTTTCACCTCGATTCACCTATTAACTCATTCAGGAAAACCCATGCAGATTCGATTTGTCCGCTCAGCCCTTTCCACCGCCGCCGTGCTGACCCTGGCCCTGGGCGCCAGCGCCCACGCCCAATCGTCGGTCACCCTGTTCGGTGTGGTCGACCTGGCCTTTGAAAGCGTGAAGAGCAATGCCGGCCGCCAAAGCGGTATTGCGCCATCGGGCAACACCGCCAGCCGCCTGGGCTTTCGCGGCGTGGAAGACCTGGGGGGCGGCCTGGCCGCCAGCTTCTGGCTGGAAGCCGCCATTGCGGCCAACAGCGGCATCGGCAGCAGCGGTACCAACACCAACAACGGCGCCACCTCCACAGGCGCCGTGGCCGCCGGTGGCCTGACCTTCAACCGCCGTGCCACCGTGAGCCTGTCGGGCAACTTCGGTGAAGTGCGCCTGGGCCGCGACATCGTGCCCAGCTTCTGGAACTACACCGTCTTCGACCCCTTCGGGGCCGGCAGCGTGGGCGCCATCATCACCAACTACACCGGTGCCGCCACCACCTTTGTGCGTGCCTCCAATGGCGTGAGCTACCTGCTGCCCAGCAACCTGGGCGGCTTCTATGGCCAGGGCACCGTCGCCTTCGGCAACCAGGCCAGCACAGCCACCCAGGCCAACAGCGCCGGCACCACGGTGGACTCGTCCGAGAACGGCCGCTACTACGGCCTGCGTGCCGGCTACACCCAGGGCCCGATCGACGTGGCTGCCGCCTACGGCCAGACCAAGTACATCAACAACGGGGCGCAGTCTTTCGGCAACGCCACCAACAGCCTGGGCGCGTTTGGCAGCTTCGGCAACTACACCGACACCAACTTCGGCGGCTCGTACGACTTTGGCGTGGCCAAGCTGCTGGCCACGGTGTCGCAACAGAAGTACAACGACTTCATCAGCCTGGGCAACACCAAGGCCGTCAAGGGTTGGTCGCTGGGCGTGAACGCCCCGGTGGGCGCCGGCAACGTGCTGGCCCAACTGAGCAGCGCCAAGCTCGACAGCGCCGGCAAGGCCAACAAGTTTGCCGTGGGTTATGTCTACAACTTCTCGAAGAGCACCGCGGTGTACGGCACCGTGGCCCGCGTGAGCAATTCGGGCGGCGCCAGCCTGAATGCCGCCTCGTTCAGCTCGGCTGGTTTTGGTGGCGTGAACGGTGCCGCCAACGTGAACGGCTCGTCCACCGGTATTGACGCCGGTATCCGCGTGCGCTTCTGATCTTCGTCGAAAGCGCCGTCTCGCCAAAGCCGCCACCTTCGGGTGGCGGCTTTTTTTCGAGCGGCCAAAAAAATCCCCCAGGCTGATTTCAGACTGGGGGATTCAACTGACGAAAGTCAGAGCTAGGAGACATCGCAAAAGCACAGGTGGGCTATGAACCCGCCGAATCAGTTTCCTCAAAATAATCCAGCCCTGCACTCAATGGATATTCTGCCCGGAATGGAAAATCAGGTGATTATCATTTTGCATATACATTGTTGAAGATAACCAGGCACCTTGAAGCACTTGAATGACAGACATGAAAAACCCGGCACCAGGCCGGGTTCAATGGGCACCTGACCAGAACACGGCTTCAAGTCAGCTCAAACCCCTGCCAGGTGATGAAGCGGCGCAGATGATCCCGCCCCGACAGGCTTTGCGGCCCGGCCACGCGCTGGCTGGCCTGCTGCGACCACGGCACGGGGGGCAGGCCCTGATCGCGCTGAAAGGCCTGGATGGCCTGGTCGTAGCGCGGCACCTCGGCGGCTTCGGCCTCGGCGCTGTAGTGCTCGTGGTGCAGCACCACCGACTGGGCCAGGCGCGGCTTCACGGCGGCAGGCTGGGCCGGATCGGGGTGACCCACACACAGGCCGAACAGCGGGAACACATGGGCCGGCAGCTTGAGCTCGGCCGCCACTTCGGGGGCCCGGTTGCGCAAGGCACCAATGTAGACGGTGCCCAGGCCCAGGGCCTCGGCGGCCACGACAGCGTTCTGGGCGGCCAGCGAGGCATCGATGCTGGCGACCAGAAACTGCTCCAGGTACTGGTTCGCATCCGAGGGCAGGCCCAGGCCTTGGGCCACGCGGTCCAGGCGCGACAGGTCGGCCAGCCAGACCAGGAACAGCGGCGCCTGACGGATATGGGCCTGATCGCGCGACCATTCCGACAGCCGCGCCTTGCGCTCGGGGTCGGTGACGGCCAGCACACTCCAGGCCTGCAGATTGGACGAGGTCGGTGCCGACTGGGCGGCGGCCACCAGGTGGGCCAGCGTGCCTTCGGGCAGGGCATCGGGCAGGTAGGCGCGCACCGAGCGGTGGGCCAGCAGGTGGTGCAGCACCGCGGTGTTGGCGCCTGCCGGCGGCGTGGGCAGTGCGGCCTGAGCGCTGGCATAGCGGGCGGCCAGCGCCGGGTTCAGGTCATGGGTGTCCTGGGTCATGGGATCTCCGATGGAGGGGCGTGAATGGGTATGAAGGGGGTATGAAGGGGGTGTGGAGGGCGTGCTCAGGCTGCGATCAACTGGATGCCGATGTCGCCCTCGCGCTCCAGCTGGGCCACCAGGCCCAGTTCCCAATCCAGGTAGGCTTTGAAGCCGGCGTCGCGCTGGGCCAGGTCGGCATGGGCGTAGGGGCTGTACCAGTGGTCATCGTCCCCCGTGAGCACGCCGTCGGCACCGCTTTGCAGGGGCAGGCTGGCAGCGGCCCAGGCCTCGGTGCCCCCGGCCAGGCTGCGCACCTTGCGGGTGGGCAGGCGCCGTGCCAGTTCCGCCGCCACGGTGGCGGCCAGCACGCCGTCGGGCGAGGTGATGACGATGGGGCGGGTGTCGTCGGCGGTGCCCACAAACTCGTGCAGGCGGTCGGGCACGGCAAAGCGGGCGCCGGGCAGGTGGCGGCGCTCGTGGTCGGCACGGCGGTCCACATCGAACACCAGCACCTCGTCCTGTTGTTGCCAGGCCTGAAGTTGCAGGGGCGACACGCGCGCCGCAACGGGCTGCGAGGCCAGCACGCGCACCGGCTCGGGGCCGGTCACCGTGGTGGTCTGGGCGGCCGGGCTGTACACGTACACCTCATGCCCACCCAGCTGGGCCAGCCAGGCGGCGGTGGTGAGGGCACGCACGCCGTCCCAGTCGGCCAGCACGATGCGGCTGCGGCGTGTACCCACGTATTCATCGGTGGCCTGCACCAGCTGGCCCCCGGGCGCCCAACGCCAGCCTTCGAGGTGACCGGCCTGGTATTCCTCACGGGTGCGCACGTCAAACAGGTACAGCGAGCGCTCATGGCGCTGGCCCTGCAGGCGTGCCAGGCCCGCCGCGTCCAGCCGCTGCACGCCGGCGCGCTCGGCCACCCGGGCGGCCTGCTCACGGGCCTGGGCCAGGCCCTGGGGCGAAGGCTCGGGCAGGGCCGTGCTGCGGCCCTGGGCCAGGCTCTGGCCGGCCAGCAGCCAGGCCATGGTGCCGTCCTTGAGCGACACCACGCGGTTCGGGATGCCGGCGTCGATCAGGGTCTGAGCACCCACGATGCTGCGCGTGCGCCCGGCGCAGTTGACCACCACCAGGGTGTCGGGGTCGGGCGCCAGCTCATGGATGCGGTAGACCAGCTCGGCCCCGGGCAGGCTGTGCGCAAAGGGCAGGCTGAACTGTTTGAATTCTTCGGGGGTGCGGCTGTCCACCACCACCAGGTTCTGGCCCTGGTCCAACGCCTGGCGCAGGCCCGCCACGTCGATCCAGGGGGTGTGCTTGTCGTGCTCGATGACCTCGCCAAAGGCCTTGCTGGGCACGTTGGTGCCGCTGAAGATCTCGAAGCCGGCGGCGGCCCAGGCCTCGGTGCCGCCCTCCAGCACCGACACCTGGGCATAGCCCAGGCGCACCAGTTTGCGCGCCGCCTCATGGGCCAGCGATTCGTTGCCATCGACCAGAACGATGCGGGTGCCGCGGCGCGGCACCAGGCGGTCGATCAGCAGCTCCAGCCGCCACAACGGGGCCGAGGCCGCCAGCAGCAGGTGGCCGTGGGTGTAGACGCCGGTTTCACGCACATCGAGCAGGGCGATCTCTTCGCCGTCGCGCAGGGCCTCGCGCAAGGCAGCGGGGCTGATCAGCGGATGGCGGATCAGGGCCGGGGGCGCAAAGGTGCGGTAGCTGCCGCCGCTGCGGCTTTCAAACACCACGCGTCCGGGCAGGCGGTCCAGGCCCAGGCCGTAGAAGTGCAGGTGCAGGCCGGTCTCGGCCCCCACCAGTTCGATGGTGTGCACATCCGTGGGCTGCAGGGTGATGTAGCTGCCGGGGGCCACGTCGACGGTGCGCAGGGGGCTCAGGCTGTCACGCGCCGGATCGGCCGTGGGGCTGCGCTGGTAGAGCACGTTTTCTTCATGGCCCTGGATGCCGGCGATGATGGCCCAGGTGGTGTGGTCGTGCGGCGGCTGGGCCTTGCCCGGCTGGCCGGCCGACACGTACAGGGCATAGTGGCCATCCAGGTCTTCGTACAGGCGGTAGACCCGCGCCGGCGCCTCTTCGCTGAGCGGAAAGTGCGCCTCTGGGAACAGCTCGCGGCGCAGGCCCAGTTGCGCCAGGGCCTGCGCCACCTCGGCCAATTGGGCATCACTGGCCACGCGGGGGTCGGGTACGATCCGGCGGGCTGTGGCGATGAAATCCAGCACCGCGCGGGTGCGGCGGCTGGCGAGGTCACTGCCGCTGAAGTCGAGGCTGAGGTCGGTCTGGCTCATGCGATGGGTCTTTCAGATACAAGTTCAGGTGCAAGGTCGGGTGCAAGGCAACGCAAGGTTGCGGTCGCGCAAGGCTAAAAGCGCCCGCTGGCCAGCCCAAGGAATGATTTCGGCTAACCATATGTGCAGCGTGCGCCTGTGCATGCATGCGCATGCATATGCTTAGCCGAAGAACTTCGTTCACAGCCCGGCAGGGCCTGCCTAGAGTGCGCCCACCATGCACGCCACCCCCACCCTGCCCCGCCGCAGCCTGCTGCACACCCCCTTGATGCTGTTGACCACCCTGGGCCTGTGCGCCGCAGCGGCAGCGGCCGAGCCACCGACCTTCCCGAACCGGCCCGTGCACATCGTGGTGCCAGTGGCCGCCGGCGGCAGTGCCGACAAGCTGACACGCGCCCTGGCCGAGAAGCTGACCGCCCTGTGGGGGCAGCCCGTGGTGGTGGACAACGTGCCCGGCGCCAGCGGCAACATCGGTGCCGCCAAGGTGGCCCGCGCCGCCCCCGACGGTTACACCCTGCTGCAGCAGGGTGAGGGCCTGACACTGAACAACATCCTGTTCACCGAACTGCCCTACGACGCCAACAAGGCCTTTGCCCCGGTGATCAAGGCGGTGGTGAACCCGCAGATCCTGGTGGTGAACCCGAACAGCGGCCTGAACACCTTCGCCGACTACCTGGCGCGCGCCAAGGCCCAACCCGACACCCTCACCCTGGGCCTGCCCGGCAACGGGGGCATCGCCCATGTGGCACACGAGATCCTGAGCCAGGAGACCGGCTCCAAGGTGCGCTATATCCCCTATTCGGGTGGTGCCCCAGCCGCCCTGGATGTGCTGGCCGGCCACACCCAGGCCACCCTGATCACGCTGGCCGCCGTGACCGAGCATGTGCGCAGCGGCAAGCTGCGCGCCCTGGCGGTGACAACCCCCTACCGCTCACCCGCCCTGCCCCAGGTGCCCACCATGGCCGAGGCCGGCGTGCCGGGCTTCTCGGTGGAGAGCTGGCAAGGCTACTTCGTGCCGGCGGGCACGCCTGCTGCCGTGGTGGCCAAGCTGAACCACGACATCGACACGGTGCTGCACTCACCCGAGCTGCGCAGCAAGCTCGAGGACATGGGCTTCAAAGTGGCCGGCGGCAGCGCCGCCGACCTGGCCACCAGCCTGCAGCAAGAGCGCCCGCGCTACAGCCGGGCCATCCGCACGGCGGGAATCTCGCTGCGCTGAGCCACGCCGGCCCAGTACTTCCATGCGGGCCGGTTGAACCCCG